>ENA-OWPB01000761-OWPB01000761.1-human-gut-metagenome-genome-assembly--contig:-NODE-761-length-37137-cov-6.432636_pt1 | contig 37137 bp, 26 predicted proteins | sample MGYA00248260_ERZ651838 | MGnify/ENA primary metagenome ERZ651838 (study PRJEB26924, sample SAMEA4378304) | human gut metagenome | biome: human gut; feature: human-associated habitat; material: faeces... | reverse complement strand
GGTCCCAACAATCGATGCCGTGGCGGTGCGCCTCGAGGCAGATGGCGTTCAGGTCGCGTTCCGTGGCGGCTCGGAAGGTTCCGTTTCCTTTATCAGACAGGCGGCAAAACTCCGTGGCTTCAGTAAGCATGTTGAAGCGGAACTCGTATCGTTCGGCGAGGAAACCGCTGAGGGCGGACTCGAGACCGGCGGCTTTCGGGGAAGGTGGTTCGCTTTGAGTAGCCTTTGCTTCCGCCGTCCTGAGGACGTTTGCCGCGTGCTGCGGGACGGATGCCGGTCTCGGTGTGGCGGTTCCGGCTTCTGCTGCGCCGGTTTGGGCTGTGGGCGCAGTGGTTTCCGCCTGAGGCGTAGCATCGCGGGGCACGTCCGCCGCCCTTCCTACCATACGTTTTTCGTTCCACCGTCTTACGGCGATGCATACAATCTTTTTGAAGTCCATAAGCTTTGTATTTTCGGTGTTTTCTTGTTTGCAAATATACGACATGAAAAAGCCCTTGTCAAGTCCTTCACCGTAACGTGTTGAAAACCAATGCGGCTACAAATTTGTTAAAAACGGTTTCATGCGGACAACTTGTTTTCCGGTGAAATCTTGGTGAAAGATTGTGAGGTAGAAAGTTCACCTTAAAACGTTGGTACAGAGGAGGTCTGAAGGAAGCGAACCTTTTTGGGCGAAAAACAGTTTGTGGGAGGTAGAGTAGGGTGAACCCTTCCCATGGCTGTCCATGCTTTTTCCTGATTCGGTTTTCAGCATGGCAAAGTCCGTAAGACGGATGTCAGTATGTTCGAAAATCGTTCTCAGGAGATTGAGAAATCATTTGTAGCAGAACGGGAAATCGTTTGGCGCAGATTGTGCGACTGTTTTTTGTAACTCATGGGAACGGATTTCTGATGTTTTGCAAGAAAAAGTCTTATTTATTTGTTTTTTTGCCTTTCTTACATTATTTTTGTCCTGTTCTCACGCTGATGTTCTGTTCATATACAGGGCAGAGGGTGGGAATACATATATATGGAATGGCGTTTACTTGACATCTTGTTCTTTGGCTCTACAAGAACTTCGCAACTTCTAAATCCAGTCAGGAACATGGCAACGGTAGATGTCCGGTGAGTATGTTTTATGTACGCCCTTGTTATATCCGTATGGTTACATCGGGTAGAGGGTGGGATATATACATATCAGCGTGGGCTTTTGTGTTGCTCGTTCGGACTGGATTGGGCAATGCGAAGGCCTTTGTAGAGCGGAGCGAGTGACTGGTACAGACTCCCACGCTTTTTTGTATCTATGGGCCAGAATCAAATTTTGAAAACATGCCTTTGGGGAGTTGGGGTACTTATTATATAGGGTATGAATTATTTTTTTTCACAAATATGGATGTATCTCACATTTTTCTCAAAAAATAAAATTTAGTTACGTTCTTCTCGTATTTTATGCATTGGGGGCATTGCTTTGTACTTATGTCTTTATTTGCATAAATAGAATTCCGACTTATGACATTTATGTTGATTGTAAAAAACTTAGTAATATTCCAAAAGAAGAAGAATTTGATTTGGATATTGCAATAGGAGCTAACGCAAATAAGAAATATGGTCTTGGTGGTCCTATTTGTTTAAATCTGTATCATACGGATTGTGATGATTCTATCGGTTCCGTATTTTCAGCCGAGAAATTAAAGACAGACTCGATAACTCGCAAGGCCTATGAGTTGCTAACAGAGTCTAGCTTTAGAAAAGAATTGTTAGATTCGGTAACAAGTGCATACGATATGTCTATTAGTTTTGCTCGTTCCATAGGTTCTATGAGTACAGAGGTTCTTTATAACACAACAATAAAAAATCCTGATTCAATTCCATTTTATGTGTATAATGGTGACACAATTATAGATGGAAAACAATGTTCAATGGCACGTATGATAACGGTTTGCGTAAATAAAAAACCTTTTTTTATATCTCTGCCTCTACGAGGAGGGCTATTAGGCGGTGGAAGTGTGAAGAGGCAATTATTGATGCTTGAAGATATATCTCAATGTGTTGTTAAACTACATTTGCGTATCAATGGAATAGATACATATCATAATAAAAGTTCGATAGATTTTGATATGACTGGTCCTGTTAGGTTCTCTGCAATTTACCCAACACCTGATAAAATAGGCATGAGTTCAATTTCATATAATGATTCTAAAAAAATAAGTGAAATAAAATCTTCATGGATTTTAAAAAAGGCAGGGCTGGAATTTTATGCTCAAAGGCTTGACAAGCAATACTTTCAATCGGCAAAAGTATATTTTGTAACTACCTTTTTGGGGTTGTTTTTAACTTTATTTGTCAAAGGATTATGTCAGAACTTGTATGAATCTATAAAGAAAACAATAATAAACAAAATTAAAAAATAAAAACGAAAATACGTCAGATGACATTTTTCGATTTTCAGGACCAGTGCCTTATATATATTGAAGAATAGTGCTTAAATGGGCAGAAGAGGTTTACTTGAATTTTTATAGCGTTTATAATATATGAAAAGCAGAAAACTGTTTTTCCCGATTTTTCATATGTTAGGGGGAGGCTAACTATAAGAGGCTTTATAACGAAAAAGTAAACTATAAACCAATCGGTAAACCTCTATTATTGGACGAAAAGCGCAAATAATTCTCGAAATAGGTCTAAAGATTGTGGAGTATGAAAATAATTAAGTAATTTTGGAAACGGCAGGCATCACCCGTAAACGACGGGCCGCGGAAGCCTTGCAGAAGCGTGTACGGAATGAAAGGCTGTTTGCCAAACAGATGGAACTCAACAACGAAGTCCGTGCATTGAAGCGTGAGATAGCGAATCTGGATGAGGAACTTAAAACATTGGAAAACAGTTAAGAAACAGAATGTATGGCTGACATATTAAAACATTTGGATTTGAACTCCGTAGACGGAACGCAACTCAACATAGATGCGCTCTATCAGATAGTACCTTCGGCATTTACCGAAGTACGTGATGACAAGACGGGGGAAATCTCCCGAAAGGTAAACTTCGAGGTGCTTCGTCGGTTGCTTGGCGACAATGCTACGGATGGAGACGGCGAGATGTACCAATTTACATGGGTAGGCAAGAACGCCGCCCGTGCGGAGGCTGCCAAACCGACCGATAAGACATTACGCCCCGTGCCGGAAGATTCCGTGGATTGGGACAACACGAAGAATATCTATATCGAGGGCGATAACCTTGAAGTGCTCAAACTCTTGCAACGCTCGTATATGAGTAAGGTGAAGATGATTTATATCGACCCGCCTTATAATACTGGCAATGACTTTGTGTATCACGATGACTTTGCTCGCACTGCTGCCGAAGAGGACCTTGAAGCCGGCAATGTGGACGAATTGGGTAACCGTTTCCGCAAGAATACCGATACGAATGGCAAGTTTCATTCGGATTGGTGCTCGATGATTTATAGTCGCCTGTTGGTGGCTCGTTCGTTGTTGACAGAGGATGGGGTTATCTTTATTTCGATTGATGATAATGAGGTGCGCAATCTGAGAAATATTTGTGACGAAGTATTTGGGGAACATAATTTTGTAGCACAATTAGTGTGGGAAAGAGCTTACTCACCCAAAAATGACGCAAAATACATCTCAAATAGCCATGATTATATTTTGATGTTTGCCAAACAAATAGAAGACTTTACGATTGGACGATTAGAGAGAACAGAAGAAGCTAATGCTCGTTATTCTAATCCAGACAATGATCCACGAGGTGTTTGGAAACCTAGTGATATGTCAGTAAAAACATATACAGCTTCTTGTGATTACCCGATAACGACCCCTTCGGGGAAAATCGTAGAGCCTCCAGCAGGACGCTGCTGGAGTCTCTCAGCAAAAGCTTTTGCTGAGAGACTCCAAGACAACCGAATTTGGTTCGGTTCTGATGGGAGTAGTGTTCCGTCAATCAAACGTTTCCTTTCTGAATTAAAATATGAAGGAATGGCTCCAACATCTATACTTTTTTATAAAGAAGTTGGTCATAGTCAAGAAGGTGCAAAAGAAGTAGTATCTCTTTTTGGAGACAAAGGCGTATTTGATGGGCCAAAGCCAGTGAGATTGTTACAACGTCTTATTACTTTAGCTAACTTGAAAGAAGATTCCATCGTATTGGACTTCTTTTCAGGTTCGGCGAGTACCGCTCATGCCTTGATGAAGACTAATTTAGAAAAGAACACTAATTGCCAATTTATTATGGTTCAATTATCTGAAGAAGTAAGTGATACGAAGAAAGACCAAGGTTATAAAAGTATTTGTGAAATAGGAAAAGAGCGTATCCGTCGTGCCGGTGCAAAAATCAAAGCTGACTCTCCGCTTACTACGCAAAATCTCGACACCGGCTTCCGTGTCTATCGCCTCGACGAAAGCAATTACGAAAACGTATCACTTTCACCCAAGGAATACAAACAAGACCAGCTCGATCTCTTTGCCAACAACATTAAGAGCGACCGTACCGACCTCGATTTGCTCTATGGTTCTATGTTAGCATGGGGGGTACGTTTGGATTTGCCCTTGCAGGCAGAAACTGTGGATGGCTGCACCATTTATACCGTCAACGAAGGTGAACTTGTGGCCTGTTTCTCTTCGGGCATTACCGATAAGGTCGTAGCTGCGATGGCCGACAAAAGCCCCTTGCGTGTACTCTTCCGCGATGCATGCTTCAAGGAGGATGCTCAGAAAATCAATATTTACGAGCAGTTCAAGCAGGCCTTGGATTGGGCTGATAATGACGCTTTTAATAATATTCGGGTGATATAAATATGTGAAACTTGTCTCACATATTATAATGAATGATTAAACAACGATGTTATGACAAAGAAACAAGCCATACAACTTTTTGAAGAGCGTAAAGTCCGTACCATTTGGGACGACAAACAGGAAAAATGGTATTTTTCCATTATTGATGTAGTATCGGTACTTACAGATAGTGCCGCCCCGGCGGCATACTGGCGCAAGCTGAAACAAAGATTAAAGGCAGAGGGAAATGAAACCGTGACAAGTTGTCACAGTTTGAAAATGCAAGCAGCCGATGGCAAAATGCGTCTTACGGATGTAGCCGACACAGAGCAACTATTCCGCTTGATCCAATCAATACCTTCGCCTAAGGCAGAACCGTTCAAACAATGGATGGCCGAGGTAGCAAGCCAACGGTTAGACCAGATGCAAGACCCGGAATTGAGCATAGACCAGGCCATCATAGACTATAAGCGTTTGGGATATTCGGATGCTTGGATAAACCAACGAATCAAAAGCATAGAGATACGCAAAGAACTAACCGACGAATGGGCTCGTACTGGTGTGGAGCAGGGACTTCAATATGCCTCGCTCACTGACATTATCACGCGCGAATGGAGCGGAATGACCACAAAACAATATCGCAACTATAAAGGTCTCAAAAAAGAAAGTCTGCGCGACAATATGACCAATATGGAGATTGCACTAAATATGCTTGCTGAGGCATCGGCTACGGAACTCTCCAAGCAGCGTAACCCCAATGGGTTCAGCCAACAGAAAAAAGTAGCGAAAGACGGCGGTAGTGTGGCAAAAGCAGCCCGAAACCAATTGGAAAACAAACTGGGTTATAAAGTGATTTCACCTGCAAAGGCAAGCGACTATCTGCCCCCTCTGACCGACAATGAAGACAACCATGAAGATCAGATATAAACATCAACGCTTTCAAGCGGAAGCTACTAAATGTGTGAGCGACGTGTTTCAGGGGCAACCCAAACACGATGGCAGCCGCACCTTCTTGAATAAGTTTGGTGCGCTCGACTTTGACGGCTTCGGCAACCTGCCCCTTGTGCTTGACAATGAAAGCATTTGCGAGAATGTGCGTGGTGTACAAATGGCAGAAGGATTGAGACCCGTGGAGCATTTGGAAGGTGACGGACGCACCTTTACCGTCGAGATGGAAACAGGTACGGGTAAGACTTATACTTACATCAAAACCATGTACGAGCTGAACGCCCACTATGGTTGGTCGAAATTTGTGATCGTAGTGCCCAGCATTGCCATCCGCGAAGGCGTGTATAAGAGTTTTGAGAGTATGGCGGAACATTTTGCCGAAGAGTACGGCAAACGCATGCAATACTTCGTCTACAACTCCAAGCAGCTTGCCAAGATTGATGCCTTTGCCTCGGACAATGGTATCCATGCCATGATAATCAATACGCAGGCATTCAATGCTTCGCTCAACGAAGATAAGAACAAAGAAGGTCGTGCCGGTGATGCCGCAGCCCGTATCATCTTTTCGCGTCGTGACGAGTTTGGTTCGCGCAAACCGATAGACATTTTGGCCAAGACGCACCCCATCCTGATTATAGACGAACCGCAAAGCGTGCTGGGTACGGACAAAAGCAATGCGACCCGAAAGGGCATCAAACTGTTTAACCCTCTCTTCACCTTGCTTTATAGTGCTACACACCGTGAGATATATAACCTTGTATTTCGACTTGATGCCATCGATGCTTACAACAAGAAATTGGTCAAGAAGATTGAAGTGCGCAGCGTACATCAGATAGGTTCTACCGCTACTAATGGTTATGTCTATCTGGATGAAATCGTGATTGGTAAAGGTAATCCACAGGCACGATTGGGCTTTGATGTCAAGACTGCTAACGGCACACGCCAGACTGTTCGCTTGGTCAGCGAAGGCTTCGACCTCAAGGAACAAAGTGGAGGTCTGCAAGAATATGCCGATAACTTCAAAGTGGAGCGTATTGACGGATTGACCCAAACGGTGCATTTCTTGAATGGCTTGACGCTCCGTCCCGGCGATGTGGTGGGCAGTGTGAACGAGGATGTTCTCCGCCGCAATCAGATACGGGAAACCATCAAGACCCACTTGGAGCGTGAACGCCAACTCTTCGCTCGCGGCATTAAGGTGCTTTCGCTTTTCTTTATCGACCATGTGGACAGCTACCGCATCTACGATAAGGACGCGGTAGAAAAGGGCAAGTTTGCCCAAATGTTTGAAGAGGAATATGGGCGTGCCTTGCAGGAGTTTATGCCTACCTTTACGGATGTCGCCTATACCCGTTTCCTTTCCGACCCAAAGAATGCGCCCGAAAAGATTCACGATGGTTACTTCTCTATCGACAAGAAGGGAAAGAGCGTGGAGTCGAAAAATAAGGAAGGCGAAAACGAGGAACGCGGTTTCGACCTTATCATGAAGGATAAAGAGCGGCTGCTAAGCCAAAGTTGCCCCGTTCGTTTTATTTTCTCACACTCGGCTTTGAAAGAGGGTTGGGACAACCCTAATGTGTTCCAGATATGTACGTTGAAAGACACCTCCAACGAAATCAAGAAACGTCAGGAGGTGGGGCGTGGTATGCGCTTATGTGTCAACGATAAGGGCGAACGTCAGGATGCAGACGTATTGGGCGACCATGTGTTCGACACCAACATCCTGACCGTTATTGCCAGCGAGAGTTACGACGACTTTGCCAAGAAGTTGCAAACCGACATGGCTGAAGCCTGCGCCAATCGTCCGGTGGTGGTGACAGCCTCGCTGTTTACCGACCAACAGGCACAGACACAAGATGGGCACAGCATAAAAATTACGACCGAACAGGCTGTGGAAATCCACGAAGATTTGATTGCGCAAGGCTACATCAAGAAAGGTAAACTCACTCAAAAGTACTTTGACGAAAAGAAAGCCGGTTCGCTCAACTTTGGTGAAGTAGAACACATACGCTCATTCATCATCAAGCAACTCGATAAGGTGTTCAATCCAGATGCCATCAAGCCGGCTAATGGCCGTAATAAGACGGAAGCTCACTTCGTGAAGGACAATTTCAACAAGAAAGAATGGCAAGAGTTGTGGAAACGCATCAACACGCGCACCTACTATAACGTAAGTTTTGAAACATCGAAACTCATCAAGAATGCTATTGATGCACTCGACAAGCATCTGAATGTGACGGAAATCCGCATCGTAGTGGAAAGTGGCGGTATGGAAAGCATCCGTGACCGCGAAGAGATAGAAGCTGGAACAGCTATGAGTGCTGCTACCGTGAAAACCATTCGGGTGACAGAAGCTATTGGAGCAGAAGTAACTTACGACTTGGTGGGTGAACTCGTACAATCCACCGGCCTGACTCGCCGCACCATTGTAGAGATGTTGAAAGGCATCAATCCTTTGACTTTCCATCAGTTCAAACTAAATCCGGAAGAGTTCATCGTCAAGGCTGGACGTATCATCAATGACTGTAAGGCTATTTCCCTCATCCAACATATTCAATACGAAAAGCGTACCGGTACATTCGGCACAGACATCTTTGAAAAAGCTACACTGCGCGGCACACTCGGCAAGGACGCTATCGAAAGCACCAAGTCGCTCTACGACCTTGTAGTGGTGGATAGTGAAGGTATTGAAAAGAGTTTTGCCGAGTCACTGGAAGCAGAGAATGATGTGGTGATATATAGCAAACTCCCCGGTGGATTCTACATCAATACCCCGATGGGTAAATACAATCCTGACTGGGCTGTAGCTTTCCGCGAAGGTTCTGTGAAACACGTCTATTTTGTGGCAGAAACCAAAGGCAACGACATCGAAGTGTCGCAACTTCGCTGTGCCGAGGAGGCCAAGATAGAGTGTGCCCGTCGCCATTTTGCAGCCATCAGTACAGGTGATGTGGTGTATGGCGTGGTGAAAACCTATCAGGATTTGTATAATGCGGTAACAAAGTGAGAATTATAAATTTGTCCCGAACTCGCGTCTATTCTCATTTATTGGCTTCTTTCACTTTGCGGAAGAGGTCCGAGGCGAAGATGAAGCTGTTCAGGCGTTCGTTGGTCGAGTTCATGATTTCGTCTTTGTTGCCCTGCCATTCTTTTCTCCCTTCATATATATATAGGATGTTTTCCCCGATGCCCATTACGGAATTCATGTCGTGCGTGTTGATGATGGTGGTCATGTTGAATTCCACGGTGATGTCGTGAATCAGCTCGTCTATCACCAGAGAGGTTTTGGGGTCGAGCCCCGAGTTCGGTTCGTCGCAGAACAGGTATTTGGGGTTGAGGGCGATGGCTCTTGCAATGGCCACACGCTTTTGCATACCGCCGCTGATTTCGTCCGGGAACTTCTTTTGCGCTTCAAGCAGGTTCACCCTGTCCAGACAAAACTGGGCGCGTTTCACCCGTTCGGCATAAGAGTCTTTGGAAAACATATCCAGCGGGAACATGACGTTTTCCAATACGGTCATGGAGTCGAACAAAGCTGCGCTCTGGAATATCATTCCCATTTCGCGGCGGAGCATCTTCCATTCTTGTTTGTTCATCGTCACCAAGTCGCGTCCGTCATAAAGCACTTCACCGCTGGTGGGACGGAACAATCCCACGATACATTTCATCAGTACCGTCTTTCCGGAACCGCTCTGGCCGATAATCAGGTTCGTCTTTCCATTCTCAAACACACTGTTGATGTCCTTCAGCACTTCTTTGTCCTCGAAAGACTTATATAGCGATTTAACTTCGATCATCAGGATAACAATTGAGTGAGTAACACATCGGAAAACAGGATGAGCACACTGCTGCTCACCACAGAGTCTGTACTAGCTTTTCCCACTTCCACCGAACCGCCTTCGACCGTATAGCCGTAGAACGCCGATACGCTGGTGATGACGAAAGCGAAGAATATGGACTTGATGAATCCCATCCATACGTACCATTCGTTGAAGTCGTGTTGCAATCCCAACGTCAGGTCGTCTATCGTGATGACTTGTCCGATAACGGACGTGGCGTAGGCCCCTACGAATCCGGAGAAAATACTGAAACAGACCAGGAAGGGCATCATGGTCATCATGCCCAGCACCTTGGGCAGGATGAGGTAATTGGCGGAATTGACTCCCATGATTTCAAGGGCGTCGATTTGCTGTGTGACGCGCATGGTGCCGATTTCGGAGGCGATGTTGGAACCGACCTTCCCGGCCAGAATCAGGCACATGATGGAAGATGAAAATTCCAGCAACATGATTTCGCGGGTGGTGTATCCCGTGACGAACTTAGGCATCCACGGGCTTTGGATGTTCAGCTTGATCTGGATGCAGATCACTGCGCCGATGAAGAAGGATATCAGGAGGACGATTCCGATGGAGTCTACGCCCAACTGGCTCATTTCCTTAATGTATTGTTTGAAAAACATCCGCATCCTTTCGGGGCGTGAGAAAGTGCGCCCCATCAGCATCAGATAACGGCCGAATGTAGCCAAACTTTTGTTGAATAGCATGTCCAATTCTTTTTAAATCACACAAAATTAATGAAAATCCGCTAAAAAGAGGCGGCGGGCGGAAATAGTTTTGTGCAAGGGGCTGCTTTTTAATACAATTTTCGTATTTTTGTACGCAAATTTGTAGTTTATGGCAGAAGCTCTTTCTCAGGACAGTCAGAATACAGGGTTAGTGCTCCGTACGGAGGGCTTGGTGAAGACGTACGGTAAACGTACGGTGGTGAATCATGTGTCGTTCGACGTCAAGCAGGGAGAGATTGTGGGGCTTCTCGGGCCGAACGGGGCCGGAAAGACGACTTCTTTTTATATGACTACGGGATTAGTGGTGCCTAACGAGGGGCGTATTTTCATCGGCGATTTGGAAATCACGAAGTTTCCGGTCTACAAGCGTGCCCGCAACGGTATCGGTTATTTGGCGCAGGAGGCGTCGGTATTCCGTAAGATGACGGTGGAAGACAACATCGCTTCCGTGTTGGAGATGACGGGCAAGCCGAAAGAATACCAGAAGGAAAAGCTGGAAAGCCTGATTTCGGAATTCAGCCTGCAAAAGGTGCGCAAGAATTTGGGCGACCGGCTTTCGGGCGGCGAACGGAGACGGACGGAAATCGCGCGTTGTCTGGCCATCGACCCTAAATTTATTATGTTGGACGAGCCTTTTGCCGGCGTAGACCCTATTGCCGTGGAGGATATACAGTATATCGTGTGGAAGCTGAAAAAGCGCAATATAGGCGTGTTGATTACCGATCACAACGTGGAGGAGACGCTTTGTATTACCGACCGTGCCTATTTGCTCTTCGAGGGACAGATACTTTTTCAAGGTTCTCCTCAGGAATTGTCTGAAAATGAGGTGGTGCGTGCCAAATACTTGACGAACAGTTTCGTGCTGCGTTTGAAAGACTTCCAGAAGATAGATGAAGAAAAAAGTGCGCAAGGACTTTGATTTATTAAAAGATAAAGGCTATCTTTGCACGCTTGTTGTGCAATACAAATTATAAATATAATAGTAATCATATATAAATAATTAGATTTCAAAATGAATATTTCATTAGAAAACATTGACAAAGTAAGCGCGGTGCTTACCATTAAGATGGAAAAGGCCGACTATGCCGACAGGGTAGAGAAGGCTTTGAAGGATTTCCGCAGAAAAGCAAGTATGCCGGGTTTCCGTCCGGGACAAGTGCCCATGGGACTGTTGAAAAAACGTTTCGGCAAGGATATTACGGCTGAAGAAGTAAACAAGTTGCTGGGTGAGAAACTGTATGCTTACATCAAGGAAAACAATCTGAATATTCTGGGCGAGCCGCTTCCGAGCGAAGACCGTCAGCAGGATATTGACTTCGATACGATGGAAGAGTTTTCGTTTGCTTTCGATTTGGCTTTGGCTCCCGAGTTCAAAGCTGAACTGAGCGGTGAAGACACGGTTGATTATTATGACATCCAGGTGGACGACAAAATGATCGACGGCCAAGTGAAGATGTACACCCAGCGTGCGGGTAGCTATGACCATGTGGACAGCTACGAGGCTAAGGACATGGTGAAGGGTTTGTTGGCCGAACTGGATGAGAACGGAAATACGAAAGAAGGTGGCGTACAGGTTGAAAATGCTGTCTTGTTGCCTGAATATATGAAGAACGACGAGCAGAAGGCCGTATTCAACGGTTGCAAGGTGAACGACGTATTGGTCTTCAATCCGAACAAGGCATACGATGGTCATGACGTTGAAATCGCTTCGTTGTTGAAAATCAAGAAGGAAGACGTGCCGGCTATGACTTCGGATTTCAGTTTCCAAGTGCAGGAGATTACACGTTTCAAGGAAGCTGAATTGAATCAGGAATTGTTTGACCAAGTCTTTGAGAAAGGTACGGTAACGAGCGAAGAAGCGTTCCGTAATAAAATCAAGGAGATTTTGGCAGAACAGTTTGTGGCAGACAGTGACTACAAGTTCATTTTGGATGTACGTACTTACCTGACGAATAAGGTGGGCAAGTTGGAATATCCCGATGCTTTCCTGAAACGTTTCATGCGTGTAAGCAATGCAGACAAGGGAGAGAAGTTCGTGGAAGAAAATTACGACAAGAGCATCGAAGAGCTGACTTGGCACCTGATTAAGGAGCAGTTGGTGAAGGCTTACGGTATCAAGGTCGAGAAAGAAGACTTGATTGCTACGGCCAAGAATATCACGAAGATTCAGTTTGCTCAGTACGGTATGATTAACGTGCCGGAAGAGATGTTGGACAACTACGCCAATGAAATGCTGAAGAAGCAAGACCAGGTAGAGTCTTTGGTAAACCGCAGCGTGGAGAACAAGTTGTCGGCCGCATTGAAGAATGTCGTGAAGTTGAACCACAAAGAAATCAGCGTAGAGGATTTCAACAAGTTGTTCGCTTAATTCGAGCGGGGCAGGTTTAATTTTGTGAAATAAGTATAAGGAAGGAAACCCCCGAACATATTTTTCGTACATTTGCTCGAAAATGGCGGAAGATTGTTCAGGTGTTTCCTTTTTCCGCATAAATAGTTTGACTATGGAAGATTTTAGAAAGTATGCAGTGAAGCATTTGGGCTTGAACAGCCAGGTGCTGAACGACGTAGTGAACGCGCAAAACCAATATCTCAATCCCTACATTCTGGAAGAGCGTCAGTTGAACGTGACACAGATGGATGTGTTTTCCCGTTTGATGATGGATCGTATCATATTCTTGGGAACCCAGATAGATGATTACACGGCCAATACGTTGCAGGCTCAGTTGCTTTATTTGGATTCGGTGGATCCGGGAAAAGATATTTCCATCTATATCAATTCGCCCGGCGGTTCGGTGTATGCCGGATTGGGTATTTATGATACGATGCAGTTTATCAGCAGTCCCGTAGCTACGATTTGCACGGGCATGGCGGCGTCTATGGCAGCCGTACTGTTGGTGGCCGGATCCGAAGGCAAGCGGTCGGCCTTGACCCACAGCCGTGTGATGATTCACCAACCGATGGGGGGGGCACAGGGACAGGCCTCGGACATCGAGATAACGGCGCGTGAGATTCAGAAATTGAAGAAAGAACTTTATACGATTATCGCAGAACATTCTCATACCGATTTCGACAAGGTGTGGGCTGATTCCGACCGTGATTATTGGATGACGGCGCAGGAGGCCAAAGAGTATGGTATGATAGATAGTGTTTTGGTTCGTAAGAAACCGGAATCGGCTAACGATGTCTTTAATCCGTAAATGCAGTGGCGATGAAGAAAGCATGTTCTTTTTGCGGCAGGGCGGAGCGCGATGTGCCTTTGCTCATTACCGGAGTGAATGGTTTTATATGCAGCGACTGTGCGCAACAGGCTTACCGGATTGTGAAAGATTCTTTGCCCGTGGAGCACAAGGAGAAGGATGATTTGGGGTTCGATTTGGCCGAGTTGCCCAAACCGCGCGATATTAAGGCTTATCTGGACCAGTATGTCATCGGGCAGGATGATGCCAAGCGTAATCTTGCCGTGGCGGTTTACAACCATTATAAAAGATTGGCACAGCAGACATCGGACGATGGAGTGGAAATCGAGAAATCAAATATAATCATGGTGGGAAGCACCGGAACGGGAAAAACCCTTCTGGCCCGTACCATAGCCAAATTATTGCATGTGCCTTTCACGATAGTGGATGCTACGGTGTTTACCGAGGCCGGCTATGTAGGGGAGGACGTAGAGAGTATTCTTTCCCGTTTGTTGCAGGTGGCCGATTATAATGTACAGGCTGCTCAACGGGGTATTGTCTTTATCGACGAAATCGACAAGATAGCCCGTAAGAGTGATAATCCTTCCATCACGCGTGACGTGAGCGGGGAAGGGGTACAACAGGGGTTGCTGAAACTTCTGGAGGGTTCGATGGTCAATGTGCCGCCCAAGGGGGGACGCAAGCATCCGGATCAGGATTACATCCATGTGGACACGCGTAACATCCTGTTCATCTGCGGAGGGGCATTTGACGGTATCGAGAAGAAGATAGCCCAGCGGATGAATACGCATGTGGTCGGTTATAACTCGGTACAGAATATGCAGCATATCGACAAGTCTAACCTGATGAAGTATATCCTTCCGCAAGACTTGAAGTCTTTCGGGCTGATTCCGGAAATCATAGGCCGTTTGCCGGTGCTGACCTATCTGAATCCGCTCGACCGTACGGCATTGCGCAATATACTGACGGAACCGAAGAACTCCATTGTGAAGCAGCAGGTCAAGCTCTTTGAAATGGATGGCATTAAGCTGTCTTTTGATGAAGATACGTTGGAGTATATCGTGGACAAGGCAGTGGAGTATAATCTCGGTGCCCGCGGACTGCGTTCCATCATGGAGAGTATCATGATGGATGCGATGTTTGAAATACCCTCCAAGAAAGTAAAGACGTTCAAGGTGACGTTGGAATATGCCAAAAAACAATTGGAGAAGGCCAACCTCTCCGGTTTGAAAGCAAGTTAACAGGAGGACGTTTGTGGAATTTTGAGTTAAGAAATGAAGAAATCCTGAAAATAGTTTCCCAATAATTTGCAAATATGAGGTATTTGTTTATAACTTTGTTAGGGGCAACAATGTTAAACCTGAGTTTGATTTTATTGGAAAACTATTGATATGGATGCAATGCTGAATTTGACAGAACCTCTTAAGCGGTATTTTGGCTTTGAAACCTTTAAGGGCGACCAGGAAGCCATCATACGCAATGTGTTGGCGGGCAGGGATACTTTTGTTCTGATGCCTACCGGCGGAGGAAAATCGTTGTGCTACCAGTTACCGTCTCTTTTGATGGAAGGTACGGCGATTGTCATATCGCCTTTGATTGCTTTGATGAAAAATCAAGTGGATGCAATCCGGGCGGTGTGCGGAGATGACGGCGTTGCCCATTATCTGAATTCGTCTCTGAACAAAGGGGCGATAGATATGGTGAAGAGTGATATTCTGCACGGGAAGACCAAGTTGCTTTATGTAGCTCCGGAATCGTTGACGAAAGACGAGAATGTGGATTTTCTCCGGAATGTGAAAATTTCGTTTTATGCGATAGACGAGGCGCATTGTATATCGGAATGGGGGCACGACTTCCGGCCGGAATACAGGCGGATTCGCCCGATAATCAACGAAATCGGTGCGGCACCGGTGATAGCCTTGACGGCTACGGCAACCGATAAGGTACGCGGCGACATCAAAAAGAACTTGGGGATGACGGACGCCAAGGAGTTTAAAAGCTCTTTTAATCGTCCGAACCTGTATTACGAGGTAAGGAACAAGACCAAGAATGTAGATAAGGATATTATCAGGTTCATCAAACAGCGTCCGGGGAAGAGCGGTATTATTTACGCTTTGAGCCGTAAGAGGGTGGAGGAGCTGGCCGAAATACTCCGGGCGAACGACATTAACGCGAGGGCCTATCATGCCGGAATGGATTCGGCTACCCGGTCGCAGACGCAGGATGATTTTATCATGGAGCGCATTGATGTCATTGTAGCTACCATCGCTTTTGGCATGGGGATAGACAAGCCGGATGTACGCTTTGTGATTCATTATGATATACCCAAGAGCCTTGAGGGGTATTATCAGGAGACCGGTAGGGCCGGACGCGACGGAGGAGAAGGTTTGTGTATAACTTATTATACCTACAAGGACCTTCAGAAGTTGGAGAAGTTCATGGAGGGTAAGCCTGTGGCCGAACAGGATATCGGACGCCAGCTCCTTTCGGAGACGGCCGCTTATGCCGAATCTTCCGTGTGTCGTCGTAAGTTCTTGTTGCATTACTTCGGTGAGGAATATCATGAGGAGAATTGTGGTAATTGTGATAACTGTTTACACCCGAAAAAGAAAGTGGAAGCAAAGAATCAATTAAAGGAACTGCTTGAGGTTGTACAAGCAGTGAAAGAGAATTTTAAGGCAGATTATATTATAGATGTATTAGTTGGTAAGGAGACAGACGAGGTTATCGCTCATAAGCATGCTGATCTGGATTGTTTCGGATGCGGTGACGAACATGAGGAAAAGTTTTGGAATGCTGTCATCCGGCAGGCATTGATAGCCGGTTATCTGGAGAAAGAGATTGAGAATTACGGCATCCTGAAGTTGACGGCAAAGGGGCGTAAGTTCATGAAGAAGCCGGAATCTTTCATGGTTTCGGAAGACAATGAGTTTGAAGATGACGACGAAGAGGTGGTAAGCCGTTCCGGAGGAGGTACAGGCGTGACGGATCCGGCGTTGTTCAATGCATTGTTGGACTTGCGTAAAAAGATGTCCAAGAACTTGAATGTACCGCCCTATGTTATTTTCCAGGATCCTTCGTTGGAGGCGATGGCGACGATGTATCCGGTCAGCATAGAGGAACTGCAGAACATACCGGGAGTCGGTGCCGGGAAGGCAAAACGTTACGGAAAGGAGTTTTGCGATTTGATACGCCAGCATTGCGAAGAGTATGAGATTGAGCGTCCGGAAGACTTGAGGGTTCGTACGGTGGCCAATAAGTCGAAGTTGAAAGTGAGTATCATTCAGAGTATCGATCGCAAAGTGGCGTTGGATGATATTGCGTCGGCTAAGGGCATTGATTTCAACGAGTTGTTGGATGAGATAGAGGCGATTGTTTATTCCGGAACGAAACTGAATATCGACTATTTTCTGGATGAGGCAATGGATGAAGACCATTTGCTGGATATTTATGATTACTTCAAAGAGTCGGAGACAGACAGCTTAGCTGTTGCCATGGACGAGTTGGGGGACGATTATACAGAGGAAGAAGTCCGTTTGGTGCGAATCAAATTTATTTCCGAAATGGCAAATTGATAACAGACGAAACGATTTTTGAAAAAGATAAAGCCGTAAGGGTGTAGACAAATGCTGTTTACACCCTTTTTTGTGGCATATTGTTTCGCAGAATAATTTGGTAGTTCGGCAGAAGTTGCGTATCTTTGTCGTGCAGTATTATAATAAATAGATTCATGAACCAGCAAACCCTAATATATCACATGTTGCGAGACGTAAAAAGGATTTCTCCTTTTTGCGAGCGTTTCCTCGTGCATGTGCACTGGTTCAGTGGCTTTATTTGAAAAGGGTAAGTTCGGAATAATTTTCTAATGCGGTGCTGTTCGTATGAGGGGCACGTAGGATGCTATTCTTTTTCCGAACATTTTCATCGTGAGATTTTTAGAGAGTACGGCAGGTTCTTTGCGAGAAGGGCGGGCTGGAATGTTTTACCCTTTTAATGTGTTTCGTGTATGTTTAAGATTATATCTATTATGTTCGTCGGATTGGGAGCCGGTTATTTGTTGCGTGACTTGAAACTCATGCGAAAAACGGAGAAGACCATTCCGTTGACTGTTTTTGCTATGCTTTTTATCTTGGGGATATCGGTCGGGTCGAACAATTTAATCGTCAGTAATTTGGGAAGATTTAGCGGACAGGCGGCTTTGCTGGCTTGTTTCAGTGTGTTGGGCAGTATCATAGCAGCTTGGTTGGTATATTATCTTTTTTTTAGGAAGGGAGGAGAATGATGAAAGGAAGTATGATTGTTTGTTTGTTCTTTTTGTTAGGTTGTCTGATAGGTTTTGGTGTCCACATACAACTCGATACGCACAATCTTTCGATGTATATATTATATGTATTGATGTTTCAGGTGGGTATCAATATAGGTAGCAATGAGAACTTGAAGGGGATGCTGGCTCATTTTACTCCGAAAATGTTGATCATTCCTTTGGGGACGATTGTCGGAACATTGCTTTTTTCGGCGTTAGCCAGTTTGTTGTTAAGCCAATGGAGTGTGTTTGACTGTATGGCGGTGGGGAGTGGTTTTGCTTACTATTCTTTGTCTTCCATTTTGATTACCCAGTTTAAGGAACCTTCGTTAGGGCTTCAGTTGGCAACGGAATTGGGGACAATCGCATTATTGACCAATATATTTCGTGAAATGATGGCCTTGTTGGGAACTCCTCTTATCCGTAAATGTTTCGGGAGGTTTGCTCCGATTTCGGCAGCAGGAGTCAATTCGATGGATGTGCTGTTGCCTTCTATCCTGCGTTATTCCGGTAAGGATATGATGCCGATCGCGATTTTACATGGCGTTTTGATAGATTTGAGTGTTCCCGTATTCGTTTCATTCTTTTGTAGCCTGTGAGATGTGAAGGGAAAAAGGTAAGGCGGCCATATCGTTTTTGAGGCGATGAGGCCGCCTTTTATCACAAAAAAAACAAAAAAAGGTCGCTGTTTCATATAAAATGCGTATATTTGCATGCAATAAATTTAAAGCCTATGTCATCATTTATTGCAGATAAAATTGTAATGGATGGATTAACTTACGATGATGTATTGTTAATTCCTGCTTATTCAGAAGTTTTGCCACGTACGGTGGAGTTGACCACAAAGTTTTCTCGTCACATTGAATTGAAAGTGCCTTTCGTCACGGCTGCAATGGATACTGTAACCGAGGCTCCAATGGCTATTGCCATTGCACGCGAAGGAGGTATCGGTGTGATTCACAAGAATATGTCCATAGAGGAACAGGCTCGTCAGGTGGCTATCGTGAAACGTGCTGAAAACGGTATGATTTATGATCCGGTGACGATTAAACGCGGACGTACGGTGGGAGATGCACTGAATATGATGAGCGAGTATCATATCGGAGGTATTCCCGTTGTAGACGATGAAAACAAATTGGTGGGTATCGTTACGAACCGTGATTTGCGTTTTGAGCAGAATCCCGACCGTAAGATAGATGAAGTGATGACTTCAGAGAATCTGGTCACGACACATCAGCAGACAGACCTTTCGGCTGCGGCTAAAATCTTGCAGGAAAATAAAATTGAGAAATTGCCTGTGGTGGATAAGGATGGCCGGTTGGTTGGTTTGATTACTTATAAGGACATTACAAAAGCAAAAGACAAACCGATGGCTTGTAAGGATGAGAAGGGGCGTTTGCGTGTGGCAGCAGGAGTCGGAGTAACAGCCGATACGTTGGACCGTATGCGTGCCTTGGTAGAAGCCGGAGCTGATGCTATTGTGATTGATACGGCACACGGTCATTCCAAATATGTGGTTGAGAAATTGAAAGCCGCTAAGGCAGAATTTCCGAATGTGGATATCGTAGTGGGTAATGTGGCTACGGGAGAAGCAGCTAAGATGTTGGTGGAAGCAGGTGCTGACGGTGTGAAAGTCGGAATTGGCCCCGGTTCTATTTGTACGACTCGTGTGGTTGCCGGTGTCGGAGTGCCACAGTTGTCAGCTATTTATGATGTAGCCAGTGCGTTGGAGGGTACGGGAGTTCCTTTGATTGCGGATGGCGGCTTGCGTTATTCGGGTGATGTGGTCAAGGCATTGGCAGCCGGAGGATATTGTGTGATGATCGGTTCGTTGGTGGCTGGGACGGAAGAATCTCCGGGCGACACTATTATATTTAATGGTCGTAAGTTCAAATCTTATCGAGGCATGGGTTCTCTTGAAGCTATGGAATGCGGTTCAAAAGACCGTTATTTTCAGGCGGCAGTGAAAGACGTGAAGAAATTGGTTCCGGAAGGAATTGCCGGTCGTGTGCCCTATAAGGGAACGGTTCAGGAGGTTATCTTCCAACTGATAGGAGGTTTGCGTTCCGGAATGGGATATTGCGGCGCCAACACGATAGAGGATTTGCATCAGGCCAAGTTTGTGAGAATTACGAATGCCGGTGTGCTTGAAAGCCATCCGCACGATGTGACCATTACGAGCGAGGCACCGAATTATAGTCGTCCGGAATGATGGAAACGATGAGAAAGTTTGCGCTTTGGTGTTGCTCGTTGTGCCTAACGGGTGTCTTGTATGCACAGGGAAATGACCCTGTTGTCATGAAAATCAACGGGAAGGACGTTCCTCGCTCGGAATTCGAGTATAATTTTAACAAGAATAATGGCGAGAATGTTGTAGATAAGAAGACCGTTGACGAATATGTGGACTTGTTTGTGAACTATAAGTTGAAAGTGGAAGCTGCATTGGATGCCCGTTATGATACGCTTTCTTCTTTCAAGAAAGAGTTCCGGACTTATCGTGACCAACAGATACGTCCTTACTTCGTGTCGGTGTCGGCAGAAGAAAAAGAGTTGAAGCGTTATTATGACGGAATGAAAGCTTCCATCGGTCCGGACGGGCTGATTCATCCTGCCCATATCATGATATTGGTGGCACAGAAAGCGACACCTGAGGAACAGACGAAAGCAAAAGAACGCATAGATTCTATTTATACCGCTTTGCAGCAGGGAGCTGATTTCGCTACTTTGGCCAAGCAATGCTCTGCCGACAAAGGTTCTGCGGCACGAGGAGGTGACTTAGGCGGATGGTTTGCCAAAGGGCAGACTATGAAAGAGTTTGAGGATGTTGCTTTTTCTTTGAATAAGGGAGAAATGTCGAAACCTTTTCAGTCACCGATGGGATATCATATCGTGCTGATGAAAGACCGGAAGCAACTCGAGTCATACGAAGAGTTGAAACCTCAATTACAGCGTTTTTTGGAAAGCCGGGGCCTGAAAGAGCGTGTGGCTTCGATGGCCATAGACTCTTTAGTGAAAGGTTCGGCCGGAAAATTGACGGAAGAAGATGTGATAGAGCAGAAAGTACGGGAACTTTGTGCCAAAGACGAGAGCCTGAAGTATCTGATTCAAGAGTATCACGACGGACTTTTGTTATATGAAATAAGTACGCGCGAGGTTTGGGACAAGGCTGCCAAAGATACGGTCGGACTGGAAGCTTATTTCAAGGCCCATAAGTCAAAGTATAAATGGGATGAGCCGCGCTATAGAGGTGTGGTGTACCATTGCAAAGACAAAGGGTTGGTGAAAGACGTACGAAATTTGCTGAAATCGGTGGATGAGGCTCAATGGATAGATACCTTGCGTGCATCTTTCAATCAGGATTCCGTAAAGCAAATCAGAGTTGAAAAGAATTTGTTTAAGAAAGGAGATAATGCTTTTGTAGACCATCTGGTTTTTAAAGAAAAGAAAGAACCTAAGCCGTCAGAGTATTATCCGTATACGGCTGTGTACGGCAAGAAGTTGAGAAAGCCAAAAGACTGGACAGACGTGCGTGGAGAGGTCGTATCGGATTATCAGGCAGCTTGCGAAGCGGAGTTCGTGCGCAGATTGCGGGAGACCTATAAGGTTGAAATATACAAAGAGGTTTTAAATACGGTTAACAAGCATTGAAGCAGCCTTGAATAACACTATCTTCGTAGGCAGTTTAGAACAAGTAGTATATGAATCTTTTTAAGAAGTTATTATATGCATTTGTATTCCTTTTCGGAGGGATACAAATGCATTTGTTTGCACAAAGCCCGAATAACGTGGTGGATGAAGTGATTTGGGTGGTGGGCGATGAAGCAATTTTGCGTTCCGATGTGGAAGCAGCCCGTATGGATTTCGGAGCGAATATCTCCGGTAATCCTTATTGCGTCATTCCCGAACAGTTGGCTATACAGAAATTATTTTTGCATCAGGCACAGTTGGACAGTGTGGAAGTCGAGAACTCCCAGATTTCCGCCAACATGGAGGCACGTTTGAATGAATTAATCATGCGTGCCGGTTCGAAAGAGAAGTTGGAAGAATATTATCATAAGACGATGACGCAGATTCGTGAGATGATGTTCGAATCTCTTAAAGAACAATACACAGTACAAAGAGTACGGGAGAACTTGACTTCGGACATCAAGGTGACACCGGCCGAGGTGCGGCGTTATTTTAAAGATATGCCGGAAGATAGTTTGCCGTGGATTTCCGATCAGGTGGAAGTGCAGATTATAACCCAGCAACCTCGTATCCCACAGGAAGAAATAGAGAGGGTAAAGGCGGAGTTGCGTGATTATACCGACCGTGTCAATAATGGAGAGTCCTCATTTTCCACTTTAGCCATCCTTTATTCGGAGGATCCAGGCTCGGCTCGTTATGGAGGAGAAATGGATTACGTGGGGCGTGGAGAGTTGGATCCGGCTTTTGCCAACGTGGCTTTCAGTTTGACCGACCCTAAGAAAATATCGAAAGTAGTGGAGTCAGAGTATGGTTTCCATATCATTCAGTTGGTGGACAAGCGTGGAGATAAGGTAAAGGTACGTCATATATTGCGTAAGCCTAAGTTAGCTCAAGCTGATATTGATACGACGATGGTGCGTATGGATTCCATAGCCGAGGATATCCGTAAGGAGAAATATTCCTTTGAGGAGGCCGCTACTTTCTTGTCCGATGATAAAGACAGCCGTAACAACCGGGGGCTGATGACGAATGTGAAGTTCGACCAATCGGTGGGCGACCAAATCCGTACGTCTCGTTTCCAATTACAGGAATTGCCGGCCGAAGTGGCTAAAGTGGTTTCCACGATGAAGACCGGAGAGATTTCCAATCCTTTCTTGATGGTTAACTCTAAAGGCAAGGAAGTGTGTGCCGTGGTAAAATTGAAAACGCATATTAAAGCACACCGGGCTTCGATGTCGGAGGATTTTCAAGTGCTGAAGGATGTGGTCATGGCCAAGTTGCAGGAACAGAAAATCAATCAATGGATAAAAGATAAGCAGAAATCTACTTACATACGTATTAACGAAGGTTGGGGGGATTGTGATTTTGAATATCCCGGATGGATAAAATGAAGGATAAAAAACAGAATAAAAGAATAAACGGCGGGCATAGATTACTTTTCTTTTGTATTCTATGCCTGTTTGGGCTTTATGTTGCGGTGTCTTATGCTGAAGAGCAGCCGCAGCGGGAGCAGTCGAAGACAAAGGTTATTTTGTTGCATACGGATAACCTTACGTACGACCAGTACCGGCATCCCGGTGCACAAATATTGACTGGAAATGTACAGTTCCAACATGATGGGGTGCTGATGTATTGCGACAGTGCTTGTTTTTATGAGGCCACGAACTCATTCGATGCTTTCGGGCATGTGAAGATGGTACAGGGGGATACGTTGGATTTGGTTGGCGATATGTTGCTGTATAACGGTTTGGACCAGTTGGCCCGTGTCCGCCACAATGTGGTACTGACACATCGTGAATCCAAACTCTATACGGACAGTCTCGATTACGACCGTCTGTATGAATTGGGATATTTTTTCGAAGGGGGAAAGTTGGTAGACAAAGACAATGTGTTGACTTCCGATTGGGGGCAATATAGTCCGCCTACGCGTCAGGCCGTGTTTAATTATAATGTGAAGTTGGAGAATCCGAAGTTTACGTTGATTTCCGATACGTTGAACTATAATACCCTGACGAGTATGGCAGAGATTGTCGGTCCTTCCAATATCGACAGCGGCGACAATCATATTTATTCCGAGTCGGGCTTTTACAATACCCAGACAGAGGAAGCCATCTTGCTCGACCGTTCCATTGTGACCAACAAGGGGCGTAAGATGGTTGGCGACAGTTTGTATTATGACAGCAAGTCCGGTGTGGGAGAAGGTTTTCGTAATGTGGTCTACACCGACGAGGTGAATAAAAACATGCTGACGGGAAACTATTGTTACTATAATGACAGTACCGGTTATTCCATGGCGACGGATAGTGCCGTAGCTATAGATTATTCGCAACGTGACACGATGTACATGCATGCCGACACGTTCAAGGTGTACACTTTCTATATGGATACCGATAGCATGTACCGCGAAGTCCGGGGCTATCACAAGGTGCGTTCCTACCGTATGGATGTCCAGTCGGTTTGCGACTCTTTGGTGTTCGATTCGCGTGATACTTGCGTCACGATGTACCGTGACCCTATCGTATGGAACGGCGGGCAGCAAGTATTGGGAGAGGTGATTAAAGTTTATTTGAACGATTCTACCATAGACCGGATTCATGTCATAGACCAGACGCTTTCTGTGGAGCGGATCGACTCAGTGCATTATAATCAAGTGGCCGGAAAAGAGATGACTTCCTACTTTCGTGACGGGGAGATGTATGAGACGTGGGTGAACGGCAATGTTTATGTGGACTATTATATGTTCGACGACGACAGTTTGATGATAGGATTGAACTATACGGAAACCACTGAACTTAAATTGTTTATGAAGGACCGGAAAATGGAGAAGATATGGATGCCGGCCTCTACGGGAGTAATCTATCCGATAGTCATGATACCGCCTAATCGGCTTTATCTGTCCAATTTTGCCTGGTTCGACTATATCCGTCCGTTGAACAAAGACGATATATTCGTATGGCGCCCCAAGAAGTCCGGAACGGAGCTTAAGACGTCTTACAAGCACAAGGCACCTTTACAATCTTTGGATCAAATCAAAAAGAAATAGTTTATGGCACTCTTTAAGACACGAGAACCTCGAAAGTTCCATCATCCTTATATATATATAAATGAACGAAAAGAAAAACTGAAGGCCATAGAAGAGCGTGCCAAACGAGAGTTGGGCATGCTGCCGCCGAAGGAGTTCAATCCGGAAGATATTCGCGGAACTTTCGTGAAAGGGACAAAGCATTTGCGGCGCAGGAAAGAAAGCGGGCGTAAGCCTATGAAATGGGGAGTGGCATTGATTATTATCGGTGCGTTGCTTTTCATTTGGCATTATTTATTGACTGGAAGTTTTCGGTTTTAAGCATATCCTGAAAGATGAGTGATATTATACATTTGCTGCCGGACTCGGTAGCAAACCAGATTGCTGCCGGTGAAGTGATACAACGGCCGGCCTCTGTGATAAAAGAATTGGTTGAAAATGCCGTGGATGCCTCGGCCACACGGATTGACGTAGTGGTGGAAGATGCGGGCAAGACTTCTATTCAAGTAGTGGATGACGGGAAGGGGATGTCAGAGACTGATGCGCGTCTTTCGTTCGAACGTCACGCTACGTCCAAGATACGTGAAGCCGGTGATTTGTTCGCTTTGCGTACGATGGGCTTCCGGGGAGAGGCATTGGCTTCTATTGCGGCTGTGGCCCAAGTAGAATTGAGAACCCGTCAAGCCGGGAGCGAATTGGGGACGTGTGTGAATATCGAAGGTTCCCAACTGGTAGGACAGGAGCCGGTTTCCTGTGCGCCGGGAAGTAATTTCCTGATACGGAATCTTTTCTTTAACGTACCTGCACGTCGCAAGTTCTTGAAATCCAATCAGACCGAGCTGAGTAATATATTGCAAGAGTTTGAGCGCGTGGCTTTAGTGCATGAAGACATAGCTTTCTCTTTGACACAAAACGGCAGTGTCGTGCTCAGTTTGCCAAAATCCACATTGCGCCAACGTATCATCAATATTTTCGGTAAGAAACTCAACGAACAACTTTTGGCTGTCGATGTAGAGACTTCTTTGGTCCGTTTGTCCGGTTTCGTGGGTAAACCGGATTCTGCCCGTAAGAAAGGAGCCCATCAATACTTCTTCGTGAACGGACGTTATATGCGTCATCCTTATTTCCATAAAGCAGTGATGGAGGCTTTCGAACAGTTGATACCCGTAGGTGAGCAGGTGTCCTATTTCCTCTATTTCGAAGTAGACCCGGCCAATATCGATGTGAACATCCATCCTACGAAGACGGAAATCAAGTTTGAAAACGAACTGGCCATTTGGCAGATTATAGTGGCAGCGGTGAAAGAGTCGTTAGGGCGTTTCAATGCCGTGCCTACGATTGATTTCGACACGGAAGGTGCTCCGGACATTCCTGTATTTGGCAATGCTTTCTCTCCGGCAACCGTTGAAGCTCCGGTGTTGGAAGTGAATCCCGATTTCAATCCTTTTAAGTCCGGCTCTTCTTCCGGTTATAAATCGCAGCGGATGGATTGGGAGCCTTTGTATGACGGCATGGAGAAAAGCGCGTCTCCTGCGGTGACCAACGATTTCGGAGGAGGAGATTTTTCTTCCTCCGTCCCCGACGATCTGACTTTGTATGCGGATACAAAGGATACCTTTGAAAAATCGACCCAGCATTATCAGTATAAAGGCAAATATATCATGACAGCGGTGAAGTCCGGACTGATGATTATCGACCAGCATCGTGCACATATCCGTGTGCTTTACGACCGTTATCGTAAACAAATGGAGGGAAGCAACGGACAGTCTCAAGGGCTGCTTTTTCCCGAAATGCTACAGTTGCCACCGTCAGAAGGCATTGTGTTGGAGCATCTGACAGACGACTTGCATGCCTTGGGCTTCGATTTGTCCGTGTTGGGCGGCGGAAGTTTCTCCATTAACGCCGTCCCTTCCGGAACAGAAGGATTGAATCCAGTGGAAATGGTGCGCGGCATTGTACATTCTTCCATAGAAAAGGGATGTAATGTAGAGGAAGATGTACGCCATTATATCGCTTTGTCGCTGGCTCGAAGCGCCGCCATTGTGCAGGGGCAGGTGCTGTCCAATGAAGAGATGGAGGCTTTGGTAGATGACTTGTTCGTCTGTCGTAATCCCAATCAGACCCCTGACGGCAAGGTCGTTGTGGCCATATTGGAGCAGGATGATTTAGACCAGCTTTTTGGGTGAACCTCATTGTTTCTTCAGGGCATTCTCTGTGTCTTTTCATAAAATAGGCGGCATCTCGGCAAATATTCCAAGCGAGCTTGATATTTTGCTCTCGATTTGCACTATCTTTGCAGAACTAATTATACAGACAGAAAATGAAGCAGGAAAAAATTGTATTGACGGGAGACCGTCCTACGGGAAAATTGCATATCGGCCATTATGTAGGCTCTTTACGAAGAAGAGTGGAGTTGCAAAACTCCGGTCAGTTCGATAAAATATTCATCTTTGAAGCAGATGCCCAGGCCTTGACGGACAATATAGACAATCCGGAAAAGGTACGGCAGAACGTGATAGAAGTGGCGCTCGATTATTTGGCCTGCGGCATCGATCCGGCCAAGTCCACCATCTTCATCCAGTCGCAGATACCAGAGTTGTGCGAGCTGTCTTTCTATTTCATGGATTTGGTCTCCGTGTCGCGCCTGCAACGTAATCCTACGGTGAAGACAGAAATACAAATGCGTAACTTCGAGGCGAGCATTCCCGTGGGGTTCTTCACTTATCCTATCAGCCAAGCTGCCGACATTACGGCTTTCAAAGCGACGACCGTGCCGGTGGGAGAGGACCAGGAGCCGATGTTAGAACAGGCACGTGAGATTGTCCGTCGTTTCAACTATATCTACGGGGATACGCTTGTGGAACCCAATATCCTGTTGCCGGAAAATGCCGCTTGCTTGCGCCTGCCGGGTACCGACGGCAAGGCTAAAATGAGCAAGTCTCTCGGTAACTGTATTTATTTGTCGGACTCGGCAGACGAGGTGGAGAAGAAGATACGCACCATGTACACTGACCCCAACCACCTGAAGGTGTCCGATCCCGGACAAGTGGAGGGCAATACGGTGTTTACTTATCTGGATGCTTTTTCCCGTCCGGAGCATTTCGGCCGTTATTTGCCGGATTATGCCGATTTGGAGGAGTTGAAAGCCCACTACCGCCGTGGAGGTTTGGGCGACGTGAAGGTGAAAAAGTTCCTTGCAGCCGTGATGCAGGAAGAACTGGAGCCTATCCGTCAGCGTCGTAAGGAGTTCGAACAAGATATTCCGGCGGTATATGAGATGTTGAAGAAAGGATGTGAGGCGGCTCGCGCCGTAGCGGCCGACACCTTGTCGGAGGTGCGTAAGGCCATGAAGATAAATTATTTCGACGATGAGGCCTTGATAGCCGAGCAGGCAGCCCGTTTTAGTGGAAAATGATATAGGCTGGGAAGGAATGAATACCGTCCGTCGTGGGATTTTGCTCCTACGACGGATTTTTTTATGAACAAGCCACACTCCAAAATGCAGGAATGAGCGATGCTGGGGCGTAAATACTGTTACTCAAAGGGCTATGGTACCGTCAATGTACTTTATCACTTTAGCCGGTACTCCTCCTGCTATGGCACGTGCAGGAACGTCCTTGTTTACCACCGCACCTGCCGCTACGATAGCGTGGTCTCCAATGGTCACGCCCGCCAAGATGGTGGCATGTGCGCCTATCCATACACCTTTTCCGATATGGATGGGCGAATGATAAAGGTTCTGACGGTCGTCGGGGGCAAAGCCGTGATTTAGCGTAGCCATCACCACGCTATGCCCAATCAAAGCACCGTCACCAATGAAGATGCCACCTTGGTCTTGAAACTGACAACAGGAATTGATGAAGACATTCTTTCCGAGATGGATGTTTTTCCCGAAATCGGTATAAAAGGGAGGAAATAGGCGAAAGGAATCGTCCACCTTGTTATCGGTAATCCGGCTGAACAGGGCGACAATTTCTTCGGGAGAGTGGTAAGAGCCGTTCAAGTCGAAGAGCAAACGGCGGGTGGCATCGCTCTGTTCGCGCATGAAAGTAATCATTTCCTCGCCGGCCAAGGGCTTGCCTGCTGCAATCATCTGTTGAAATCGTTCTAATGTCATGTCCGTTCTGTTAAAATGATAATGCAAAGTTATCGGTTTCTCTCCATTATAATGGTATATGAATTACGGAAAAGAATACCCGAATTGCTGTATCTTCAGGTTGGGGCTGCGATATGTTTGGGGTGGGGGATTTTAGCGGCTATCCGCTCTTTGCAGATACTTCGGGCGGATAACTTTACCTTTTGGTGCAAAAAAAGTGCGTCAAAAATTTGCAGAAACGAAAAAAAGGCGTACCTTTGCATCGCTTTTGAAACGAAAGAGAGGGGCGCTTAGCTCAGCCGGTTCAGAGCATCTGCCTTACAAGCAGAGGGTCGGGGGTTCGAATCCCTCAGCGCCCACCACGCAGGAAGACACTCGGAAGGTGTCTTTTTTGTTTTATGTCATCAATCTTTGTTTTTTCGATAACTTTTCTCTATTTTAATATGTGCGAATCGATAAAATGAACTATTTTTGTAGCATAAATAATACGTATTACTTTTATGGAATTGGATTTGTTGACGGCCATTTCTCCGATAGACGGCCGTTATAGAGGTAAAACAGAGGCTTTGGCTTCCTACTTTTCTGAATACGCGCTTATTCGCTATCGCGTGCGTGTAGAGATTGAATACTTTATTACTTTGTGCGAATTGCCTTTGCCGCAGTTGGCTGATTTCAATCATGATTTGTTTTCCCGTTTGCGTGACATCTACCGGAATTTCACGGAAGCGGATGCCGGACGGGTGAAGGAAATAGAGAGCGTGACGAACCATGACGTGAAGGCTGTGGAGTATTTTATCAAGGAAGAGTTTGATAAAATAGGAGGTCTTGAGGCTTATAAGGAATTCATTCATTTCGGCCTGACATCTCAGGACATCAACAATACATCGGTTCCTTTGTCCATCAAAGAAGCTTTGGAGGAATGTTACTATCCCCAGATGGAGGAACTGATAGCCCAGCTTCGCGCGTATGCCGAGGAATGGAACGACGTGTCCATGTTGGCCAAGACACACGGACAGCCTGCTTCGCCTACCCGTTTGGGGAAAGAAGTTATGGTATTTGTCTATCGTCTGGAACGCCAGTTGGAGATGCTTAAAGCGTGCCCCATTACAGCCAAGTTCGGCGGAGCGACGGGGAATTACAATGCCCATCATGTGGCCTACCCCCGTTACGATTGGAAGTCGTTCGGCAATAATTTTGTGGCTGATAAGTTGGGGTTGGAGCGTGAGGAATATACGACCCAGATTTCCAATTACGACAATTTGGGAGCGGTTTTCGATGCCATGAAGCGCATCAATACGATTTTGATAGACCTAGACCGTGACTTCTGGCAGTATGTGTCTATGGAGTACTTCAAACAGAAGATTAAAGCCGGCGAGGTCGGTTCCAGTGCCATGCCTCATAAGGTGAACCCGATAGATTTCGAGAATAGCGAAGGTAATTTGGGTATAGCCAATGCCATATTGGCACATTTGAGTATGAAATTACCGGTGTCGCGTCTACAGCGCGACTTGACGGACTCCACAGTCTTGCGCAATGTCGGTGTACCTATGGGGCACATGGTGATTGCCATCCAGAGCACGCTGAAAGGTTTGCGTAAGTTGTTGCTGAACCGTGAGGCCATCAATGCCGATTTGGACAACTGCTGGGCGGTCGTGGCCGAAGCTATCCAGACGATTCTGCGCCGGGAGGCATATCCTCATCCTTATGAGGCTTTGAAAGCTTTGACTCGTACGAACCAGGCTATAACGGAAGAATCCATTAGGAATTTCATAGAGGGGCTGGCTGTCAGTGAAGGGGTGAAGCAGGAGCTTCGTGCCATTACGCCCCACTCTTACACGGGAATTTAAAAATGTTGACCGGAGATGCGACTGGCCCGCGAGGGCGAACGCAGTCTCCTTGTTTTAATTATTATATAGAAAGGAAAAAAGTATGGAAGACGAAAAATGGCAGGATAATTTTGCTCCTGAAGGAACAGAGCGTAGCCGTGAGGGCTATAAGCCATTCGACAGTGAGAACAACAATCGGAGTTTAAATCGTACAGGACGTGAAGGCCGTGTCATGAGGCCGCGGATTCAGCGGGCCGAACGGGCTTACACGGCCAATGGTGCCGATGGCGCACAGGAGGGACGACCTTTCCGGCCGTCTTACAACCGTGAAGAACGTGGTTTCGGTGGCGAACAGCGTAGTTACGGCGGTGGCCAGCGTCCTTATCGCAGCTATCAGCCCCGTCAGGATTATAATCGTGAGGGTGGATATGCCAACCGCGAAGGAGGCTATAACCGCGAGGGCGGTTTCCGTCCGAATAATGGAGGGTATCGTCGTGAAGGCGGATATGGTAACCGTGAAGGTGGTTATAACCGTGAGGGCGGCTTCCGTCCGAACAACGGTGGTTACCGTCGCGAAGGCGGTTACGGTAATCGTGAAGGAGGCTATCGCGACAATAATGGTGGCGGTTTCCGTCGTCCGCAAGGCGGCTATGGGAACAACCGTTTCGGTGGAGGCAGGCCGCAGCAGCGCCGTACCGGTAATTACGACCCCAATGCCAAATATAGCATGAAGAAACAGATTGAGTATAAAGAACTCAATGTGGATCCGGATGCTCCGATTCGTTTGAACAAGTTCTTGGCCAATGCCGGAGTTTGTTCCCGTCGTGAAGCGGATGAATTTATTACGGCAGGTGTGGTGAGCGTCAACGGGACGGTAGTTACAGAGTTGGGAACAAAGGTAAAACGTACGGATGAAGTGAAGTTCCACGAGCAGCCTGTGAGCATCGAGCGCAAGGTGTATGTCTTGCTGAATAAGCCGAAAGATTACGTGACCACAAGCGACGATCCGCAAAACCGCAAGACCGTAATGGATTTGGTCAAGAACGTTTGTCGTGAACGTATTTATCCGGTGGGACGTCTTGACCGTAACACTACGGGTGTATTGTTGTTTACTAACGATGGGGAACTGGCTTCCAAGCTGACACATCCCAAATTCCTGAAAAAGAAAATCTACCATGTGACGACCGACAAGAACGTAACGGCAGCCGATATGCGGCAGATTGCCGAGGGCATCACGTTGGAAGACGGGGAAATACGTGCAGACGCCATCGACTATGCCAGTCCTACCGATAAGAAACAGGTCGGTATTGAAATTCATTCCGGTAAAAACCGTATTGTGCGCCGCATATTCGAAGCTTTAGGTTACCGTGTGGTGAAGCTCGACCGCGTGTTGTTTGCCGGGTTGACGAAAAAGAACGTCCGTCGAGGCGACTGGAGATTCCTGACAGAGCAGGAAGTCAACATGTTGCGCATGGGGGCGTTCGAATGATAGGATATCATAAAGATGAAAAAAATGGAAACTATTCGTAGAATAAAGATTATAGATGTACTGAAACGTGAAGACTACGGTTCGGAGGTCAATGTAAAAGGTTGGGTGCGTACGCGCCGTGGCAGCAAATCTGTCCACTTTATCGCTTTGAATGACGGGTCGACGATTAATAATGTACAGGTAGTGGCCGATGCGGATAAGTTTGATGATGAACTGATTAGACTCATCACGACCGGGGCTTGCCTGAGTGTGACAGGTGAATTGGTGCAAAGTGTAGGTTCGGGACAAGCCGTGGAGATCCAGGCCCGTGAAATAGAGGTGTTGGGTACGTGCGGTTCGGATTATCCGATGCAGAAGAAAGGGCAGAGCATGGAATATATGCGTACGCATGCCCACATGCGTTTGCGTACCAATACGTTTGGTGCGGTGTTCCGTATCCGTCATCACATGGCGATGGCCATCCATCGTTATTTCCATGAACATGGCTTTTTCTATTTTCATACACCGATTATTACGGGCAGTGACTGCGAAGGAGCCGGACAGATGTTTCAGGTGACTACGAAGAACCTCTATGACTTGAAGAAGGACGACGAAGGAAAGATAGACTATTCCGACGATTTCTTCGGCAAGACGACTTCGCTGACCGTATCCGGACAGTTGGAAGGAGAGTTGGGGGCCACGGCTTTGGGTGCCATTTATACTTTCGGCCCTACGTTCCGTGCGGAGAACTCCAACACCCCGCGCCATTTGGCTGAATTTTGGATGGTCGAACCCGAAGTGGCTTTCAACGACATCCGCGACAATATGGATTTGGCAGAGGACTTCATCAAGTACTGTGTGCGTTGGGCTTTGGATAATTGCCAGGACGATTTGGCTTTCCTGAACAAGATGATCGACAAGACATTGCTCGAACGTCTGAACTTCGTGGTGGAGAACGACTTTGTGCGTTTGCCCTACACGAAAGGTATCGAGATTCTGGAGGAAGCCGTGAAGAACGGCCGCAAGTTCGAATTCCCGATATATTGGGGAGCCGATTTGGCCAGCGAACATGAGCGTTACTTGGTGGAAGAGTATTTCAAGCGTCCCGTCATTCTGACGGATTATCCGAAGGAAATCAAGGCTTTCTACATGAAGATGAACGACGATGGGAAGACGGTGCGTGCCATGGACGTGTTGTTCCCGCAAATCGGCGAGATCATCGGTGGTTCCGAGCGTGAAGAAAACTATGACAAGCTGATGGCCCGTATCGAGGAGCTGAATATCCCGATGAAGGACATGTGGTGGTATCTCGACACCCGTCGTTTCGGAACATGTCCGCATAGTGGTTTCGGTTTGGGTTTCGAGCGTTTGATTTTGTTCGTCACCGGAATGCAGAACATCCGCGATGTCATTCCTTTCCCCCGTACCCCGAAGAACGCAGAGTTCTAAATGCTATACTTCTTCCTCTTGGAGGAGGGAAGGTCAAGAAGAAAGCCCGGCATTTTGCTGGGCTTTTTCTTTTTCGGTATACCTGTTTTCTTTATACTCCTTGGGTGACATGCCGGTAAGCCGTTTGAAATATTTGCCGAAGAAAGATTGAGAGGGAAAATTCAGTTCATAGCTGATTTGTTGTATGGTCAGGTTAGTTGAGCGTAATAGAGCTTTTGCTTCCAGTATCACATAATCGTCAATCCATTCCGCTGCACTTTTTCCGCTGCATCTTTTTATGATTGTGGATAAATATCCGGCAGACAGGTGCAGTAAATCTGCATAGAAGAGTACTTTCCGCTCTTTCCTGTAATTCTGTTCCACTTCCATGGAAAACTTTTGCATGAGGATTTCCTCTTTGGTCAATTTCCTGCTTGCCATGAGCCTGTGGAAATAATATCCCATTCCGTACAGGAACGCGCATGTCAGATGCTTGATGACTTCTACTTTGTTGGGGTGGTGTACCTTGAACAGCTTACGCACCATTGCACAATACGTCAGCATCGCATCCATTTGTCCCTGTTGCAATTTCAGGATGGGACACTCTTGTAGTGCCATGTAAGTTTGGTAGTTGTAAGGAAGGCCTAAGCCGCTGACAAACCGCTCGGACATCAATATGCATATACCATGGTAGTCTTCACTCATAAACTCTTGTTCCACAATCTGTCCGGGAATATTGATCGCCATCATGTCGCTTTCTATGTCGTAAGGCGAGAGGTTTATCTTTCCTTTGCTTTCTCCGCAGAGGCAAATGTGGCATACATACATGTTGATTTTAAATGGGTCGGAGGGGATTTTTTGCTTCGTCACATCGTAAATGAAAAAGTCTTCGCCGATGTTTAGCACCGTTCGGTTGTTGCGTACGGTCAGAGGCAAGTTCAATTGTGCTATTGAATCCATAATTCCATATTTTGAATACAAATATAGGCCGTTTTATCGATATAAGGCAAGATTTTTGAACTTTCGTCCAATTTATTCAATGAAAAGGACTTTGTTGCAGTTTACAAAGCTCGTACCTTTGCATCGTTTTAAAAATGATGCAGATGAATAATAAACGGACTTTCGCCATTATTGTATTCGCGTTGGTTTGTGTCGGTACAACTTGTGCCCAATCTGAGGCAATAACGGTGTCTGGAACCCCATCTCAGGAAAAGCAAAACATAGTATTTACCGGAGGGGCAATATTGGAAGGCAACTTATCCGGTTTTTTCCATTCCGGGATAAAAGATGGGAATAACGTCATGAAGGCCGGATTCTCCCTTGGGGGATTTTTGAATTTGGGTGTTATACGGTCGTTTTCAGTACAAGGCGAGATGTTGTTCCATTATAAAAATTCCGAGTTTGAGCAAGGAAGCCAGCGTGGGGACTTGGTTTATTGGGGAGTAGAAATACCGGTCTATGCCATGTATCATTATATTTTTTCAAGGGGTGGTCGTCTGCAAGTCGGAATAGGCCCTTATACGGAGTTCGGTTTCGATGCAAAGTTCAAGCATGGAGGGAAGGAGGCAGACCTTTATGAAAAGGACGGGAGTACGGGGCTGGCGGCCTTTCAAGAGTCGAATAGCGGTTTTGGGGCAAAGGTCGGATATGAATTCGTGTCCGGTTTCCAAATTAACGCAAGTTATAAGGCCAGCATAAGCAACCTGCTTGATGCCAACAGCAGCCAAGTTAAAATCCATCCCCATGCCATAAGCGTCGGAGTGGCTTACCGTTTTGGAAAATAGATAACGCAACACTTTATAAAAAGCGATGAAACAAAATCCGATTATAATAGTTCTGCTATTGGGCAGTGTGTCTTTGGCTTTTGCGCAAGAATCCGGAGGGAACAAGTTCAAGAAGTATTGGAATAGTCTTGTGAACGGGAATGTGGACCGTACTTATGAGAAGAAAGTCGATATGAGTTATGCTGTGTCACCTTGCTATACCCGTGAGGGAGGCGTGGGCATCGGTGGAGGTGCAACGGGATTATACCGTTTGGATCGCAGGGATTCCACCATGCAGCCGTCTGACTTCTCTGTGACAGGAAGTATGGCGGTAAAAGGCTTTTATGGAATAACTGTAAAGGGGAACAATAATTTTAAAGGGAATAGAACTCGTTTGTCTTACCTATTGCAGTTCCAAAACAAGAATTTGGATTTCTGGGGTATATCTTTTGATGCGTGCAGCTTGAATCCCATTTCGGCTTATAAGCGGCAGTTCGTGAAATGGGAGTCGGATTATGTGTACAAACTGGACAAGGATTTCCATATAGGCGTGGCTCTTAATTTGAATTATACGAAAGCCTTAGATGTGATAAGTCCGTCTTATTTGGAGGGGCAGAAAAGCTCTTATTTCTTTACCGGAATCGGTGCTTCCATGTCGTATGACACCCGGGATTTCATATTGAACCCGAAGGAGGGAGTTTATTTCATGGTGAAAGAAGTCTATTATCCCGGCTTTGCAAGTTCGCATGGGAAAGACATATTTGCTACGACTTTGATTTTCGACTATTACCAAAGGGCGTGGAAGGGCAGTGTGTTTGCCCTTGATTTGTACGGTCAGTTCAACGGGAACGATGTGCCTTGGGCTTTGCGCGAGGAGCTTGGAGGTGGGTCGAGCCGTATGCGTGGATATTATGGAGGACGTTACATAGACAATAATCAAGTTGCCGTACAATTGGAACTTCGTCAGCATATTTACAGTCGTGTCGGATGTGTGGCTTGGGTCGGCGGCGGAACAGTCTTCCCGTCTTTTGATAGGTTGATGGGTGAGAATATCCTACCCAATTATGGGGTGGGAGTGAGGTTGGAGTTCAAACATAATGTAAATATCCGGTTGGATTACGGTTTCGGAAAAGAAACCGCAGGTTTTGTGTTCCAGTTTGCCGAAGCTTTTTGATATCTTTTTATACTGGAATGAATTCATTCCGGTAGGATATTGAAATATTGTGGATGGCCCGTCATTGACAGAGTGGATGTCGATGGCGGGCTTTCTTGTCCGTTACGGATGTGCAGACCCACGTTTTCCGCTCTTTTCCTTTTGTAAAATCAGGTAAATGTAAGGGGATGGGAGATTCCGATAGGCTTCCGTTCGCTTCCGTCTCCTTCAGAAAAGTTTTTCCTTAAAAAGGTTCGCTTCTTTCATACTCTTTCTGTATCAATGCTTTAAGGTGAATGTTCTATCCTCGAAGCCTTCACCGAGGTTTCACCTCGGAAAAGGAGAAACGTGTAGAACTTTCGCCAACGAGTCTGTATTTGGACAGATATAATATAGTGTTAAAACAACAATAAAAATAGATTAAAAGATGTCGATAAAATACAAATGTTTGCCTGATTTGTTCAATATGAATAAAAGATAAAAGGAATAATTTTGCGTATTAGATAAAGAAAACACAAAAATCAACCTTAAAACAAACATTTATGAGAAGACATTGGTATGAAGTATCCAAGCTATGCTTTGCGTTGTGTTGCATGGCATGTTTCTTCAACTGTTCCGAGGTGGAAATCGAACACAATGAGGAAAACGTGATTTATGTGAATGAAAGTTCATTGGAACTCTTTTGCGGGGAAATACGCCAATTGACGGCAAGTCCTACGGAAAGCACGTTCAGTTGGGTGAGTGAGGACCCGGAAATTGCGGATGTGGATGTTCACGGGATGGTCACCGCAAAAAGTAAGGGAAACACGAGGATTGTGGTGTCCTCCGGGGATAATAAGGAATATGTGGAAGTAGATGTAGAGGCACCCGCTTCCAAAAGCGTGCAAGCTCATGCCGGGAAAGGGAGAGTCCAATTCGAAGTCGT
>ENA-OWPB01000760-OWPB01000760.1-human-gut-metagenome-genome-assembly--contig:-NODE-760-length-37139-cov-10.757119_pt1 | contig 37139 bp, 26 predicted proteins | sample MGYA00248260_ERZ651838 | MGnify/ENA primary metagenome ERZ651838 (study PRJEB26924, sample SAMEA4378304) | human gut metagenome | biome: human gut; feature: human-associated habitat; material: faeces... | reverse complement strand
GGCTAACGGGCTTCGTTGTTTTATAGTTATCTAAAGGAATGAGAGTAAAGTGTTGACACTTTCCTGTGTCACAACTTTATGAGGGGGGGAAGATAATTGATTTTCTCTTATCAACTATCTTGATATTAGTATATCCGGAAAATGTGTCAAAAGTATGAGTGCTTTCTTAAAGAATACGAAAAAATATAAACAGATTATGAAAAAATATAAACTAATAATTTATTTTTCTACGTTCTTCCATCCACTCGAGAAGATCTTCATATACCTGCTCCCGATCTGTCTCGTTGAGCAGTTCATGACGATCACCGGCATACAGTCTTAGACTGATGTCCTGGATTCCGGCCGCTTTGTATTTCTCATAAACCTTCCTTACGCCTTTTCCGAATCCTCCAACCGGATCTTCGGCACCGGCTGCGAAAAGGACCGGAAGCTGCTTCGGAATCATATAGATACTTTCTTTTTTCTCCATTATAAGCATCCCGGTAAACATGCTATAATACGCGTTCACTGTAAAGACAAAGGAGCACAGTGGATCTGAAATATATTTTTCCAGATGTTCTTCATCACTGGTTACCCAGTCCGCGCGTGTCTTTGGATTCTTGAATTTCCTATTATAGGCACCGACTGCCATTCTATCCACCAGTTTACTTTTATAATGCCAGCCACGGAACATCGCCAGTGTCCTACACAATCTTCTTCCAAACTGAAGTGTCGCTCTCTGCTGATCTGCTACAACTCCGATAAACATTGCTCCCGCCAGCCCATTTCCATACATCTGTACATACTGGCGCAAAAGACTTGAGCCCATGCTATGTCCTAACATAAAGTAAGGTACATCCGGATATTTCTTCATCGTCCGCTGACGAAGTGTATGCATATCTCCGATCACGCATGCATTTCCATATTTTTCGTTAAAAAATCCATACTCCGACTTGCTCTGCACAGATTTTCCATGTCCTAAATGATCGTTTCCAACGACATAATATCCATGACTACACATGAATTCTGCAAATTCATCGTATCTCTTAATATATTCCACCATTCCATGGCTTAACTGCAGGACAGCTTTCACTTCTCCTTCCGGTTTCCACTCAATCGTGTGGATCTCCGTATTGCCATCCTTTGAAGGGAAATAAAACTCATCTCTCATCGTTCATTCACTACCTGTCATCTAATTTGATATAATCACGATATGGTGCAAGTGGCTTATAAGCCGGACGTATGATCTTATCTACATTCTTCAGCTCTTCCAGTCTGTGTGCACTCCATCCAACGATACGTGCTGCCGCAAAAATTGGAGTATATAATGCCGGTGGAAGATCAAGCATGCTATAAACAAGTCCACTGTAGAAATCTACGTTCGCATTAACACCTTTATACATCTTACGTCTCTCGCTAATGATCTCCGGTGCCATCTTCTCTACTTTCTCATACAGTGCATATTCTGCCTCGTGGCCCTTTTCATATGCAAGCTGCTTTACAAACTTCTTGAAGATCTCCGCTCTTGGGTCGGATACAGAATAAATCGCATGTCCCATTCCATAGATCAGACCTCTCTTATCAAACGCTCTCTTCTCCAGCAGTGCCTCAAGGTAAGCTCTGATCTGATCATCATCCTGCCAGTCTGTCAGCTGCGTCTTCATATCTTCAAACATCTGTGTTACTTTCACGTTCGCACCACCATGTTTTGGCCCTTTCAAGGACGCCATAGCTGCTGCAATTGTAGAATAAGTATCTGTTCCTGAAGATGTAACAACATGCGTTGTAAATGTTGAGTTGTTACCACCGCCGTGATCCATATGAAGAACAAGAGCCATATCAAGGATCTTCGCCTCAAGTTCTGTATACTGACGATCTTCTCTGAGCATCATCAGAATATTCTCTGCCATAGACAGTTCTTTCTTCGGTGCATAAATATACAGGTCTTCACCCATTCTATAATTGTAAGCAAGGTAGCTGTAAACCATAAGCATTGGGAACTGGCTGATCAGGTTCAGACTCTGACGCAGTACATTCGGAATGCTTGTATCATCCGCTTTGTCATCGTAAGAATAAAGCTGAAGAATACTTCTTGTAATACTGTTCATCATATCACGGCTCGGAGCCTTCATGATCACGTCACGTACAAAATTCGGTGGAAGCATCCGGCGGTCAGCTATCATATCCTTAAAATTCTCAAGTTCCTTCTGATTCGGAAGCTCTCCAAAAAGAAGCAGATATGCAATCTCCTCAAATCCAAAATGTTTCGCCTCAAGGAATCCGCTTACAAGATCTTTAATATTGTAACCTCTGTAATAAAGATTACCTGCACACGGTACGGATACACCGTCTACAATCTTTGTTGCACACACATCGGATATATTCGTCAATCCGGCAAGTACACCTTTACCGTTCAGATCTCGAAGTCCTCTTTTCACCTCGTATTTGGTATAGAGTTCTTTGTCAATTGCATTGTTCGTTTCACATTTCAGAGCAAGTTCTTCAATCTCCGGAGTGATGTCAAAAAATATGCTGTTAATATCTTTGGCCATGGGCTCTTCCTCCTTCTCTTGTTTCTTCTAATGTCTTTTATCTTTTAATTATACTAGATATCCGTCTATGAAACAATTAACTGAATATTAAATCTTTATGAATCAAAAAAGTGAAGAAGAATAAAGTTGCTGTCTACTACATTTTTGTAAACAGCAACTTTGTAAATTCCCTTACTATTCTTTTATCTGCAATCATAAAGAAAATCTGCCAGCTTTGCAAATTCTTCCAGCGTAAGGGCCTCCCCTCGAATAGATGCACCTCTTCCGAGTGCTTCAATCGCTGCCTCGATTTCTTCCTTCGTGTAGTCAAGTTCTGCCGAATTCTTCAGTCCATTTGCCAAAGTCTTTCTTCTCTGGTTAAAGGAGGCACGGATAATACGGAACATAAGCTTTTCATCCTTCACCTTTACCGGTGGTTCTTCATAACGTTCCAGACGGATTACCGCAGATCCAACCTTCGGACGAGGCATAAAGCAGTTCGGTGGTACATTTGCAACAATATATGGTTTCGCATAATATTGCACAGCAAGAGACAGTGCACCATAGTCCTTCGTTCCCGGTCCCACCTGCATACGGTCTGCGACTTCTTTCTGAACCATAACTGTAATACTCTTGATCGGAACATGATTCTCAAAAAGTCCCATGATGATTGGTGTTGTAATGTAATATGGCAGGTTGGCCACAACCTTGATCGGCTTTCCTCCATTTTCCTCTTCTGCAAGCTTTGCAATATCTACTTTCAGGACGTCATTGTTAATAACACGGGCATTGTCATAATCTGAAAGCGTATCTTCCAGAATCGGAATCAGTGCCTTGTCAATCTCAACTGCAACAACTTTTCTCGCTGCACATGCCAGATACTGTGTCATCGTTCCGATTCCCGGTCCGATTTCCAATACAAAATCATCTTTTGTAATCTCTGCTGCCGCAATAATTTTGTCCAGTACATGTGTATCGATCAGAAAGTTCTGACCGAACTTTTTCTGGAATACGAAATTATATTTCTGTAATACTTCTATCGTATTCTGTGGATTTCCAAGTGTTGGTTCTTTCATCTCATCTCTCCATTTCTTATAATTGATATAAATCCCTTGCATTCTTCTCTGTCTGTTCGATCACCTGCTCCGCAGAAATGCCTTTTAGCTCTGCAATTGCTTCTACAACATATGGCAGGTACAAGGACGAATTTCTCTTCCCTCTGAACGGTGTCGGTGCCAGATACGGACAGTCTGTCTCAAGAACAATTGACTCCAGTGGAATTTCTTCTACAATCTCTTTTAACTTCTTTGAGTTCTTAAATGTCACAACACCGCCGACTCCGATGTAATATCCCATCTTTACATATTCTCGCGCCATCTCAAGGCTGTAAGAATAACAGTGTATCACACCTTTGAGTCCTTTTCCATGTTCTTTCATAATTTCCATCGTATCAGCTGCCGCCTCACGGCTATGGATCATCACAGGTTTGTTCATCTCTCGCGCAAGATCCAGCTGTCTGATGAACCAATGTTTCTGCAGGTCATGCCCTTCTTTATCCCAATAATAATCAAGTCCGATCTCGCCAACCGCAACAATCTTTTCTTTCTTTAATATTTCTTTCATTCGAGCGAAATTCTCTTCATTCAGTGCACCGACTTCGTCCGGATGTACACCTACTGATCCATATATAAATGAATACTTCTCTGCAAGTTCTACTATCTTATCCCAGGACTCTACTGTCGCCGCTGCATCCACAACTGCCCCAACACCGCCTGCTGCCATACTGCTTAGCAGCTCATCTCTGTCTGTGTCAAACTGCTCATCATCATAATGCGCATGTGTATCAAATATCATTTTATTTACCGCCTGTTTTCAATATTTCTAATCTTGTGCTTTATTTTACCACAAATAATTCTTCCCGTCTTCATATAATATATCCATCGCTAGACGGACACTTTCTTTTCCTGTCATCGGATCTTCGATGCCCACGCTGATACGACATCCGTTTTCTGCTTTTTCTACTAATCCCGGTGTATAAAGGGTTACCTTAACCTTTTTCTCTATTCCCGGAGTTATATTATTCAGTTGTAAATCAAGCTGTTTTTTTTCTATCTGTTCGCTCTGTTCATTTTCGACAGCTATCCATACCGGCCAATCCTGATAAAATGGTGCCACTCCATCATTTCCCCATGTAATTTCAAGACTTGTCCCATGAATCTTAGGTTTCAATACAGCCTTTGAAATGTATAACCGATATCCCAGATTTTGCAACACTTTATTGTATCCGCACTCATAAGCTGCATCGGCTGTCATCGGACCAAGGAATGTAGTATGAGCCTTTTGAATAAGATTTATCGTCTGTGAAAGTTCCGTTTCCAATAGTTTCTTCATTGGAACTGCACTTGTGAATTCACCACCGGATGGTGCGTAATTCCAGAAATCTGGCATTGACTGAAGTTCCCCTTTTTCATTCGTCTGATCATAATCTCCACCATTCGCAATCTCATAAAGCCATCTTTCTGTAGCATCCGCATCACCTGTCATATCATTATATACCCCCATATGATATTCCTTTGCGATCGAAAAGGGTCTTCTCATAAGATGTTTTGCTTTTGGAAAGGCTTCCAGCCATGGAAGAACATACTGCTCTCTTACAGTTCTTGACGGCAGCCGCCTGATGCCTATATGATAGGCTACATGCCATTCGCCCCAATGTCCAAGGCTTCCAAGTTCTACGTAACTAACCAAATCAGACCTTCCATAATGTTCCCCAAATGCTTTCACTGCTTTTTTATGAGCAGCCAGAAACTGTTCGTTACTGTAATCCGGTGCGAATCCTTTTCCGAAAGCTGTATCGTACCACTTTCCTGCATGCCCTGTTTTCTCATACAGCCACTCGGGAATGTCCATGTGTCTGCTGTTTCCAGGAATATCACACACAAATCGAAGTACCATGTGCTTTCCTTCTGCCTGCCATCTTGCCACCTGATTTTCCGCATCGATCGCATCCCAGGCAAATTGCCCTTCCACCGGCTCAAGTTCCGCCCAGGTAATATCCATATACAGAAGCGTCACATCTTTCCGAACACTTTCATTCCACGCACATGGAGCATATCCCATAAGCGGATTTCCAAATACTTCTTTTGTTTTCGCATATATTTTCTGATTTTTTTTAAAAATTTTCATAGGCAGATTTTTCTGGAAAAGCAATCTCAAATGCATTGTTCAATTCTCTTTTTGTTCTGTCAAAATCAATTTCACAATTGGCATCATTGATACAGATTATCTTTTCTCTTCTTTCAGCAACTGTTCTGTAAAGTTTATCGTTATTCGTTGCAAGTTCATAATAACGGCATGTTTTTTCTACGTTTTTAGGGATAAACTCACCACTCAGCTTCTGATACTCCCGAAGAACATACTGACTGATATCTTCTTTATGCCGGAACGAATGCCCACATACTTTCGTCAAAAGTTCCGGCTCAAGTTCCCATAATTTCTCAAATGTGTCCTTTCGAAGTGGCGACGGACCGTGAACTGTATAAAAACCGGTATAACGCGGAAATGCCATTTCCAGCATATTGTAGACGAAATATTTCAGTGGATATCCAAAATGGAAGTATGCTCCGGGCTGTTGTTTCATATTTTTATATTTATCAAAATATCTAGCAAGAACCATTGCATTGTTCAAATAGATATATGGCATTACCGGATTGTCAACATTAGCCACATCCGGCTGTAATGCCAACATATCAACAGGGCGCCCATTTCTGAAAAAATCTGTTTCATCGGTTCTTTTCAGCAGGAACATATCATCATTAAAATATACGAACTGCTCAGATAAGCCCTGGATTCTATGCATGTTCCATTCTATTGTATGAGAATTAAATGTTGGTAAAAACTCTGGCGGGATATAATCTGTATGCCGCACGATGTTTAACTTTGGATGCTTTGTATTCAGCCATTCCGGTATATGTCCCCATGTCACAAAATGGATTTTTCTTACCCATGACGCGCAGTTTTCAATTCCGCGGAACCAGTATCTTAGATTCTCCCAATCCCGGAAACGTTCTTCTCTGTCATCTGTCTCCGACAATTGCTCTTTTCCGTATCTTGTTTTATTCTTTTCGCTTCTCCACTCCGGATCATTTCCATCTACCCAGGTGATCACGATATCTATGCTATTTTCTATCTTCATATCTTTCCGTTCTTATACCTTAACGTGCTACATTTTATTTCGTTTTAATACTAGCATGTGAAAATTTAATTAGCAAGATAAAAACAGCGAGATACAGGTCATTTCCCATATCTCGCCGCTTTTATTTCATTTTATCATATCCAATAATTGATTCATGATTTTCAATAATGATTAATGATTTCTATAGTAATTAATCAGACATCCGTCAAGAATGATCTCACGCTCTGCGTCTGTCAGATCTCCAAGCTTAAGGTTCAGCTCTTTGAGCTCATCACCTACAACATAAGCTTTGATCACATCCGCTTTCTCTTCTACTGCTTTTCTTACATCAGGAACAAAGATGTAATCTCCGTTCTTGAAGGAAAGTGCTTCATGATCTTCTTCTGTCAGGAACGGAAGCATTCCCCAGTTGATCAGGTTTGAACGGTAACGCTTTGTCGCATACTCTGTTGCGATATTTGCCCATCCGCCAAGTACTTTCTGACAGGAAGCTGCCTGCTCACGAGCAGATCCGTCTCCCGGTTTTACTGCGAAGATTGTACTTCCGACACCGAGGTTGTCCTTGCCAACTTCCGGATAGGTCTCGTGGATCTTATCCATTACCGGTTTCAGTTCTGCAAGCGCATCTACCGGACATTCATTTGCTTCAATTGCTTTCTGAGCTTTCTGTACTTCTTTCGCACGTCCAACGTATGCAGGGTCTTTTCTGGAAAGAGCGAACTCTGCAAGTCCCAGCGGGTTAGAACGGTAGGAAGATGTCTCTCCGGACGGAATCAGCTCATCTGTTGTTGTAACAGGGTCATGGATCTCGGATACGACCTTCACAAGCAGATTCTGCGGAAGTGCTGACATTGCCGGCCAGTCCTTAATGTTTGGTCCAAATTTGATCTCAACGCTCGGATCTGCAACGCCCTTGCTGTCAAATACACGGTTTGCATAAATATTCTTATCAAAGTGATATTTCTGTCCTTTGTATTCTACATCCATTGCTGTTGCCGGTGTTAAGAATCCCTTGTTTGCTGCTGTTGCTGCAATAGAACGAGCATCCATCAGTGCTACAGAAGAGATCTGTCCGTTCTGTAGCTTGCTTCCTTCACGGTTCGGGAAGTTTCTTGTTGTATGACGGATAGAGAATGCGTTATTCGCCGGTGTATCTCCTGCTCCGAAACATGGTCCACAGAATGCTGTCTTCACAACAGTTCCTGCTTCCATAAGATCTGCAATTGCACCATTCTTAACAAGTTCCATATAAATCGGTGTACTTGCCGGGTAAACGCTGAATGTAAATTCATCTGCTCCGATGTTCTTTCCTTTGATGATATCTGCAGCCGCACAGATGTTTTCAAATCCACCACCTGCACATCCTGCGATGATTCCCTGCTCTACATAGAACTTACCGTTTCTGATCTTATCCTGCAGAGAGTAATCAACTGCGCCGTCAAGGCTTACAAGTGCTTTCTGCTCTACATCATGAAGGATGTCAGACAGATTTGCATTCAGTTCATCAATTGTATATACGTTACTTGGATGGAACGGCATTGCGATCATAGGCTTAATCTCGCTTAAGTTTACATAAACCATACCATCATAATATGTAACTGCTCCAGGATTCAGCTCTTTGTAATCCTCACTTCTTCCGTGAATGTCATAGAACTCCTGAATCTTCTCATCTGTTTTCCAGATAGAAGACAGACAAGTTGTCTCTGTTGTCATAACGTCGATTCCGATACGAAAATCTGCACTCAGCTTGCTGACTCCAGGTCCAACGAACTCCATAACCTTATTGTTTACATAGCCGTTCTTGAATGTAGCTCCGATGATTGCAAGAGCAACGTCCTGCGGTCCTACACCCTTCATCGGCTCTCCGTCTAAGTAAATTCCGATCACGCCCGGCATCTTAATATCATAAGTCTTGTTCAGAAGCTGTTTCACAAGCTCCGGTCCACCTTCACCCATAGCCATCGTTCCGAGTGCTCCGTAACGTGTATGGCTGTCAGATCCGAGAATCATCTTTCCTCCGCCTGCAAGCATCTCACGGGCAAACTGATGGATAACTGCCTGATGCGGTGGTACATACATTCCGCCGTACTTCTTCGCACAAGTTAGTCCAAACATATGGTCATCTTCGTTGATCGTTCCACCAACTGCACAAAGACTGTTATGACAGTTTGTAAGTACATATGGCATCGGGAACTTCTCAAGTCCTGACGCACGTGCTGTCTGGATAATTCCAACAAATGTAATGTCATGGGATGTCAGCTTATCAAAACGAATCTGCAGACGTTCCATGTTCTCTGATGTATTGTGTGCCTTTAAAATACCATATGCCATTGTGTTCTGAGTGGCTTCTTCTTTCGTCAGCGGAACCTGCACATTCCCTGTGTCTTCTACTATCTCAGTTCCATTGAGAAGATATACGCCATTCTCGTACAATTTAATCATGTAAAGACCTCCTTCAATCTGATCCATATTTTTTAAACATAACTGTTATCATCTTAACATATTTCAGTGTTTCGGTAAATCTAAATTTTCGCAATTCAGCATTGTAACTCAATAAAGTGCGATTTCCACAGATTTTTTAGCTAGAAAGCGGAAAGCTCAGCTCAATAGCAAACTCATTTTTCTCTGTCTTTGCGCTGATTTCTCCATTCATACGTTTCACAAGTTCCTTTGCAATAGATAATCCCAATCCGGTAGATGTTTTGCTCCTTGCCACATCCGCTTTATAAAATCTGTCAAAGACATGTTCTATATCGATCTGCTCCGAATGTATCACCTGATTGCTGATTCGCAATACCGCGCGTTCCTGCTTGCGTTCTAACACAATACTTATCTTCTTTTCTCCATGATCCAGGCCATTTTTAATTACATTCTGAATAACACGGTGGAGTCCTTGTTTATTTCCGGCTATAGATAGCAGTTCTTCTGTAATCTGAATATCCGGCTGGATTCCCCTTCTTACCCAGTCATCATAATAGGAAAACACCGTTTCTTTCAAAATCCGGTTGATACAGCAAGGCGTCAGTTCCAGACTATAGGATTCATTTTTTAACTTTGTAAATGTGAAAAGTTCTTCCAGCATTTCATTCAGACTGTGTATTCTTTCATGAATAATATTCAGATAACGTCTCTGGTCTTCGACATTTTCGCATTCTTCCATAAGCTGAAAATATCCATCCAGAGATGTCAGCGGTGTCCGGATATCATGGGAAAGGTTCGTATAAGTTTCCGCAATCAAAGCTTCTTTCTCCTGATAACGCTGCTTCTCTTTTCTTTGTAATTCCAGAAGTTCATTCAATCTGTCTGAAAGCGTTCCGATTCCACCCAAATCAAACTCGCGTTGAATCAACATGTTACTGTCATGTTTCATCAAGAACGCCAATTGGCGGCAGATGTCCTTCACCTGCCGCTGATATTTCCACATAATAATAAATTGTAAAATGATAATTCCTGCTAATATTCCAATTACGATATACATCCGCTAAATATCCCTCTTTTGAAAAACAGCACTGCTTGCAGATATCATTATAACCGCAAACACAATCGCCACGCCGAATGCTGCCAGACACTCATTTCTACTTGGATTCATAGAAAGCAGTGATAATTTCCCGGTTATCGTATACTTATAAATCTGGAAATTCTGGATTCCCATTTTCCGAACAGCACTGTTTATCAATCCGTATACGATACTCATTATATTCATTGTAAGACAAATCGCGATGACCATGCTGATCACATTATTTTTCAGAATAATTGCAATCGCCATGCAGATCAACACGAGTGCATAATGAAGTGCCAGCTCCGTCAGGAAATAAGACAGAACAGCTTTTGAACTGCCCCACGTCAATTCTTTAAATACTATATAGTTCGCAGCTCCCTGGAGTAAGAATGCGCCTGCCATTGTCAGCACCGTAAAGACCGCCAACGCAATAGCTCTGGAAAAAATCAGTGCTCCTCTTTTTTGAACCTGACCGCCAATATTTTTAATATAACCGCTTCCGATATCCGCTGTTGAAAACATCACCGCAAAAATCACCAGAAACAACGCATAAAATTTCCCCTGAGAATTTGCAAAGAAAATGTCATACACCGTAACCTTTTCTCCCGGTTCTGTCGGCAGTGTCACCATCATTCCCACATTAATATTCTCCGCAGTCGGTTCCGCAAACTGCTCCTGCCGAACGGTATCTTCTTTACTTAATAAATCATAATCTGTTTTACACATAAACGTTGTAAACAGTACTGACACAGCCAGCACGATCCATATTACATACATACTTTTGGTCCGAAACATCCGGTACAAATCCATTTTTATCATATTAAGCATGGCTGGCACCTCCTGTCAGATTCAGAAAATACGTTTCCAGTTCTTCACTTGTTATCGAAAGCCCTTTTACCGGAATTCCTGCCTTTGCAAGTTCCATATTCAACGCTGCGCTTTCATTCAGACGTTCAAAAATGTGAATATGTTCTTTGTCTGTTACCTGATAATTCGTAAATCCCATAGCATCCAGCACCGGAATTGCAAGCTTCGGATCAGCCAGTGTTAATTCCATCCGTTCACTGCATCTTCGCATTAATTCTTCTCTTGTAAGCTCCTGCAATAAACTTCCATTGTGAATGATTCCATAATCGGTAGCAATCTTCGATAATTCCTCCAGAATATGACTGGAAATACAAATCGTCATATTCCTTTCTTTCTGAAGTCTCTGAATTGTATCCCGGACCTCAGCAATTCCCTGTGGATCCAGCCCATTGATCGGTTCATCAAGGATTAACAGATCCGGTTCTCCAACCAACGCAAGACCAATTCCCAGACGCTGTTTCATTCCAAGAGAAAAGTGTTTTGTCTTTTTCCGTCCCACATGCTCCAGGCCTACTGTTTTCAATATCTCATCAATGTAACCTGCTTTCTTTATCCCAAACAGCTTACATTTGATATTCAGATTTTCATATGCGGTCATATTTCCATATAATCCCGGTGCTTCAATCAGACATCCCACACGGGAGCGGACTTTCTGTAAATCCTTTTCCTTGTATCCGAAGATCTCAATCTCTCCACTCGTTGGCCTGGAAAGTCCACTGATCATCTTCAGGCAAGTCGTCTTCCCGGCTCCATTTCGTCCGATAAATCCATAGATAGCGCCCTTTTTAATATGCATACTGACACTGTCCACAGCTTTATGATGTCCATACCGCTTCGTCAGTCCTCGTGTTTCCAATAACATCTCACTCAAATTTTTCATCTCCTTTTTCTTATCTGCATTTATCATAAAAGAGGAATCCTAATCAAACGCAAATAAATAGTAAAAAAAGAGTAAAGATTACGCATGAAGACGATAACCGATTCCCCATACTGTCTCAATGTATTCCTCCGAAGTCACTTGTTTGATCTTCTTGCGGATATTGCTGATATGTACGTCCAATGTCTTTGTCTCACCCATATAAGGTTCGTCCCAGGCATATTCGAAAATATCCTCTTTACTGAAAACCTGTTTTGGATTCCTGAGCAGTAATTCTAAAATCGCAAACTCTTGTTTTGTAATCTTCGGAAGTATCTTTCCGGCAATTTCAACCTGAAAGGTATCTCTGTTTAATATCATATCTTTAAATGAAAGCGCATGCTGTTCCTCTGCTTCTTTTTCTTCTTTATGACGGAGCTGTACGTGAACTCTTGCCAGCACTTCCCTGATTTCAAATGGTTTCGTTATATAATCATCCGCTCCGCTCGTTAAAACTTCTACCTTTTCATCCAGGCTGTCTTTTGCAGTCAACACAATAACCGGAAGATTTCCCTTTTTCCGTATTTCCTCCAGAACTGCTTCTCCTGAAATTCCGGGCAGCATCAGATCCAGCAGCACGAGTGCATAACCGTGCTCCTGCATATTTAAAAGCAGCTTTGCTTCGGTCCCGGAAAATGCCTGCTCACAAGAATAGCCTTCTTTGGATAATGCCTCCTGAAGCAAGTTATTAATATTTGTATCGTCTTCTACAATCAGTATTTTCTGCATGATATTGCTCCTTTATCTTCCTCAATCGGCCATGATTTTCTGAGTGCTGCATAAGAAATCAGGAAGTTTGCAAGCCATCCGGCCGGTACTGCAAGCCAGACAAATGCAATTCCGAACCGCGGTGCACAAATCAAAGCGACAGACAAACGGATCGCAAGATTTACCATATTCGCAATGAGAAACGGACGCATGATTCCAAGTCCGCGAAGAACACCATCGGTTGCCATCTTGATACCCATAAAGATGAAAAAATATCCGAGCCATCTCATATAATCACCGGATACCTGATACGCTAAAGCTGTTCCATCTTTTCCAAGGAATAAGGAAGAAATCTGATTGTGCAGTGATTCAATGACCAGAAAAGCAAGGACTGCGAAACATAGATCTAACACCAGTGCCGCCTGATAGCCTTTTTTGAGCCGTTCGATTTTCTTTGCACCAAGATTCTGGGATATATACGGCGAAATCGCATTGCCGATGGATACAAAAATCAGTGAAAAAACATTTTCCACTCGCATCGTTGCCGAATAACCTGCGAGTGCCTGTGTACCAAATGGATTTACAACGGCCTGTACGATCATCATACCAATCGACACTGTAGACTGCTGAAGAACTGACGGTATGGCAATTTGAAGCATCGAATATAACTCCTGTCCGTCAAACCATTCAAACTGACATTTATACCGTCTCATTCTATAAAGGAAAATCAGAAATGAAAAGACCGCGGAAATCCCCTGTGCAATAAGCGTTGCCAGGGCCGCACCAAACACGCCGAGACCAAGTCCGGCTACCATCCAAAGATCCATAAAAATATTTAATACAGATGAAAAAATCAGAAGAACCAACGGAATTCTGGATTCACCGATGGAAGTAAACATCGTTGAGAGGATGTTGTACATAAACAGAAATGGGAATCCCACAAAATAAACCCGCAGATACAGTACTGCTTCATCCAGTATATCAGGAGGTGTTTGTAATAAACTCATCATTGAATGTGAAAAGCAAAAACCAAAGATTCCAAGTAGTATGCTCAGGACTAAAAAGCTGATCAGCGATGTCGACACAATTGTTTTCATTTTACCATAATCTCTGGCTCCAAAATAACGGCTTACGAGTACACCTGCGCCTACACCGGCGCCCAGAGCTACACAAATGAAAACATTCGTAAGTGCAGCACAGGCGCCGACAGCCGCAAGTGCCGAAGAACCAACAAACTGACCGACAATGATCGAATCAGCCATATTATATATCTGCTGAAAAAAACTGCCTAAGATCATAGGCATTGCAAAAACAGTTAACGCTTTCAGGGGCGCATCTGTGATTAGATATTCATCTTTTGACATGATTGTACTTCTCCTAAAATTCCAGGTTATAAGTTCATACAAAATACATTAGTACTTATCTTTGGAATTGTCAAACATTTCCCTGTAGCCTCAATCAAAATCTCTGGTAATATTTGTAAGCCATTTCTTTCTGAAATAGTGAATAAATACCACGGGCATTTTCTCGAACTCATCTAAAGTCATTACAAAGTAAACCCAGACAGGCGGTAATTTAAAAACATATGCTGCAAGGAAAGTTGCCGGAACTGCAACAAGCCACATAAATATGGAATCTACGATCATTCCAAATCTGGAATCTCCGCCACCTCTGAAACAACCGCATATAAGGCAGGTATTAATCCCTTCTCCCACAAGACGCCAGGTTGTCATAATTATAAAAATGCTAAGATAAGAAAGGGCAGTCTCGGTCAATTTATCCCGATAGAAGTCCAGTATCAAAGGACGAATCGCCAGAATAATAACGCATCCGATCAGGCTTACAGCAAGTGTTATCCTAAGCATCCGTTTGCCGTATTCTCCGGCTGTATCAATTTGATCTTTCCCTAACTCCTGGCTGATAATGATAGTAGTAGCGTTGGCAAAACCTCGGCAGGCAATAGCACCAATATTTACCACCATAACAGCAACCGCATTTGCAGCAACCATGTCATCTCCGATATGCCCAAGAATTGCTGCAAATGCTGAAGTGGCAAAACTCCAGACAACATCATTTATCACGGCTGGAGTGGCAATTTTCATAAAGTCATGAAACAAGATTCCTGATTTTGCAAAGAAATGTTTTATCCTGAATCTGACATCTGAACTGTTTAATGAATAGATGAGACAAATTAATACCTCTGTAATTCTTGCAATCACAGTACCAAGTGCAACACCTGTAACGCCAAGCTTTGGAAATCCAAACAGACCAAAGATAAATGTGGCATTACAAAGTACATTGACACAAAGAGAAACACTGTATGTAACGGAAGGCAACATTATTTTTCCAATACTTCGAAGCGCACTCATAAAAACCTGTGAGAACCCCATAAACATAAATGAAAATGAAATCACCTTCAAATACTCACTTCCGGCAGCAATCGTATCCGGACTATTTGTGAAAATTTTCATAACCGTAACCGGCATAGTAAAGGAAATAACGAAAAATATAAGCGAGACGATCAGTGAAATCCGTTCCGCCAGACCGAGAATCCTTTCTACTGTCTTTTTATTCCCTTTTCCCCAGTACTGGGCACACAGAACTGAAGTTCCTGTAGCCATACCGTAATATAAGCAGAAAAGAATAAACGTATACTGGTTCGCAAGTGATGAAGCTGACATCGCCGTCTGGCTTACGTATCCAAGCATTACCGTATCGGCAATATTTACCAATGTTCCAATCAAATTTTGAATCATGATCGGAAAGGCTAATTTTGATGCGTATTTTAAGAAATCTTTTTTATTTAACATACAACTGTTCTTCCTAAATTCTATAAATGTTTAATCTACAGTACTGTTTTTGCAGCATCATCAGCCTTCCTCTTCTCCGTAATGTTTACTCAAAGAGAAGCCTCTTCCTCGTACCTCTGTAACTCTGCTGATAATCATAAATGCCTCCGGGTCAATCTGTCTGATCAATTTCTCAACTTGTGGAAGTTCTCGATTAGACACAATACTCAATACAATCTGCTTTTGTTCTTGTTTGTAACCGCCTTCCCCATACAGCATCGTCACGCCTCTGTCTACCTGCGCAAGAATTGCCTGACGTATTTCTTCCACCTGCTTGCTGATAATCTTCACTTCCGTCTTGGTATTTCCCATCACTAACACTTTGTCCAGCACTGTCGTGTAGATTATTACCAGTAAAATTCCGTATAAAACGCGTTCCGGAGGATTATATAGAATCTGCGGTAACAGAATCAATATATCAAATACATTCAGACTCACTGACACCGGAATCCGAAAATACTTATTTAAAATCAACGGTGGAATATCCATACCTCCGGTAGAAGCTCCCGTTCGAATTACAATACCAAGTCCAATCCCGATTCCAAGTCCGGCAAAAATCGTATTCAGCATTGGATTATCCGTGATCACCAGATCAGCAAAAATATGATTGGCCGCTTCCAATGCAATTGGATATGTGAAAGAACTGAGAATTGTCGTCAGTGCAAATTTCTTACCAAGAAAGATCACTCCAACTATCAGCATCACAATATTAAATGCTAAGACAAATCCGGAAATTGATGCTCCCGTAAAATGCTTCACTACCAAACCGATACCGGTTGTTCCTCCTGTCATCAGATTTCCCGGTAAAAGAAAAAGTCTGATCACAAAAGCATAGAAAACGTTTCCAAAAATGACTTTTGCCACGGTACTTACCCTCTTTAAACATGCCTTGTCCATAAATTCCTCCCATTAGCCATATGATTTTGATTATCTCCAAAAACGTCTGTTAGAGAATCTTCACTAACAGACGTTCTTCAAAGTATTTCTTAATACAGTGATATTATACTTAGAAATGTGACGAGTTTCAATAGGATTTTTTCAGGCACATATATAGAAAAACCCGCAGAACTGAAGTCCTGCGGGCATATTTCATTTTAAGTATCGATATTAAATCTAACTAGATATTAATTACTCGATGATTGTAGCAACTGTACCTGATCCTACTGTACGTCCACCTTCACGGATAGCGAAACGAAGACCTTCCTCCATAGCTACTGGATGGATCAGTTCAACTGTCATCTCTACGTTATCTCCAGGCATACACATCTCGATTCCTTCTGGAAGATCGCAAACACCTGTTACGTCTGTTGTTCTGAAGTAGAACTGTGGACGATAGTTGTTGAAGAATGGAGTATGACGTCCACCCTCGTCTTTTGTCAGTACGTAAACCTGGCATGTGAATTTCTTATGGCAGCTTACTGTACCTGGTTTGATAAGAACCTGTCCTCTTTCGATTTCTGTTCTCTGAATACCACGAAGAAGTGCTCCGATGTTATCTCCAGCCTGAGCCTCATCAAGAAGCTTACGGAACATCTCGATTCCTGTTACAACAGTCTTCTTAACGTCCTCGTGGATACCGATGATTTCAACTTCGTCAGATACGTGAAGTGTTCCACGCTCTACTCTACCAGTTGCAACTGTTCCACGTCCTGTGATAGAGAATACGTCCTCTACTGGCATAAGGAATGGCTTGTCTGTAGCACGCTCTGGTGTTGGGATCCATGTATCAACAGCGTCCATAAGTTCCATGATCTTGTCTCCCCACGGTCCGTCTGGATCTTCAAGAGCCTTAAGAGCTGATCCCTGAATGATCGGTGTGTCATCTCCTGGGAAGTCATACTCGTTAAGTACTTCACGGATCTCCATCTCTACGAGTTCAAGAAGCTCTTCGTCGTCTACCATGTCACATTTGTTCATGAATACAACGATGTATGGTACGTTAACCTGACGGGACAGAAGAATATGCTCTTTAGTCTGAGCCATAACTCCGTCTGTTGCAGCTACAACAAGGATAGCTCCGTCCATCTGAGCTGCTCCTGTGATCATGTTCTTAACGTAGTCAGCATGTCCTGGGCAGTCAACGTGTGCGTAGTGACGGTTAGCTGTCTCATACTCAACGTGTGCTGTAGAGATTGTGATTCCACGCTCTCTTTCTTCTGGAGCTTTATCGATGTTCTCGAAATCTACTGCTGCATTACCTTCTACTCTGTGAGAAAGTGTTTTTGTGATAGCAGCTGTAAGAGTTGTTTTACCATGGTCAACGTGTCCGATAGTACCGATATTACAATGCGGTTTTGTTCTTTCAAATTTAGCCTTTGCCATTTTGAATATCCTCCTTAAATATACCACCCAATAGGGCATTTTAGTTTACGATGTTTTAACTCGGCTAATACTGATTATATTTCATAAAGTACAGTTTTTCAAGCCTTTTTCGTATTTTTTATGCGTTTTTGTTAGATAAAATCTTTTCCTGTACAGACTTCGGAACTGGCTCATATTTTTCGAAGAACATTGAGTAGTTACCACGTCCCTGAGTTCTGGAACGAAGGTCTGTAGAGTATCCGAACATTTCTGAAAGCGGAACATATCCTCTAACGATCTTTCCACCGCCGAGGTCATCCATACCTTCGATACGTCCACGACGAGAGTTGATATCACCGATAACATCTCCCATGTACTCTTCCGGCATAGTAACTTCAACTTTCATGATAGGCTCAAGGAGTACCGGGTCAGATTTCTTCATAGCATCTTTGAAAGCAAGAGAACCTGCAATGTGGAATGCCATTTCTGAAGAATCGACTTCATGGTAAGAACCATCATATACTGTTGCATGAATACCTACTACAGGGAATCCACCAAGGATACCAGCTTTCATGGCTTCTTCAATACCTTCGCCTACAGCCGGAATGTATTCCTTCGGAATTGCACCACCGACAACAGTAGAATCGAATTTATATGTTTCTTCACCATTGACATCCATTGGTTCAAATTTAACTTTACAGTGTCCGTACTGTCCACGTCCACCTGACTGTTTAGCATACTTGCTGTCAACATCAACTGCTTTTGTGAAGGACTCTTTGTATGCAACCTGCGGAGCACCTACGTTAGCTTCTACCTTGAATTCACGAAGAAGTCTGTCTACGATGATTTCAAGATGAAGTTCTCCCATTCCGGCGATGATTGTCTGACCTGTTTCCTGATCAGTATGAGCACGGAATGTCGGGTCTTCTTCTGCAAGTTTTGCAAGAGATTCACCAAGTTTACCCTGAGAAGCTTTTGTCTTAGGCTCGATAGCGAGCTCGATAACTGGTTCTGGGAATTCCATAGATTCAAGGATTACCGGATGCTGTTCATCACAGATTGTATCACCTGTAGTTGTGAACTTGAATCCGATCGCTGCTGCGATGTCTCCTGAATATACTTTATCCAATTCCATTCTCTTGTTAGCATGCATCTGAAGGATACGTCCAACACGTTCTTTTTTATTCTTTGTAGCGTTCAATACATAAGAACCTGAATTCATAGTTCCTGAATATACACGGAAGTATGCAAGCTTACCTACGAACGGGTCTGTCATGATCTTGAATGCAAGTGCTGAGAAAGGTTCTTCATCTGAAGAATGTCTTACTACTTCATTACCATCTTCGTCAACACCCTGGATTGGCGGGATGTCTGTCGGAGCCGGCATATATTCAACGATTGCATCCAGAAGCTTCTGTACACCCTTGTTTCTGTAAGCAGATCCACAGCAAACCGGTACTGCTGTACATTCACAAGTAGCTTTTCTAAGAACTGCTTTGAGCTGATCTACTGTCGGGATTTCGTCCTCAAGATACATCATCATAAGTTCGTCATCCAATTCACAGATCTTTTCAACCAGTTCTGTATGGTAAAGCTCAGCATCTTCTTTCATGTCATCCGGGATTTCACATACTGTGATGTCATCACCCTTGTCATCATTGTAGATGTAAGCTTCCATTTCCATAAGGTCGATGATTCCCTTGAAATCATCTTCTTTACCGATTGGTAACTGAAGAACAATAGCGTTCTTACCCAATCTTGTCTTAATCTGTTCTACAGCGTTGTAGAAGTTTGCACCTAAGATGTCCATCTTGTTGATGAAGGCCATTCTTGGTACGTTGTATGTGTCTGCCTGACGCCATACGTTTTCTGACTGAGGCTCAACACCACCCTTAGCACAGAATACACCTACAGCACCATCCAGTACACGAAGTGAACGTTCAACCTCTACAGTGAAGTCAACGTGTCCCGGAGTATCAATGATATTGATACGATGCTCAAGAGCACCTTTTTTCGGTTTTGTATGATCTTCAAGTGTCCAATGACATGTTGTAGCTGCTGAAGTGATCGTGATACCTCTTTCCTGCTCCTGTTCCATCCAGTCCATGGTAGCAGTTCCTTCATGAGTATCACCAATCTTATAGTTAACACCGGTATAGTATAAGATACGCTCTGTAAGAGTGGTCTTACCAGCATCAATATGCGCCATAATACCGATATTTCTGGTTCTCTCTAATGGATATTCTCTTCCAGCCAAGATTTTTTCCTCCTATAATTAGAAACGATAGTGAGCAAATGCTTTGTTTGCTTCTGCCATCTTGTGCATGTCTTCTTTCTTCTTTACAGATGCGCCAGTGTTGTTAGCCGCATCAAGAATTTCATTTGCAAGTCTTTCTTCCATTGTCTTCTCGCCTCTGTTACGAGAGTACAGTGTAAGCCAGCGAAGTGCAAGAGCCTGTCTTCTGTCTGCTCTTACCTCGATCGGTACCTGATAAGTAGCTCCACCGATACGTCTTGCCTTTACTTCAAGTACAGGCATGATGTTGTTCATTGCTTCTTCAAATACTTCGATAGCTGGTTTTTCAGCTTTCTCTGCGACTTTGTCAAATGCTCCGTATACAATTTTCTGAGCTACACCTTTCTTACCGTCAAGCATGATGTTGTTGATAAGCTTTGTAACTACCTTGTTGTTGTATAACGGATCCGCTAATACGTCTCTTTTCTGAGTATGTCCTTTACGTGCCACGGTTCTTCCCTCCTTATACATATTGGCAAAGCTTTGCTTTGCGTGAATAATTCATCGGTACTCACATGTGTCTTTCTATGTGTATCGTTGGCGGGACAATCTCCGATGCCTGCCACGTGGCAGGCGATATCTGAATTAAACCCGCAACCAACTATTCTCATAGTTCTGTTTGTGATACGATTTAGTTTCGTTTTACACTAAAATCAAGTGTTTATTTCTTTGCGTCTTTTGGTCTCTTTGCTCCGTATTTAGAACGAGCCTGACGTCTCTTTGCAACACCTGCTGTATCAAGTGTTCCACGAACGATATGGTATCTTGTACCCGGAAGGTCCTTTACTCTTCCTCCACGGATAAGAACAACGCTATGTTCCTGAAGGTTGTGACCTTCTCCTGGGATGTAGCTTGTTACTTCGATTCCGTTTGAAAGACGTACTCTGGCGATCTTTCTGAGAGCTGAGTTCGGTTTCTTCGGTGTAGCTGTCTTAACTGCTGTACACACACCTCTCTTCTGCGGTGCAGATGTGTCTGTAGCTCTTTTCTTCAAAGAATTGTATCCTTTCTGGAGAGCCGGTGCAGTAGATTTCTTTACAGCTGTCTGACGACCTTTTCTTACTAACTGGTTAAATGTTGGCATCTCTTTCACCTCCTATGAAGTAATAATTGGTTACGATTTTAAACAAGTTCTGTTTAAAATGCGCAGAAAAACAGTGCATCGTTTTTCACACGCTTGTTTATTGTAGTATATCGCAAAAAAAAAGTCAAGGTATTCTGAAAAATATTTTCCAAATCATACCTTGACTTTTTCTTCATTTTTATTCTGTACTTACGGATCCTTCGATTACTTCTCCGTCTTTTACTTTTTTGATCAATCCAATGATCTCAGCCACTGAATTTTCATCCGGATACGTTACATAAAGCTCTTCATTTCCTGAAGAATAGCAGATATCTGTTCCCCCGGTTCCATCCGCTGCCACGGAATAAATATTCCATTTCGCATTGGTTCTGAGCTGAGTCTTGATCAGCGACTGGATCTGGCTGGAAGTAAAGTTCGTATCCACACCATCGCTGACACTTTCAATAATATCGCTTGCCCCACGGAGCATTGCCGGTGACATCATCTTTTTAATGATTGCAGTGATAACTGCCTGCTGATGGACTCCTCTTCCGTTGTCCCCGTCTGGCAGTGCCTGACGTTCACGGCAAAAAGCAAGTGCACTAATACCATCAAAATGATTCATTCCTTCATTTACATGAATCTCTGCACCCGACTCCCATCCTGTATCAAATTCGAGATCTGATTCAACATCCAGTCCGCCAAGTGCATCAACCACACTGGTCATAGATGTAAAATTAACTCTTCCGAAAAATTCAATATCTGTATCATAAAGTGCTTCCAGCGTCTGCATAGACACATCTACACCATAGATTCCTGCATGTGTCAGTTTGTCGTCCTGTCCTCCGGATACTCCCGGGATTGGTACATAATAATCTCTAGGGGTTGTAATCAGTAATACCTGATGGCTCGTCGGATTAACAACCGCTACGATATTGACATCGCTTCGTCCCTGTTCTGTGATATCACCATTTGTATCAATACCACTCAAATAAACCGCAAATGGCTTTGTAACGCTTTCATCAGATGTATCGCTTTCAATTTCAACAACAATATTGTGCTTATAAATAACCTTTGTATCCTTTGTAAAGGTTGAATACTGTTCCTTGATAATATTACTGTAAGCTGAGTTGTAGATAATCGCATCTACTTCTCCGTCATATAATGCCTGTGCTTCTTCTCCCAGATTACTGTATTCCTGAAGAGTAATGTTCTGTCCCAGTTCCTTTTCAATCTGTTTAACTGCCGACTTTGTCTGGTCTCCACCAGTCGCATACTGAACACCAAATGTATATCCGGCTGCTGCTGATAAAGTATCTGCATTATCATCCGCCTTTACCGCAACTACCATGGAACTTGTTTTCTTATTGCTTCCGGTAATCTTCTGGAATGCATTATTTACTTTTCCTATATAGAAAGAACCCACTCCCAGAATGATGCAGATCAGTATACAGAATATCTTTCCGCCAATTCCTTTTCCTTTTGCCGCTATCTGTGTCAGCAAGGTAATTCCAAGCAGGATCAGCAGCACTCCGATCAGTACCAGGAAATAAGTAGAAGTAAGTACATTGAACAGCATCACATTCACTGCAAGTACTACAGACAGGATAAACTGGATAATTGCAAGTATAATTCCAATCGTTCTGCTTACCCGATTTTTCTTTCTTCCTCTGCGCCGTTTATTTTTACGATTCTTATTATTCTCCGGGTCAGACATCTTTCTTATATTCTGATAGTCTTCTTCCGGTCTTCTTTTCTTCTTATCATTCGAAGATGATTTCTTTTTCGGTCGTTCTCTGTAGTAATCTTCCTCATCATCATAATATCGGGCAGATCTTCGGTCTTCTTCATAAGCATACCGGTTCTTCCCCTTAGCCCGTCTGCTTACTTCTCTGCTGTTATTGATACTTCGCATATTTCTATTAGAAGTTCCATCAGACGATCTTCTCCTTGCTGATTTTCTCTGTTCCATATACACTCACTTTCATTTGTTACATAACTATTACACGATATGACACTTTAATTACAATTACATCTCTATATAATATCGTTTTTACCTTATATTGTCAATATTTTCGTGTCAATCCGTATTTTGTGATTCTGCACAATTTTTCTGGAAATTTTTTAATCTGCCAAGGCATATAGTGTTTTTTCACAGAAAGTTCCATCGGAATTTCTCATAAAACAAAAAGAAAACGAAGAACTCTTCTTAAGTCCTTCGTCTTCTTTATTATATTACTACTTTTTATTTATCTTCTACAAGATGGCATGCCACCTTATGTCCAGGAGCAATCTCTTTCATCTGCGGCATTTCCTTAAAGCAGCGTTCTGTCGCATGCTGACATCTCTCAGCGAAACGACAGCAGTTCTTCGGATTGATCGGGCTTGGGATCTCACCCTTGATCGGAATACGCTGGTTCGCTTTTGCTTTATTCGGATCTGCTTCCGGGATTGCAGAAAGCAGTGCCTGTGTATATGGATGCATCGGATGAGCATAAAGTTCATCTGTCTCAGCAGTTTCGACCATTGTTCCGAGGTACATAACAACTACACGGTCAGAAATATATTTTACGACACTAAGGTCATGCGCGATAAACAGGTAAGTCAGTCCTCTTTCTTCCTGCAGTTCTTTCAGCATATTGATAACCTGTGCCTGGATAGACACATCAAGAGCTGAAATCGGCTCATCACAGATGATGAATTCTGGATCAACAGAAAGAGCACGTGCGATACCGATACGCTGTCTCTGTCCACCTGAGAATTCGTGTGGGAAACGTGACATATGATCTTTATTAAGACCAACTGTAGCAAGCAGCTGCTCTACTTTTGCATCTGCATCCTTTGTTGACATTCCATGCTGTTTCAGACCTTCTCCAACGATATCCTTAACAGTCATACGTGGATTCAGTGATGAATACGGGTTCTGAAAAATCATCTGTACCTTCTTACAGAATTCTTTCTGCTCTGCATGATTGTATTTGAAAATATCTTTTCCATCATAATATACATTTCCTGAAGTCGGATTGTATAACTTGATCATGGTACGTCCTGTTGTAGACTTACCACAGCCGGACTCACCTACCAGGCTGACTGTCTCACCTTTATAAATATCAAATGTAAGATCATCAACCGCTTTTAAGGTTTCTTTACGGCTGATTTCAAAATATTTACATAAGTTTTTCACCTGTACGAGAGGCTGTTTTTTTTCTGTATTTTCCATTTTACACCTCTCCTTTCTCAGTTACTTTTCTTCTCATGTCTGTATCCGGTGCATATTCATGCTGCAGCCAGCAACAGGTTTCATGTTCTTTTGAAAGCTCATAAGTCTGTGGCGGCATATCTTTACAGATTTCCATGCAGTATTCACATCTTGCTGCGAACGGACATCCTTTCGGAGGTGCAAACAGATCCGGAGGTGTTCCTTCGATTGGCTGCAATTTGTGGCCTTTTGCTGTATCCAGTTTGGCAATTGAATGCATAAGTCCTTTTGTGTAAGGATGTGCTGTATCATAGAAAATTTCATCTACAGATCCACGTTCTACGATCTTTCCTCCATACATAACCAGTACACGGTCGCAAAGCTTTGCGATAACACCAAGGTCATGTGTGATCAAGATAATAGATGTCCCAAGTGTTTTCTGAAGATTTTTCAGTACATCAAGAATCTGCGCTTCAATTGTAACATCCAACGAAGTAGTCGGCTCATCGGCAATAACGATGCTCGGGCTTCCTACCAGAGCGATCGCGATCATAACACGCTGTTTCATACCACCTGAAAGTTCATGTGGATACTGTTTGTAACGGCGTTCTCCATCAGAGATACCTACCATTTTAAGGATTTCAAGTGCTTTTGCTTTTTTCTCAGCTGCACTCATACCTTTTCTTCCGACGAATACTTCTTCAATCTGTTTTCCGATACGCATTGTCGGGTTCAATGAGGTCATAGGATCCTGAAAAATATAACTGATCTCTTTTCCACGGAACTGACGAAGTTCTTTTTTGTTCATTTTCAGAACATCTTTTCCTTTATAAAGAATCTCTCCGCCTTCAAAGAATCCAGGCGGTTCCGGATTCAGTCTCATCAGACACTGAGAGGTAACACTCTTTCCACATCCGGATTCTCCAACTATACCAAGAATTTCTCCCGGACGGACTTCAAAGCTAACATCACGAACAGCTTTTACAACTCCACCGTATGTACGGAAAGAGAATTGCAGATTTTTTACTTCCAATAAATTTTCCATCTTCTATACTCCTTCCTACTCGGTTCCTCTAAGTTTCGGGTCAAATGCATCACGAAGCCCATCACCAAGAAGATTCAGCGCAAGCATTGTTGTACAAATCAGGAATGCCGGTACAAATACCTGGTACGGATGAATTCTCAGCTGTGCGATTCCGTCTTTTGCAAGTACACCCCAGCTGCAGTTCGGTGGTTTGATACCCAGACCGATATAGCTCAGGAATGCCTCCTGGAAAATAGCTCCCGGAATAGCCATTGTCAGGTTTGTAATGATAAGTCCCATGATATTCGGTAAAATATGTTTTACAATGATTACGATATCCGGCACACCAAGGATCTTGGCTGCAGATACGAAATCAGATTCTCTCAGTTTTAATACTTCACCACGAACGAAACGACATCCACCGATCCATCCGACGCAACACATAGCAAGAATCAAACAGTGTACACCGTTACCAACAACTACCATAAGAAGAATGGTAACGATCAGACTTGGGATTCCGTATAATACGTCAACGACACGCTGGATAACCATATCGATCTTGCCACCGTAGAATCCTGAGATACCACCCATGATAGATCCAACGATTGCATTGATGATGCTGGCCGCAAAACCAATTGTCAGAGATACTCTCGCACCAGACCATGCACGAACCCAGAGATCACGTCCAAGAGAGTCTGTTCCAAACCAATGTGCTTTTGAAAAGCTCTGGTTCATCTCTGCCACACTCTGTGTTGCAATGTCATATTTACTGAACATCGGAACAAAGATCGCCATAAGTACATAAAGTCCAATCAGGCACAATGAGAAGAATGCAATCTTATTCTTGCGGATTCGTCTCCATGCATCCTGCCAGTAACCAATATTCGGACGGGAAATAGACTCCATTGTCTTTGTATTTTTTCCTACAACTTTAAACTGTTCTTTTGTAATTTCTGCCATTTCTCGTCACCTACCTTTTTTTACCACTCAGACGGATTCTCGGATCTACAATACCGTATAAGATATCTACAATCAGGATTGACACGATCAGGAATGCTCCGTAGAAGATCGTCATACCAAGAACCAGTGTATAATCTGCCATGTTAATACTGTCTACATAATGTTTTCCCATTCCAGGGATTGCGAAAAGGGCTTCGATTACGAATGTTCCTGTTAATACAGATGCAACTGTCGGTCCCATAATGGTAATGATCGGTGTGATCGCATTACGGATCTGATGTTTAACTGTAATTCGGAAATCCGATAAACCTTTCGCACGTGCTGTCTTTGTATAATCTGAAGATACAACTTCCAGCATACTGGAACGCATCAGACGGGAAATGGATGCCAGTGTATAGAATCCAACCGCGATTGACGGTAAAATTGTGTGCTTAAAGCTTGTGTACTGCGCAACCGGAAGAATCTGCCATTTGATTCCGAAGAAATACTGAAGTACAGATCCCATGATGAAGTCAGGAATCGATGTACCAATGATCGCAATCAAAATGCAGACAAAGTCCAGTTTCTTTCCTCGATTCAGTGCTGCTACAATTCCAAGGATCAGTCCGAAGAACAGTGCAAAACACAGTGAACGGATTCCCAGGTCTGCTGAGTATGGGAATGAGTCAGCAATAATACGGTTAACTGTCTGACTTTCATACTTCATAGAATACCCCAGATCACCATGAAGCACATTCTTCATATAAGTTATATACTGCTCTGCAAGCGGTTTATCCAAACCATAGTAAGCTTCCAGATTCGCTTTGATCTCCGGTGTCATCTTGTCACTTGAGAACGGATCTCCCGGCATCAGACGAACCAGGACGAATACAACACTTGTAAGTACCAAAAGTGTTACGATGGCTAATGCAACTCGTTTAGCTATATATTTTGCCATTCTTTTGTCTCCCTTCATTTTTCTTTATTTGATAGCTTTGATTATTTCACATACTTCCTATTGGCTGATACATACCAAATCTACCCCTCGAAATAATCAAAACCCTCAAATAAGCAGCCGGTGCGGACCAGTAAGTCCGCGCCGACCGCAAGGTATGTTACCATCCAACTGTATTATTCGCTGATGTCTGCATATACCAGATCGAAGTCATATCCGACAAAGTATACATTGAAGTTAGAAATCTTCGGATTGATCAGATACTGGTCTCTACGTAACTGAAGCGGTACAAGAGCGGAATCTTCTCCAAGGAAGATCTGTTCTGCCTGGAACAGCATATCCTGTCTTGTCTTAGCATCTGTCTCTGTCTGAGAATCTTTAAGAAGCTTGTCGTATTCAGCGTTCGCATATCCAGAGTGGTTATACTGACCATCGCTGATCCACAGTTCCAGATAAGAGTATGCGTCAGAGTAGTCCGGAACCCATCCTGTTACTACCATATCGTAATCTTTTTCAGTTTCCATCTGAAGTCTCTGTTTGTAAGTTACCTGGTTGATTTCTACTGTAATACCAAGGTTCTTCTGATACTGTTCCTGAAGAACTTCAGCCTGCTTCTTAGCACCATCTGTATCAGTTGTAAGAAGAGTAATCTTGATGTCTGCCGGATTAGAAACGCCCATTTCTTTCATTGCTGCATCCAGATATTCTTTTGCTTTATCATTATCATTTTCTGCCGGGAATGGTGTATATGGATAAGCTTCTCCGTATGTCTGGTCATCTGCCGCCTGCACGTTTGGAAGTACAAGTCTCTGTGCAACGTCATATACGTCATTGTTAACCAGCTTGTTGTATTCTGTTCTGTTGATTGCATAGTTCAAAGCAAATCTCAGGTTCTTGTTAGCAAGCGGTCTGTCTTCTGACATGTTGAGCATGATGTAATCATCTGCACCTGTATAGTAGAATTCAGTATTTTCTGTATACTGATCTGTCATTTCAGTAGGTACAACTGTGATATCAACTTCGCCCTGTTCCCACATAGCAACCGCTGTCTTAGCATCTGCAACTGTCTTTACGCAGATTTCATCAAGCTTGATGCTGTCTGCATCCCAGTAATTTTCATTCTTAGAAAGGATCATTTCATCGCCATGTTTCCACTCTGTCATCTTGAACGGTCCGTTATAAACAGATTTTTCCGGATCAGCTGCATATTCTTTTCCGTATTTTTCTACATAATCTTTTCTTGTAGGACCGAATGTTGCCATAGCAGCCATACTAAGGAAGTATGTAGCCGGATGTGCAAGTTCGATAACAACTGTCTTGTCATCTGGTGCAGATACGCCAAGTTCATCGACAGGCACAGAACCGCTATTTACTTCTGCACCGTTTTTGAGGATATATCCGATGAATGCGTAATCGCTTGCCATTTCTGGATCCATAAGTCTCTGGATACCATAAACATAATCGCCTGCTTTTACATCTTCTCCGTCAGACCATTTCAGTCCATCACGAAGGTGGAATGTGTAAGTAAGTCCGTCATCTGAAATATCCCAGCTTTCAGCTGCATCTGGTTTGATTTCGCCTTCCACGTTACGTGTCAGCATCGCATAGGTGCAGATTTCTGCTGTTGCACATGAGATAGAGTTACTGTTCTGTGGATCCATAGAAGGAAGGTCTTCACGAAGTGTGTAAGTAATTCTCTTCTTTCCTGATGAAGCACTGCTGTCATCTTTCTTGGAATCTTTGGATCCCGGTGTACCACAGCCAGCAAACATTGTTACTGTCATTGCTGTAGCAAGTAAAGCTGCTAATAATTTCTTTTTCATAAATGTTGTCCTCCTTTTTCATTTATAATTCTATTAGCTCATGTGTAGCACTGATCAGGTTCTCATATCCGTCTTTTGTGATGATGCCCTGATCTTCGATTCGGACACCACCCCAGCCCGGAATATAAATTCCTGGTTCTACTGTCATTACACTGTTCTCCTGTAAGATATTCTCACAGTTCAGCCCGATAAACGGGAGTTCATGGACGAACAGCCCCACTCCATGACCAATACCTGTATAATTATACTTCAGATATTCAGTATCTTTGATTGCTTCCATGGAAGCTTCATAACAGGAGGTTCCTGTTACTCCTGGTTTTACGGATGCTTCTGTATCTTCTGTCATGCGACGGCACAGATCATAAACTTCTTTCTGTTTTGCATCTGCTTTGCCGACAACAACTGTTCTTGTCATATCGGAAAGATAACCTTTGTACTGACATCCAAAATCCATCAAAACAAAATCACCATATTCTATCGGTTTTTGGTCCGGAATACCATGGAGCAGTGAAGTCTTTGCTCCTGAAATAACAATTCCGCCATAAGGCTTTGTATCTGCGCCTTCCATTACCATGTAATGGGAAAGTCTGGATGCAATTTCCTTTTCTGTGATACCAACTCGGATATCCTTCAGAATTTTTTCAAAAGCTCTGCATGCAATATCACAGGAAATCGTAAGATTTTTAATTTCCTCTGGTGTTTTGATGGCGCGTAATCCTTCAATCGCATTCAGGGTTGGCACCATCTCTGCACTAATCTCAGCCTGCATTGCATTCCATTTTTCAAAGGTCAGATAATCCTGTTCAAATCCGATTGCCTTTACTCCGTCTTTTTCTGCGTATCCGGCAACAGCTTTCCCCATATTTCCGCCGAACCCGATTCTCCAGTTTACAATTTCATACTCCGGGCATTCATAGGATGCCTGCTCTGTATATCTGGCATCTGTAATAAAATATTGATTAGCCTTTGTAATGAAAAGGAATGAATCCTCTCCGGTATATCCACTGATGCAGCGTACGTTCGCCGGCTTTGCAACATAAAATCCATCCAGATTTTCCTTTTCCATGTACTCTCTTAGTTTTGTTAATCGCTCCATTTTTTCTCCTCTCATGAACTATTGTTTTTGTGTCAAGGACTTTTCTTTTGTGAGTCCGTCCCTCTGCGACAATGTAATACTTTACTAGACCGCAGTCTAGTGGTGTAAACAAAAGAACGCCATGATTTGCATCATGACGTCCTTGTCTTCTTTCAAAGGTCATAGTTTCACGCTATGACGTCTATGTTTAATTATTAGATTGTCCGTATTGTATGTATAAAAATCTAATCTTTATACACTTTAGTAAATAACACTGTCTTCAGAGCTGCGTGAATTTCGAAGAAACCCTGTTTTAACAGTTCAATTTTGTAAATTCACTTAAATGAATATTTATTCATATGTGTAACTTTTTTTCTTATTATAGAACCATACTCTAAGATTGTCAAGAGGAATGCTATTTATTTCACAATTTAATTTTCACCTTTTATTTTCATTTCTTCCAAACAGTCTTGGTACATCCCGGTGATATACCCATATACTCACACAAGGTTCTTTTCCAGGATTGGAAATACTATGACGCTCTCTGCTCTTTATATATACACTGTCTCCCGGATGTAAACTGCTAATTTCTCCTTCCACCTCTACATTCAGAGTTCCTTTTATCACCATACACATTTCCGAAAAGACATGACGATATTCTTCTTTTTTCGCAGATTCTCCCGGTTCAATCGTAATATATTCAAAAATCGATTCTCCCTGACCAAAGTCTGCAACCTCAACTGTCATATTTTCTTCCGGATAAAGATGCTTACTCATTTCTTCTCTGTGTATAACCGTCTTTCCCGGCATTTCCCCTTCCAGTGCATACTGGATATCAATATCCAGTGCTTCACAAATTCGCGCAAGACTGTCCACATTCGGAGATGTCTTATTCTGTTCCAGCATACTCAGATAGCCCGCTGAAAGCCCTGTATATTCTCCCAAAACCCGGATTGTCATCATTTTCTTTTTTCTGCATTCTCTGATCCGTTCACCAATATGAGCTAAATCCAGCATATCACACCTCCTGATTTTCGATTGATTATTTATATGCTACTGTATTTTTTCATATTTTGCAACCCTTTATTTTTGTAAAGTGTTAAAGAATCGGAATTATTTTTCAAATATTTTTGTTTTTCATGTCTTTAAAGCAAGAAAAGCAGACACGCCATTCAACGTATCTGCCTCTCTTAGCATATAAAACCTATTCTTCAACTGTAACTGTTTCGTCAGCATTTTCTTCGGTTTCAACAGTTTCTGCTGTCTCTGCTGATACTTCAGACTCAGTATCATCATCCATATCAAAATCATCAAAACTGATTTCGTCGTCCATATCCATACCAAGACCAGTATCAAGTTTAACGTCACGGTATTTTCTCATACCTGTTCCTGCCGGAATCAGTTTACCGATAATGACGTTCTCTTTCAGACCGATCAGGTGGTCAACCTTACCTTTGATAGCAGCCTCAGTCAGAACCTTGGTTGTCTCCTGGAAGGATGCAGCTGACAGGAAGGAATCTGTTGCCAGGGATGCCTTGGTAATACCAAGCATGATCTGTTCTCCTGTTGCAGGTTCTTTACCTTCTGTTACCATCTGTTCATTTACATCGTTGAACTCAAGGACATCTACCATTGTTCCCGGAAGGAATTCAGTATCCCCTCTTTCTTCGATGCGGATCTTCTTCAGCATCTGACGAACGATAACTTCGATATGCTTATCGTTGATTTCTACACCCTGCAGACGGTATACTCTCTGTACTTCCTGAAGCATGTAGTCCTGTGCAGCACGAAGACCTTTGATCTTAAGAAGGTCATGTGGGTTCACGCTACCTTCTGTAAGCTCGTCACCGGCTTCCAGAACAGCTCCATCCTGTACTTTAATACGTGATCCATAAGGAATCAGATAAGTCTTTGTCTCACCTGTCTGCTGATTGGTAACAATGATTTCACGCTTCTTCTTTGTATCGTTCAGGTTTGCAACACCTGCGATTTCTGTGATGATAGCAAGACCTTTCGGCTTTCTTGCTTCAAAAAGTTCTTCGACACGAGGAAGACCCTGTGTGATATCTCCACCGGCTACACCACCACTATGGAAAGTACGCATGGTCAGCTGTGTACCAGGTTCACCGATTGACTGAGCTGCGATAATACCGACAGCTTCACCAACCTGTACAGGTTCACCTGTTGCCATATTGGCACCATAACATTTCGCACAGATACCAATGTGTGATTTACAGGTCAGGATTGTACGGACTTTCACTTTCTTAAGTGGTGAATTTCCATTTTCATCCACACCGTATTTCATGATCTTTTCTGCACGTTTTGGTGTGATCATGTGGTTTGCTTTTACAAGCACATTGCCATCTTTGTCACAAATTGTATAGCATGAATATCTTCCTGTAATACGTTCCTGAAGACTTTCGATTTCTTCATTTCCATCCATGAATGCATGCAGATACATTCCCGGAATTTCAGCATCTTTGCTTACACAGTCAACCTCACGGATGATCAGATCCTGTGATACGTCAACAAGACGTCTTGTCAGGTATCCTGAATCGGCTGTACGAAGGGCAGTATCTGACATACCTTTTCGAGCTCCATGCGCAGACATGAAGTATTCCAGTACGTCCAGACCTTCACGGAAGTTTGACTTGATAGGCAGCTCGATCGTATGACCGGTTGTATCAGCCATAAGTCCACGCATACCTGCAAGCTGTTTGATCTGTTTATCAGATCCACGGGCTCCGGAATCCGCCATCATGAAGATGTTGTTGTATTTATCAAGTCCTGTAAGAAGGGCTTCTGTAAGCTCATCATCTGTTTCTTTCCAGGTCTCTACAACCTCTTTGTAACGCTCTTCTTCTGTAATAAGACCACGCTTGAAGTTACGTGTGATCTTATCAACTGTTGACTGTGCTCTTGCGATCAGTTCCGGTTTCTGTGGCGGTACAGTCATATCTGAAATAGATACAGTCATAGCTGCTCTTGTAGAGAGCTTGTATCCCATTGATTTTACATGGTCAAGTACTTCAGCTGTAGCTGACGCACCATGTGTGTTAATAACTTTTTCAAGAATCTGTTTCAGCTGTTTCTTTCCTACATGGAAATCCACTTCAAGAACCAGTTCATTTCCTTCTTTTTCACGATCAACAAAACCAAGATCCTGCGGAATGATTTCGTTGAAAATGAAACGTCCAAGTGTAGACTCTACTGTACCGGTCTTCTTTGTTCCATCCGGCATCGTCTTTGTCACACGTACTTTGATTCTTGAGTGAAGAGTTACAACTCCGTTTTCATAAGCAAGAATTGCTTCATTCACACTCTTGAATACTTTTCCTTCTCCCTTGGCTCCCGGTCTTTCCTGTGTCAGATAGTAGATACCAAGAACCATATCCTGTGAAGGAACAGCTACCGGACCACCATCAGACGGTTTCAGAAGGTTGTTTGGTGAAAGCAGAAGGAAACGGCACTCAGCCTGAGCTTCTACAGAAAGCGGAAGATGAACCGCCATCTGGTCACCATCGAAATCGGCATTGAATGCGGTACATACCAGTGGATGAAGCTTAATTGCTTTACCTTCTACCAGAATCGGTTCAAATGCCTGGATACCAAGACGGTGCAGTGTAGGAGCACGGTTCAGCATAACCGGATGCTCTTTGATTACATCTTCAAGTACATCCCATACTTCCGGCTGAAGACGCTCTACCATTTTCTTAGCATTCTTAATATTGTGAGCAGCTCCGCTCTCAACAAGTTCTTTCATAACAAACGGCTTGAACAGCTCGATTGCCATTTCTTTCGGAAGACCGCACTGATAGATTTTCAGTTCCGGTCCTACAACGATAACGGAACGTCCTGAGTAGTCAACACGTTTTCCGAGCAGGTTCTGACGGAAACGTCCGGATTTACCTTTCAGCATATCAGAAAGGGATTTCAGGGCTCTGTTTCCAGGACCTGTTACGGGACGTCCACGACGACCATTGTCAATCAGGGCATCAACTGCTTCCTGAAGCATACGTTTCTCATTACGAACGATGATATCCGGTGCACCTAACTCCAGAAGTCTCTTCAGACGGTTGTTACGATTGATGATTCTTCTGTAAAGATCATTTAAGTCAGATGTTGCGAAACGTCCGCCATCCAGCTGAACCATCGGACGAAGGTCTGGCGGGATTACAGGGATAACAGTCATGATCATCCACTCAGGACGGTTTCCTGACTCACGGAAAGATTCTACAACTTCGAGACGTTTGATGATTCTGGCACGTTTCTGGCCTGTAGCATCTTTTAACTCTTTTTTCAGTTCAACAGAATCTTTCTCAAGATCAATTGCTTCGAGAAGCTCTTTGATGGATTCTGCACCCATACCTACGCGGAAATCATATCCATAAGCCTCACGTGCATCCTGATATTCTCTCTCTGTAAGTACCTGTTTGTACTGGAGTCCGGAATTAGCCGGATCCAGTACGATATAATTAGCAAAGTAAAGAACTTTCTCCAGAGTTCTCGGAGAAATGTCAAGGATCAGACCCATACGGGACGGAATTCCTTTAAAATACCAGATGTGGGATACCGGAGCAGCCAGCTCGATATGTCCCATACGCTCTCTACGTACAGAGGATTTGGTAACTTCTACACCACATCTGTCGCAGACAACACCTTTATAGCGAATCTTTTTGTACTTTCCACAGTGGCACTCCCAGTCCTTGCTCGGTCCAAAGATTCTTTCACAGAAAAGTCCGTCTTTCTCCGGCTTTAAGGTACGGTAGTTGATGGTCTCAGGTTTTAAAACCTCGCCTCTTGACCACTCTCTGATTTTCTCAGGGGACGCCAGTCCGATTTTGATGGCATCGAAAGTCATTGGCTGATATGTTTCATTGGCGTTAGTTGTTTCTGCCATGTATTCTTTCCCCTTTCTTACTCTTCGTCATTGTCTTCAAGAGCCTCATCCAGCTCAGTGAAGTCATCCTCATCTTCATCCTCGTCAATGTCAACGAGTTCTTCTCCGTCAAACTCCTGCTTTGTATAGCCATGTTTGCCGTAGTCTTCTTCTCTGTCGTGATGTCTCCTGGAATCTCCCTCGATTACAGAACGAAGGTCTGTATCACCGTAATCTACAGATTCAAGAAGATGTACTTCTGTATTGTCATCCTTGAGTACCTTCACATCCAGACCAAGAGACTGAAGTTCTTTTAAGAGAACCTTGAAGGATTCCGGAATACCCGGCTCAGGAATATTGTCACCCTTGATAATTGCTTCGTATGTCTTAACACGTCCAACAACATCATCGGATTTTACTGTCAGGATTTCCTGCAGTGTGTAGGATGCACCGTATGCTTCCAGTGCCCAAACCTCCATCTCACCAAAACGCTGTCCACCGAACTGTGCTTTACCACCCAGTGGCTGCTGTGTTACCAGAGAGTAAGGACCTGTAGAACGTGCATGGATCTTATCATCAACCAGATGGTGCAATTTCAGATAGTGCATGTGACCAATTGTTACAGGACTGTCGAAATACTCTCCTGTACGGCCGTCACGCAGACGCACTTTACCGTCTCTGGAAATCGGAACACCCTTCCACAGTGCTCTGTGGGCTTTGTTCTCATCCAGATACTGCATTACATCCGGTGCTAAAATGTCTTTGTATTTCTCGCGGAACTCTTCAAAGTCTTCTGTGTTTACATAGTCGTTTGCAAGTTCCAGTGTATCCTGGATATCATGCTCATTTGCACCCTGGAAAATAGGAGTTGCAACGTTGAATCCAAGTGCTTTCGCAGCAAGGCTTAAGTGAATCTCCAGGACCTGTCCGATATTCATTCGGGAAGGCACACCCAGAGGATTCAGCACGATATCAAGAGGACGTCCGTTCGGAAGGAATGGCATATCTTCAACAGGAAGTACACGGGAAACAACACCCTTGTTACCATGACGTCCGGCCATCTTATCACCAACGGAAATCTTTCTCTTCTGTGCGATATAGATACGTACGGACTGGTTAACACCAGGTGACATCTCATCGCCGTTCTCTCTTGTAAATACCTTGGCATCTACGATAATACCGTATTCACCGTGAGGTACTTTCAGAGAAGTATCACGTACTTCACGTGCTTTCTCACCAAAGATTGCACGAAGAAGTCTCTCTTCTGCAGTAAGCTCTGTCTCGCCCTTAGGAGTAACTTTACCAACAAGGATATCGCCGGCACGTACTTCAGCACCGATGCGGATAATACCACGCTCATCCAGATCTTTCAGTGCATCGTCGCCCACGCCAGGAACATCACGTGTGATCTCTTCCGGTCCCAGTTTGGTATCACGGGCTTCGCATTCATATTCTTCAATATGAACAGATGTATAAACATCGTCCATAACAAGTCTTTCACTGAGGAGTACCGCATCCTCGTAGTTATAACCTTCCCATGTCATGAATCCGATCAGCGGGTTCTTACCAAGAGCAAGTTCTCCGTTTGCTGTGGAAGGACCATCTGCGATAACCTGTCCTGCCTCTACGTGCTCACCCTGGAATACGATTGGTTTCTGGTTATAACAGTTACTCTGGTTACTTCTCAGATATTTAGTCAGATGGTAATCATCTTTTGTACCATCATCATTCTTAATGCTGATATCTGTAGATGTGGAACGAAGTACAGTACCAGATTTCTTTGCAACTACGCAGACACCGGAGTCAACTGCTGTCTTCACTTCCATACCAGTACCAACTACCGGAGCCTCTGTTGTCAGAAGCGGCACAGCCTGACGCTGCATGTTTGATCCCATCAGCGCACGGTTAGCATCATCGTTCTGCAAGAACGGAATCAGGGCAGTAGCAACGGAAAATACCATACGAGGAGATACGTCCATGTAATCAAACATATGACGCTCATACTCCTGAGTCTCTTCGCGGAAACGACCGGATACATTCT
>ENA-OWPB01000747-OWPB01000747.1-human-gut-metagenome-genome-assembly--contig:-NODE-747-length-37820-cov-5.216073_pt1 | contig 37820 bp, 35 predicted proteins | sample MGYA00248260_ERZ651838 | MGnify/ENA primary metagenome ERZ651838 (study PRJEB26924, sample SAMEA4378304) | human gut metagenome | biome: human gut; feature: human-associated habitat; material: faeces... | reverse complement strand
AAATGCAATCAAGGCTTCCGGCAGCAGCGATATCGTAGGCGTAGGTTTTGATAAGTCTGATGCGATCCTGAACCTGATCCGGGAAGGAAAGACACATCAGATTTCCAATATGATGCAGTCGGGAACAGCACTTGGCATGCATACTCTGAATATGGATCTGGTACGGTTGATGCAGCAGGGATATATTACCAGAGAAGATGCAGCAATTTATACGAATAATAAAGCAGAGCTGGAAGCGACTTTGCGATAAAACAAAATACGTCTGGGTTTGAAAAGAGTTATGAAAATCTTATGAATTCTAAGCATTTCATAAACTTTTTGGGAAATACCTAGACGTATTTTCTTTGCTGTGGTATGATGTTAGGCGAAATATCGGAGGTAGAAAATGTCAGATTTTGATAAGAAGAAACCAAATATAAAAAACGATACAGATACAGATGAAATTTATGAGATCCCGGACATCGTGACCGGAGGAAGCGAACATAAAGAAGCAAAAGAACCGAAAATAAAAAAAGAAAAAAGAGTGAAACCAATGAAGCAGACCAATTCGGAAAATAATAAAGAAAAACATAACAAAGAGAATAAAAAACATACATTTGAAATGAAAAATAAAAAGCATAGTAAGAAAGCCGCACAGGATGATATTATGGAAGATCTTGAGTTTATCTCTGAGGAATCCGTAAAGGATAAGTCCCGTATGGCAGAGGGAAAACCAATCTCCCATGAATTTGTTTCCAAAAAGAAAACCCTGCGACGCAGCGTGGACGAGATGGAGGCAAAAAAGGAAAAATCCGTGGCATTCATGCGTAGAAATATAGCATTTGTCGGCATTGCCTGTCTTGTGGTCGTTGTGGCGATCTGTGCGATCGTGATCGGCGTAAAGAGCATGAAAGCAAAGAAAGCGGCGGCAGAGAAAAATCAGACGCTGTCCACACAGGAATATGAAAAAGACGGACATGCAGAGATCAATGAGCTGTTTGTAAATTACTATAAAGCATATGCAGCTGGTGATACCGAAGAAATGGTTGGCTATGCAAATCCGATTACGGACATGGAAAAAAGTTACATTTCCATGTATAGCCAGTATATTGAGAAGTTTGACAATATTATTTGTTATACAAAAACCGGAGCAGATGAGAATTCCTACATTGTTTCCGTTGCTTATGATCTGAAATACAAAAATGTAGAGACAGCGGCACCGGGACTGGATTTCTTCTATGTCCGTACCAATGACAAAGGACAGGTATACATTGATAATACTTACAGTTCTTTCAATTTGAGCTATCAGGAAAATCCGCTGGATGATACGATCCGTCAGCTGATCAACGACTATGAGGCGGGTGAGGACGTAACTGCATTACAGGCAAACGTTCAGACACGTTATGAGGAAGCAATTGCACAGGATGCGGATTTGAAAAATATGATCGAAACAACGATTGTCAATGCAATCAACGAATGGAAAACTGCACAGGATCAGCAGGCACAGCAGAAAACACAGGAAGTTGCAAATCAGGTAGCCGCAGATCAACAGCAGCAAGACCAGCAGCAGGCAGCAGATCAACAGCAACAGCAGGATCAGCAGCAGACACCGACGGAGACAGAGCAGAAAGCATGGGTTTATGCAACCGAAACAATGAACATCCGTCAGGAGCCGAATGAGCAGTCTGCGGTACTGGCATCTGCATTGCAGGGGTCTGAGCTGAGACAGCTTGCCGTTACTTCGGATGGATGGAGCAAGGTTAAGACCGGTGATATCGTCGGATATGTGAAAACAGAATATGTAACGACACAGCATCCGTAAAAGGAAGACGCAAGCGGCGTATAAAGATAAGAAAAAGGGGACAGCCAGTCTGTTCCCTTTTGATGTCTGTCTGGGGTGTGCGGCTTCGATAAAAATAAAATAGACAGAACATTTGTTCTGGTGTATAATGAGATACATATTTTAAACGGGAGTGGCAATACTAACCAAAAACGGAGGTATTGTCATGACACAAAAAGACGAAGACGATCTGTTACATGAGATATGCAGAAATGCCAGCATGGGTGTGGAAGCGATTCACGAAGTACTAAAGGATATTTATGATGAGGAGTTTGCATATGAATTAAATGTGCAGGCAGATAAAATGCAGCAGTTTGGCAGAAAGGCAGGAATGCGGCTGCGGGAGAACGGAGAAGAACCGGCAGAACCGAAACCAATCTCTACGGCGATGCTGAAAACGGCGATCCGTATGAAAACAATGGTGCAGAATAAGACTGGAGATATGGCAGATCTGATGTATAAGGGAAATGACCGTGGAGTCAGGGAATTAAAACATGCGATCCACAAATATAAAGATGCCGGAATTTATGCCACAGAGCTGGCAAAGGAAATGATAGATTTTGAGGAGGAGAATCTTCAAAAGATGCGTTCTTATCTGGATGAGGAATGAATGGAAAACAATCGAAGAAGCATAGGAAAATTACAATGTTTGAAAGATTACGATGAAAGCTGTCACAAATATGATAATCGTTAAACCGTGGTAGTTAAGTCGAATGGCAAAATTACGATAAGGAAAATGGAGCGGGATATGGAAGAAAAACAGGCGGGAATCCGCATTAATAAATATCTCAGCGAAGCCGGGGTTTGCTCCCGGCGCGCTGCGGATCGTGAAATTGAAAAGGGAAACGTATGGATTGATGGTCGAAAGGCAGTGACCGGTGACCGGATCCTGCCGGGAATGAAAGTGACGTTTTGCGGAAAAGAAGTTTCTCCTGAGGATGAGGAGATTCTGATCGCGTTTCACAAGCCGGTGGGAATCGTGTGTACGGCAGAGAAACGGGAAAAAAATAATATCATTGATTATATCGGTTATCCGAAGCGGATTTATCCGGTGGGACGACTGGATAAGGATTCTGAGGGTCTGATCCTGCTGACCAATCAGGGCGAACTGGTGAATAAGATGATGCGGGCAGGCAATTATCACGAAAAAGAATATGTGGTGACGGTCAACAAAGATATTACCGGTGATTTCTTAAATCAGATGCGAAATGGTTTGTATCTGGAGGAACTGGATGTACATACGAGACCGTGCAAAGTGAAAAAAGTCAGTGCGCGAACCTTTCAGATCATTCTGACACAGGGATACAACCGCCAGATCCGAAGAATGTGTGAAGCCTGTGGCTACCGTGTGCGAAAGCTGGTGCGTACAAGGATCATGAATATTTTGCTTGGAGATCTGGAAGTCGGAACGTATCGGGATCTGACCAGAGAGGAATTGCAGGAGTTGAAGAAACTGACGGCACATTCTTACAGTGCACCAAAATCTGGTAAAAAGGGGACAGCCAGAAAGTAAGTTAAGACTACTGAAAAATCGAGCAGATCAAATCAAATAGAATGCATGTGGAACTTGGCATGTGACAAAATGACCTATTCTTTACAGAATATAGATTGACGTAAGTATAAAGACGGAGAAATGAAAATGGAACAGGAAAATTATAAAGTAAGGGCAGAAGAACTGCGAAAACAAATAGAATATCACAGCAATCGTTACTATAATATGGATGATCCGGAGATTACCGATTATGAGTATGATATGATGATGCAGGAGTTAAAAAAGCTGGAGAAAGAGCATCCGGAGCTTGTGATACCGGATTCTCCGACACAGAAAGTCGGCGGAACTGCAAAACGTACCGCGGGCGTGTTAGTGCGTCATAACGTGCCGATGCTGAGCCTGCAGGATGTATTTTCTAAGGAAGAAGTCTATGAGTTTGTGCATGAGATGCAGGAACAGTTAGAAAATCCGGAGTTTGTCGTAGAATACAAGATTGACGGACTTTCCATGGCGCTTCGTTATGAAGAAGGCGAATTGAAGCTGGCAGTCACCCGTGGAGACGGTATCATTCAGGGTGAGGATGTGACGGCAAATGCCAGAGTGATTTCCGATGTGAAGAAAAAACTGAAACAGCCGCTGCCATATATCGAAATCCGCGGCGAAGTTTATATGAAAAATGCAGATTTTGAAAAGGTAAATGAGACACAGGAAATGCTTGGCAAAAAGACCTTTGCAAATCCACGAAACTGTGCGGCAGGCACGCTGCGTCAGTTAGACAGCCGGATCACAAAAGAACGAAAACTTTCTATGTTTGTATTTAATGTGCAGGAAGTGCGTGGACATGAATTTAAAACGCATGTGGAAGGATATGAATATCTGAAAAAACAGGGCGTCCCGGTGATCGAAGATTACCGTGTCTGTCATACTGCGGATGAGGTGTGGGATGCCATTTGCAAGATTGGCGAGAACAGAGGAAATCTGTCTTATGATATTGACGGCGCCGTTGTAAAATTAAATTCTATCGCTGACCGTCAAAAACTTGGAGCAACCTCTAAAGTACCGCGTTGGGCAATCGCATATAAATATCCGCCAGAGGAGAAGGAGACAAAGCTGCTGGATATCGAGTTGTCCGTAGGCAGAACAGGACGTATCACGCCGACTGCCATTTTTGAACCGATCCGTCTGTGCGGAACCAGTGTTTCCCGTGCAACTTTGCATAACCAGGATTTTATCAATACTCTGGATGTGGGAATCGGGGATACCATTGTGGTATACAAATCCGGTGAGATCATTCCAAAGATCAAAGAAGTGCGCAAGGAAAAACGTCCGGCAGACTGGCAGCGATTCCAGATTCCGGATACCTGCCCGGTCTGTGGAGCAAAAACGGTCCGGGAAAAAGATACGGCAGATATTCGATGCGTTTCTCCGGATTGCCCGGCACAGTTAGAGCGGCATATCATTAATTTTGTCGGACGTGATGCCATGGATATCAAGGGCTTTGGTGCCGTTTATGTGACAGAACTGGTACGCCTTGGCTACATTCATGATATTGCGGATATTTACGTTCTGAAAAATCACCGTGAGGAACTGATCGAACAGGGCATTATCGGAAAAGAGAAAAATACAGACAAGCTGCTGGATGCCATTGAACAGTCCAAACAAAATGAGCCGTTCCGTCTGCTGACAGGATTTGGAATCCAGAATGTGGGAAAAGCAGCGGCAAAGGCAATTATGCGCCAGTTCAAGAGCATTGACGCCCTGGCAAAGGCAGACAGAGAGCAGCTTCTGGAAGTGAACGATATCGGAGAAGTCAGCGCAGAGTGTATTCTTGATTATTTCGCAAGTGAAAAGAATCAGAAGATTTTGGAACGCCTGCGGGAATATGGACTTACCATGGAACTGGCGGAAGATGATACGGTCGGTGATCTGCTGGCAGGTCTGACCATTGTTGTGACAGGTACGCTGCCAAACCTTGGCAGAAAAGAGGCACAGGAGCTGATTGAAAAGAACGGTGGAAAAGCTGCCGGCAGTGTTTCGAAAAAGACCAGTTATGTGCTGGCAGGTGAAAATGCCGGAAGCAAGCTGACGAAAGCGGAGCAGCTTGGAATCCCGGTAATTACAGAAGAAGAATTTCTGCATATGATCCAGAAGGATGCATAGGCAGAAAATGGATTGAAAATAGATAGGACTGTATGGGTTATTTGTGTATAAGCAGGCAGCATGAGCGGATTGATCCGATTTGCCTGCAGGTTGTTAGATTGACGGAAATTTGGGATAGTGACAGATGAGTAAAAAGGACAACAGACACGAAAAAAAACGGAATATGAAAAAGTTACTTGCTACGATGTTCAAAATTGGCTGCATCGGATTTGGCGGCGGAACGGCACTGGTGCCGGTCATCGAATCCGAAGTTGTATACGAAAAAAAGCTGATCGATAAGGAAGAATATACAAAGGACGTGATTGTGGCAAATATCACCCCGGGTGCCCTTCCGGTGGAGGTGGCAGCAGGAGTTGGCAGGAAGGTCTGCGGAATGCCGGGGATGCTGCTCTCCGCACTTCTGATGGGAATGCCGGGAACGTTCCTGACGGTATTACTGCTGATTCTGATCAACAGTTCGGGAATACGGGTGTTGCAGCAGATTTTGTTTGCTTCTGCAGGTGTCACCGCCTATATCATTTATATGCTGATCATGTATGCAAAAGGGACCTGGCGGGAATGTCGGGAGAGTGGAACGGCAAAAAGCGGTATGTTTTTTATGTTTCTGGTGTTTTTCCTGACTTCCGGAAAGGAACTGTTTCAGTTATTTGGCATCAATCGGACACCGATCTTTGATATTTCAACCATTGACGTGTTGTGCGCGGCATTTTTTATCATTTTTTATACCGGTGGTGTTTTTCGATGGGGCAGAGTGATCGTATCCATTATCATTACGGTGCTGTATTGCCTCTGCGTGGGAAAAATGCATCTGATCAGCAGTACAGTGGTGCTTGGAATCATCCGGCTTACCATGGTGGTGCTGTCAATTTATGGACTGCGTACTGGTATCGAAGGAAAGATTCCGTTTTCATGGAAATCGTTAAAGCGGTTGATTCGGGAGGAAGTCTGTTGGGCGGCAATGTTTTTTCTGCTGTCTTTGCCGGCGTTGCTCTGTTTTGGAAAGACACTGGTATTTGCGGGCAGAGGATTGATCTCAGCAGTTATTTCATTTGGCGGCGGAGATGCTTATCTGGCGGTGGCAAACGGTATGTTTGTCAATACGGGAATGATCGGATATGATGATTTCTATTTTAAGATTGCTTCTGTAGCGAATGGTCTGCCGGGTTCGATCCTGTGCAAGATCCTGGCAGGAGTGGGATACATATTGGGGTGTCAGTCCGGCGGTGTCTGGTGCGGCATTTTTGTGGCATTATGTGGGTTTGCCTGCAGTATTGCAGCATCCGGCGGTACATTTTCCGCAGTAGTCTATATTTATGAACGATTTGAAAATCTGCAGATTTTTCAGGTGCTGCAGACGTATATGCGCCCCATCGTGGCAGGATTGCTTTTGACAGTGTGCACTTCCATGATCTATCAGAACATAAGTATTGCCTGCTGGTATTTCTGGCCGCTGGTATCTATGGTACTGCTGACCTTTGGCATTTTTCTGTTAAATGTATTCTGGCGGCGGCGCGGTGTGGTGCGCCCATTACAGATGGTACTGTTTTCGGCGGCGGCATCCCTGATCGTGTGCAACGTATTTGCATCGATCCCATAAAAAAACGTTTTCAAACATCAAATAATTTGATATACTAATAAATAATATTGAAAATCTGATTATGATAAGGAGGTTTTTTTCCATGGCTGAAGATAGACGAGGATTAAAGATCAAAGAGGATGGACTTGGAGAAGTTCAGATCGCAGAGGAAGTAATTACAATTATTGCAGGACTGGCAGCTACAGAAGTTGAGGGTGTCTGCTCCATGGGCGGCAACATTACAAAAGAGTTGGTAAGCCGTCTTGGTATGAAAAATCTTTCCAAAGGTGTACGCATCGAAGTGGATGAGGAGGATAAAGTTCAGGTATATGTAACCATCAATATTGCTTATGGTTATGCAATCCCGGAAGTATCCCGTAACGTACAGGAGAAGATCAAATCCGCCATCGAGAATATGACAGGACTGGAAGTATCTGGTGTCAATGTAAGAATTGCAGATGTTGATATGAAAGGCGCAGCTGAGTAGGAAAATCTGCGCGTGGGCGTATGGTGAGCGCCATGAAATACAAATAGAAAAACGGTGGAGGAAAATATGAACCGAAGAGAACAGAGAGAACAGATTTTTAAAATTCTGTTTGGAGTTGAGTTTCACAGTGCAGATGAACTGGAGGAACAGATTGGATTATATATGGAGGATTTGGGAGACATCCGCAAAAAAGATGCCGACTATATGACCGGAAAGGTACACAGTATTGTGGAGCATATGGATGAGATCGACGGAATGATCAACCAGGCATCCAAAAACTGGAAGACGACACGTATGGCGAAAGCAGAGCTTTCCATTCTGCGTCTTGCTGCATATGAGATCAAGTATGAGGATGATATTCCGGTATCTGTATCCATTAATGAGGCAGTTGAACTGGCAAAATTATACGGATCAGATCATGGACCGGCATTCGTAAACGGAATCTTATCAGGAATGGTATGAAACAACGAAATGTCTATTCCGTCGGACAGATAAACACGTATATCCGCAATATGTTTGCTCAGGATTTTATGATGAATCATGTTGCGGTACGTGGGGAAGTGTCTGACTGCAAATATCATTCTTCCGGGCACGTTTATTTCACTTTGAAAGATGAGACCGGTGTGCTCAAAGCGATCATGTTTCGGACACAGGCAGCACGGGGACTGCCTTTTCGTATGAAAGAGGGCGACCGTGTTGTGGTGATCGGAGCGATCCGGATTTACGAGAGAGACGGAAAATATCAGCTTTATGCGGAAGAAATTTCCCGGGAGGGCGCAGGACTTCTTTATCAGAAATTTATGGAGACAAAGAAGGAACTGGAAGAAATGGGCATGTTTGCGGAAGAGTACAAGCAGCCGATTCCACGTTTTGTATCCCGGGTAGGTGTTGTGACAGCACCAACCGGAGCTGCTGTCCGCGATATTCAGAATATTTCACACCGGAGAAACCCTTACGTACAGATGATTTTGTATCCGGCACTGGTGCAGGGCGAGTACGCTGCGGCATCTATCGTGCAGGGCATTCACGCACTGGAAGCAAAAAATGTGGATGTGATCATTGTTGGCAGGGGCGGTGGTTCAATGGAAGACCTGTGGGCATTTAATGAAGAAATTGTCGCACGGGCTATTTTTGAATGTCCGATTCCAATCATTTCCGCGGTGGGACATGAGACGGATTTTACCATTGCCGATTATGTGGCAGATCTGCGGGCACCGACACCTTCTGCAGCAGCAGAGCTGGCAGTGTTTGAGGTTGACCGGGTACTGGATATGCTTCAGAACGGACGGGAACTGCTCATGCGGCGTCTGCAGCAGCAGATTGAGAAAAAGAGAAGTTTTCTGCGGGAATATCAGTTGCGCTTGCAGAATCTGCATCCGAAAAATCAGTTACTGCAAAAAAGACAGTATCTTACGGATCAGGAGGAAGCATTAGAACGTAAAATGCAGGAGATTCTGCGGCAGAAACGGCACAGACTGGAAATGTATGCGGCGAGACTGGAAGGTGTTTCTCCATTAAAAAAATTGCAGGGACCGTATGCGTTTCTGGCAGATTCGGATGGAAAGCCGTTGCAGCAGGCAGCTAAGCTGCATCCGGGAGACCATTTTACAGCGCATATGCTGGATGGCACGATTGAAGCCGAAGTGCGCCAGATTAAGAAGAAAGAATAATATCTGCGGACATTTTTTGCGAAGAAAGTTCTCAGAAAATGGAGAGCAGTCAGTATAAAGGAAATGCACAATATGGAAGTAAATCAGGCATCAGAAAAAGATACAGAAGCCGGACAGGAGCGTCAGCCATCTCTGGAGGAGCTGTTTGCACGTCTGGACGGGATTCTTAACAATATGGAAGATCCGGATATTTCACTGGAGGATGCGTTCTCTCTGTATGAGCAGGGGATGAAGGACATTCGAAGCTGTAATGAAAAGCTGGATCTGGTAGAGAAAAAGATGATGGTGATCGCAGAGGATGGAACGGAAGTTCCTTTTGCATAGGAGAGGTACGGAATATGGAAATCAAAGAAAAAATAATGGAGCATACCAAAGAGGTGGAAGATATTATTGTAAAATTTCTTCCGGCAGAGGAGGGGTATCAGAAGACGGTCATGGAGGCAATGAATTACAGTTTTCTGGCAGGCGGAAAACGTCTGCGCCCAATGCTGATGCTGGAAACGTATCGTCTGTTTGGTGGCAGCTCCAAAGCGATTGAGCCATTTATGGCAGCAATTGAGATGATCCATACGTATTCCCTGATCCATGATGATCTTCCGGCAATGGATAATGATGATTATCGCCGTGGAAGAAAAACGACACATGTCGTATATGGAGAGGCAATGGGAATCCTTGCCGGTGATGCATTGCTGAATTTTGCATTTGAGACAGCGTGCAAAGGGTTGATGTTGGAGCCGGGCAATCCGAATGTGGCAAAAGCGATGCAGCTGTTAGCACAAAAAGCCGGTATTTATGGCATGCTTGGCGGACAGGTCGTTGATGTGGAATCTGAGGGATTACCGTTAGAGCGGGAAAAACTGGATTTTATCTATGATCTGAAGACCGGGGCACTGATCGAGGCTTCTATGCTGATCGGAGCGGTGCTTGCCGGTGCTGATGAGGAAGCACAGAACGTGATCTTACAGGTTGCCGGAGATATCGGTCTGGCATTTCAGATTCAGGATGACATTTTAGATGTCACCAGTGATATGGAGACACTGGGAAAACCGATCGGAAGCGATGAGAAAAACCACAAGACAACTTATGTGACAATCCGTGGACTGGAACAGGCACAGAAGGACGTGGAAGAAATATCACAGAGAGCATTGGACGGCCTTGCCTCTCTGAAAGAAAAAAATGGTTATCTGGATGAATTGGTAGCATACCTGATTCACAGAAAAAAATAGAGGATAAAAATGTCGGTATTAGATCGAATTAATCAACCAAATGATATAAAATATTTAAGTGAGACGCAGTTGGAAGAATTGCCCGGAGAGATCCGGCAGTTTCTGATCGAGCATCTTTCCAAAACCGGAGGGCATCTGGCATCCAATCTGGGTGCTGTGGAGCTTACGATGGCGTTGCATCTGGTGTTGAACTTTCCGGAGGATAAACTGATCTGGGATGTGGGACATCAGTCTTATACACACAAGATCCTGACCGGACGGAAGAATGAGTTTGACCATCTGCGGCAGTTAGATGGCATGAGTGGTTTTCCAAAACGGTCGGAAAGTGACTGTGACTGCTTTGATACAGGACACAGCTCTACATCCATTTCCGCAGGACTTGGATTTGCAAGAGCCAGAGATTTGCTTGGGGAAGACTACAATGTGGTTTCTGTGATCGGAGACGGTGCATTGACCGGTGGTATGGCATTTGAGGCATTGAACAATGCAGCAGAGCTGAATACCAATCTGATCATTGTATTAAACGATAATAAGATGTCTATTTCTGAAAATGTGGGAGGACTTTCCCAACATCTTGCTTCTCTGCGAACCGCAGAGGCATATCAGGAATTTAAGTCCGGGGTACACAGTTCTCTGGAGCGTCTGCCGTATGGTGAACGTGTGGTGCGCAGAATCCGCAAGACAAAAAGCAGTTTAAAACAGCTTCTGATTCCGGGTATGATCTTTGAAAATATGGGAGTGACGTATCTGGGACCGGTGGACGGACACAATCTGAACGATATGGTTCGGATTTTGCAGGAAGCAAAGAAGGTCAACGGACCAGTAGTTGTACATGTACAGACAGAGAAAGGACTTGGCTATCTGCCGGCAGAAGAACATCCGGCGCATTTCCATGGCACAGGACCGTTTGATATTGCGACTGGAAAAGCTTTGGCAAAAAAGGAAAAAGCAACCTATACCGATGTGTTTTCTACGGTAATCTGTAAGATTGCTGCAAAAAATGATGAAGTTGTGGCAATTACGGCTGCTATGGCAGACGGTACCGGTTTAAAACGGTTCCGTTCGGAATATCCTGCCAGATTTTTTGATGTGGGAATTGCGGAAGGACATGCAGTCACTTTTGCAGCAGGACTTGCGGCAGCGGGACTGCATCCGGTATTTGCGGTGTATTCTTCCTTTTTGCAGAGGGGATTTGACCAGGTTGTACATGATGTCTGTATGCAGAATCTCCCAGTTGTATTTGCCATTGACCGTGCAGGTCTGGTTGGTGCAGACGGTGAGACGCATCAGGGCGTGTTTGATCTGTCCTATATGGGAATGATCCCGAATATGACGGTGCTTGCACCGAAAAATAAATGGGAGCTTGCAGATATGCTTCGGTTTGCATTCCGGCAGAATGGACCGGTGGCAGTGCGGTATCCGCGTGGAACTGCCTATGACGGTCTGAAAGAGCACCGTGCACCGATCTGTTATGGAAAGAGTGAATGGCTCTGTGAAGAAATGCAGATTGCGATCTTTGCCGTTGGAAACATGGTAGAAGAAGCTGTGAAGGTACATGAGATCCTTCATGAGAGAGGCTATGACTGTTCGCTGATTAATGTCCGTTTTGTAAAACCGCTGGATCAGGAAACACTTCTGAAAGCAGCAAAGGAGCATTTGTTGATCGTCACCATGGAGGAAAACGTTTTGCGTGGTGGTTTCGGTTATGCAGCAGCAGCTTTCTTAAGTGCGTCAAATGTGAATACAAAAGTACTTCATTTCGGCATTGACGATCAGTTCGTACAGCATGGAACGGTTTCCCAGTTACATGAGCGGATCGGTCTGGATGCACAGAGCATGGCAGAGAAAATTATTGAGACATACAAAACCATTTAGGATAAAAAATTAGGATTAAAGGATATAAAAAACGAAGATGAAAGAAAGACTGGATATATTACTGGTAAAAAGAAATCTGGCTCCTTCCAGAGAAAAGGCAAAAGCAATGATTATGGAAGGAAATGTATTTGTCAACAATCAGCGGGAAGATAAAGCAGGTTCCTCTTTTGATGAAAATGTCCCGATTGAGATTCATGGAAACACGTTAAAATACGTCAGTCGTGGCGGTCTGAAACTGGAGAAAGCCATGAATGAGTTTGATCTGACGTTAGAGGGTGACATTTGTATGGATATCGGTGCTTCCACCGGTGGTTTTACGGACTGCATGTTACAGAACGGTGCCACAAAGGTATATTCTGTGGATGTCGGATATGGACAATTTGCCTGGAAGCTGCGTCAGGATCCGCGTGTGGTCTGCATGGAGAAAACCAATATCCGTTACGTGACACCGGAGGATATTGATGATGTGCTAGATTTTGCATCGGTGGACGTTTCCTTTATCTCACTGACGAAAATTTTAGAGCCTGCAAGAAATCTCTTAAGAGACGGCGGACAGATGGTTTGTCTCATCAAACCACAGTTTGAGGCAGGACGTGAAAAAGTCGGCAAAAAAGGCGTGGTCAGAGACAAAGCAGTACATCTGGAAGTGGTAGAGCGCATTGTATCCTTTGCGCTGGAACACGGATTTTCCGTGCTGCACCTTTCCTATTCTCCGATCAAAGGACCGGAGGGAAATATTGAGTATCTGGTGCACATCCAGAAAAGCGAAACTGCGACAAAGGAGGAAAGCGTTGATCCGGTGGCAGTCGTAGAAGCTGCACATGCAGAGCTTGATAAGTAATATTATGAAAAAGTTTTTTATCATCACAAACGAACATAAAGATATGAATCTGGCAGTTACCAATGCCATTTCCGATTATATTATTGCAAAAGGTGGAACCTGCACCCATTATGTTAGCACAAAAACCGGATGGAGTGAGCGCAATCTTCGGCGTTTTGAGCAGTCCGACATAGATGCGGATTGTATCATTGTGCTTGGCGGTGACGGTACACTGGTACGGGCAGCCAGAGATATGGCAAGTATTGGGATTCCGCTGATCGGTGTCAATATGGGAACGTTAGGTTATCTGTGTGAGCTGGAGCGAAGCACGGTGTTTGATGCCATTGACAAGCTGTTTAACGATCAGTATGAGTTGGAAGAACGCATGCTGATCGCGGGAAGTGATTCCAAGGATGATACGGGTAAAACAACATTTGCCCTGAACGATATTGTGATCCATCGATGCGGCATGCCGCAGATCGTCAATCTGATCGTGTCAGTCAATGGAGAGTATCTGGCAACTTACAGCGCCGATGGTATCATTATTTCCACACCGACAGGATCTACCGGTTACAGTATGTCTGCGGGCGGTCCGATCGTCGATCCGAAAGCAGATCTGATGCTGATCACGCCGATCAATCCGCACAGTGCACTGGCAAAAAGTATCGTAGTCGGATCAGATGCGGAGATTGACGTCATTCTGGCAAAACGCCGCCAGGAGGAGGACGAGGAGGCAGAGGTCAGCTTCGATGGAGACCGCTTTGTGCATATGAAAGTCGGAGACAGTATTCATATTAAAAAAGCGCCGGAATCTGCAAAGATTCTGAAGCTGAATCAGTTAAGCTTCTTACAGATCCTGCGAAAAAAAATGCAGGAGATTCATTAAAAACGGCAAAGACTGGGTGAATATGGAAAGACAGAATTTATTTGATGTAAACACATAGGGATTAGGTATGTGAGACATGCTATGGAGGTGCCAGAAGTGAAAGCAAAACGGCATGCAAAAATATTGGAAATTATACGGAAATATGATGTGGATACGCAGGAGGAACTCTGTGTCCGGCTTAATGAAGCAGGATACAAGGTGACACAGGCAACGGTATCCCGTGATATCCGGGAATTAAAGCTGACAAAGGTAGCGATCAAAGGAGGAAAGCAGAAATATACTTCCCTCTATGATGCGGGACAGGATCTTGAGGAAAAATACAGACGTGTCTTCAAAGACGGTGTGATTTCTCTGGATATGGCACAAAATATTCTGGTGATCAAGACGGTTTCTGGAATGGCGATGGCAGTTGCGGTTGCTTTAGATGCCATGGACTGTAATGAGATTGTCGGCAGTATTGCGGGGGATGACACCATTATGTGCGCGGTGCGTACGGTGGAGGATACAGCTGCACTGATGCAGCGGCTTCGGGGACTACAGAGAGAGTAGAAGGAGAGAAGTAGGAGTATGTTATTAAACCTGCATGTGAAAAATCTTGCACTGATCGAAGAATCAGAGGTGACCTTTGGATCGGGACTCAATATTTTATCTGGTGAGACCGGAGCCGGTAAATCCATTATTATCGGTTCCGTGAATCTGGCACTGGGTGGAAAGGTCTCCAAGTCCATGCTGCGGGAAAATGCAGAATTTGCGCTGGTGGAGCTGATTTTTTCTGTGGAGCATAAGGTACAGGAAGCGGCATTGCGTGAGCTTGAGGTATATCCAGAAGATGGCGAGATCATCATGAGCCGAAAAATCTATGCCAGCGGACGCAGCGTCTGCCGGATCAATTCAGAAACGGTTTCTCAGGCACTGATGCGAAAAGTGGCATCACTGCTCATTGATATTCACGGACAGCATGAGCATGAATCACTGCTAGCAAAGCGAAATCATATGAAGTATCTGGATGCCTATGCAAAACGGGAGCTGGAAGCACCAAAAGCAGAACTGACAAAAGAATATGAACATTATACCGAGATTCGGAAAAAACTGGAGGAAGCCTCTCTGGATGCGGAGCAGCAGGCAAGAGAGATTTCCTTTTTGCAGTATGAGATAGAAGAAATCGAAAATGCAGATCTTCGAATCGGGGAGGATGAGGAGCTGGAAGAAGATTACCGGCGGATGTCCCACGGACGAAAGATCATGGAATCGGCGGCAGAATGTCAGGAACTTTGTTCCGAAGGCAGCGATAATGCGGCAGATCAGATCGGACGTGCTGTACGTGCACTGCACGCAGTTTCTCAGTTTGACGAATCTTTTGCGGCTTTTTCAGAACAGCTGGAAGAAATTGAAAGTCTGTTCAGTGATTTTAACCGAGATCTGGCAGGATATGTGTCGGAACTGGATTTTTCCGAGGAAGCATTTCAGAGCGTGGAAGAACGTCTGAATCTTATTAATCATTTAAAGGCAAAATATGGAAAAACGATAGAACGTATTTTGCAGGAAAAGCAGACAAAAGAGGAAAAACTGGATCAATTACAGCATTATGAAGAATATCGGAGCGAATTAGAGGGAACATTAAAAAACAGCGAAGCTGCATTACAGCATTGCTGTGAGACAGTAACGGATATTCGAAAAAAATATGCAAAAGAGCTGTCAGACCAGACCAGACAGGCATTGCTGGATCTGAATTTCCTGGATGTACAGTTTGAGCTGGAATTTGGCAGACTGGATCATTATACCGCAAATGGATGGGATGAGACACGGTTTATGATCTCCACGAATCCGGGAGAACCATTGAAGCCTCTGGACGCCGTTGCTTCCGGTGGTGAGTTATCCCGAATCATGTTGGCATTAAAGACGGTTCTGGCAGAAAATGATGAGATCGAGACACTGATCTTTGATGAAATTGACAGTGGAATCAGTGGCAGAACGGCACAGATGGTAGCGGAGAAGATCAAGCTTACCGGAAAGAATCATCAGATCATCTGTATTACCCATTTACCACAGATCGCTGCCATGGCAGATCATCATTTTTTAATTGAAAAAACTTCCAGTGCAGATGTTACCATTTCCAATATCCGAAGTCTGGACCGCGAGGAAAGTATTCAGGAACTTGCCCGAATGCTTGGCGGCGTGAAGATTACGGATGCGGTGTTGACCAATGCGAAAGAGATGAAAGAAATGGCAGATGCGGTAAGATAATACCTGTGTGAAATCATTTAAAATTCATATAATAAAAACAGAAAGATACCTGTAAAAGGGTATCTTTTTTTGAATGCGTGTAATAATTGCGAGAAAAAGAAAAGGTGATGGATAACATAGCAAGAAAAAATTGATTTTTAAATATTTCGGACATAAGAGAAAATTCCTTTAGAAAGATGGGGGGGTGACATGCAGATGCTAAAAAAATATCAAAAATACAGAAGAAAAAGCTTCCTGTTTTTCTGTGTGATACTGATCTGTTCGGCATATTTGTGGCTGGTGGATGCCATTCCGGATACCATATCCATTTTACAGGGGGAAGAAGTGGCGCTGGCAGAAGGTTTGCCGGTGACAACGAAGCTTGAAACTACGGACGGTACGATAACTTCTTCCGGAAACATAAACGGCAGCAGTTATGAGGTTTCCTGCCGATTATTCGGGATTATTCCGGTAAAGTGCGTGACGGTGCACATTGTAAAAGAAGCACAGGTGATTCCCTGTGGGACACCGTTTGGAATTTATATCCACACGGATGGTGTTCTGGTGGTGGATATCAGCGATATTGTGCAAAATGGCATAACAGTGGAAAGTCCGGCGGCGCATATTTTGAAATCGGGTGATTACATTACGGCAGTGAATGGAACGACGGTATCGGAGAAAGAAGAATTGCAGCAGGCGGTAGCAGAAAGTGGTGGGGAAGTCTTGTGCCTTTCTGTAATGCGGGATGGCGAATCACTGGAGTGTGAACTGCGTCCGGCATTAAATGATACGGGAAATTATCAGCTTGGTATCTGGGTGAGGGATGATCTGGCAGGAATCGGGACGCTGACTTATGTGGAGGCTGCAGGGAGATTCGGTGCATTAGGGCATGGAATCACGGATGTTGACGTGGAGCATCTGGTCAGTATGCAGTCAGCTACCGCCTATCAGGCGCAGATTCTCAGTATCATTCGCGGAGAGAAAGGTTCTCCCGGAGAGCTGGTGGGACAGATTTACTATAATCATGCCAACGAGATTGGAGAAATTACAAAAAATACAAGAAATGGAATTTTCGGTCGATTAGAAGGCTTGCCGGATGTTTTGCAGGAAGCGTCTGCCATGGAGATTGGATTCAAACAAGAAATCGAAACTGGTCCGGCACAGATTCTGGTAACCTTAGAAGATACGCGCCAGCTTTATGATATCACGATCACAGACGTGGATCTGAATCCACAGGAATCCAATAAAGGCATTGCCTTTCAGGTGACGGATGATGCGCTGATTGAGGAAACCGGAGGTATCATTCAGGGCATGAGCGGTGCGCCGATTTTGCAAAATGGAAAAGTGATCGGAGCAGTGACACATGTTTTTGTCGATAATCCGACGAAAGGGTATGGCATTTTTATAGAAACGATGCTGGAACAGGGGAGCAGTGAATAAGGTACGAAATAAAAAGCCATATAATAATTTATGAATAACACAAAGGTAAAAAAGAGAAAGCAAAATAAAAAAGGCAGAATGAGATAGAAGAGGGGGAATGCGTGCGAAAAGTGACAAATCAGTTTCCACTCCAAAGCCTATGTATCAACTTTGGAAGTGTACTTCTGATCATCTCAGTCTGAGTTGAGACTCCCCTTTGCGGGATGACAATATGTAGTAAAATTTTTAGCTGGCAGCGATATTGCCGTTTCGTTTTCGCTCAATGTTGCGCATAACGAACAGATAGGAAACACCGGTGAACACGGCAGCAGCGATCCATGCGGCAGGATCACCAAAACATGCCAGACGGAAATTTAAAATCTTCATGGCAGCGACAGAAACCACCAGTCGTGCAAATAATTCTGCCACACCGCCCATCATCGGCAGAAAACCGTAACCGCAGCCCTGCATGGTATTGCGGAAAATGAAAATCGTGCTCAGCGGAATAAAGAACATAGAACACATGTACGCATAAGTCTGCGCCCACGGAAGCATTGTTGCCATATCCACATCACCGGAGAAAAACAGATGCAGGGATGGTTTTAACAGGGAACACATCAGTGCAGCGACTGCAACGGCATAGATCAGCGCGATCCAGAGTGCGGTTTTTACACCTGCTTTGATTCGTTTGATATCGCCGTAGCCAAAGTTTTGACCACTGTAGGTCGCCATGGTCTGTCCCATGGCGATCATTCCCTGCATCAGCAGACTTTGCAGTTTTCCGGTAGCGGTAAAAGCAGCAACTGCTGTGGAACCAAACAGGTTGATGGCAGACTGCATGATCATGGTTCCGGAAGATGTGATGGCAAACTGTAATGCCATCGGAATGCCTGCTGCCAGCTGATTTTTCGTATCAATACGTGATAATTTCCACTGGTTACGCTGTGGCTTCAGATCCGGGATCTTACACCAGATGTAGATTGCACAAAGTACCGCAGAAATAGCCTGAGCTAAGTTGGTTGCCCATGCAGCACCGGACACGCCCATATGGAGCCGGATGATGAAAAACAGATCCAAAATAACATTTAAGCAGGCAGAAAATACCAGAAAAAACAGCGGTACTTTACTGTTCCCGACTGCCCGCAGATACGCAGACAGCAGGTTGTAAAAAATATTTGCCACAATGCCGGCAGTAATGATCATAATATAGGAATAAGCATCATCAAAAATATTTTTCGGCGTGTTCATAACCGTCAGCAGCAGCTTCATCAGAAACAGGCAGGAAAAAGTCAGCAGCAACGTAAAGAATATGGATAAAAATATGCCGTTTGCAACCGCACGTTTGACACCGTTTTCGTCTTTGGCACCATATCGCTGCGAGATCAATATGGAAAAACCGGCGGTAATTCCCTGGGAAAAGCCGGTGAGCAGGAACATGATCGTTCCGGTAGAGCCAACGGCAGCCAGTGCATCGGCACCGACATAACGTCCAACAATAATAGTATCTACCATGTTGTAAAGCTGCTGAAACACATTTCCAATGATCAGCGGAATGGTAAATTTCAGAATGACCGGGAGTGGTCGTCCTTTTGTCATATCTAATTGCATGTCAAAATCTCCTTAATATAGTAAATAGTATGTCGTAAATTTCCAAATGTCTATGATACTTTTTTACAAGATATATGTTATGAAAAAATCAGTGTATTCTTGCAATCTTAAAAAATTCCGCCCCCTATTATATCGCATTTATTGAGAATTTCAATATAGAATTTGCATTGATAGGAAAAAACTTTTGTGCAAAAATGGGGATGTTTGTTATAATAAACATAACAACTGTTTTATGGAACAAAATCCGGAAATTATGATAAGGAGTGGATGGTAATATGGGAGAAAAAATTACGTTTTGCCGGGGCGGAGGCTGCACGGCAAAGCTTGGTGCGGGCATTTTAAGCCGGGTGCTGGAGCGACTGCCGAAGGGACCGGAAGATCCGAACCTTCTGATCGGATATGACAGCAAGGATGACGCGGCAGTTTATAAAGTCAGTGATGACATTGCGATTGTACAGACCCTGGATTTTTTTCCGCCGATGGTGGAAGATCCGTATACTTTTGGAAAAATTGCGGCGACAAATGCCCTCAGTGACATTTATGCCATGGGCGGCGAAGTAAAAACGGCGTTAAATATCGTCTGTTTCCCGGAACAGATGGATCTGAATATTTTAGGAGAGATCATGCGCGGCGGTTCTGAGAAAGTGATCGAAGCCGGTGGAACGCTGGCAGGAGGACATTCCATCAATGATACGGATGTGAAATACGGTCTGTCCGTAACCGGAGTGGTGCATCCGGATAAGATTTATCCGAATAACGGCGGCAATCCGGGAGATAAGCTGATCCTGACCAAAAAACTTGGTGTCGGCATCATCTGTACTGCTAATCGTGTACAGGAGGCATCCGAAGATGCAATGGCAGCGGCAATCGAATCTATGACAACCTTAAATAAATATGCGTCTCTGATCTGCCGGAAGTATGACATTCATGCCTGCACAGATGTCACAGGATTCAGCTTTTTGGGACATCTGCATGAGATGATGGATGGCAGATTAAGCTGCCGGATCGATGGAAGTGCTGTTCCGGTATTTCCGGAAGCATTAGACTATGCGGATGAATTTTTGCTGACAGCAGCGGGACAGCGGAACCGAAATCATGTTCAGGAACATGTGAAATTTGTCAATGTGCCGTTTGCCATGGAAGAAGTCTTATATGATCCGCAGACTTCCGGTGGCTTGTTGGTGTCTGTTTCCCGTGAACAGGCAGAGGCGCTGCAGCAGGAATTGCAGGAAGCAGGTCTGTCCGCGGCAATTGTCGGTGAAGTGCTTGAAAAGAGCGAGACAGAGATTACGGTGACGATGTAGGGTTATCCTGTAATAACAGAAGCTGAAAAATAATGAAAAATTGTAACTCAGAATAGAAAATATGTGAAACAAAGAAGAAAAGATAGTGTAGAATAACCTATGAAAAATGAGTCAAAGAAAAAGGCTTAAGAAAATCAGGAGGAAAATGAAATGATCAAAGTAGATGCAATGGGCGATACCTGCCCGATTCCGGTAGTAAAAACAAAAAATGCCATCAAAGAGTTAGGTGGCAGCGGAGAAGTACAGACACTGGTAGACAATGAGATCGCAGTTCAGAATCTGACCAAGATGGCAAACCAGAAAGGCTATGGTGTCAGATCTCAGAAACTGGGAGAAGGTCAGTATGAAGTTATTATGACAATTTCTGTGGACGGAGAAGCACCACAGGCAACAGAAGAAGCAGAGGAAAAAACGGTTTGCTATCCGGATGCACGAAAGAAAAATACCGTAGTTGTATTATCATCATCTACTATGGGAAACGGAGATGATGAACTGGGTGTTATTTTAATGAAGGGATTTATCTATGCATTAAGCCAGCAGGAAGAACTTCCGACTACTATTTTGATGTACAATGGCGGCGCCAAAATTTCCTGTGAGGAATCTCCGTCACTGGAAGATCTGAAATCTTTAGAAGCACAGGGCGTGGAGATCCTTACCTGTGGTACTTGCCTGAACCATTATGGTTTAACAGATAAATTGAAAGTCGGTGAAGTCACAAATATGTATGTGATCGCTGAGAAGATGACACAGGCAGATCTGATCGTAAAACCATAAAAACAGTTAGTATCGCGAAAGTAATTACTGTTCAAATGTTTCCATAACTGCTATACTGAAAACATTGTGAAATGGGAGGATTAGTTGTTATGGAAATTATGCAGATACTTTTTAAACAGATTTTCCTGATGTTCATCTATATGATGATTGGATTCACTCTTTATAAAAAGAAGATGATCACAAAGCAGGGAAGTAAGGAACTGGCAACACTGTTACTGTACGTGATTTTGCCGATGGCGATCATCAAGCCGTTTATGATAGAATTTGATTACGACAAGCTGGTTGGTCTTGAAAAATCTTTTGTGATAGCAGTCGTAGCACTGGCATTATCCATGCTGGTTGCAAAACTGATTTTTGGAAAAAAACATCCGATGGAAAACTTCTGTGCAGCGTTTTCCAATGCCGGTTTTATCGGAATTCCGCTGACACAGATGGCACTTGGAGAAGAAGCCGTTTTTTATATCGCGATCTTTGTTGCGTTATTGACTGTATTACAGTGGACGTATGGTGTTATGATCATCACCGGAGATAAAAGTGTCGTTTCTCCGAAGAAAATTGTGACAAATCCGATCGTTATTGCGGTTGTTATCGGAATTATCCTGTTTTTAATTCCGGTGCAGGTTCCACCGATCGCAACGACAGCAGTCAGCTCAATTGCAGTGCTGAACGCGCCGGTTGCCATGATCGTACTTGGTGTATATCTGGCACAGACAAAACTGACAGAGCTTTTTACCACAAAAATCGTATATGTGGCAACGGTTGTTCGTCTGGTTGTAATCCCGATGCTGACGATTGCGGTATTATCGCTGTTCCCGTCCAGTTTTCAGGATGTACGTCTGGCAATTCTGATCTCTGCATCCGCACCGATTGGAACCAATGTGGCGATTTTTGCACAGTTAAATGGTATGGATTACACCGAAGCAGTGAAGAATATCTGCTTTAGTACGTTGTTGTCGATTCTTGCAGTACCGCTGATCATTGGATTTGCAAATTTTGTATGGTTATAAAATGGGTATGATCATAGAAGTTGAACATGAAATAAAAAGAAAAATAAAGAAATCCCGTCTGATTGGAAGAGTGAGCAGCTATAAAAATTTGCTCATTTCCAGAACAGACGGGATTTTTTGTACAAAGGTATTAGTTTTTGGTAAATCGTAAGCTAACAAAGATCTGTAATAATCTCTGATAAGAACATAGTGTATCTTAACTCCTGAAATACGAAATGTTATTTTATAATGTTATTGTTATTCTGTATAGCGGATAATCTTTGCCGGATTTCCAACAACAACCGCGTTGTCCGGAACATCCTTTGTCACAACAGAGCCAGCACCTACAACCACGTTATTACCGATGGTGACACCCGGAAGAACGACACAGTTTCCGCCAAACCACACATTGTCACCGATGGTGATCGGTTTTCCATAGACATAGTTGGCAACTCTGGTCTTGGAATCAATCGGGTGGTTGACGGTATACAGACAGGTCTGTGGACCCATCAGACAGTTATCGCCGATGGTGATCGGAGCCACATCCAGCATTACACACTGGAAATTTGCAAAAAAGTTCTTGCCGACATGGATATGAAATCCGTAGTCACAGTGGAAAGGCGGTTTGATAAAAATATCATCATCGCAGTCACCAAATAATTCTTTTAAAATAGAAAGACGAAGCTCCGATTCATCCTCTGTGGTAACATTAAAGCGGTCTGCCAGCCGACGGGCATGTTTCTTCAGTTCACCGATCTTTTCGTCACTGTTCCAGAACATTTCACCGGCTTCCATTTTTTCAAATTCTGTACGGTTATCTTTTTTCATTTCCATGATAAGACTCCTTTTTATAAATTTTGCGTTATAGTATTTAAATTGTTTTTCTGATGTAAAAAAATCGTTGTCATGCAGAAATTTCAAATCTGTTTACGACATATTTGCGTATTCAAGTACATTCCGTAATGTGAAAAACATTAGTCTGCACGGCGTTTTCGAAGTGACTGTACCGGAATCTGAGCCAGTACGACAGCAACAAAAATCAACAGGCAGCCAAGTAATTCCCTTCCACTTAAGTGCTCATGCAGGAGTACCCAACCGCCCAGAACGGAAAATACTGATTCCAGACTCATCAGCAGAGAAGCAACCGTCGGGTTCAGACCTTTCTGACCAATGACCTGCAGGGTATAGGCAACTCCGGAGGAGAGAATACCGGTATACAAAAGTGCGATCAGTGCCGTCGGTTCTGCAAATTGTGCCAGCATCGCCGGAACATTTGCAAAGGAATGCTGCAGATCCACGAAAAATGCCGGGATCAGGGAAACAATACCTGCCACCAGAAACTGTGTGCAGGATAGTTTGATTCCATCCACCATCGGGGAAAAATGATCCACACAGAGGATATGTAAGGAAAAACCAAGTGCACAAAGCAGCAGGAGCAGATCTGGAAATTCTAACGTAAAAGAGCCATTCATACATAAAAGATACAGTCCGATCAGTGTAAGAACTGTTCCAATCCAGATATTCCATCCACATTTTTTCCCGAGAAACAGTCCGAGTAACGGTACGATAATGATATAGCAGGTGGTCAGAAAACCCGCTTTTCCGGCAGTGGAACCGTAAAACAGTGCCAGCTGCTGCAGTGTACTTGCGATACCGAGAATAAATCCACAGGAGAGTCCTCCCATCAGCAGGGCGTGGCGGTTTGCCGGTTTTGCCTCATTTGAACTTGTTGCATTTTTTTTATTCATAAGAAAAATCACCGGACATAAGACAGCGGCACCCAGCAGAAAGCGGATGCCGTTGAATGTATAAGGACCGATTGATTTTCCACCTTCGCTCTGTGCGACAAAAGCAATTCCCCAGATAAATGCTGCAAGTACCAGCAGGAGAGAATTACGTTTTTGTAATGGTTTCATAATCTCATAATCCCTTCATTTTCAGTTTTTGTCATACTTCGTATATTTTGTATGCATTACAGGATAACACTTATTCGCATACATGTTCCAGTCCCTGTGCCATGATCGTTGCGACATGATCATCGGCAAGAGAGTAGTAGATGGTTTTTCCATCCCGGCGAAATTTTACCAGTGCGGACTGCTTGAGAATCCGCAGCTGATGAGAAATCGCACTCTGTGTCATGGACAGCGAATCTGCAATGTCCTGCACACATAATTCCTGCTTGGAGAGAATTGCCAGAATGCGTATTCTGGTTGGATCTCCAAACACTTTAAACAGATCAGCAAGCTGATATAACGTTTCATCATTGCTGGAATCATCCATATTTGATATACCCATTATTTCTTCCCTCCAAATTGAAATTATTTTAACATACTGTTCTTATTCTAACGGAAAATGAAAAACAAGTCAAATTTTATTCCGTAATTTTATCCGGTAATGATCAGGATTTAATCTTGATGTAAAGTGCACGGATGGAGTTCAGTACACAGATCATAGCAACACCAGTGTCCGCGAAAACTGCCATCCACATGTTTGCATGTCCGGTCAGACCAAGGATCATAACGGCAATCTTGATAACCAGTGCAAATACAACGTTCTGGATTGCGATCCGGTTGGTTGCACGGGAGATCAGGATGGACTGTGGAATTGCTTCCGTAGATGAAGTCATAAATACGACATCTGCTGCTTCGATGGCAGCGTCAGCACCACTTCCCATTGCTGCTCCGACATCGGCACCTGCCAGAACCGGAGCATCATTGATACCATCACCGACAAACATAACGGAACCATATTTGCTGCGGATTTTTCCAAGTTCGTTTAATTTTCCTTCCGGAAGAAGTTTCGCATGTACTTCGTCAATTCCGGTAGCAGCAGCAACTGCATCTGCACCGGACTGGGAATCTCCTGTCAGCATTACGGAGTGCAGACCGAGTTTTTTCAACTGACCGATAGCGGAAACAGCATCAGATTTGATCGTATCGGAAATAACCATATATCCGGCGAATACACCGTTTACTGCCATAAATACTTCTGCACCGTAAGATGCATCGGAAAGATCCGGCATAGCAATCTGATATTTAGCCATTAATTTATGATTACCGCATAAAACAGTGCCATGACTGGTTTCTGCAACAATTCCGTGTCCTGCGATCTCAGAAAGTTTTGCAGGTTCTTCGATGTTGAGTCCTTTTTCTTTGGCAGCGGTTACAATGCTGACTGCGATCGGATGTGTGGAATGATGTTCGCATCCGGCACAGAGTGCAAGCAGTTCATCTTCAGACAGATCGCCGACAGATACGGTTTTCTGTAATTTAAAGTTACCTTCTGTGATGGTTCCTGTTTTATCCATAACAACAGCGCCAAGTTTGCTTAAGGATTCCATAGAAAGACCACCTTTGAACAGGATGCCTTTTTTGGAACCGGCGCCGATACCGGAGAAGAATGCCAGCGGTACACTTAATACCAGAGCACAAGGACAACTCATTACTAAGAAGGAAATTGCGGTGTAAATCCAGTAATTCCAGTTTCCACTTACTAGGGACGGAATTACGGCAACAAGTACAGCGGCAATAACGACGCAAGGAGTGTATACTTTTGCAAATCTGGTAATAAAACGGTCAAGTTTCGGTTTGCTTGCGGCAGCGTTCTCCATAGATTCCAGAATACGGGAAACCATAGACTCAGATAACGGTTTTTCTACACGCATTTTTAACTGACCGGAAGTATTGACACAACCGGAAGTGATCTCATCACCAGCAGATACACCAACCGGAACCGGCTCACCGGTGATCGGAGAGGTATCCAGACGGCTTTCTCCTTCAATGACGACACCGTCCAACGGGATTCTGTCACCTGGACGGATCAGCAGGATATCACCAACGTTTGCATCTTCGGCAGGAATGACAGTTGTGTCATTGCCGGATACAAGGTTTACAACTTCCGGACGCATATCAACGGCATCCATGATCTGTCCACGGCTGCGCTCAACAGCTTTATCCTCAAAAAATTCACCGATACGATAGAAGAGCATAACACCAACTGCCTCCGGGAAATCGCGGATTGCAAAAGCAGCAAGTGTTGCAACACCCATCAGGAAGTTTTCGTCAAATACCTGACCGTGGGAAATGTTTTTTGCAGCTTTTACCAGAATTTCTCCACCAAGGATTACATATGCAATCGCAAAAACAATAAAGGTAGCTAATGTGTTGTCAATAGTGTGGTTTAAAATAACACCGATGGCAAAAAGAATCGCACCTGAAATAATGCAGCCAAGTTCTTTTTTGTCATCGCCTTCTTCCTCATGGGAATGACCTTCGACAGAAGCCTGTTTTTTCGCTTTTTCCAGTTCATCACGGGCAACAACTTTTACTTCTGATTCAATAGAAGCGCAGATTTTCTGAACTTCCGGTAAAAAATTGTCCGGATCTTTTGCTGAAAGACGTAACTGTTTGGTTGTATAAGTAATGGTAGCAGCAGTTACACCCGGAAGATTGTTAATTTTTTCCTCCATTTTAGCGGCACAGTGCGCGCAGCCAAGATTCTGCAGGATGTAGATTTTGCTGTTTCCGGTATGAACACGCTCCACATGATGTACTTCTTCATGGTGGTGATGGTGATCATGGTCATGACAGCCGCAATCGCAGTCATCATCGTCATCGTCACAGCAGTCACAGTCACAATCACAATGATCGTCATCGTGATGGTGGTGATGATGGTGTTCATGGTGATGATGATGGTGCTCATGCTCCTCATGCTCATGATGATGTTCGTGTTCTTCATGATCGTGGTCGTGTTCGCAGCAACCGCAATCACAGTCATCCTCATGCTCATGAACAGATGCAGTATTTTCGAGTTTATTCATATCGTCATGTAATGTATCTTTCATAAGGACCTCCCTAAATTATTGTTGAACATGTGATTATTTATTCATATGAGTATTAAATCATATGAGCTACTACTTGTCAATAGTGAAATGGATTTATACAATGTAAAAATTGCAAAGAAATTATTCCTATAGTAACATATATAATTATATTATATAAGATGATTTGGAATCTGTCTTGTATTGACAATTCTCGACAAAAAAATGTCGTATCTAATCTTTATAATGTATTTGTTCGCAAAAAATATCATTAGGAGGTAAGTATGGAAAAGCTAAATGTCGGAATTGCAGATGATAATGAACTGATTGTAAGTCTGCTGTCAGATATTGTGGCACAGGATGAAGAATTGCGAGTGGTTGGAACTGCGCGGAATGGAGAAGAAGCATATCAGATGATAAAAACAAAACAGCCGGATGTGGTATTATTGGATATCATTATGCCAGAAATGGACGGGCTTGCTGTTATGGACAAGATCAAAAGAGATAAAACCATCAAAAAGAGCCCTGAGTTTATCATGATAAGCGCGATCGGAAAAGAGGGTATCACAGAAGATGCGTTTCAGATGGGAGCATCTTACTACATAATGAAACCTTTCGCGAAAGATGTGGTCGTAAACAGAATAAAAATGATCAAACATCGTGAGAAGCGGAAAAGTTTTCAGATACGAAAAGCAGTTCCTTATGAAAGTCAGGAACAACTGATGAAACGAAATCTGGAAAGCCTGGTTACGGATATGATTCATGAGATCGGCATTCCAGCACATATAAAAGGATATCAGTATTTACGCGACGCGATCATTATGTCTGTAAATGATATCGAAATGTTAAATTCCATTACAAAGATTTTGTATCCAACAATCGCTAAGAAATATCAGACCACAGCCAGCAGAGTGGAGCGTGCGATTCGACACGCCATTGAAGTGTCCTGGAGCCGTGGAAAAATGGATACCATTGATGCGCTGTTTGGATATACGATCAACAATGGCAAAGGAAAACCGACAAATTCAGAGTTTATTGCATTGATCGCTGACAAAATTCGTCTGGAAAACAGTTAAAAAGAGACGGAAACGGGAAAAACCGATAAAATTGGTTGGTGAGGTCCGGTAAGTGTGCTATAATGTTTTTAAAATATGACCTACAATGAGGATTGGGGGAACAGGATGAAAAAAATATTATTTGCATCATCAGAGGCGGTACCGTTTATCAAAACCGGCGGTCTTGCTGATGTCGTAGGATCTTTGCCAAAATATTTTCCAAAGAAAGAGTATGATGTGCGTGTCGTGGTTCCAAAATACATGTGTATGGACACGAAGTATACCGAAAAAATGAAACTTGTTACAGAATGTCAGGTTCAGTTAAACTGGCGTACACAGTATGCGGGTGCGTATGAACTGCAGGAGGACGGCGTTACTTTTTATTTTATTGATAATGAGTATTATTTTGCAGGACCTGCACCATACGGTCAGATTTATCAGGATGCGGAGAAATTCGGATATTTTTCCAAGGCAGTACTGACGATCCTGCCGGAAATCGGTTTCCAGCCGGATATTATTCATTGTCACGACTGGCAGACCGGTCTGATCCCGGTATTTTTAGAGGCACAGTTTCGACAGAATGAGTTTTACCGCTACATGCGTACAGTATACACCATTCATAATATGAAGTTTCAGGGACGCTGGTATGTGGATGCCATCCGCGATGTGACCGGACTGGACAGTTCTTACTTTACCATGGACAAGCTGGAAAGTTATGGAAATGCCAATCTGTTAAAAGGCGGTATTGTGTATTCTGATTATATTACAACCGTCAGTGAGACTTATGCCAAGGAGATTCAGTCTACCGAAGGCGGCGAGGGACTGGATGGACTGATGCGGGCAAAATCTTTTGTACTCTCTGGTATTGTAAACGGACTGGATTACAAAGTTTTTGATCCGAAGACAGATCCGGCGATCGCACAGCATTACAAAGGAAATGTTACTTCTTATAAGAAAGCAAACAAACTTGCGCTGCAAAAAGAGGTCGGTCTGGAGCAGACAAATGATAAATTCCTGATCGGAATGGTTTCACGTCTGACAGATCAGAAGGGCTTTGATCTGGTGGATTACATGATGGATGAGATCCTTGGGGACGAGCGTATCCAGATCATAGTACTTGGAACCGGAGAGCAGCGATATGAAGATATGTTCCGCTATTTTGCACAGAAATATCCGGGACGGGTTTCTGCAAATATCTGCTATTCAGAAGATTTTGCACACCGTATTTATGCAGGTTGCGATGCATTTCTGATGCCGTCACTGTTTGAACCGTGCGGACTCAGTCAGCTGATGAGCATGCGTTACGGAACAGTACCGATGGTTCGTGAAACCGGCGGTCTGAAAGATACCGTAGAGGCATATAATGAGTTTGAACATACCGGAAATGGATTCAGTTTCCATAATTATAATGCACATGAAATGCTGTATATGATCCGTTATGCCGCAAAAATCTATTTTGGTTATCCAAAAGAGTGGGAAGAAATCATCAAGCGTGGCATGGCAATGGATTATTCCTGGAATGCTTCTGCAAGCAAGTATGCTGAAATCTATGAGGGACTTTATAAACGGAGTGAAGAAGACCGTCAGCGCGATCACAAATGGCAGCAGGAGTATGAAGAACGTGAGCAGAAACGTCTGGAGGCAGAACTTCGTGTAAAATTAATGATGGAAGCTGAACTGGCAGAGCGTGAAGCTGCACTCAAAAAAGCAGAAGAGGAAGCTGCATTAAAAGAGGCAGAGAAAGAAGCTGCACAGAAAGCTGCATCAAAAGAGGGAGAGAAAAAAGCTGCACAGAAAGCTGCATCAAAAGAGACAGAGAAAAAAGTTGCACAGAAAGCTACTTCAAAGGAGACAGAGCAGGAAGCCACACTGAAAACTGCTGAGAAAGAAGCAGCAGAAAAGCAGACTGGCAAAAAGAAAACTTCTGCATCAAAAAAACAGTCTGCAAAGACAACAAAAACAGGAACAACATCATCTGCAAAGAAAACAACAACGCAGAAAACCAGCAAAAAGTAATTTTTGCAATATTCTGCTGTAAATGAATTTTTTACACATTCGGCGGAGTCAGGAAATGACAGCTTATAAAGATACGCAGAAAAATATGTCATGCGTTGCATGAGGCGTATCCTGCAACAAGAATGTTAATGGATTCTTGAATTTTCCTGTTCCGCCGGATTGTGTATATTATGATTATGTGAGTTGGAAAATCCACTTACAACTATGATGTTATAAAATGGAAAGATGGATCATAGATTACATCGTTATTTCGTTCTTGCGGCGGGAGTAGTAGTAAGCATGTGTGGAGAGAATTTCATCGTCCATAAGTTGAGAATCATTCACTTCGCGCACCATATCAGACAGTTCTCCGTAGCAGTCATTCTCCAGCGTCGGAACAAGAATGACCTCATGGATACTGCTTGGGAGAATATAGAAATCAGTCTGTGATTCTTCAGAAAAATGCTTTAACAGATCTTTGTAGAGCAGACATGTAGCACCAAACAGGTTCGTTTCGTTTGTGAGTACGAACATTGGATAGGGAGATGGTCTGGACACGGTTGGATCAGGATGCGTGAGCCGTCCGGATAATTCATAAATGACATCATTCATATCATACAGTTTTTCCGGCAAAATCTTCTGAGTATTGTCTTTGGCGATCTGAAACAATTCTGTCGTTGTGATATTCCAGTTCTTTAAATGGGAATGATGGATCAGGATTGTTGCATTGCCGGTCGTAAAATCCATGGAGATCAGACAATAAAATACAATTGCCAAATCCAGAAAACGGATATGAGGAACCTTTTCCAAAAGTTCTTTGTTTCGCTCATAATGGATCAGCTTCATGGCAATTTTGTCCCGGATATTGTCAAAATCCGTGAAAAAAGACGGATCAATCTTTTGGGAAGGCTTATGTCGGTGATAATCGCTGAGCAGGGACTGATAAACATCATTAAAACTGATGCCGTGGTTATAAGAATCATAGTAATAATTCAGATAAAGTGTCGGTGAAATATTACAGTCGTTTTCCATAATCGTAAGTCCGTCAAGGACAATGCCATTATTTTTGGAAACCTGCTGGATCGAGATGCGTTTTGGATCGGGAATATCGTGCTCCAAACGCTCCATGATGACTGTCTGAAAAGTGTTATATTGCATATTAAGTTGAAAAAGAAAAGACGATCAGATGTTTACTGTGGGCTAAAGATAACACAGCTTTTTCTAAAAGGCAAGATGGCATATCTGCCAAAATACAGGGTGTCCACAGACCGTTAAAAATTCCCTAAAATGGCAGAAACTGCGTAACTACGGGAAAAAGTCGATTGGCACATTTGTACAAAAATGGGATTTTTTGAAAAATTAGAAAAAATTCGAAATGGCATGAAGTGTGACAGAAGAACAGAATTTCTCAAAAAAATTCTCAAAAAGTTTATAAAAATATGAAAAAAGGCTTGCAATGAAATTGAAAATCTAATATAATTCTTTGTGCATGCTTCGATGGCTCAGTTGGTAGAGCAACGCATTCGTAATGCGTGGGTCGAGGGTTCGAGTCCCTTTCGAAGCTTGTGAAAATCCCGGTTTTTCAACCGGGATTTTTTGTTTGATAGATTCCGGTATGAATGGTACTTGCGCGGACTTGTGTTTTTCTATATACTGAAAACAGTAAGTGATGCAGGACAGGGATTTATAAAGAGGGAGGAAGCAAAAAATGGCAGTAAAAATTAATGGAATCAATCACTGTGCGATCAGTGTTGCAGATATTGAGGAGACGATTCAGTGGTATTCAGACGTATTTGGATTTACCGTAGTCAATCGATCTGAAATTCCGGGAGCAGGAATCAAAGTAGCGCATTTACAGGGTGTAGGATTTTTGCTGGAGGTATTTGAGGCTCCTGGAGCAAATCCATTGCCAGAGGACCGCAGAGTACCGAACAGAGATCTGATGACACACGGAAACAAACATATGTCTTTTGGTGTTCCGGACGGAAGAAAAGCGAAGGAAGAACTGGAAGCGATGAGCGTGGAGATCGCTATGGTAGCGGAAGTAGATGACACCTATGGCGTGTTTATCCGTGACAATACAGGAAACCTGATCGAGATTTTTGAGGAATCCGGTGACGTGGTATTTAATCAGCATAAAAATCAGCAGTAAGGATGCGTGAAACTATGGGATCAAAAATCAGAAGAATGATTGACCGGGCAAGTGAGCTTCTGGAGCTGGCAGTCAATATTATCATTATTATTGCAGTAATCGTGGCGGTTATTTCCCTGTGGAAACCGTTTATGGAATTTGTGCAGAACCGCGAATCTGCACATGCTTTTTTGGATTTTTTAGGATATGTGTTAAACGTTCTGATCGGTATTGAGTTTTTCAAGATGCTTTGCAAACCGGATGTGGATACCGTTCTGGAAGTTGTAATGTTTGTCATTGTCCGTCATATGGTGGTACTTGAAACAAGCTCGGTGGAAAATCTGCTGACCATTGTCGGTATGGCGATTATTTTTGCAATTAAAAAATTCCTGAAAGAACCGAAAAAAGAGAAGTTGAAAACGGTTTCGGAGGATGAGTCTGAAAGAGTGGAATAAGGATTGATTGCAATGCAATAAAGGACGAAATCTAAGATGAATCAAACCGGAGAATGAAAGCGTTATAGGCATTTTTGTTCGCCGGTTTTTATATCAGATGGGAGATGACTCCCACCTCTATAGGTGGTGAGAAACAAGCTAGTATCAGTGGTGGGAGCCAATCCCCCATCTGATATAGCCTCCGGCAGGATTACAGAGGTGCGCAGTTGAAGTATGTCATGCAATTGCATGACGCGCACCTCGCAACAAGAATGCCGGAGCATTCTTGAATATATATTATTACTACTGATAAATTTTATCTGTATTTCTATACGCAATCGTATTTGTATCTATTTGAAAAAATCTTCTATGGGAGTGGAAAGAACCTGAATAATTTTAATACTATTAAATTGTATATAAAGTGCATCCCGGAATTTTCTGTCTGGATTCTTTACGCGCAAAAATACCAATTTGTCATGTTGAGCGAATGATCATAGAAACAGGAGAGCCTTTTGACGATGAAGAACATATTATTTTTGTGAATTCAGAAATTCAGGATGATACAGCATTAGGAAAGCTGATGCATGATTTTTTTTGCACGAATAGGATATTGTGATAGCTGGTGAATTTTTCGCCAGCTTTTCCAATTTTTGTGATATTTCAGTGTGCGCGATTGTTTTATTAGTGAAAGAGATATCTCTGGAACAAACAGATAAACAGAAGTAAGTGGGGAGTGCAGATGAAAGAAATAAATGAGAATCGTGTACTGGAATGTTACCAGAAGTATAAGGACACTGTTTTCAAGCTGGCATATTCGTATTGCAAAAGCGTGACGCAGGCAGAGGATGTTTTTCAGGATGTATTTGAAAAATTTATGCAGAAAGCACCGGATTTTTCGGACGAATATCATGAAAAAGCATGGTTTATTCGGGTAACGATCAATGCATGTAAAAATGTGTTGAAGCTGAAATGGAATAAAGAGCGTGTGCAGTATGAGGATTATATGACGCCGGAAAAAGTTTCCGAAAAACCGGAATATGAACTGCTTCGTCAGGCGGTGCTGGCGCTTCCGGAAAAATACCGGTTACCGATTCACCTATATTATTATGAAGAATATTCTGTGCGGGAAATCGCAGAGATTCTTCAGAGAAAGGAATCTGCCGTACAGACACAGCTTCAGCGCGGAAGAGAGAAAATCCGCAGATCGCTGACAGAGAAAGGAGTATCCTATGAAACTGAATCATGAATCCTATGAAAAAGCATTTTCAAATATCACATTAGATGATCGTATCGGTATGGAATTAGTATCAAATGCGAAGGTCAAACGATTGCGTAAAAAGAAAAAAATTACGTCACAGGTAGCAGCAGCTATTATCTGCCTGGTGTTGGCAGGAGGAGCAGGAACCGGAATCTGTTATGCACAGACAGGAACAGATCCAATTCACTTTTTTGCAATGATGTTTCAGCATGCTTCTGTGGAAGCCGTTTATCAGGTCGCAGATGGTTTTGTAGATAGTGATCAGAGCTTGACGGATGGAAATGTACGGATTATATTGGATTCTTATCTTTATGATAAGGAAAAAGGCATTATCATATCGAATGTGACGTTTTCTACAATCGATGGTTCTGATTTTTATACTAAGGACGAAATGGATGCTTACAGAGCAAAAGGTGAAGATACAGATGATGAAATTTTAAGATCAATGATAGTAGGAGATTTTGGTGTTGATTCTGGTTCTTCTGCCAATACAGGGAATGATGCGATTATGATAGAAAACGGTCACACGTTCCATTATTATGCGATTATTACTGATATGAATGGAAGAAAAAATGCATCCGATCAGCTGGTGATTCGTGGAAATAATAAGACAGGCGTGCTTGGTACATTTAAACTGGAGCCAACCGGAGATATCAAAGTGGTTGATCTGAATGTAGAAAAAAATACGGCATGTGATACGGTTCAGATTACTGGCGGCTATCTGAAAATTTGCTGGAACACGGATGCTACAGATGATGTGTCAACAGATTCTTTGGAACCGCTTCCATTTTCAAAAGTGGAGGTTACCATGAAAGACGGCATGATCTATCGTTATCAGAAGCCAGATTCTGCATGGATGAAAGACGGGGAGCATACCATGGAGAAAGAAGAACAGGCATACTATGCAGAAGAAGAGGGCGTCACAAAAATCTTTAGTGGATCTATTATGATAGATAATGATAATAATCAGAGCGACTGGTTGATGAGATTCCCGGATTTTATCAATGTTGATGACATTGTTTCGGTGACACTTGATGGACAGGAAATCATGAAATAAAAAACTGACAGTTAGTCCGGCACAACAGTAAAGAACAGTAAAAGACAGTAAAACGCTGTATCCGGAACAGTATCTGGATACAGCGTTTTCACGTTTGCCAATATAGCGATTTTGAGATAGTTTAAACTACATCTTCTTCAGATACCATTTCTCCAACCACACAATCAGCTGGTACAATCCCATAGCAATCAGACAGAGTATCACAATCCCGAGAATTACCCAGTCCAGTTTCATGATCTGACTGCCATAAATGATCATATATCCCAAACCGCGACGGGAAGAGATAAATTCACCGATGACAACACCGACCAGACAAAGTCCGATATCCACTTTCATAATGGAAAACAGATTTGGAATGTTGGACGGAAATACGACTTTTGTTAAAACAGCTTGCCGGTTTCCGCCCAATGTCTCAATCAGTTTCATCTGATTGGGATCAACGGTTAAAAATCCCTGATAAAGACTTAAAATCGAACCAAAAATTGCTACAGACATTCCAGTGACGATGATGGTTTTATAATTGCCACCTAACCATACGATCAGCAGTGGTGCAAGGGCAGATTTTGGCAGACTGTTCAGCACAACCATATATGGTTCCGACACATCGGAGACCGATTTTTTTGCCCAGAGCAAAACTGCAATCAGAATGGTAAAAAGAATGACCAGCACAAAACTGATCATGGTTTCCAACAGTGTGATGCTGACATGCTGCCAGATGGTTCCTTCCATCAGCATTTGAATAAAACAGGTGACAAGACGTTTCGGGGAACTGAAAATAAAGTCATTGATCCAGGACAGATCTGCTGCCAGCTCCCAGAGAACGAGAAACAGTACAAAAATAAAAATGCGTAAAAAGTGTATTTTTCGTTTGTATTGCTGTTGTTGATACAGGAAGGTTTCCTGCGTGGTTTCAGGACGTTTCATGGTGCAGCTCCTTCCAGATAAGATTGAAATAGGTTTTAAAATCATCATGATCCCGGCGTTCCATCGGTGTCAGATCCGTAGGAAATGCGACAGATACGATCCTTTGGATGCGTCCGGGACGGGCAGTAAGGATGATGACGCGATCCGCCATACTGACAGCTTCTGCCAGATCATGTGTGACCAGAATGGCAGTCTTTTTCTCCTTGCGGATAATGGAACCAATATCGTTGCTGACTGACAGGCGTGTCTGATAATCCAGTGCGGAAAACGGTTCGTCTAAAAGCAGTAATTCCGGTTTTAATACAAGGGTGCGAACCAGAGCGGCGCGTTGCCGCATACCGCCGGAGAGCTGGCTTGGTTTCGACTGGGAGAATTTTTTCAGACCATATTGTTTCAGAAGCTGCTTTGCATAAGCACGGCTTTCTTCGGTCAGTTCATGGCGGATTTCCAGACCAAGCAGTACATTTTTCCAGATGCTGCGCCATTCCAGCAGATAATCCTGCTGCAGCATATATCCGATGTGGCGCCGGCTGTCCGCAGTCAGCGGCGTACCATTCAAAAGCAATGTGCCGGATTCTGGTGTGAGCATGCCTGCCAGCAGATTTAAAAGTGTGGATTTGCCACATCCGCTGGGACCGACGATGGCAACAAAATCACCGGAATTGACGGTAAACGTAATATCAGATAAAGCAGGGGTTTCCCCCTGCATCGTATGATATGCATAAGACAGATGTTGAATTTCAAACAACGAATGCATGAGAGTCCTCCTTATCAGTTTTAATGAGGCTATATCAGATGGGAGATGACTCCCACCTCTATAGGTGGTGAGAAACAAGCTAGTATCAGTGGTGGGAGCCAATCCCCCATCTGATATAGCCTCCGGCAGGATTACAGAGGTGCGCAGTTGAAGTATGTCATGCAATTGCATGACGCGCACCTCGCAACAAGAATGCCGGAGCATTCTTGAAATAATGCAAGTCAAATATGTGAGACTTTATGTGTGATTCTGATCAGTGCAAGTTGGTGAAAAATTCTCAGAATCATGGTATATTTTCGTAAAATGTTTCTTTCAGTCGAAGATTGAGATAAACTGGATATAGTATAGAGTATGTAAAAATAACGGTGGTTGCTATTGTAAAACCGCCGCGAATCGTATAAAATAAGTAAGTTATGAAGCAGAATTACCAAAAAGAACTGGAAAAGAAAATTCAAAAACTGCAGACAGAGCAAAAAGTACCAACGCTGTTATTACACGCCTGCTGTGCACCTTGTAGCAGTTATGTACTGGAGTATCTGGCAGAATATTTCCACATCACAGTATTTTTCTACAATCCGAATATTACGGAGGCAGCAGAATACCACAAACGTGTGGAAGAAGAAAAACGCTTGATTCGGGAACTCCCGGTGAAATATCCGGTGTCCTTTATTGAGGGTGCTTATGAACCGGAGCGGTTTGTGGCAGAAGTAAAAGGTCTGGAGCAGGTTCCAGAAGGCGGTGCACGTTGTGAAAAATGTTTTGCGCTGCGTCTGTCAGAGACTGCAAAGCTGGCACAGGAAAAGGCATTCGATTATTTTACCACGTCACTGACTATCAGTCCGTTGAAAAATGCAGCACTGCTCAATGAGGCGGGAGAAGCGGCGGCAGCGGAATACTGTCATGGAACGACTGTTTTTTTGAATTCTGACTTTAAGAAGAAAAACGGATATAAGCGATCCGTGGAATTGTCGGAAATCTATGGTCTGTACCGGCAGGATTACTGTGGCTGCGTGTATTCCAAACTGCAGCGGGAACAGGAAAAAAGAGCAAAAGCACAGGAAGAAG
>ENA-OWPB01000734-OWPB01000734.1-human-gut-metagenome-genome-assembly--contig:-NODE-734-length-38381-cov-13.869514_pt1 | contig 38381 bp, 37 predicted proteins | sample MGYA00248260_ERZ651838 | MGnify/ENA primary metagenome ERZ651838 (study PRJEB26924, sample SAMEA4378304) | human gut metagenome | biome: human gut; feature: human-associated habitat; material: faeces... | reverse complement strand
CACGCATCCTCCGTGTCAATCAGCGGAGTGATTGACACGGGAGTGAACAGTAACAGCTGCATGACTCTTGCATGCAAGAGAGCAAAAAATGTTGTATAATAAGAATTGGTTCGTGTAGTTTGAGCGTGTTCTGCACGAATGAGAAAAAGAAAGAGTGGAATAAAAATGCAGTCAGAAGCAGAACTTAAAAGTTTATTATCAAGAATAGATCACCGGGGATATCCGGCTTATAAAGATACAAAAGGACAGTACCGATTTCCGGGATATGTTTTATCGATCGATCACGTACAGGGAGATCCGTTTGCGTCACCGTCAAAGGTAAGTGTACTGGTGAGTGGAAAGACAGCAGGATTCCCACAGGAATTATATTGTGGAAAATGTCAGAGAATCGCACTTCAGGATGAATTGCTGCGCCAGTTTGGAAGAAGGGCAGAGAGGTTTGCATTCAAGGCGAAAGGTTCAGGTAAGAGCGGACTGATCTCTGTCAGCAGATGCGGACAGGAAGTTTTGGAGAGAACAGCGTGTCAGATCCAGCCGGAGAACGGAAACATCCTTCTGAGAATGGAAATCGGATTTCCGGCAAATGGGCGAACGATCAATGCAAGAGAATTAGAGAAGATTTTATTTGATTTTGTTCCGGAGTGTGTAAAGGCATCCTTGTTTTATAAGAATCTGGATGCAAAAAGATTGAGAAGAATCGTAGATCTGGCAGAAGATCAGGAGTATATCCGTAAAGAACTTCCGAAACGTGGTTTGTGTGCTTTCGTGGCAAACGGAAGTGTACTGCCAAGGGAATCCGGAATTTCATCCAGGCCGATGCGTGACGGAATTGCCTTCCAGTCTCCGACGGAGCAGGAAGTGACACTGGAACTTCCACATAAAGGAAAGATTACCGGTATGGGAATCCGTAAGGGGATTACTTTGATCGTTGGTGGAGGTTATCACGGAAAGTCAACACTTTTGAAAGCTCTGGAGCTTGGAGTGTACAATCACATCGCAGGGGATGGAAGAGAGTATGTGATCACAGATGCGACAGCAGTGAAATTGCGCGCGGAGGATGGAAGAAGTATCCAAAAGACAGACATTTCCATGTTCATCAACGATCTTCCGAACGGAAAAGATACGACGTCATTCTGTACGGAAGATGCAAGTGGAAGTACTTCACAGGCAGCAAATGTGATTGAAGGAATTGAGGCCGGGACATCCCTGTTCCTGATTGATGAAGATACGAGTGCAACGAACTTCATGATCCGTGATGAGCTGATGCAGCGCGTGATCCACAGAGAGATGGAGCCGATCACGCCATTTATTGAAAGAATCAGAGAATTGTATGAAAATTATGGAATCTCGACAGTGATCGTTGCAGGAAGTTCGGGAGCTTATTTCCATATCGCAGACAGTATTATCCAGATGGATCGTTATGTTCCGAAAGATATTACAGTACTGGCGAAAAAAGAAGCAGAGAACTTCCCGCAGATCAGCGTGCCGGAGCAGCTAGCAAAAAAGCCGGCTTATGACAGAGTGCCGCGACCGGATCAGGCATTTCACGGAAATGACAGGATCAAGATGAAGACGATGGGAAAAGAATCTGTGATGATCAACAGGGATACGATCGATCTGAGGTATTTGGAACAGATCACGGATAGCGAACAGGTGGCAGCACTTGGATACTGTGTACGATATGCACAGAAACATTTGATTGACGGAAAGAAGAATCTGATCCAGATTGTAGATGAGCTGGAAGAAGTGATGCAGAATAAATCGCTGGCGGAATTATGCGAGAGTACATCCAGTGTATCCTGTATGGCAGTGCCGAGAAGACAGGAAATATTTGCATGTTTTGACAGATATAGAGCACTTAGGTTAGTATGATATAGGAGTTGATAATATGAAATTAGAGAATGGAAGACCAGAAAACACAGAAGGAAGATTAGAAAAGGAAATCAGGGTATATGATTTCCTCGACAAGCTTGGTGTGGAATACCAGAGAGTAGACCATGAGGCGGCAATGACGATGGAAGCCTGTGAAGAGATCGATAGAACACTTGGAGATGGAACCGCAATCTGCAAGAACCTGTTCCTTTGCAATCGACAGGAAACAGACTTTTATCTGCTTCTGATGCCGGGTGACAAGCCATTCAAGACAAAGAATCTGTCGGCACAGATCGGTTCTGCCAGACTTTCCTTTGCAAAGCCGGAGTATATGGAGAAGTATCTGGATATTACACCGGGATCTGTCAGCGTTATGGGACTTATGAATGATACAGAGGGGAAAGTGCAGCTTCTGATCGATGAGGATATAATGAAAGATCCGTATTTTGGCTGTCATCCGTGCATCAACACATCCAGCTTGAAGATTCGTACATCTGATTTGATCGCAAAGATCATTCCGGCGCTGAAGCATGCACCGAAGATGGTGAAACTTCCGGGAGCGGAGAAGCAACAGTAACTATTAATCGACACTAGGTCCATTTCCTGTTGGTTGTATATTTTTCGTGAATTTGCTATAATTTATATGTTGATATGCGAATAGTAGGTATCATTTTCAGGATTGATGCAGAGAAGATAAAAAGGAGGACTAGCGTGTCTGAGGAAAATAAAGTGATAGATGAAGTGAATACATCAGGAGTAGTCGAGCAGCCGGTGGATGCGGAGGAGATTCCGCCAGTGAAGACAGAGGCGATACCACCGGTGAATACGGAACCAACACATCCTGTACAGCCACCGGTAGAACCGGCGCAGAAGCTGGAAGATTATTACAAAGAGACTGTGGAGGATCGTGCAGCTGAGGAAGAGTACGAGCAGGCGGTTAAAGATCCGCAGAACCGGAAGGAAAAGATCGATCAGATCAAGAGTATTTTCCACCGCAGTGGGGAGAAGAAATTTTCCAGAGAAGAAGTGATTCTTTCTAAGATTCGACCGGAGGATATGCTGGAATATCTGACGTTGGAACAGCGCAGACTGGAATGCTTACAGAAAGCAAGACAGAGCCGGAATGAGAAGCTTCTCAAGGTGCTTCAGCTTGCGGCGATACTTGCAGCAATTGTAGCGGTTGTCGCTTTACTGAAGGATAATCCGGTCGTTCTTGTGAACATTCTGTATATGCTTGGTATTGTAGCAGCAATCTGGATTTGGAAGAATCCGGGAAAGAAGTAAATTTACTGTAATGAGGTGACGATATGAAATTTTTTCATTTATCAGACCTGCATATAGGAAAGCAATTACATCACTATAACCTCCGGGAGGATCAGGAACATATCCTTGCGGAGGTTCTTTCATATGCAGCGTCCATACATCCGGATGCGATTGTTATTGCTGGAGATATCTATGATAAATCCGTGCCATCAGGAGAAGCGGTAAGTCTGTTTGATGAATTCTTGACAGCTCTGGCTAAGATTGAACCGGCGATTCCGGTTCTTATCATATCGGGAAATCATGATTCGGCACAGCGGCTTGATTATGCCAGTCGTTTGCTTGGAAGCCATCAGATTTATATTGCGGGTCAGGCTCCGGAGGAAGAAGCAGATCGTCTGAAAAAGATTACTTTGACAGATGAATTTGGAGAAGTGGATTTCTGGCTGCTTCCGTTTTTAAAACCGGGATATGTACGCAAGATCTTTGGCGGAGAGGTGCCGGAAAGTTATACGTCAGCTGTACAAGGAATTCTGGAGAGGGAGAAGATCGATTTTTCCAGAAGAAATGTACTGGTTTCCCATCAGTTTTATACAGGGAAGGGGGAGACTCCAACAACGTGTGAATCAGAAGTATTATCTGTCGGAGGCATTGATAATGTAGATATTTCCGCAGTACAGGAGTTTGACTATGTGGCTCTTGGACATTTACATGGAGCACAGAGAGTCGGACAGGAGAAGATCCGTTACTGCGGAACATTGTTGAAATATTCAGTCAGTGAAGCAAATCAGAAGAAGACACTTCATGTAGTCGAATTGAAAGAAAAGGGGAGCGAGCCGGAGATTCAGAAGCTGCCGTTACATCCGCTTCGTGATGTACGGAAACTGCGTGGAACTCTGGAAGAGATCCTTGAAGCGGAGGACGGAACCGGGAGCGAAGATTATGTCAGTGTGACGCTGACAGATGAGGTTGATCCGTACAAACCGAAGGAGCAGCTGGAAAGAAAGTTCCATCATATCCTCGAAGTGCGAATGGATAATGAAAGGACGAGACAGAAGCTGGAATTTTCTGAAGAACAGATACGGATCGGTACTCCGTTTGAAACATTTTGTGATTTCTACAAAGAGATGCAGAGGCAGGAAATGTCTGAGCAGGAACAAAAGATCTTAAGAGAGATTATAAGTGAAATGAAAGGGGAAGACGTATGAGACCGGTGAGATTGACGATGTCCGCATTCGGATCTTATGCGGGCGTCCAGGAGATAGATTTTACAAAGATTCACAGCGGATTATTTCTGATCACCGGAGATACAGGTGCAGGAAAAACAACTATCTTTGATGCAATCATGTATGCACTGTATGACCGGACGAGTGGCGGACGCAGAGATGGAAATATGATGCGCAGCCAGTATGCATCAGAAGACACAGACACTTATGTTGAATATGTGTTTTCTTATCGGGGACAGGAATATACCGTGCGCCGTAATCCGGAATATCTCCGGGTCGGAAAGAGGAGAAAAGCAGATGGAAGCCTCCGGTATGTGAAAGAGACAGCGAAGGTAAGTCTCCTTCTTCCGGACGGAAGGGAATACCAGGGGAAGAAGCGAGAGACAGACCAAAAGATTCAGGAAATCATTGGTCTTGATGCGGGACAGTTTACACAGATTGCCATGATCGCGCAGGGAGATTTCTTAAAGCTTCTTCATGCAGAATCGAAAGAACGTAAAAAGATCTTCTCACAGATTTTCCAGACACAAATCTACTGGCGGATTCAGGAAGCACTGAAAGAAAAAGGAAAAGATCTGTATATTGCGCTGAAGGAAAGTGAATCAGACATCCGGCGTGAGATGGAGCGTGTGGAACCAGAGAATACAGAGCAGCAGGATCTGGCAGACCAGTGGAAAGAACTCTGTGAGTTATCCATGCCGGAAGGGGAAAAGGTTCTGGAGGCTGTGAAAAACTTTCTCGAATATGAAGAAAGTTGTGGAAAAGTCTTAAAGAAAGAATCAGAGGAACTTAAGAAACAGTCAGAAACACTTCGAATGCTGATTCAGAAGAAAGCAGAGAAAAATAAGATATTTGACCGTTTGGAAATGGAAGAGAAGCAGCTGAGTATTCTTAATGCAAAACAGGAAGAGATGGAAACCTGTCGGGTTCAGGCAGTGCTTGGACACCGGGCAGAGCAGGCGAGACATCTGGAAGTGCAGGCTCTTCGAACAGCGAAATCCGTGCGGCAGATACAGGGAGAAATCGAGCAGATTACTGTATGGCAGAAGGAACAGGAAAAGGAACTTTCTGAGGTTAAAGAAAAAGCGGAAGAATTGGAAGAAGTTTTTGCAAAGGAAGAACCGGAAATGCTGAAAAAAATTTCACAGTTATCGGATCTCCTTCCACATTACGCAAATGTGCGTAAGTATTCGAAAGAATATGAAAATCAGACAGGGGCAATGCAGCGTTGTATACAGAATTGTCAGGAAGCATCAGCTCAGTATGAGGAAGCATATGCGAAATTCTTTCAGGAGCAGGCGGGAATCCTGGCAAAGGAATTACAGGAAGGCACGCCGTGTCCGGTCTGCGGATCAGTAGAACATCCGCATCCGGCAAAGATTTCCGGAGAAGCACCGGATAAAGAGACGGTAGAGAAACTGAAGCAAAGACGTGATCTGCTGGAACAAAAAAGAATACAGCAGCAGGAAAAGTTTCAGATATGTAAAGCACAGCTTGAATCAGAACAACGTATTCTCGGAGATAATCCTGTGAAAGAAGAGCAGGTGAAAGAAGAGCTTCAGAAGATGCAGGTTGAACTGGATCGGAAGAAGAATGAAACAAAGCAGGCACAGGAACAGTGCCGTAAGATGACGGAGGAAAGCAGACGTCAGGCAGGAAAACTGGAGGGACTTCGAAGTCAGAAAACAGAACTTGAGAAGCGTTTTGTAAAAGAGCAGGAAGAGTTCCGAGAGGAGATCAGCCGACAGGAATTTACTTCACAGGAAGAATTCCGTGAGGCGAAACAGTGGATCGAAGGGTGGCGGGAGAAAGACAAAGAAGTGAAAGAACATGACCGCCAGCTGTTAGAGAAAAAGGCAAAGATCGAGACGCTGAAGGAACAGACTGCAGGCGAAAAGCGGGAAGATCCGCAGCAGGAGATGGAAAAGCGAAATGAAGTAGAACATCTGTTGAAAGAAAAACAGGATCATCAGATGCAGCTTCACAGCAGATGGACAGGTAACCAGAATGCGTACAAGAATCTGAAACAATATTTTTCTTCGCAGGAAGCTCTGCGAAAAGAATATGAGGTACTTTCCAACCTGAGCAAGACTGCAAATGGCAATTTGAGCGGCAGTGTGAAACTTGATTTTGAGACGTATGTACAGCGGACTTATTTCCGGCGGATCATTCAGGCGGCAAACCGCAGGCTGGCGCGGATGACATCGAATGAATTTATTTTACAGTGCAGGGAGATTCAGGATTTGAGTAGTCAGGGACAGGCCGGACTTGATCTGGATGTCTATGATCTGGTGACAGATTCTGTCAGAGATGTGAAGTCTCTCTCAGGAGGAGAATCCTTCATGGCAGCCTTATCAATGGCATTGGGACTTGCAGATATTATCCAGAATACGGCGGGAGCTGTAAGTCTGGAGACGATGTTTGTAGATGAAGGATTCGGATCTCTGGATGATGCATCAAGAGACCGTGCAATTCAGATTCTCAAAGAACTTGCAGGAGAGAAAGGACTGGTTGGAATCATTTCCCATGTAAATGAATTGAAAGAGCAGATTGACTGGAAATTAAATATTACAAAGACAGAGCATGGAAGTCAGGCAAAATGGGAAATCTAAAAGCATAAGGCAATAATAGGGACAGCTACGAAGAAGGACAGAATACAGGCAGGTGCGGAAAATGAAACAAAATGGAATGAGAGAAAGAAAAGGAAGGATTTCAAGATACGGAAGAAGGATGTTGGCAGTTCTGCTCAGCGCAGGGATGCTGCTGACAGAGACTCTTCCGGTATTCGGAACAGAAAATACGGAGGAAACGGCACGCCCACATCAGCTTTATTGCACAGTACTTGGAGACAGTATTGCGAAAGGTTACACTTGCGATAAATCCTGGATGGAGAATTATGGAAGTCTGGCAGCAAAGGAAATAGCATATAGCGAAGGGTGCAGATATATTTATCACAATTATGCAAGAACAGGTCTTGATACAGCAGGATTGAACGAAAAGTATTTGTCAAAGCAGGATGTGCAGATGAATCTTGCAAAAGCAGATGTTATTTTTATAACAATTGGTTCGAATGACCTGCTCAACGAATGTAAGCGTGTGGTTCAGGAAATCCTGAAGACAGATACAAAATTTAAAAGTGCGGATGAGGCACTTGCATCTTTGAAAGAGTCTGTAAAGAAGAATCCGCTGCTTGTGCTGAGTGCGATCAACGCGTTGAACAACTGGGATTATAATTCCTTTGAAAAAGAATGGATTCAGATGATGAAGACAGTAAATTCATTGAAAAAGGACGATGCAAAAGTGATCGTGACTACAATTTATAATCCGGCAGGAAATATGAAGCTTCCGTCTACGCTGAATAAAATTGTAGAAGACATTATTGAAAATATGAACGCGATCATTGAAAAACGTGCGGGAAAATACGATTATGAAATTGCGGATGTGTATCAGTCATCTGTGACATCACATCTGCAGAAAGATGGAGTACATCCGGATTCACAGGGGCAGCAGATCATTGCAGATCTGGTTTGTAAGGAATACGAAAAGTAAAAAAGAAGCATTCTTTGTGTTGGTTCTTATATGGAACAATGCAGAGAATGCTTTGTTGTATATTAGGAAAGGACTTTCCTAATATACAACAAACGCTCCGCTCAGGATGCGCACTGCAGCGTACAAGGTAGGTGTCGCAAGCGACCGCCGCAGGCGCAAGAATGTGCCGAGGCACATTCTTTGTTCTTTTTACAAGAAATAGAACTGTCACATTTATAACACAAAACATTCACAGAACTCTGATACTTTTGAAAAGTCAAAAATCTCGGTTTGTCTGCATAGATATAGACTGGAAGAAATATAGGGAGGTAAGACTTTGATAGAAGTAAAGAATCTTGTGAAGAAGTATGGAAATCATACAGCAGTAGATCATTTGAACTTCACAATAGAGGAAGGGCATGTCTACGGCTTTCTTGGACCGAATGGGGCGGGAAAATCAACAACGATGAATATTATGACAGGATATCTCGGTGCTACCGAAGGAGAAGTGCTGATTAATGGACATGATATTCTGAAAGAGCCGGAGGAGGCGAAAAGGCAGATTGGTTATCTGCCGGAATTGCCACCGTTGTATATGGAGATGACAGTTCGTGAATATCTGGAATTTGTAGCGGAGTTGAAAGGAATCGCTAAGAAGAAAAGAGGAGAGTCTATCAATGAAGTAGAGAAGATGGTGAAGATCTGGGAAGTGGAAAACCGTCTGATCAAGAATTTGTCAAAAGGATACCGTCAGAGAGTCGGACTGGCACAGGCGGTGCTTGGATTCCCGGAGATCATCATTCTTGATGAACCAAGTGTCGGACTTGATCCAAAACAGATCATAGAGATCCGTGAACTGATCCGTCAGCTTGCGAAGAAACATACAGTGATTTTGAGTTCTCATATTTTGGCGGAAGTCCGTGAAGTCTGCGATTATATTTTGATCATTTCCAAAGGAAAACTGGTTGCAAGTGACACACCGGAGAACCTGGAACGGAATCTGGGAGATTCTGATCTGATTGAGATCGAGACGAAAGCAGATCCGGATGAAGTTCGAAGAATTCTTGAGACAGTAGATGGAATTCGAAGCATTTCTACAAAGCATCTGGAAAATGGAATCACATGGGCTCAGATTCAGGAGAAGAAAAATACAGATGTACGTGAAAAAGTATTTCAGGCATTTGCACAGAATCATCAGCCGCTGCTGAAACTGAATCCGTTGCAGGTAAGTCTTGAAGATGTCTTTATGGAACTGACGCAGAGCGACAGGGCAGCAGAAGAATATGCAGAAAAGGCGAAGAAGAAGGAAACGGAGGACATGAAAGATGCTGGCGATTTATAAAAGAGAAGTACGCTCCTATTTTCAGTCTATGGTGGGATGCGTGTTTGTTGCATTTCTTATTGCATTTACAGGAATCTACTTTATGGCATATAACCTGACAGCCGGATATCCATACTTTTCCTATACGCTTTCAGGTACACTGATCGTATTTATCGTAGGGATTCCGCTGATCACGATGCGCAGTTTTTCAGAAGAGCGTAAAAATAAGACAGATCAGCTGCTTCTGACAGCTCCGGTCAGTCTGTGGAAGGTTGTGCTTGGAAAATATCTTGCAATGGTAACGGTAATTGGAATTCCGAATGTGATCTTCTGTGCGTTCCCATTAATCATTAAGGCACAGGGAACTGCATATCTGAAAGTAGATTACATATCCATCGGGGTATTCTTCCTGTTGGGCTGTGTATATGCGGCAATCGGCATGTTCCTGTCTGCTCTGACGGAAAGTCAGATGATCGCATTTATCAGTACATTTGGTATTCTGCTTATCTTGTATCTTTGGAATGGAATTCTTTCCATGCTTCCAAGCAGTGCAGTCAGCGGATTGGTCGGTGTGATTATTATTCTGACTCTGATTGTTGTTTATATTTATCAGATGACAGGAAATATAGTGATTGCCGGTGTGATCGAAGCAGTTGGTGTGATCGCCGGTGTGGTTGTGTACTTTGTGAAATCAAGTCTTTATGAAAACCTGCTGACAAAGATGCTTGGAAGACTGGCACTTGCAGATGTATTTACGGATATCACTTCGAACAGTATTGTAGATATAACAGGAATCGCGCTGTATCTTTCACTGATCGTAGTCTTTGTGTTCCTGACAGTACAAGCAATCCAGAAGAGACGTTGGAATTAGGAGGGCATGAAAGTGGATAGAAGAAAGAAAACAACAGGAAAGATCAAAGGGATGTTCCACACCTCCGGTACAAAGCACGGATCTTACAGTGTGGGGCTGACAGTACTTGTAATCGCAATTGTTATTGTGTTCAATCTGGTGATCGGACAGATTCCGGAAGCTTATCGCAATCTGGATATGAGCAGTACAAAGATTTATGAAATTTCAGATACAACAAAGGATCTGCTGAGCGGATTGAATGATAAAGTCGATATGAAAGTTCTTGCGGTAAAGAAAGACACGGATGACAGGATTAAGACATTTATCAGTAAATATGCAGCACTTTCAGATAAGATTAATGTTGAGTGGATCGATCCGGTTCTGCATCCGTCAGCATTGACAGAGTATAATGCATCCGAAAATACAATTGTTGTATCTTGTGAAGCAACAGGAAAGACAACAACTATTTCTTTTGACAAGATTCTTGTTATGGATATGTCTTCCTATTATTATTCAGGAAATGCATCTTATTCAGAATTTGACGGAGATGGCCAGTTGACAAGTGCGGTGAATTATGTGACAAGTGATGTGCAGAAGACAATCTATAAAGTAAGCGGGCATGGAGAGGCGGAACTGTCATCTACAGTTACAGATTTGATGAGTAAAAATAATTACACGCTGACAGAACTGAACCTTCTGATGGCAGATTCCATTCCGGATGATTGTGATCTTCTGCTTATGAATGCACCGACGAATGACCTTTCAGAAAATGAAGTGACACTTCTGACAAATTATCTGGCAGCAGGCGGAAAAGTGATGTGTCTGCTTGGGGATACCTCTCTGACGGATTTCCCAAATCTGGCAAGCGTGCTGAAGGTGTATGGAATTGAAGGTGCAGATGGTTATATTGCGGATCCGACAAGATGTTATCAGAACCAGCCATATTATATCTTCCCACAGTTGAATGTATCCGGTGATCTTGCGAACGGAATCAGTTCTCAGATGGTGCTTTTGACGAATGCACATGGAATGACATTGACAGATCCGACACGAGATACGATAACAACAAGTGCATTTATGGAGACATCGGAAAATGGATACGCAGTAACAGAGTCCGAACAGAAACAGGGGACGTATGAACTTGGAGTTGTTGCGACAGAGACAATTTCTTCGGGAGATGATTCTGAGGAAAGCAGTACAACAGAAGCCCGTCTGACTGTGATCTCCGCAGGAAGCCTGATCGACAAGAATATTACAGATGCATTTTCACAACTTGAGAATGCACAGATCTTTATGAATGCAGTAAGTGCAAACTTTGACGGAGTGCAGAATCTTTCTATTGAGGCAAAGAGTCTTGGAACAGAGTATAATACGATACAGCATGCCGGTCTGTTCAGCCTTCTTGTAATCTTTGGAATCCCGGCAGTGATTCTGATTGCCGGATTCAGCGTATGGTTCAGAAGAAGAAAAGCTTAAGGAGGAAGAAATCAGAATGAAGAAAAAGAAAGGACCATTGATTTTAATCTGTGTTCTGGTGTTGCTCCTGATCCTCTATTTTGTCTTAAGCACATGGAATAAGAAGCAGGATTCCAAGGAAGAAGAAACGGTGAAAGTGACAGACCTGAAGACCTCAGAGATTACCGGAGTGAAATATGACTTAGGAACAGGTGAAATGAATTTTGAGAAAGATGGAGATACCTGGTACTATACTGCAGATAAAGATTTTCCATTGCGTCAGAGTTATCCGAAGACAGTAGCGGATGCCATGGGACAGTTGAATGCGGATCGAGAACTTGAGGATGCGGATGCACTGGAAGAATATGGATTAGATCACCCGACTTATACGGTTACACTGACAGATGAAGATGGAACTGTGACAACGATCAAGGTTGGGAATGCGACCGGAAATGATTACTATGCGACAGTGGACGATACGGAAAAGGTTTATACAATTCCGGCGACTTCATTGGATGATATCCAGACAGAACTGGATCAGATCGCTCAGCTGGATACTTATCCAAGTATCGGAAGTGGAAACCTGAAAAAAGAAGTGATCACACAGAATGGTGAGACGATAACCTATGATTCCGAAAATGAGGATCAGGCAGAAGATGTTGCGGCAGTAGCCGGAGGACTTGGTGCAGCAACGCTGTCAGAGGTAGCGGATTATTCTGTAGATGATGCGGATCTTACAGGGTATGGTCTGGATGAGACTTCCAAAATCACAGTAGAAGTTACTTATACAAGCGATGATGAAGATCAGACAATGACGCTTTACATCGGAGGAGAAAATGGAAGTGGGGACAGATATGTCAGGATTAATGATTCCAGGATTGTGTACCTGATCTCAGATGAAATCTGTAATAATATATTGAATCAATAAAGACTGGTAACTGTTCGGAGAAAACGAAGAAAATTCGCTGTATTTCCTCTGGACGGTTACCACATTTTATATTTATTTAATTGACTTTTGAATGAAAACAGCGCAGAATATAGCACATATCATTTTAGTAGGAAACTCAACGGAAGAGTACACGATAAGTTACAGATATCGTGAAAATAATGTGTGTAGACAGAGTTATTGAGAAAGAAGGATTTTGTATGAAAGAAAAATTTTTACGTTTTATGCAGGGAAGGTATGGCGTGGATCAGTTTTCTAAAGCGCTGCTCATTGCAGGATTGGTAGTAGTGCTCCTGTCTTCTTTTTTTACAGGGAAAGGAGTGGGGACGCTATTTTATTTCCTTGGATGGGTATTGATCATTTATTGTTATTTCCGGGTCTTTTCCAGAAATATATCGAAACGGTATGCAGAAAATCAGAAGTATCTTGCGAAGACTTATAAACTCAGAACCTATATTCAGCAGCAGAAGAACAGTTTGGCACAGAGAAAGGTATATCATATCTATAAGTGCCCGGGATGCAAGCAGAAGATCCGTATTCCGAAAGGAAAGGGAAAGATAGAGATTCGCTGTCCGAAGTGCGGAACAACATTTATTAAAAAGAGTTGATGCATTTACCAGAGACGCAACATCTGCTATGATATGCAGGTGGTATTTATAGAATGAGGATGAGAGAAAGAACGAGGGAATAAGAAGGATGTCAGATCCATACAGTATATTAGGTGTAGACAGGAATGCTACGGATGAAGATGTGAAGAAAGCTTATCGAAAGCTGAGCCGACAGTACCATCCAGATGCGAATATCAATAATCCGAAGAAAGATGAGGCTGAGGCGAAGTTTAAGGAAGTGCAGCAGGCTTATCAGCAGATTATGGATGAACGCGAAAAAGAATATAATTCCGGGTATGGTTCAAGTGATGGCTCAGGTTATGGTAGTTACGGTCCGTTTGGAGGATTCGGCGGTTTTGGTTCTTATGGATATGGTTCAGCAGGAAGTACGGGCGGAACTTCCGGGATGAGTGAGGAAGATGCACATCTGAATGCGGCAGCTAATTATATACGAAGCGGACATTATAAAGAAGCTCTTAACGTACTCGCCGGAATCAGCCAGCATAGTGCAAGATGGTATTTCTACAGCGCATCGGCGAATTCCGGATTAGGAAATAACGTGACTGCATTGGAAGATGCGAGAGAAGCAGTTCGTCTGGAACCACAGAATATGCAGTATCAGATGTTGCTTCAACAGCTGGAAGGTGGCGGAAACTGGTATCAGACAAGGCAGACAATGTACGGATATCCGGGAACCTACAATAGTAGCTGGTGTGTGAAACTATGTATTGCCAATCTGATGTGCAATATTTGCTGTAACAGTGGCGGACTGTGCCTGGGAGGCGGTCCGGGCGGCGGAACATTTATGTAAGATGAATAGAAGAGGAGAATCGAGAATGTTAACACAGTTTTCGAGAACAGAACTGCTTTTAGGTAAGGAAGCAATGAACAAGCTGGAAGGCGCCCGCGTTGCCGTGTTTGGTATTGGTGGTGTCGGTGGATATGTATGTGAAGCGCTTGTGAGAAGCGGAGTCGGAAAGCTTGATCTGATTGATAATGATAAAGTATGCATGAGTAATCTGAATCGCCAGATTATTGCGACGAGAAATACAGTTGGCAAATACAAAACAGAAGTGATGAAGAGTCGTATCCTTGAGATTAATCCCGAGACGGAAGTGAATATCCATAATTGTTTCTTTCTGCCGGAAAATGCGGAGGAATTTCCTTTTGAAGAATATGACTATGTAGTAGATGCAGTTGATACGGTAACAGCTAAGATTGCGCTTGTAATGAAATGTAAAGAAGTGGATGTGCCGATCATTAGCAGTATGGGTGCAGGAAATAAGCTGGATGCGAGCGCCTTTCGCGTAACAGATATTTATAAGACAAAGGTGTGTCCGCTTGCGAAAGTGATGCGACGTGAATTGAAGAAACGCGGCGTAAAGAAGCTGAAAGTAGTATATTCGGAAGAGGAGCCGATCCGTCCAATGGAAGATACTTCGGATAATTGTAGCACAGAGACGGTTTGTCAGGACGGTGTAGAATACAAAGCTGCAAAACGCAGATCCACTCCGGGCAGCGTGGCATTTGTACCGTCAGTGGCAGGTCTGATCATTGCAGGTGAAGTGATTAAGGACCTTGCGAGATAAGAAAGAACGACAGGGGAAGAGAGATGAGTAAATCAAAGAAAGAATTAAGTTTTGCCGAAGAAGTAGAACAGAGTCTGCGTAAAAAATTCAGAAAGAATATATGGTGCAAATTTACAAAGGCAATCAACGAATATGAACTTGTGAAACCGGGAGACAGAATTGCGGTCTGCATTTCCGGGGGGAAAGATTCTATGCTACTGGCGAAACTTTTTCAGGAACTGAAGCGTCATAATAAATTTGATTTTGAGGTGAAATTCCTTGTGATGGATCCCGGGTACAGTCCGGTCAATCGTCAGGTGATAGAAGAGAATGCAAGACGTCTGGAGATTCCGATAGAGATTTTTGAGTCAGATATTTTTGAATCAGTTTTTAATATAGAAAAATCCCCATGTTATCTCTGTGCAAGAATGCGTCGTGGATATTTGTACAGTCATGCGCAGAAGATGGGATGTAATAAGATTGCGTTGGGACATCATTATGATGATGTGATCGAGACGATCCTTATGGGAATGCTTTATTCAGCGCAGGTGCAGACAATGATGCCGAAGCTGCATAGTACAAATTTTGAAGGAATGGAACTGATCCGACCGCTATATATGGTTCGCGAAGAAGATATCAAAGCATGGAGAGATTATAATGATCTGTATTTTCTTCAGTGTGCATGTAAGTTTACGGAAGCGTGCGCTACAAGTGAGAATAATGAAGAGAATCTTTCTAAGCGTAAAGAAATCAAAGAATTGATCGCTACATTGAAAAAAGTAAATCCATATGTGGAAGGGAATATTTTCAAGAGTGTCGAAAATGTAAATCTGGATACTGTGGTTGCATATAAGTCAAAAGGGATGAAACATCATTTCCTTGATACTTATGATCGGAAAGAAGAAATTTAGCCGATAGTTCAAGATATATAGTTGAAATAGGTATAAAACAATTTCGTATAAAACAATTTAAGAAAGAGGCTTGACTTCCGTTTGTTCCCATGATACAATGTTTGGGCGAATGGAAGTAGGCTTTTTTTTTATGCCTAAAAATTGATGGCTCGCAACCATCAGCAACACGTAGGTGAATATATTAAAAGCGAGGTGGAAGTTGTGCGCACAAGAATTACTCTGGAATGTACGGAATGCAAGAACCGTAACTACAACATGACAAAGGATAAGAAGACTCATCCGGAACGCATGGAAACCAAGAAGTACTGCAGATTCTGCAAATCACACACACTGCACAAAGAGACAAAATAATTGTTGTCGAAAGGAAGTGGAATTATGGGTGAGAATACAAAAACTCAGAAGAAGAGCTGGTTCAAAGGACTTAAGGCAGAGTTCAGGAAGATCGTTTGGCCAGACAAGAATACACTTGCTAAACAGACCACGGCAGTTGTTGCTGTCTCCGTAGTGCTTGGAGCGCTGATCTCAGTAGTTGATGCGCTTTTGAGATATGGAATTGACTTTTTAGTGAAGTAGTTGATCGCAGCAGAAAGGTGATTTTATGTCAGAGGCAAAATGGTACGTCGTTCATACCTATTCAGGGTATGAGAACAAAGTAAAAGCAAACATTGACAAGACAATTGAGACTCGTCATCTGGAAGACCAGATTTTGGAAGTTCGTGTTCCACTTGAGGAAGTACCTGAGATACGTAATGGAGTGGAAAAGGTCGTACAGAGAAAGATGTTTCCTGGATATGTTATGATCCACATGATCATGAATGATGACACTTGGTATGTTGTAAGAAACACAAGAGGTGTTACAGGATTTGTCGGACCTGGATCCAAGCCGGTACCGCTTGATGAGAGTGAGATGGAGAACCTTGGAATCAAACAGGATGAGGTGATCCTTGATCTTGAGATCGGTGATGTTGTAACTGTACTTAGCGGTGCATGGGAAGGAACAGTTGGAGCTGTTCAGACAATCAACGAACAGAAGAAGAGTCTGACAATCAATGTTGAGCTGTTTGGCCGAGAAACTCCGGTTGAACTTGGTTTTTCAGAAGTGAAGAAAATGGATTAAAATTGCGTGGGAGGGATGAGAATCCCGCCAATACCACAAGGAGGTAATTGAAATGGCAAAAAAAGTAGAAGGATATATCAAATTACAGATTCCTGCTGGAAAGGCAACTCCGGCACCACCGGTTGGTCCTGCACTTGGACAGCACGGTGTAAACATCGTAGAATTTACAAAACAGTTCAATGCTAGAACAGCAGATCAGGGAGATCTTATCATCCCTGTAGTAATCACTGTTTACAATGACAGAAGCTTCAGCTTCATCACAAAGACACCACCGGCAGCAGTTCTTATTAAGAAAGCTTGTAAGATTCAGTCCGGTTCTGGTGTACCGAATAAGACAAAAGTTGCTACAATCACAAAAGCTCAGGTTAGAGAAATCGCTGAAATGAAGATGCCAGACCTGAACGCAGCATCCGTAGAGGCTGCTGAGAGCATGATCGCTGGAACATGCCGTTCCATGGGTGTAGTTGTAGAAGACTAATCCGGATCATATAAAGATTATATTGTAGGATACAATCAGCCGACCTTTTCCGGTGTCCTCGGGGGAGAGAGCGCTGAGAGTTCAATTGTTTAGTAAATTCATAAAGTGGGAGGGGCAAGTTCCCGCCAATACCACAAGGAGGTTATTGTAAAATGAAACGAGGAAAAAAATATATCGAAGCTGCAAAACTGATCGAAAGAGGAAATCTCTATGATCCTGCAGAAGCAGTAGCATTAGTAAAGAAATCAGCAACAGCAAAGTTTGACGAGACAATCGAGGCTCATATCAGAACAGGTTGTGACGGACGTCACGCTGATCAGCAGATCCGTGGTGCTGTAGTTCTTCCACACGGAACAGGTAAGAAGGTTCGCATCCTTGTGTTCGCTAAGGACGCTAAGGCAGAGGAAGCAAAAGCAGCAGGCGCTGACTTTGTTGGAGGAGACGAACTGATCCCGAAGATTCAGAACGAGGGATGGCTTGACTTCGACGTTGTAGTTGCTACACCGGATATGATGGGTGTTGTTGGACGTCTTGGACGTGTACTCGGACCTAAAGGACTTATGCCAAACCCGAAGGCTGGTACAGTAACAATGGACGTTACAAAAGCTATCAACGATATCAAAGCTGGTAAGATTGAGTACAGACTGGACAAGACAAACATTATCCATGTTCCGATCGGAAAAGCATCCTTTACAGAGGAGCAGTTAGCGGACAACTTCCAGACGCTTATCGATGCAATCAACAAGGTTAGACCAGCCGCTGTTAAAGGTCAGTACCTGAAGAGTGTAACTCTTACATCTACAATGGGACCTGGCGTGAAGATTAACCCGGTTAAGCTTGCATAATAAAATGTAAAAGAGACAGTTGCGAGACTGTCATAGAGGAGGATCTGCTTTCGGCGGATCCTCTTTTGAAAAAGAAAAAATAAAAAAGATAAAAATGGGCTTGACATATAGAAAATAACATGGTATTATAGCCTAGCAACTGCCGAAGACAGTAGGTGCTGAAAAGCGTAAGTTATGAACGCCTACCGAGGAAGAATGAATTTTTACATGCGTATGAATTTGTAGAACCTCCACGTCTTTGGACTTGGAGATTTTTTTAGTTTCAGCAGAGTGATCTGCTGGGAACTTTGGCAGTACACGAATAATATAAGGAGGTGTACCGAAAAGTGGCAAAGGTTGAAGTAAAACAGCCAATCGTTGAGAAGATTGCAGAAGAGATTAAAGACGCTCAGTCAGTAGTTCTCGTTGACTACCGTGGACTTACAGTTGCTCAGGATACAGAGCTTCGTAAACAGCTTAGAGAAGCTGGTGTGATCTACAAAGTTTACAAGAACACAATGATGAAGAGAGCTTTCGAGGGTACTGAATTTGCAGCCCTTGATGACTGCCTGGAAGGACCAAGCGCTATCGCTATTTCTAAAGATGACGCAACAGCACCGGCAAGAATCCTTTACAAATTTGCACAGGATGCTCCGGCACTTGAACTTAAGGGTGGTGTAGTTGAAGGAACAGCATATGATGTAGCAGGTATTTCTGAACTTGCTAAGATCCCTTCAAGAGACGAACTGCTTTCCAAGTTGCTTGGAAGCTTACAGTCACCTATCACAAACTTTGCTCGTGTTATCAAACAGATCGCAGAGCAGGGTGGAGAAGCGGCTCCAGCAGAAGCAGCAGAGGAGACAGCAACAGACGCAGAGTAATATGCGTCAGCTGATCTGGATACAGACAGCATATATGAGCAGATGCTCATCTAATTAATTAAGAATGAAAAGAAAAATGGAGGATATTTAAAATGGCTAAATTGACAACAGCTGAAATGATCGAAGCGATCAAAGAGTTATCAGTATTAGAGTTAAACGAGCTTGTTAAAGCTTGTGAAGAAGAGTTCGGCGTATCTGCAGCAGCAGGCGTTGTAGTTGCAGCAGCAGCTGAGGGTGCAGGAGCAGCAGAGAAAGATGAGTTCGACGTAGAGCTTACATCCGCTGGAGCATCTAAAGTAAAAGTTATCAAGGCTGTTCGTGAGATCACAGGTCTTGGACTTAAAGAAGCTAAAGAGCTTGTAGACGGAGCTCCGAAGGTAGTTAAAGAGGCAGTTTCTAAAGCAGAGGCTGAGGAAATCAAAACTAAACTTGAAGAGCAGGGAGCAGAGGTTACTCTTAAATAATTTTCCTGAATATAAGTTTATTCCGACCGCAGAAGATGATATGCTTCTGCGGTCTTTTTGCGAAAGAGGCGTTAGAAATGGATGCAGTTGAGTTAACGAGAGAGCTGATTAAGATAGAAAGTACGGATCCAGGAAGCTGGGAAACCGAGATTGGTGAATATATCTGCGACTATTTGAAAGAGAGTGGAGCAGATACAGAGACTTACGAAGTAGAGCAGGGAAGAAAAAGTGTAAAAGGTGTTGTGAAAGGTGCGAAAGCGCATCCGGCACTGGTATTTATCTGTCACATGGATACGGTTGTTAAGGGCGAAGGATGGACAAAGAATGCATTCGGCGCAGAAGTTTCAGATGGGAAAATCTGGGGACGAGGGGCTTGTGATATGAAGTCAGGACTTGCAAGTGCGTTGACAGCATTTGCGGAGGTGGCAAAATTACAGAAAGAGAATGCTGAGGATATAGAAAAACTTCCGGGAACATTAGTCTTTATCGGAACTGTAGACGAGGAAGCAGATATGAAAGGGTCAGAAGCAGCAGTGCAACAAGGATGGATTCAGAAGGAAGACTGGGTTCTTGATATGGAACCAACTTCCGGAATGATTCAGATGGCTCACAAAGGGAGAACCTGGTTTGAACTGAGTGTGGAAGGTATTACTGCACATGCGAGTATGCCGGAGAAAGGCGCAGATGCAATCGCCGGAATCGCATTTATGATCGCAGAGATCCGAAAAGCGATGGGGAAAGTACCGACACATGAAGAACTTGGAAAGTCTACGGTTACATTTGGACAGATTTCCGGAGGATACAGTCCATATGTAGTATCAGATCACAGTATGGTGACGATAGATATGCGTCTTGTTCCGCCGATGAATACACAAGAGGCAGAAAAGATTGTTCGAAAAGCAATTGAAATTGGGGAAAATGCAGTTCCGGGTGTAAAGGGTTCTTATAAGATTACAGGTGACAGACCACCGGTGGAGACACACATGGAGTCAGGTCTTATGAAAGCTTTATCTGAATCAGTGAAAAAAGTTACTGGAAAAGATCCGGTTGTGTCAGCGTTCACGGGTTATACAGACACAGCAGTTGTGGCAGGCCTTTTGGGAAATCCGAATTGTATGTCTTATGGGCCGGGAAATCTTGCACAGGCTCATAAACCGGATGAGTATGTTGAAATTGCGGATATTGAGCGGTGCGTTCAGGTTTATCGTGAACTGATCTGTCTTTATGAAGATATGATATAGAAGTTATTTCTGAAAAAAAGATACTGTTCAAAAGGAAAAAGCTTAGAATAGCGGAAGATATAACATATCTTGAGAAAAAAGTCAAGAAAAATATAAAAAAACACAAGAATCATGTTGACAATAAAAAGAGCTTTGTGATATAGTAAAAAATGCGCTATTATGGAAAGGTATGCCATATAGTGACAGAGAATACTGTCGCAAGGCTCTTTTCATTTTTATATAACTGGAACTCGTAAAAGGCAGTTTATTGCCTGCAAAAACAATAAATGAGGAGTGAAACGTCAATGGAGAAAAACAGAATTCGTCCCATCAAAACCGGAAAAAGCTTCCGCATGAGCTATTCCAGGCAGCAAGAAGTATTGGAGATGCCTAACCTCATTGAAGTTCAGAAAGATTCCTATCAGTGGTTTCTTGACAAAGGACTGAAAGAGGTATTCGATGATATTTCCCCGATCGCAGATTACAATGGTCATCTGAGTCTGGAATTTGTGGATTTTACACTCTGTGAGGAAGATGCAAAATATACGATTGATGAGTGTAAAGAACGTGATGCAACTTATGCAGCACCTCTGAAAGTCAGAGTAAGGCTTTATAATAAGGAAACTGATGAGATTAACGAGCATGAGATCTTTATGGGAGATCTTCCGCTGATGACAAAGACAGGTACTTTTGTTATCAATGGTGCTGAGCGTGTTATCGTCAGCCAGCTTGTGCGTTCCCCAGGTATTTATTACGGAATCGCACATGATAAGTTCGGTAAGAAGCTTTATTCAGCAACTGTTATCCCGAACCGTGGAGCATGGCTGGAATATGAGACTGACTCCAATGACGTTTTCTATGTACGTGTAGACCGTACAAGAAAAGTGCCGATCACAGTTCTGATCCGTGCACTTGGAGTAGGTACAAATGCAGAGATCATTGAACTCTTTGGTGAAGAGCCAAAACTTCTTGCAAGTTTTGGAAAAGATACTTCTGAGAACTACCAGGAAGGTCTGTTGGAACTCTATAAGAAGATCCGTCCGGGTGAGCCGCTGGCAGTAGACAGTGCAGAAAGCCTGATCACAAGCATGTTCTTTGATCCAAGACGTTATGATCTTGCTAAAGTTGGACGTTATAAGTTTAATAAGAAGCTTCTTCTTAAGAACCGTGTATCAGGACAGATCCTCGCTGAGGATGCTGTAAGTGCAATCACAGGTGAAGTTGTTGCTGAAAAGGGAACAAAGATTACTCGTGAGATCGCTGATATGATCCAGAATGCGGCAGTACCGTACATTTGGGTAGAGGGTGAAGAGACTTCCAGAAATATCAAGGTTCTTTCCAATATGATGGTTGACCTCCAGGCTGTTGTTGATATTGATCCGGCCGAGGTTGGTGTGACAGAGCAGGTATATTATCCGGTTCTTGCAGGAATCATTGAAGAATCTGCAGGTGATGTAGATGAGATGAAGAGACTGATCAAGAGAGATCTTCATGATCTGATTCCGAAGCACATCACAAAGGAAGATATTTTTGCATCTATCAACTATAACATGCATCTTGAGTATGGCATGGGAAATGATGATGATATCGACCATCTGGGTAACAGACGTATCCGTGCGGTTGGAGAACTTCTTCAGAACCAGTACAGAATCGGTCTGTCCAGACTGGAAAGAGTTGTTCGTGAGAGAATGACAACACAGGATCAGGATGGTATTTCACCACAGTCCCTGATCAATATTAAGCCTGTAACAGCAGCAGTGAAGGAATTCTTCGGATCTTCCCAGCTGTCACAGTTCATGGATCAGAACAACCCGCTTGGAGAGCTGACACATAAGAGACGTCTTTCCGCACTTGGTCCTGGAGGTCTGTCAAGAGATCGTGCAGGATTTGAGGTCCGCGACGTTCACTACTCTCACTATGGAAGAATGTGTCCTATCGAGACTCCTGAAGGTCCTAACATCGGTCTGATCAACTCTCTTGCATGTTACGCAAGAATCAACGAGTATGGATTTATCGAAGCACCATATCGTAAAGTTGACAAGACAGATCCGATGAACCCGGTCGTTACAGATGAAGTTGTATATATGACTGCTGATGAAGAGGATAATTACCATGTAGCACAGGCGAATACACCTCTTGATGAAGAAGGTCATTTCATTAATAAGAACGTATCCGGTCGTTACCTTGAGGAAACACAGGACTACGAAAGAAATAAATTTGATTACATGGACGTATCACCTAAGATGGTGTTCTCCGTGGCTACAGCGTTGATTCCGTTCCTTCAGAACGACGATGCTAACCGTGCGCTGATGGGATCTAACATGCAGCGTCAGGCAGTACCGCTTCTTACAACAGAAGCTCCGGTAGTTGGAACAGGTATGGAAGTTAAGACAGCTGTTGACTCCGGTGTGGCTGAAGTCGCAGAGCAGGCTGGTGTAGTTGAAAGCTCTACATCTACAAGCATTACGATCAGACATGATGACGGAACAAAGAAAACATATAAACTGACAAAATTCCAGAGAAGTAACCAGAGCAACTGCTACAACCAGAGACCGATCGTTGATAAAGGTGAACGCGTTGAGGCAGGACAGGTTATCGCTGATGGACCGTCTACATCCGGTGGAGAGATGGCTCTTGGTAAGAACCCATTGATCGGATTCATGACATGGGAAGGTTACAACTACGAGGATGCCGTTCTCTTAAGTGAGAGACTGGTGCAGGATGATGTCTACACATCTGTTCATATTGAAGAATATGAAGCAGAGGCAAGAGATACAAAGCTCGGACCAGAAGAGATCACAAGAGACATCCCAGGTGTTGGTGATGATGCACTGAAAGATCTGGATGAGAGAGGAATCATCCGTATCGGTGCTGAGGTTCGTGCCGGAGATATCCTTGTCGGAAAAGTAACTCCAAAGGGAGAGACAGAGCTGACAGCTGAAGAGAGACTGCTTCGTGCAATCTTCGGTGAGAAAGCACGTGAGGTAAGAGATACATCTCTGAAAGTACCTCATGGAGAATATGGTATCGTAGTAGATGCCAAAGTATTTACAAGAGAAAACGGAGATGAGCTGTCACCTGGAGTAAATCAGGCAGTTCGTATTTACATCGCTCAGAAGAGAAAGATCTCCGTCGGTGATAAGATGGCCGGACGACATGGAAACAAGGGTGTTGTTTCCCGTGTACTTCCAGTAGAAGATATGCCATTCCTTCCGAATGGACGTCCTCTGGATATCGTGCTGAACCCACTGGGTGTGCCTTCCCGTATGAACATCGGACAGGTGCTCGAGATTCATCTGAGTCTTGCAGCAAAAGCACTTGGATTCAACGTATCAACTCCTGTATTCGCAGGTGCGAACGAGAACGATATCATGGATACACTGGATCTGGCAAATGATTATGTAAACCTTGAGTGGGATGAGTTCGAGAAGAAACATGGCGAAGAGCTTCGTCCGGAAGTTCTCCAGTTCCTGTCTGAGAACAGAGATCACAGAGAACTCTGGAAGGGTGTTCCGCTGTCAAGAGACGGTAAGGTTCGTCTTCGTGACGGACGTACAGGAGAGTACTTCGACAGCCCGGTAACAATCGGACACATGCATTATCTGAAACTGCATCATCTGGTAGACGACAAGATCCATGCTCGTTCTACTGGTCCTTACTCTCTCGTAACACAGCAGCCGCTGGGTGGAAAAGCTCAGTTCGGTGGACAGCGTTTCGGAGAGATGGAGGTATGGGCCCTGGAGGCTTATGGTGCATCTTATACACTGCAGGAGATCCTGACAGTGAAGTCTGACGACGTTGTAGGACGTGTGAAGACATATGAGGCAATTATTAAGGGAGAGAATATTCCTGAACCAGGAGTTCCTGAGTCATTTAAGGTTCTTCTTAAAGAGCTCCAGTCACTTGCTCTGGATGTCCGCGTACTGCGTGATGACAATACAGAGGTTAAGATCATGGAGAGCGTTGATTACGGTGAGACAGACCTGCGTCATATCATCGAAGGAGACAGAAAGTATCGTGATGAGAATGAATCTTTCGGAGATCATGGATTCACAGAGAAGGAGTTTGTCGGAGAAGAACTGGAAGATGTTGAACTGGACGAAGAGCCGGACGACAGCGATCTTGAGAACTTAAGTTTTGATGATGATTACCTGGGTGAGGAATAATAAGGAGGAGCCGTTTTTATGCCAAATAACAATGAACAACAATATGAACCGTTAACATTTGATGCGATTAAGATCGGCCTGGCTTCACCTGAAAAAATCCTGGAGTGGTCCAGAGGTGAGGTGACAAAGCCGGAGACCATCAACTACAGGACTTTGAAGCCGGAGAAGGACGGACTTTTCTGTGAGAGAATCTTCGGACCAAGCAAAGACTGGGAGTGTCACTGCGGTAAATACAAAAAGATCCGTTATAAGGGTGTTGTATGTGATCGCTGTGGTGTTGAAGTTACAAAGGCCAGTGTTCGTCGTGAGCGTATGGGACACATCGCTCTGGCAGCACCGGTATCCCATATCTGGTACTTCAAAGGAATTCCGAGCCGTATGGGTCTGATCCTTGATATTTCTCCAAGAACACTGGAGAGAGTACTTTACTTTGCTTCTTATATCGTGCTTGATAAGGGAGAGACAGATCTCTCTTACAAGCAGATCCTTTCAGAGGCAGAGTATCAGGAAGCAAAGGAAAAATGGGGAAGACATGCATTCCGTGTAGGAATGGGTGCTGAATCCATCAAAGAGCTTCTTGAGTCTATTGACCTTGAGAAAGAATATGCAGAACTTCAGGCAGGACTGGAGAATGCAACAGGACAGAAGCGTGCGAGAATCGTAAAACGTCTGGAAGTTGTAGAAGCATTCCGCGAGTCCGGAAACAGACCGGAGTGGATGATCCTTACAGCTATCCCGGTTATCCCGCCGGATCTGCGTCCTATGGTACAGCTGGATGGAGGACGTTTTGCAACATCTGACCTGAATGATCTGTACAGAAGAATCATTAACAGAAATAACCGTCTGAGAAGACTCCTTGAACTGGGAGCACCAGATATTATCGTAAGAAACGAAAAGCGTATGCTTCAGGAAGCTGTTGATGCGCTGATCGATAACGGACGTCGTGGACGTCCGGTAACAGGACCTGGAAACAGAGCACTCAAGTCTCTGTCTGACATGCTGAAAGGTAAGTCCGGACGTTTCCGTCAGAACCTGCTTGGAAAACGTGTTGACTATTCAGGACGTTCTGTTATCGTCGTTGGACCAGAACTGAAGATCTATCAGTGTGGTCTGCCGAAAGAGATGGCAATCGAGCTGTTCAAGCCATTCGTTATGAAAGAGCTTGTAGCGAATGGAACAGCACACAACATCAAAAATGCAAAGAAAATGGTCGAGAGACTTCAGCCAGAGGTATGGGATGTGCTTGAAGAAGTAATCAAAGAGCATCCGGTTATGCTGAACCGTGCCCCTACTCTGCATAGACTTGGTATCCAGGCATTTGAGCCAATCCTTGTAGAAGGTAAGGCAATCAAGCTTCATCCACTGGTATGTACAGCTTACAATGCCGATTTCGATGGAGACCAGATGGCTGTCCATGTACCGCTGTCACAGGAAGCACAGGCAGAGTGCCGTTTCCTTCTTCTTTCACCAAACAACTTGCTGAAACCATCTGATGGTGGTCCGGTAGCCGTTCCTTCACAGGATATGGTACTTGGTATTTACTATCTGACTCAGCTTCGTCCTGGTGCAAAGGGAGAGGGCATGTTCTTTAAGAGCGTGAACGAGGCTATTCTTGCATACGAGAATGGATATATCACACTTCACTCACAGATTAAAGTACGTGTGACAAAGACTCTTGCAAATGGAGAAGAGAAGACAGGAACTATCGACGCAACACTTGGTCGTCTTCTGTTTAACGAGATCATTCCACAGGATCTTGGTTTTGTAGACCGTGAGGTTGAGGGAAATGAACTTAAGATGGAAATTGACTTCCATGTTGGTAAGAAACAGCTGAAGCAGATCCTTGAGAAAGTTATCAACACTCATGGAGCTACACAGACAGCAGAAGTTCTTGATGATGTTAAGGCAATCGGATACAAGTTCTCTACAAGAGCAGCTATGACAGTATCCATTTCCGATATGACTGTACCACCGCAGAAACCGCAGATGATGCAGGAAGCACAGGATACAGTAGACAAGATCACAAAGAACTACAAACGTGGTCTTATCACAGAGGAAGAGCGTTACAAAGAAGTTGTTGAGACATGGAAAGCAACTGATGATAAACTGACAGAGGCACTGCTGACAGGTCTTGATAAATACAATAACATCTTCATGATGGCAGATTCCGGAGCCCGTGGATCTGACAAGCAGATCAAACAGCTTGCAGGTATGCGTGGACTTATGGCTGATACAACAGGTCGTACGATCGAGTTGCCTATCAAGTCAAACTTCCGTGAAGGTCTTGACGTACTGGAATACTTCATGTCTGCCCATGGAGCTCGAAAAGGAATGGCCGATACAGCTCTTCGTACAGCCGATTCCGGTTACCTGACAAGACGTCTTGTAGACGTATCTCAGGAGCTTATCATTCACGATGCAGATTGTGCAAAACCGGGTCAGCCGATTCCGGGAATGTATGTATCTGCATTCATGGATGGAAATGAAGAGATTGAGAGCCTTCAGGATCGTATCACAGGAAGATTTGCTGCTGAGGATCTTAAAGATAAAGACGGAAACGTCCTTGTAAAAGCAAACCATATGATTACACCTCGTCGTGCAGAGCGCGTGATGAAGAAAGGTGTTGACGAGAACGGAAATCCTCTTGAGCAGGTTAAGATCCGTACAATTCTTACATGTAAATGTAAGAACGGTGTATGCTCCAAATGTTATGGTGCGAACATGGCAACAGGTGAGGCAGTTCAGGTTGGTGAGGCAGTCGGAATCATGGCCGCTCAGTCAATCGGAGAACCAGGTACACAGCTTACTATGCGTACATTCCATAATGGTGGAGTTGCCGGTGACGATATCACACAGGGTCTTCCTCGTGTCGAGGAGCTTTTCGAGGCAAGAAGACCTAAGGGACTTGCCATCATCACAGAGATCGCAGGACGTGCAACACTCAGTGATACAAAGAAGAAACGTGAGGTTATCGTTACAAACGAAGAGACAGGAGAATCCAAATCCTATCTTATTCCTTACGGATCACGTATCAAAGTACAGGACGGCGTTATGCTTGAAGCCGGAGATGAGCTTACAGAAGGTAGCGTAAATCCACATGATATCCTGAAAATCAAAGGACTTCGTGCAACACAGGATTATATGCTCCAGGAAGTACAGCGTGTATACCGTCTCCAGGGTGTTGAGATCAACGATAAGCATATCGAGGTTATCGTTCGTCAGATGCTGAAGAAGATCAGAATCGAAGAGAAGGGTGATACAGAGTTCCTGCCTGGAACAATGGTAGACGTTCTTGACTTCGAAGAAGTAAACGAGCAGCTTGTTGCAGAAGGAAAAGAGCCGGCTACCGGAGAACAGATCATGCTTGGTATCACAAAGGCTTCTCTGGCAACAGAATCCTTCCTGTCAGCCGCTTCCTTCCAGGAGACAACAAAGGTTCTGACAGAAGCAGCTATCAAGGGTAAAGTTGACCATCTAGTTGGTCTGAAAGAGAACGTTATCATCGGTAAACATATTCCTGCCGGAACAGGTATGAAGAAGTACCGTGATGTAAAACTCAACACAGATATTAAGATGGAAGATGAACTGGATCTTGAAGATGATCTGAATCTGGATGAAGATTTTGACATGGACGAAAATGTTGATCTGAAAGATGAGTTCGTAGAAGAGAACACAGAAGATGCTGCAGAAACATCCGTAGAAGAACCAGCAACAGAAGAATAAAACATTATCGTAGAAATCATTTTACTGATATACGGACGAAAACAGAAAATATTATTTTAGAAAGTCGATTGTTAGAAGAATGATACAGGAACGCCGACTCAGGGTTACGCATACTGTTCATACTAGGAAAAACAACAGACTGCTAAAAGCAAAGAAAGGATTGACAAACTCTCTGCCGTTCAGACAGTTGTCAATCCTTTCTTTATGTTTCTATTATTTTATTTTCCATTTTTGTTGTTTGAGTTTTCTTATGGTACCATTCCCATCCACCCTAGCCCTCCTTGCCCGATCTCCCAGGAGGGGACACTTCAAATTTTATACTTTACAAGACAATGTTTACTAATAAAAATGCACCGACTCCCAAGACGATTATCGACCAGATTCCTCCACTAACAACCTGTAATGCATCTATTATATTATGAAATTTAGAATCATCTTGGATAACCCATCTTCTTGTTATAACAGCTGAAAATGTGGAAAACTTTAAAAATGGTGCTTCCAAATCTCGTAGTAATACCGATAGGAAAATCTCTACAAACAATCTATTTTTATCCTTGAATTTACATATCAATAAATGTAGTAATAATAGAATAACATATACAACAATAATAATTCCTAAAAGATTCAATAAATCAGCACTTATTGCAATTGAACCCAACACTGTAAAAATTATACACCATAATGCCGTTCTTCTAAAAACTCCTATTAGATACATTCCTTCAAATCCCCTCTTTCGTTTATAAAAAAGATTTTACTACTCTTTATCCTCTACCACAGCATTCACTAGATCTTGTATATGATGTATCGCTTCAATTCTCGTTTCTAATGCATCCCTTAAAGACATTTCTTCAAAGCAATCTTCAACCTGCTCCTGAGTCCAAACATCTCCAACCCATCCCATTACTTCCATAAAAATTTCAGTATCTTTTTTGTTCATACTGCTTTTTGCTTCTACAATAGTATCTTTTCCTCTGATCAAATAATCTAATGATACATTTAAAAAATCGGCTAACTCAATTAAGTTATCAATTTGTGGCGTAACTTCGTTACTTTCCCATTTTGTAACAGCCTGTCTAGAAACACCGCATTTTTCAGCTACATTTTCTTGTGTCAGACCATATTGTTTTCTCAACTCTGCTATTTGTTTCCCTATTGTCATAACTATTCTCCTCTTCATCTTATTGTTATTTAATCATAACATAGAGATTTTTTATTTCTACCAAACAGTAGCTGCAGTTTTGTTAGCAACTACTGCTTGCTTCAAAATAATATAACCGTATTCTTTAGTGACCAATAGCTACCTTTATACTCATAAAAGTAGCTATTGAAGAGAGATGATTGCTCATCAAAGATTTGCATGGATCATTCAAAACTACAAATACTGTCGTAATCATCTTCATTCGTATAAATTGTATGTAAACAATTTTCGCATTCCCAGTATTCGTCCCACTCCATGATTCCACTACAATTAGGGCAAATTTTTATTTTTCTTTCTGACTCATAGTGTGTTCTACTTCGCCTGAACAATATGGACATCTGGAATACTCTGTTGGATCATATGCGCTATTGCATTCTGGACATGTTTGCATTTTAATTTACCTCCTCAAAAAATGTAAGATTCTTTTCTTAAATATGCTTGTTAATCTTCATCAAGTATTTCTACAATGAATTCGACATCTTCGCTTGGTGTGTAATCACGGCCGGCTAAAGATAAGACTTCTGCTCCCTCAGCAAAAGCACCACCGCATTCACAAGCATAATCTTCAGCATCTTGTTCGTTGTCGAAAATTTCATCCTCTGTGTTTAATACTTCTCTGGTATAGGCATCTATCATCTGAACAATAAATTTAGACATGATCAAGTTCCTCCTTTCCATTTGCTTCTTCTGATACAATCTGTTCTTCTATTGCTTCATCTCCCCTTTCGTTATGACTTGTACTGATGACAGTCGTATTTTCGATATTATTGTCGTTTTCTTTTTTCTTTGATTTTAATACTGTGACTCCTTTTGTTATCCCCAAAATAGAAAGACCTAGAATGGTTGCTTTAGCATAACCGATGCGCTGTCCCTCCTTAATTCCTTGATTACGACCTTTAAAAAAGATTTGTTCCTTATATTTCTTTGGTCCGCCGGCTCGTTTTGCATCCTGAAGCATGTTATTATATGGGATTATATGCTGGTATGACATAATCTTTCTTCTCCTTTACACATTATTTAATAGATAGCAAGATTTTCTTGGGTTGTTTTTTGTTGTGTTCTCAATTCTAATATTCTTTCAGCTATTGGCATGATAATACTCCTCTCATTTTGTTACTTGAAGCGTACCATAATGCTTTTGCTCTTTCTACCAACTAGTAATTGCTCTGCATGTTTTTTTGCAACCTATAGTTGCCACAAACAGAAACTCATTATTAGATACCTATTTATGCAATGAACCCTAATTCTGTAAAATCAAACATACTCCCTAATGTCGAGCTAACTGGAGCCGGATTTAATGCTTCAAGAACATATTTCAAAGCAGATTCACACAACTCAGGGATTCTAATGGTTTTTAATAAAACTGCTGTATTTCTGGCATCATCCAAGGCATCATGTTCTGTACCTTCAAAATCAATTCCAGCATACATAACCGCATTTTTTAAGGATACTGCATTTGATAAATTTAATTTGTCTCCAAATTCTCTCTGCAGATCAAACCAATTAGATAAAAATATTTCATTGGAATCATTTGAAGATATCCCTTTCAAGTTCATTTCATTACGGATCTGCTCAATATCAGATTCGCTCCATTGATAAAGGAGAATATCATCTCCAACGCTTTTACACCAGTAGCAAAACATTTGTAACGCTTCTTCAAAAAATGGGGCATCTTCTACCATGTCATTTGAAATATTCGTCAGTTTCTGAATATGTGGTTTTATCACATCATTGAACTGAGGCTTTACAAAAGTCTTGAAGGAATCTATTTCCTGATAATTCTCATCTAAAAGAACTGCTCCGATCTCAATGACTTCTCTACAGCATATTGCTCGTTCTACCTTATATTCTTTGGCTAACGGATTCATCTCCAAATCAATTGTTACATATTTCATATCTTTTCCCGCCTCCTCAGCATCTCTATAGACGTTTCATGTTGCCTATAATCTTGCTTTCATTTGATGATTTAAGTATAATAAAAAACAGATAACAAATACACGTATAACATATAGACTTAAGCGTAACTAATTCTCATGTTTCGTAGTATAAGGGGGAGGAAATTCTCATGGGTAAGCAATCTACGAGAGAAAATAAGACATTTTATCAGAGCTGCCGTGAAGAGGCCGGTCTCACACGCTCTGAAGCAAGCGAAAAGATGACTGCAGTTTCTGATTCTAAGATTGAAAAAATTGAATATGAAATACAGGAACCAACGCCATATGATATTATTCAGATGGCTGATGCTTATAAAAGACCAGATCTTTGCAATTATTATTGCTCTCATAAGTGTGAAATCGGCAATCGTTATGTTCCGGAAGTTGAAATAAAAGATTTGTCCAATATCATTTTGGAAACAATTGCCAGTTTAAATGAAATCAATCCAATGACCGGACGTCTGATCCAAATTACCCGTGACGGTAAGATTAGTGATGATGAAATGGAAGATTTTGCATTTATTAGCAAAAAACTGGATGAAGTATCATTAGCAGTGGATGCTTTAAACCTATGGGTAGATAAAACAGCTTGTGAGCAGGGACTGAACCTTGAACTCTTAAAAGCCGAAAAGGAAAAGCTCCAGAAATAAATTTGATCTTACAAAAAGGCAATGAACCGTTGATTTTTGGTTCACTGCCTTTTCTCTCTTAGTACATGCACTTTAATTGATCAAGGATATTCTCTGTTCTTCGAATTGCTTCTCTCACTTGTTGCTTTGCTTTATTGATTCGATCTTGAACCATCCAGTCTATAACAAATCCATCAAGAAAATAATCTGCAAATGAAAGAAAATCCCCGGTATTGATATGTAGATTACATGCCATATTTACATCATTTAATTCCCTGCTGAAATTACGGAGATCATACTTTGCCTGCTCCATATTCTGCTTGGCTTGTTCCATTTTGGAATGTTTTAACACTGTAGAAAGAAATCCACCACCAAACATATCGACTAATCCCCAATTCTTTGCACTATTTAAATTATTTTCAGCTGCATGCAGGCTATCCAGTGCTCTGAGTCCAGCTTCAATTGCTTCTCTTTTTTCTTTTACAATATCATATGTCATGAATGCTTCCTCCAAATATTCATTACGAACAAGAATCAATAAGTGCAATAATAGCACCTATGATTAATAACGGGAACGCAAGATACAACATTCCTCCAACAACCATTCCTACAAGGATCACTGGGAAAAATATGACCGTACAAAGGAATTTCATAATTCCCCAGGATGCTTTTAATCCAAATATAAAAAATTTTCCTATAAACCAAATCAAACAAATTACAAATAATACTGATAACATCTTCTACTTCTTCTTGCCTTATCAAATAAAGCATTGTTTACTTTTCTTTTGCGTCTTCGTTGTGAATTCTGAAATATTTTTAACGCCTAGCTTATTGCTGAATTCTGGATTTTTGTCTATTTTTTCGATCAAACGAATTACTCTGATTCTTTGTGCTACATTCATCTAATCACCTCGTTTTATACAATGTCCTCTTGATAAGGTAAGTATAGATGTCTTTTGAAAAGAAATAAACATTTCAAACTGGGAAATGCATTAATGTAATCCTCAGATTTTGAGAATTATCTCTAGGAGATTTTTATTTCCATTCAATTATATATTCCAATACATGCCCAAGAAGTTCTATTGGTTCAACGTTGAAATCTGCAGCTAATTTTCGAATGTTATCATCAATAAGATATTGATTTTCCATTTGATATTCAATTAAGTTTTCTCCATGAAGAAAAATTTCACTAATTCCATTTGGTAGCGCTCCAAGTTTTTTATGTAAATCCTGGCTTGCGATATTATCTATTGTGATTCTACTTCGAAAAAGTGTTTCTCCTGTAATCTTGGCAAACTGACTCATGAATAAGGATAATGCTTGAAATCCATACCCTTGTTTTCTACAATTGGGGAGTAATTCAATTACTAATTCCGGAATCTCCTTTGTAAGATTCTTTACACCGCAATACCCAATAAATTCTTTTGTACTCTTATTATTAATACAATAATAGACCGCATTTTCATCTATAAATGATTCCCATAAGTAGTTTCTATATATTTCGTTTTCAAATTCACGTTTAGCAAAAGAACATTCATAAGACACTTTCATAATATTGTCTTTTTGGTCTTCTGATATTGCTTTAAGGATTACAAAGTCATTTTCTGCTAATATTGCACCATTTCTTGGCAATCTATATCTAACATTCAATATTAAATCTTCACTCATTTTCAACATCTCCGAAAAAATTTCATTCATTATCTATTGTTGTTGTAGGACAATTTCTTTTTCATTATATACTCTTTGGTCTCAATAACACCACTAAAAATAGAGCTGATGCATATGGATATCATTCTATAGAATATCCGGTGCGTCTGCTTCTCAAGTAAAGTTCTTCTTTCGAGAGAGTAGAAATCAGATATCGCTGCTTTGCTCTTAGTAATCTTTCGTTTTTCTTAGTCTTTCCTGTATACAGAACCCGGAGCCTGCATCAAACCCTCGCTGCCTGTCTATTCGAATAAACTTCATATGCGCTATCTGATTTCGTCCGAACTCGAAAAAGAATCTCCACGATAAATCTCTATTTTTCAGTAAGGTATAGATGAAAATCATGTATCATTTCCCCACAAAAGGAACAATGTCATATAAAATGTTACATTTTTCACAAAAGAAACTTCCATGGTGTAAAGTTTTTGTAAAACAAGTGTCTTGTCACCTGTAAACAACAGTGATATAATGGGCAAGAATAAATCAACAGAGCAGTAGACATGAAAGTGTGTTACAGCAGAATTTTATGTCAGGAGAGAATAAGAGAGGTACGTGCTATGACAATCAGAGAAGAGATAGAACAGTTAAAGAAAGAAAAAAATGCCGTAATTCTAGCGCATTATTATGTAAGACCGGAAGTTCAGGAGATTGCAGATTATGTGGGAGATTCTTTCTACTTAAGCAAAGTTGCGGTTGGTCTGAAAGAGAAAACAATCGTGTTCTGCGGTGTTTCATTCATGGGTGAGAGTGCAAAGATCCTGAATCCTGAGAAAACAGTGCTTATGCCGGATATGGCAGCAGATTGTCCAATGGCACATATGGCATCTGCGGAGACAATCGAGAAGATTCGTTCAGAGTATGATGACCTTGCTGTTGTTTGCTACATCAATTCAACAGCGGAACTGAAAAGACATTCTGATGTCTGTGTAACTTCATCCAATGCAGTGAAGATTGTAAAAGCACTTCCGAATAAGAACATTTTCTTTATCCCGGATCGTAACCTTGCACATTACATCGCAGGATTGGTACCGGAAAAGAACTTTATATATAATGAAGGATTCTGTATTGTGCACGAATATATGGAGATTGAAGAAATCAAAGCAGCGAAAGCAGTGCATCCGGAAGCAGAGGTTCTTTCACATCCGGAATGTCCGGCAAAAGTTTTGGAGCTCTCTGATTTTGTTGGAAGTACTTCAGAAATCATCGCGCAGGCAGGAAAATCAGACGCGAAAGAATTTATCATCTGTACAGAGAGTGGAGTTCTGTACGAACTTCAGAAGAGAAACCCGGAGAAGAAATTCTACTTTACAGAGACAACTCCAATCTGCAGAAATATGAAGAAGGTTACACTTGAGAAAGTTCTTCACGTATTAAAGACAGGCGAGAATGAAGTATTTGTAGATGATAAGCTTCGCGAAGAATCTAAGAAACCGTTAGAGAGAATGTTAGAACTGGCCAAGTAAACAGAGGGCAGATAGGATTGACAGCAATCGAAGATCAAAGAAAAATAATGAGATCAAATCGACAGTCGCTGTCGGAATGGAGATATTTATTATGAAAATGGAAGCAGATGTAGTCATTGTTGGAACAGGTGTGGGAGGGCTTTTCAGCGCACTGAGTCTTCCGAGAGATCAGAAGATCATCATGATTACAAAGTCAGATTTAGAGAGCAGTGATTCATTCCTGGCTCAGGGAGGAATCTGCATGCTGCATGACAAAGATGACTATGACAGTTATTTTGAAGATACAATGAAAGCGGGACATTATGAGAACAGAAAAGAATCTGTTGATCTTATGATCCGCAGCTCAAGAGAGATCATTCATGATCTAATTGGCTATGGTGTAGATTTCCAAAAACAGGAGACAGATGAGTCTGGAAATGAAGCCGCAGACAACGGTGGTGAAAAGGCAGAGATTCAGGATATTTATGCATTTACTCGTGAGGGAGCACATTCACGTCCGAGAATTCTGTTTCATGCAGATATTACAGGAAAAGAAATCACAAGTAAACTGCTTGCACAGGTAAAGCAGCTTTCTAATGTAAGATTGCTTGAATATACAATGATGACAGATATCATTGTGGAAAATGATGAATGTAAAGGAATCATTGCACAGGATAAAGATGGAAATGAATTCGAAATCCATACAGAGAATACAATCTGGGCAAGCGGTGGAATCGGTGGACGTTATAAGCATTCTACAAATTTCCCGCATCTCACAGGAGATGCACTTACAATTTCTGAAAAACACGGAATCCGTCTGGAGCATTTGGACTATGTACAGATCCATCCAACAACATTGTATTCCAAGAAACCAGGAAGACGCTTTCTTATTTCAGAGTCTGTCCGTGGAGAAGGTGCGGTTCTTCTTAACAGCAAGAAAGAACGTTTTGTAAATGAACTTCTTCCAAGAGATGTTGTGACTAAGGCAATCAGAGAAGAGATGGAAAAGGAAGGCACAGATCATGTCTGGCTGTCCATGGAAAAACTTGGAAAAGAAACCATCATGGGTCATTTCCCGAACATTTATCAACATTGTCTGGAAGAAGGATATGATGTGACAAAAGAATGTATCCCGGTTGTTCCGGCACAGCATTATTTCATGGGTGGTGTCTGGGTAGATTCAGACAGTAAAACATCCATGGAACATTTATATGCAGTAGGAGAGACAAGCTGTAACGGTGTACATGGTGCGAACCGTCTGGCAAGTAATTCACTTCTGGAAAGCCTTGTATTTGCCAAACGTGCGGCAAATAAAATCTCAGGTACAGAGAATGAAGTAAAAGTACGTGAATTGGCATAATAATAGTGATATAATATTAATCTATGCTGAAAAAATAAAAGTTAAGAGAAGAGTAGAGAAAGAATATAGAGACAGGGACAGGAGATATAAAGATGAACGAAATTACAATGACACTTCAGGCAGATCATTTGATCCTTGAGGCACTCAAAGAAGATATTTCAAGCGAAGACGTAACAACAAATTCCGTTATGAAGGATTACGTGAAAGGTGAAGTAGAACTGATCTGTAAGCAGGACGGAGTGATTGCCGGACTGGAAGTATACCGCAGAGTATTCGAACTGTTAGATGCAGATACAAAGACAGAACTGTATTGCAAAGACGGAGATGAAGTAAAGAACGGTCAGCTGATGGGAAAAGTAACAGGAGATATTCGCGTACTTCTTTCCGGTGAGCGTGTAGCATTGAATTACCTTCAGAGAATGAGTGGAATCGCAACATATACACATTCTGTTGCAGAACTTCTTGAAGGAAGCAAAACAAAACTTCTTGATACAAGAAAGACAACACCAAACATGAGAATCTTTGAGAAATATGCAGTACGTGTTGGTGGTGGTTACAACCATAGATATAATCTTTCCGATGGAGTACTCCTGAAAGATAACCATATCGGGGCAGCAGGAAGCGTAAAGAAAGCTGTTGAGATGGCAAAAGACTACGCCCCATTTGTAAGAAAAATCGAAGTTGAAGTTGAGAATCTTGAGATGGTAAAAGAAGCAGTAGAAGCTGGCGCAGATATCATCATGCTCGATAATATGTCAACAGAAGAGATGCAGGAAGCAATCAAGATTATTGACGGAAGAGCCGAGACAGAATGTTCCGGAAATGTAACAAAAGAAAATATCGGATGCCTGACAGCTCTTGGTGTTGATTATATTTCCAGCGGTGCACTGACACATTCCGCACCGATCCTTGATATCTCTATGAAAAATCTTCACGCTGTAGAGTAAAAGTGATATAATTGTTAAAGAACAATTATTAGTATGGATTTCAATTTAGAAAGGAAGAGGCATGATGACAGGACCAGAAAGAAGAACTGCCATTATAAATCAGATAAAGACAAGCTCAGCACCGGTGCCGGGAAAGGCATTGGCTGCACAGTATGAAGTAAGCCGTCAGGTGATCGTGCAGGATATCGCACTCATCCGTGCCGCAGGACATGACATTATATCTACAAACAGAGGATATATTTTGCACGAATCACATTTAGTAGAAAGAATCTTCAAAGTGAAACATACCGATGACCAGGTTGAAGATGAACTCTATACAATCGTAGACCTTGGTGGAAGAGTTCGTAATGTGATGGTGAATCACAGAGTCTACGGTCATATGGAAGCATCACTCAATATTAATTCCAGACGAAATGCAGTAGAGTTCATAGATGATATCAGAAGCGGAAAGTCTACTCCGCTGAAAAATATCACATCCAATTACCATTATCATGTAGTAGAAGCGGATAGTGAAAAGACATTGGATATGATTCAAGAAGCACTGGAAGAAAAGGGATTTTTGCTGGAGCAAGAAGAGTGGGAGAAAGAGCTTTTTGCAAAGTAAAGATTTATCGTAGAGATTCTTCTTCAAAAATCGGACGAAATCAGATAGCGCTTATAAAGTTTCTTCTAACAGACAGACATTGAGGGATTGATGCAGGCTCCGGGTTCTGTATACAGGAAAGACTAAGAAAAACGAAAGATTA
>ENA-OWPB01000718-OWPB01000718.1-human-gut-metagenome-genome-assembly--contig:-NODE-718-length-38998-cov-14.991834_pt1 | contig 38998 bp, 42 predicted proteins | sample MGYA00248260_ERZ651838 | MGnify/ENA primary metagenome ERZ651838 (study PRJEB26924, sample SAMEA4378304) | human gut metagenome | biome: human gut; feature: human-associated habitat; material: faeces... | reverse complement strand
AAGGTGCTTTCTTCTGTCCCATTCTTCTTAATCTGATTTTAACTGCCATTGTTTCTTTTCCTCCATTAAATAAAATATATTGTTTTCTTATGTTATATTACTGTTCAGCTATGAAACAGTAACTTTTATGTCAAAGCGTTATCCGCTTCGCTAACTTCTCAATTACAGTCCGAACGGAAGTTTAAATCCACCGCTGCGCTTACCGGCTTTTCCGCCCATAAGACCAGGCATCTGTTTCATCATCTTCTTGCTCTGCTCAAACTGTTTCACCAGACGGTTTACTTCAGAGACATCTACTCCTGCACCTCTGGCAATACGGTTCTTTCTGGAAATGTTCAGGATTGACGGATTGCTTCTCTCCTGAGGTGTCATGGAAAGGATAATTGACTTGGTTCTGTCCATGGCTTTCTCATCAATCATTCCCTCAATATCCTTCATCTTACCGCCCATACCTGGAAGCATATTCAGGATACTGCCGATACCGCCCATCTTGTTCATCTGTTCCATACTGGTAAGGTAATCGTTGAAGTCAAAGTCCATTTTCTTTAACTTCTTCTGCATGTCCTGCGCCTGTTCTTTATCGATGGAAGCTTCTGCTTTCTCGATCAGGCTCATGACATCACCCATACCAAGGATTCTGGAAGCCATACGTTCCGGATAGAACTGCTCCAGATCAGAAAGTTTCTCGCCCATACCTACATACAGAATGGGCTTACCGGTTACTGCCTTGATAGAAAGGGCTGCACCGCCTCGGGTATCACCGTCCATCTTGGTAAGAATGACACCGTCGATTCCTACTTTATCAGCAAATGTGCTTGCCACATTTACCGCATCCTGTCCGGTCATCGCATCTACAATGAGGATGGTTGCATCTACCTGAATGTTCGCCTTGATATCTGCAAGTTCCTGCATCATATCTTCATCAACATGAAGACGACCGGCTGTATCGATAAGTACGACATTCTGCTGATTTGCCTTCGCATGCTCTATGGCTGCTTTCGCAATATCCACAGGCTTCTGCTTATCTCCCATGGAAAATACTTCCACGCCCTGTTTCTCGCCGTTGACCTGCAGCTGTGTGATAGCCGCCGGACGGTAAACATCGCAGGCTACTAAAAGAGGTTTCTTACCTTTGGATTTCAGCTTACCTGCAAGCTTCGCAACTGTGGTGGTCTTACCTGCACCCTGCAGACCTGCCATCATGAACACTGTGATCTCATTTCCCGGGCGAAGAGGCAGATCTGTTGTCTCACTTCCCATTAATTTCACAAGTTCATCATTAACAATCTTGATCACCATCTGACCCGGATTCAGACCGCTCATAACGTCCTGTCCGATTGCCTGCTCCTGTACAGATTTAGTAAACTGCTTCACAACCTTAAAGTTTACGTCTGCCTCTAACAGAGCCATCTTTACTTCCTTAAGGGCAAGCTTAACGTCCTCCTCTGTCAGGCGGCCCTTGCTTCGCAACTTCTTAAATACATTCTGCAGTTTATCTGTCAAGCTTTCAAATGCCATATGTTATAACTCCTCTAAAATCTCATTGGAAATATTTACAATTTCATCGGAATGATATTCCCGGGCAAGTACACGGATCTGCTTTACCTGTGCCCGTATATTCAGGAATTTCTCTACAAGATGAAGCTTCTGTTCATACTCTTCAAGGGTCTTGTTGCATCTCTTGATCATATCATGCACACCCTGTCTGCTGATGCCCAGATCCTCTGCGACTTCACTCAGCGAGTAATCCTCCAGCACCACGCTCTCATAAACCTGCTGCTGTCTCTCTGTCAGAAGTTCTCCATAAAAATCATATAAATAACCTTGCTCTACAAACTTCTCCATCTGTAATCACCTTGACTATATTAACCTATTTCCAATGTGCTGTCAAGCATTTTCTCTTGACGAACTAAATTTTATCTTGTTTTGTCTTGTGTTATCCTGCGTAAAATCAACACTTCTCTGATTTGCCATCTTTTTGTCTTACTCCGTCTCGTGTCGTCTTTGTCACAAAATTTGTCACAGAAATTGTCACAAAAAGGCCAGAAAAAAAGGCGCCATTACAGCACCTTTATCGTCTTTATCACCTCTTCCTGTTTTCGCTTTTTCTCCTCTGTCAGATGTGCATAAGTGTCAATTGTCACAGATGTTGATGCATGCCCCAGAATCTCACTGACAGCCTTAACATCAGCTCCGGCAGAATATGCCAATGTGGTATATGTATGTCTTGCCATGTGAGGACAAAAGTTTTCAAGCTTCTCTTTTCCATTTTCCTCTGCTTCTTCGTTGTATGATTCTATGATTCGGTTAATCAGATTTAAGAATCCAGGTTCATTCCAGACACGCCCAACAGAATTTGCAAATACAATGTCTGATACCTGCCTCCTGATGTTTCCGGAATCATCTACAAAAGGAATTGACATCGTAGGACCTGCATTCCTCATTTTTTCTTTCAGAAGCATTTTTCGTACCTCATTATTCATCGGAATCGTTCTGACTGATGTTCTGCTCTTCGGAGAAGCCAACGCCATAGTAAAACCGAAGTCTTTTTTCCGGTAACGGTTGACCGTCTTATCAATGGTAAGCATATTATTTTTAAAATCTACGTTATCCCATGTAAGCCCGGCAAGCTCTCCTATCCTTACTCCTGTATTAAATAAGAAAATAAATTCTGGATAAGCATAAGAATACTGGGGACTTGTCTTTACATAATCCATAAACAGTTTTATCTGATCTGATTCTATTGCTGTACGTTTCTTTGCTCCTGTCTGAGGTATCTGGAGATTTCTGGCCGGATTCTTCAGTATCACATCTTCATCCACTGCACATTCAAATACTGCATTTAAACAGCTTTTTAAATTCGTCATGGTAGAAGTTTTCTTTCCATCCTTAATCATTCCATTGACGATTTTCTGGCAGTCCACCTTTTCAATCTTACAGATTGGCTTCTTGCCTATTGTTTTTCTAATATATGTATTGTAATAGGATTTATAGTTGGTGCAGGTTGTCGCTTTACGCCCGCTCTTGGCAAATGTCTCAAACCAGTAATCAAAATACTGATTTAATGTCTCTTTTGCTTTCTTTGTGTTGAACCTTGCCCCTTTATCAATCTTACATAACAAATCATTCTCCTGCTTACGGAGATCTGCCAGACTGGCAGCTGTAATTGTCACACGCTCTCCATCAACCATTTTACGGAACATATATCGCTGATTCTTTTCATCGTAGTATTCACCTACGCGGAGGTTTCTACCTTTAATGTCTTTTCTTGCCATAGCAATACCTTTCTTATATTAAGGCAGGGCAGCAGTACCGCCGCCCTGATCTGTTTTGTTTAACGTCCTGTCAGTGTCTTAATAAAGATATAGATTGATCTGAGCCAACACGTATTCTCAATTTTATCAATCATCTGAATAATTTCATTCTTGTAATCCATGTTATGCCTCCGGTTCTTCCACATTATCTTTAATCCGCTTTACCATCAGATAATTGGCAAGGTTATGTACTCTCTTAAGGTCTTCCAGATCATTCATCATTAAAGCATCCGTAATCAGCCAGAAACGTTCCTGCTCCTCCTCTGGCAGTTCCATAAATACTTCATTGCTGGAACAAGCCACCTGAAAGAGTTCTGCCAGCTCATAGGTGTGCTGTAATGATCTTCTGTCTTTGTTGCTCTGAACCACTTCCATGATTGCTTCTCTGCAAGGGACCTGTGTTAATGTACATTTTTTCATCACTCTTCGCCCTCCCGTTCATCCTCTTCCGGCGGTTGCTGGTTATATGCTGCCTTCACATAACTTAAAGCCATACTGAGACATTTATAATCAAAGATTTTCAGTGTAAAATTAATAATATCTGTCTGCATTGTAAGAATCAGTCTCTGCTGTGAACAAAACTCCCAGTCTTTTTCCAGATTATCAGCTTCTTCTTTTGCTTCCTCTAACTGTTTCTTAAGGTCTGCAATAATCTCTGTTGCAAGAGCTACACTTACTTCTTCTGTCTCCTGTGCCGGAATACCTGTGGCCTGCATCACTTCTGTTTCTTCTAGTGTTCTTAATGTTTTTTCTTTACTCATGCTTCATTCCCCTCTCGTTCTAATTCGTGTACATAATCACATACTTTAGCAGATATAAATCCACTCAAAAAAATTACAAGAACGTCCATTACTGATATCATACTTTCGTTCCTTTCCTTTGTTGTCTGAGGGGAATGAGTATGTTATAATACGCACAGCCCCTCAATTTAGCTGAATGTCGGGTTACTTTGCCCCTATCGGAGTACCGGTCCGGTAAGGGCTTTTTTATTAAATTGCTTCTACCTGAGACTTTCCAAAGAAACTGGCTTTATATGTTGCCCCATCTCCTCTGCTTCCCCAGATCAGAGAACATCCGAATAATGCCTTGGAACCGTGAACCACTTTATATCCCAGTTCTTTCCATTTAACAAAAGTATTCGTCTCTTCAGTGATTCCTGCTGCCTGCTTCGCATCTTCGATTCTCTTTGCATTGATTTCCTCAGCCTTTGCACTCGACCATGCTCTATGAAGAGCTTCTGCAAAGCGGATGTCCTTTGTCTTGCGGTAAATCTTCCATGCTTTCAGCATGATCTTTGATAAGTTATACTTCATGTTCTTATCCCTCCTTTATCGAGATTCCCAACAGCCCCGGCAGGTCTTAAAGCTATCTAAGGTTTCTCGACCGTCTCATTATCCCCTTACCCTTGCCCGGTGTTATGTAAGTGTCTTTGGTACATCTTACTATCACTTCATTTTCACTCTTCGCTGTTGTTCTGTTCCCCTGAACTGATTATATTATGCCGGATATGTACATATCTTTCAATTGGCATTATTGCTAATTATGTACATATCTTTTCATTTATTTTGTATATGTACATATCTTGAAATATATGCTATAATTTAAGAAAATGGGAAAAGTATGTCTTTTATTTATTCCCTTTCCCAGAAAAGAGGTTATTAATGGCTATCAGCGACAAAAGAAAAGAAAGTATGTATAATTATGCTAAAAAAAATCTCAAACGTATTCCTTTAGATGTCCAAAAGGAAAAATACGAAGAAATCAAAGCCGCTGCGACTGCTGCCGGAGAATCCGTAAACGGTTATATCAAAAAAGCAGTTGATGAGCGGATGGAACGCGACAACGCATAACTACTATTATTCATGAAGGGATGTGCTCTCATGGCAAAACGTCTTTATACCTATGACGATATTATGAATCTGCCTGATTTTATCCGGGTAGAATTGATTGACGGCGTAATTCATACAAATGACTGGACAAATCTGGAGATTGATGAGGAAGTCTTTCAGAATCCACCATCTGAAGATCATCACGTCACCTACCGCCTTTCCATCGTAAAAAAATAAAACAATACCTGATATTTTACTGTTCTATTTGTATAGGAGGATTCCATGAGCCTTTTCAATAAAATTAAAAGTGTTTTCAATTCATCATCTGATGATGTCCCTGATGCTCAAACCATCTATTTCAAAAATGGAGAGATGTACAAAGTATATCCCTCTGATAAAGAAAGCTGGTACGATGCCAGATATCTGGTTTCAGATGGGGTAAAATATGATCTGGAGAATCTGGACGATTTAAAGCGCATCCCTGTACCAAAATTCCCGCCACATCAAAATATAATGGAGGGATATGGCGTTACCGGAAATTTAGACTATGTTTTAAGAATGAAAGCTGGAAACTTTTATAATCGCAAAGATAAAATAATGTGTTCTGCCTGTTTATGGAAATGCACCGAATTAATGCTCGCCCATCCTTTGTCTTGGGAGGAAAGTCATTTTTATCGAATAGTACAGTGGCATGTGGAAATGGGAATGTTTGACGAAGCCGACAAGGCTGAGAAATATATATATTCTGTACTTGATCATGATGCAAACTATCAGCAATTGATCAATCATATAAAAGATAATCCTGAATACAAAAAACAGCAGGAGGCATTTCATAAGAAAAATTCGATGCGTAAAGAATACTATCATATTTTTTATGAGTTACCTGAACTAGCTCCCAAATCTTTTAGCGCTTATAGTAGAATGAAAAATGCTCAAACAAAAAATTTTCTCAAACTTAAAGATCAAGCAATAAAACATGGGATTTCGATAAGCTAGAACTGAATACAGTATATTTATCCAGGCAGCCAGTAGAGCGGCTGTGGTTCCCCTGATCCTGAGCCTTGACAGGAGGGGATGCTTATGAGCGATTACGAGATATTTATGATAATCCTGACAACAGCCAGCTTAATTGTATCTATCCTTACATACACACATAAGAAATAGCCGCCCTGCTCTCTGGTAAAGAATAGGCGGCTACATCTTAGCTAAACATATTTGCCAGGACGGGGAACCTTGACTTCCCTTACTGGCTGTCTTGATAAGTATATTATATGCCAGTCCCCAGAATTTGTCAATTTCCATTTGCCCACACTCTCATCTGCTGCCGCTTCGCCTATTCAATTTATTGGGATCCTTCTCAGCATTTCCGTTATGCTTTCCACACTGTTCATTGCTTTGTAATAATCGTCTATTTTTCTTTGTTCCACCTTACTCTATACAAATATACCCTTGCACTGTTTCCACCCATTTTCACCTTGTTCTATGCCTGTACTCTGGACAAATAAAACATTTCACGCCGTACACTGTAAACACCGTATAGCTTCCAATCGTTTCTTGCAGTCCTGGTAAATATCTTTGTAATTACGTCCTGTTGCCATGCCAGCTCTTAAAGTATGCGCTATCAGATGTTCCATCAATGATAAGTCATCTAACTGACTTCCGGCAGCAGTTGTCTTGTCAGTGATTCCTACACTCTTATATGCCAGTCTGGTATAATTGCTGTAATAGTGCTCTGCGTGAGTGCTTCCCTGCGCTCTGGCATATTCCACAAATTCCTTGATAACATCCGTCTCTGCTCTTCTGGTGGTTCTCTCTTCCTGATCTGCTATCTGATAAGCAGCAGTATTCTTTTCATAAACAAGTCTTTCCATCCGGTTGAACGCATCAATATACTTCCATTTCCAGGCATCCGCTTCTTTTCCAGTAAAACCAAATGCCAGGAACACAAAGCCATCTTTATTCAACAAATACTTTTTATTATATTTTCCGGAAGCATCTTTATACTTAGATGGCTTGATGCACTGAACGCAATTTTGCGTTGAGTCATTTGCCAATAAATTCTCTATTGCTCTAATGACATCTGAATGCCTTTTTCCAAATTTCTCCGCTACCTGTAAACTATCACATACTGCCTGTTCATTTTTAAGATATACTAAATCGTCTATAACAACGCTCCTTTCCGCTCTGCAATTATTTTCCGAGCTATATAAGCCAATGCTTCAAGTTTTTTCAAGTTCTATCTTGGAAATAACTGTATTGTTATGGGGCTACATATAAAAAATCTCAACATTTCTCAACAACCATAAGTAAATATGTTATTGCTTTTCGGCTATATATGCTAAAACCTTATCATTTCTTATCATAATGCTGTTTCTCACGCTTCGTTATCCATTCGCGCGTATTATATACAGCCCCATATCCTTACAGTACCGTAATATTTTCACCTAATTTTCCATTCTATTGCTAAAATGGATATCTTCCACATGCTTGTAGTGCAGACTTGAATAATGCCAGTGTTTTTCGCTTATATCCGTAAACATCTGAATGGCATTTGTAATTCTGGTCAATTCCTTTTCTGGCAAGAATCTGAAATGCCACGCCCTTAGATATACTGTAAAAGAGATCGTCCTCAATCATAGGGTTACATTCATGCGCACACTGTAACAGCAGTAGCTTATCCGGCAATTCCAGATCAAGGCAATACTGTTTCAGTTGTCTGTCCTCCCCCTCTTTAAATCCATAGTCTGCATAAGTTGCTTCTCTAGTCCGCATAATTTCTTCCTCCTTGTGTTATTTTTTATTTGTTTAGCCTTCAAAGATTCCGAAGCCTGTCCGGTTCCTGTATTGTCCGTTCTGATCGCGAAGCCAGCGGATAAATTCATTTCCGTCAATATTCAATACGATATACTGAGGCGAACCACTACCGCCATTTCCAGATTCTTTCAAAGCTTCCATCATTGCCTGTTTCATCGTCGACAGTGGAGATACAACCTCTGTCTCACGCTTGTTATCACCGAGGATTGCGGCAAACTCTCCGGCGTTACGTGGCACAACTGTACCTTTTGCCAAGTATGGAATCTGCGGTGCTGTCATAGCAGGCATTCTATAGCTTCGAATGCTTCTGGCAATTCCTCCAGATATACTGGATGTTGAATGGCTTTTTCCTATATTCCGGAATATATTGTTAATCCTGTTGGCAATCGCCTGGGCATTATTGTATAAGACAGTCGCCGCTGACATCATTCCGTTATTCATTCCGATCAGGAAGTTATAGCCAATGTTGTATAAATTACCTATGCTGTTACTGATACGGGCACGGAAATCTCTGAAGAACGCAAATGTTGATGAAAAAGCAGCATTCAGTTTATCTCCAAATCCATGACCACACCAGTCCGCCAACTGTTCAAACCATCTGGACGGTGAATGTGCATCAACAGCTGTCTGAGCCGGTTCCTTGACCGATTTTTCCATCATATCTGTTACAGATGCATTCACATCCGGTGAGACTTCTTCGATTCCCTTTTGAAATCCCTCTCCGGTGTTCTTTCCCAGCTCTTCTCCATCGGATTTCGCTTTGGATTTTGCATTTGTTGTATCTACACTTGCTAATGCGTCTTTATATGCATCCTTAAGCTTCTTATTCTCCAGCAAAGCACTTGTATAACCAGTTATAAAATAACCTCCCGTATCCCAGCCAATCTGCTGTTGTTCCGGAAGCGCTTCCTGGATTCCAGTTTTCAGACCTGCATCTAACGTGGATTTCGTTTTCTCCTTTAATGTTCCTGCAGAATCTTCGATTCCCTGTCCATACTGAACCATCTGACCATTTGCCAGCTTATAGAATCCATCTTTATCTGAATCAAGGCCTTTATTTACAATTTCTTCATGAATTGCAATAGCCTTTTCTCCAAGAATCTGTTTTCCGTCTTCCCAGATACCGCCCATTTCATCAATCGCATTGGCAGATTTCAAGATCAGGTCTGCAAAGCTTACCTTGTCTGTCGCAGTCTGCAGGGAATCCAATTTTTCAATCAGAGAGCTTGTCTCTGTATCCTGTATTGCCTGAGAGAAAGTTTTTGTTTTCCCGGTTGCTTCGTCAATAGCTCCTGTAGAATTTGCCATTACAGCATATAATTCACTCAGATTCACATCTGTGTTTCCTATAGAGCTTGCAAGCTGATCGGAAGATACTCCCGCCTCTACCAATGCATCCCTGAGTTGACTGATAGTCTCCGCCGGTGATGTATCAGAAGAAATTGCACCGACCTTTTCATAAAGCTGCTGCATAGCTTCTCCTGATACAATGCCCTGCTCCTTAAGGTCCTCCAATACAAGCTGAAAGTTTGAAAGCAGTTGTTCTGTACTTTTCAGCTCATCATTACTGGATGTCGTTTTCTCAGAAGCCGCAGCACCTGCTGCTACACCGATTCCTATCGCAGAAGCAAATTTTAAAAATACGCCACCTGCTTTTAATGCAGTAATTGCTCCACTCACACCATCTGAAGCAGCTGTTGTAAAAAGAGCCTTAAATGCTTTTGTTAATGTTCCGATCAGCTTCGCAGAACCAAACGCAATGACTAGCCCATCTACAAATCTGCCTGCCGGTGTTCCTGCCAGTCCAGACAATAACCCGCCTATGGCATTTATCATGACTGTGGCAGCAGTTTTCAATATCTCTGTCCATGGAAGTTCCGATAAAAATTCCCCTATACCTTTTCCAAACTCCTGAAAATTCTCAAGAGTCATTACATCAGTCAGTGTTTCGCATAACTTCTCAATAAACTCACCAAGCGCCGCTCCATTTGCTTTCCAGTCCGTTTCTGTCAGGAATGTAGTTATTCCATTTTTGATATTATCGGCAAAACCAGTCCAGTCAAATGTATCTGTAAAGTTCTGCAGGGATGTGAAGATTCCATTGATTGAAGTTGCAAGGGTATCTCCTATCTCAGCAAGGTCTATACGATGAAAAGCACCATTTAATGTCTCTGCCAGGGATATTCCTATGCTAGCCCAGTTTAATTCATGTACCGCTCCGTTTAATGTGTCCCAGAGCACCATTACACGATTACCAAAGAACCGTCCAACTTCTTCCCATGAGGTTGTATCCATAAGCCCGTTGACCGCTTCGGCAATGCTCTTTCCCAGATTCTTAAAATCCGTTTTTTCCATGAGCAGATTCATTGTCCGAACTATTGTATTCAACCCCTCACCCACGGTATTTCCAAGATATGTCCAATCAATCTCGTCAACCATAGAATTAAAGATACCAGTGATTGCATCAACACCTTTTTCGATTTTTTTACCTACGTTGCTCCACCTAATTGCTTTATTGACTTTTTGCAGACCTTTATTAATCTGATTTCCAAGAAGTTTTCCAATGCCTTTCCAATCCTGTTTTTTAATAAGTTTCTTGATTCTATCTGCAAAATCTTTGATCTTGCTTTCGATAGGAACATTTTCAAACATATCTTTCGGATTAAGTGCTGAAGTAGGCGTATTTGTATCTGTCAGTGTGGTATCTTTTTTGCCAACTACGTTTAACTCGTCAAAAGCTGCAATATTATTCTTAGTTGCCTTTTCAAGCTTTTTCTGTGCTTTCGCTTGTTTATTTGCAGACTTAGTTGCACTATCAGAGGATTCTGATGTACTTTCTAAAGATTGCGCATAGTTCTGTTGTACAGCTTTTGCCTGTGTAAATGTTGTCTGACCTGTAAGAGCCGCGAAAAACATTCCAACAGATGTAGCCGCCTTTGAACACATATCAATAAATCTTGATAAAAGCGGTGTTATTACTGTCAAAATTGGCGCAAATGCCGTTGCTAAACTGTTTTTAAGTCGTGTCAGCGCAGACATTAACGTTGATAGACTATTATTTACTTCTCCTGTCTGAGTAGCCAAATCATACCTTGCAAGATTCTTAAAACCTTCCGTAACAGCAGAACGAAGTTTATTAACCAAAGCATAAACACTACGAATTCCAAGAGAATATTTTAATATAGTTTTTAATAGATTTTTTATATTTCCAAATGTTCCATTTTTATCGCTTTTTGTTTTCTTCAAATCAAATATGGCATCCACTGCCTTCTTCATTGCCGAAACCATACTTTTGACAGAAGAGCCTGCTTTTTTTAGTGCTGTTCCCATATTCTTCACTGCAACACCTACACGTGCAGCAGCTTTTTGAAGATTCTGCATAACCGAAATGAGATTATTATTCTTTTTTTGGTATTCTTCTACTTTATTTTTTAAATTATTGTACGAAGAATACAATCTTCCGTTTGTATGTTCAAGTTTTTGTGACTCTTCGTTGTATTTTCGCAACGTATTTTTGTAAGAGTCTGTTGATTTCGGATTCAGATATGCAGCACCTGATGCCTGCATTTCTTTCTGTTTATTCTGCAGTTTTTCCATATCCGCCCATATCCGATCCAATTGCTTATCCAATTCCTTAACAGGACCTGAGTCAACCGGAAATCCCATATTAAGCCACTCACGTTGTTTAGACTCCACTTTATTGAAATCTGCTTCCAGAGCTTTAATCTGACTTGAAATTTGTTTATATTCTTCCGTTTCTACTTTATTCTTACCCAGTTCATCCAGCTTAGATCTTAATTCTGCAACTTTTCTTTCTTGTTTTTCATAGCTCTGATAAAGATTGTTAACTGCTGTAATCTGTCTTTGAAATGAGCCTCTCGCTGTTTCTCCCATTTTTGATACCTGGGCGGTAATCCTTGTCATTCCCGCTTTGATTGTATTTAAACCATTAGAAAGACCATCTGTCTGGATCCGAGTATCAATGATGATTGAGCCATCAGCTGCCATATTATCTACCTCCCGACTATTTGAGGTCAGGGTACCAGTTTCAAATTACCAGTACCGAGTTATAAATTAGGGCTATCCTGTTTCCAGAACAGCCCGCATTTTCTTATTTTGCTTCGTCTTTTTTCGTGTATTTAGCAGTATATTTGTCAATCCGTTCCTGCTGCTTCTTTTCTCTTTCAGCTAATTCCTTTTCAATGATTCCGCCAATTACAGTGATAATCTGTTCGGCAAATGTCTGTCCATCTTCCAGAATTGTAAATGGATGAGTAATTTTAAAGAAGTTCTCCGATACAGGAGCACCAAACAGGAAATCTATCTTTTCCCCAGCTTCTTTCTCTAGCTCAGGAAGAATCTCTTCCAGATCCTCCCCTTTCATTTTGTCGCCTACACTTGCGAAAAACGCCGCTGTCTCTTTATATCTGGTCAATATTCCGGCATCTGTAGGAACAAACCGGAACACTCCCAGATCATTTCCATCCTGATCTACAATCTCATAGCTCTTAGCACCTGTATTAAATGTTATCTTCTCTGCCATTACTTATCGCCTCTCCCTCATATTTTTGAAGTTCCGTTTCAAGTCTCTGAAGTTTCCTGTAATCCTGCGCAAGTTTTCTACATTTTTCTGCCATCTCTGGAAGGCCCTGTCTTAATGCTTCAATCGTTACAGAAAGCATTCCCGATGACTTCTCCAAATCATCAAGTGCCCGTCTGGCAGAAGCATTTATTGCCGCCTGAAGCTTGTCCTGTTCATATTTTCTACTTTTCTTCATTCTGATACGTCTCATTGTCTTTCCCCCTTACCGCATCATAAATAGCTGCTAATTCCATGACTGCAACCAACATCAACGTGTTAAGTAAAATCACATGTATCATCTCCTGTCCTATCGTGATACATATATTATCTCACATTTTGTGAGAACAGCTCTCTACCACTTTTGGGCATTTTTGTTATTTCGACTGTTCATCGACAGTTCAAAGGCAACTGACTTTTCGCAAAGATCGCGATTCAATCTGATATTCTCACCTGTTCCTCGCCTGTTCGAACACTCTGAGTTCTCGCCGCTTCCTCGCCGCTTTAATTCCATTTCTCACGGGTTCGTCACGGCTTTGTGTGGATTTCCTGCGGCTTCATTATCAATAACAGGGATCCTCAAAATAGTGGATATCCCTTTTTATAACTTTTCACTGCTTCCTCACTGCTTCAATCAGACCAATACCGTAAAAATCAGTAATAACGCATGACCGTAAATGACCGTATTTCTCATAATAGGTCTTTTATTGAGCCGTAGGTTCGGCAGCAGGATTTTTATTAAATACCGGCATTATCTCCTCTCTCTGTTTTATCGGCTCATTTAACCTTTTTCTTCCTTTACCCTTACAACTTTACCTTAGTTGCATTACAATTGATTTTTGCTCTGTTTTATTCCCATACTCCTGTATTTTCAGATATATTGTGGCTTAGCCTTTCCCTCATCTGCTGACGCTGTTCCTCTGTATACTGTTTCGGAGGAGAAATCCGGATCCAGGCTACCGGAACATGAGCACAAATACTTCCGTCCTCATTATCAGCAACGATCTGGCAATCATCAGGATGTTTCTCTGCCAGCTTGCGGATTACAGATTTATACCGGCCCTGAGAGAATGATAAAGTTGCTCTGGTATCATTGGTCATAAATTCAATTACATTTTCGTTACAGCCATCCATAAAAATCTCCTTTTCGTTTTGTTCGATAATATTTACAGTCTTATTTTTCGGGGTTCGCTCAGGTTTCGTTCTAACGCATTTTACTCTTTTAGGGGCTCCGAAATCTCCGAATGTCTATGCGCGCGTAATCGTGTCATTAAACTCTTTTACGTGCGCGTTATCGTGTTACAAAATTCCCATACTCCCGTCATTTTTTGTCTAAAAATCCATCAATTTGTAATCATCTTTAATATCATCAGGTAATCCCTTAAAAAGGAAATTCTGAGGCAATCTTCGCAGTGCTCCAATAATTTCAAATCGCTGTTCACTCTCCAACATAGTTTTTATTTCTGGATATTCTTCAACATTCTTTGTATACCATGACTTCTGTTGTGGCGGAGAATACCGGGGATCATCACGCACATACAGGAACAGCCACTCTATACACAGGCTCATTGTAAATTGAACATACAACCCACATTCGTAATAATATTGAGCTATCATTAATGCATCATGAAGTGTAGTTGTTATCCGCTCTGGCTTCTGATAATGTCCTTCCGGGAAATATTCAACCCTGCATTCATTCTTCATAAAACTCCATGGAGCAATGGATACAAACGGAGCATGATCCGCCTGCACCTTCATTACCATCTGAGCTCTTTGGTATAAAGCATCAAGCCTTTTAATCAACGGACTTCCCATAATTCACCACCGCCTTTAAATATGCAAATCCTTTGTCTGTTTCTTCGTCCCATTATGCCCCTGTGATTTCTTTCTGGCATTTTCCCTTTTGCAAGCTCTCAGCCACTGATGCAGTTCCGGCACACTCGTAGCTCTTATTGTTACACGCTTATTTCTTCTCGGCATTTAATATTCCTTTCTACCAAATCAAGCTTATACAATTCATGTCTCTATTATTTTTTTCTCTTCTGTAATTTCTGTTCCTGTTCCACACGTGACATCAATTCTTCCATAGCTTCCAGACGTTCAATCATATCTACATTTTTTGTCCACTGAGAACACTGTGACAATGCCGCATTAGCCGCATTCACTCTGATCTGCGCTGGCACTTCCGTATCAGTAGCCGTATTGACCAGCACTGCTGCACATTCTCCCAGTTTTCCTTGCAGGTATGCGATTGCTCCCGTTACAGCCTCATTTCTTGCCTTAGAATACTTACGTTGAAAGCTCTCTGAACGAATCACTGTATAAATCGTAGGCCTAGGAATTTCTGTCATTTTAGATATCTCACTTATATTCGGGCATGTTAAAAATGCCTGTACCAAAATGTCTTCACGTACTTCTGCTGATATTCCTTTTTTCATGATAATCACCTCCAAAATAATCAACATTATTTTTTTATATTTAAACATTCTTTAGGCACTAATGTTTTTCCAATCTCCTACTCTGCTTGCTTCAGCAACAAATCAAATTCATGAAGTGCTTTCCGCTTATAGCAGTAAAAGTCATTTTCAGTGCATGGAAGCTCACATAAATCGCTATTTTTGAATATCTGGCGGTATCCTACATTTTCTGTAAAACTTTTCACCAGATGCGAAGCAAGAAAGTCATTTGCTCTGTTGCATGCTTCAAGCACTAAAGAATAATACTGTTTGTCTTTTACCATTTCTTTGAGTTCTGCTGCCCGTCCCGGTGTAATTCCATAATCTTTCAATTTCGCTTTTCTGATGTTCATTGGTATAGAGTCCTCCTGTTCTATTGTGGTATAATAGTTATCAGAAAGACTCACCCCTTTATATGGTCCTGCGTCAGTTACTTTGACTGATACAGGACTTTTGCTTTGCGCTCCAGATCTGACGCAACATTACACAAGATATCCCGGCACAACTGGCAATTATACTGTAATTCTATTTCGTGAAGATCATCTATTAACTTTGACCAGTATGTATCATCCTGCGGATTCCCCGGCGGGTAGTGTTCCCTGTATGCCCGCCAGGCAGCAGTGAATATGTCATATACCTGTCTTAATTCCTTTTCATTATCCAATGATTATTCCTCCGGCATGATATACGCTTTTTCTCCTGCTGCATACTTTTGAAACATATCATTCAACACTTCTTTCGCGCGTTCTGGACTTGCATATTCCGCAATACCGAAATCGCCCTCACAAATACGGTTCTTGCTTATATAACTGATATACGTCATTTTAAAATTTAAAACTCGTGTTTTATCCTGTGTCATTATTTTCATGATTAGTATCCTTTCCGGCGGATTACCGCCTATAATTATCGTTTCCCCTATGATTAAGTTACTCCTCTGTATATTTCACTAATTCAGCTCCAAACAAAACTGAATCAACATATATTTTTACAACGTTTCCTGCTTTATTTACAAGCTTCATAGTTACATTCAGCCCCCCTTGAATCTGATTTCACTTCATCTACTGTAAATCCTTTCAAACTTTCTAAATCAGCTACTGAATATACTGACTGTTTCTTTAATTTTTTTGACATATATTTTTCCCTTTCCGGCGGTAAACCGCCTATAAAATCCATTACAAAAAGACTTAAAATCCTAAATGTGCAAAATGTGCAAATAGAATGTAAATATATATAAGAGTATTTTTTTTACCTTCACATATTAAATGCACAAACTGCACATTTTAATAAAATTAAGAAAATGGTGTATCAAAATTCCCATCAACAGGATGAAAAGTTTCATCTACAAATGAATAACCTTTAATAACATTCTTAACAGTTTTTCCTGTAACGGTTCCTGTTTTACTCAATAGATTCTTTGTTTTTAATTCTTCGTAAAAAGATGTTCGTCCGTCAATTCCCAAACCGCAATCATTGCACCACTGGGAATATTTCTCATATACATCTTTAGCCGCTAAATTCTGATTTGTTTTTACAAGGCACTCAGAAATAAATTTGCCAACCTTGTCTGAATCTTCACTATACTCATGCGTAGCATTCTGTACTGCTACTGGCGGTTCTAATCCCTCTTTACGGTACAATTGAAGTCCTTTTATGCACCAGTTCAATATACCGTCAATTTCCTGCTGTAACTGTTCCTTTAAATGCTTGTTTTGTTCTTTCTCTGTAAAATGGCGTTCAAATGGCACAACCTTTACACGATTACTGCTAAATACTGTTTTATCACTGATAACTGGTAAATAATTACTGTTCAAAATCAATTTAAATTTGGGTTTAAATTGAAATTCGTTCTCATGTAAAAACCTTGCAGATACGGTATCCCGACCGGTCAGTGTTTTCACTAGCGAAGAATCAAATAGCATTCGCCGTGGTGGTTCAGATGCTACCACAAACCTTGTTCCTGCCAGTTTTGCGATATCTGGCGAAGCTGTCCGGCTGTCCTTATTTGCTTTAATTGCCAATGACTCCGGCGAAATAGTTGTTGCGTAATCTCCTAGAAGATATAATAGCAACTCTGTAATCGTAGATTTCCCGTTTCTGGTTGTAGCACCAAAAAATATGTAAAATTCTTCTTCGCTCGTATCGCCTGTCAAAAGTCTGCCGGACATTTTCTGGAGATATTTTATTTTTTCTGCATCACCCTGCATGATCTCATTAACTGTCTTTTCCCATAACGTGCAAGTGGCAGCAGGATTGTAATTTGCATTACATAGCTTTGATAAAAGCAAGTCTGCGCTATGTTCTAACGCTTTCGGCTGATCACCAGATAAATCAAGAACACAATTCTTGCAGTTCAAGAGAAAATCATCTTTATCAAGTTCCATGTTCTCAAAAAAATTCAGATCTTTTGCATCGGTAACCATTACATTTCTGCTTCTATAATTCATCATTCCGGCGGTATACTTGATATAAGACTGTCTCTTATCGTCTGGTAAAAATACCGTTGCAGAATAACGTACAAGCACGTCTGCAAGCGTCTTAGCATTTCTTTTAGCTCTCATGCCTTCCTGATCAGCTACCCAACGTGTACCATCATAGTACATCCAGTCTTTTTTTGTTGGATTATAACGACTAACATCCATAAACACAGTTGCGAACAAATCGGCGCTCCCCCTGTCGTTCATTGGAAATCGCTCTACTGCATTAAGTTCGTTTAATTTCTTCAAAACTTCGTTCACATACTTATTATCATTCTCATTCATGGCATTGAAGTTATTATAGTAAGGACTGTTAACTTGCCAATCTCTTTTAAGTGCCGGAAAAACAGCTTTTTCAAGTTCTTTCTCTTTTAAAGGAGGGGTGCAACGTTTTTCATTCTCTACTCTAACTGCTGCCTTAATCGCATCATCATCAAGCCCTTTAGTACGTAAACTCGCAATTAGTCTAACTATAGTATCTACCCTTTTTCCCTCTGGAATTAGCTCTGGCACTTTAAAGTTTGTTTTATGCTCAGAATCTATTCTCTGTTTTTCACCTTTAAAAAAATCATTAACTATATCATCTACCTGCGCTATTTCATATTCTTTCGGCTCTTGCTCCCATTCATAAGTATTTCCATTAGGATGTACACTAGGCGGTGCTACAATATATCCTCCTTCCCCCCTAATATCAACCCCCTCGTAAAGTCCTACTTTATTAGAATGCGTAATAGTATCTTTATAAAAATAATGGTAACCACCTCTACCTGTTATGCTCTGCCAAGTTTCTGGAAGTTCTCCATGCTTATTTTGCCAATCTCTTAATACCTCATACCCGTCAATTCCTTTATTTTTGTCAACATCCAAATCAATTACAACTAAACCGTTTGATTTGTTCCCAGTTGCGATGCCGATATTATACCGAGGGTTTTGATTCCACCATCGTTCTATCTTTGATTTCTCCGTTGTAGCCGCTTTGCAACCACCTTCAATCGCAGGCACTTTATTTCGATAAGCCAGTGGGAAAACCGCCAGTCCCAGTTCTGCATAATACAAAGCCCATTCTTTCATACTTTTTACTTCTGCTGACAAATATCCCACCGCCCTTACTCAGAGATCTCATCCAGATACTTTCTGATTTTTGCTACATTCCAATACACTCTTCTGCCAACACAAAATTTTGCACCTGCTGCCATACCAATCTGCGTTGCTGTCTGTCTTCCTGAATTCAGCATTTTCTGCAATCCAGCAGTATCAACACTTAATGCGTCTGAAAATGTACTTGAGTACGATGTTGTTTTTCTCATAAAAAATACCTCTTCTTTCTGTCTGATTTCATATTGCCTTATGTGTTTCTTTATGGTATGATTATATCAATATAAGAAAGAAATTTCTATTTTGAAAGAAGAAACATTTTTATGATTGATTTGCAATATAAGAAAGAAAAGAGGTAAGTTATGAACTTAAAAGAAACTTTTATAAAAAATCTTTCCGAAATTTCAAACGGAAAGAAACAAAAAGAACTGGCTGAAATTATGGGATGTTCAGAGGGAACTATATCAAAATATTTGAATCCCTTAAAAAAAGACTTTCCAACCGCAGAAATGCTATACAATTTAGCAGAATGCTTCGATGTTTCCATTGATTGGTTACTTGGACGAAACAAAAATCCCAAAATAAAATCCCGGCTTTCTGCAAAAGATATCTGCCAATTTTTGATATCTATATATGAATCCCCCTCTTCTTTTCGCTTTGGTAAATACCATATTACTGAAAATTGTTATTATCTTCATGAAGATATGCGTGGAGACATTGATTACAATCGAGTAGACGAAACTCATATTTATGACACATTATACTTTTCTGAATGGGAACCTGTCGAAAATACTTACGAATCTCAATGTATTGCTTCACAAATAGGTAACCAGATTCCTACAAATGTTGCTATAAACAAATTTATCCATAGATTAATAAATATTTCTAAAATGTTTAAAGAGGGCAATCTCGACCAAGAAATGTACAACAGACTATTAGAAAGCTACTTAAATGATGTTCCAGACAAATGATCTTTACATAAAAAAAGCACCCAATACCAATTAAGGCGTTGAGTGCTTTCTTTTATGCAACAATTTTTTTATTACATAATACCATTTCTTTTCTGACTAATAATCACTTGAAAATTTCTTTATTTGCTGCTCCTAATTTTTTTTATGTATTTTAATCCTTTTTTTAATATTGGAAGTAAAAATACATCCAGTATCCCTCCTGATATTACAAAATATATTCCTATAATTCCCCATTTTGCAACAAAATCCCTAATTGTATATTCTGGTAAAAGTATTTTGCTCATAACTAAATAACCAATTTCAATCCATGTCAATATTGCCGGAATTATGAAAATAAATTCTACACTAAAAATTTCAGTATCATGTTTAAACTCATTATACAACGACATAATCGGTAAACAGACAAAAATGTTACATACATAAAGTATTCCAGGTATAGCAAATGATAATATTATTAGTTTAAGCAAATCCAATTCCATATATAATTTTCGATTCCATACAAAAATCAGAAGGCTTCCCGGCAATGCCCCTCCTATTATTGCAGTTAATGTATATCCTATCTTAGAAATCATATATTTTATCAGTTCATCCATTCTATTACCTCCGTATATTTTTATCGCTAATTACTCTATATAGTACAACAATCATACTTTACCTTTTTCGACACCCCCAAAAGCATCTTTGCATCAAAAGAGCCGGAACCTTTTACAGCTCCAGCCTCTCCTTTTAATCTTCATAATGACCTCTACAAGCAATGATCCAAAGAAATCCATTCTCGTCTATGTTGTAAACCAATCTGTTAACATCATCAATCCGCCTGCTCCATGCTTTTCTATGCTCAATGGCTCCGGCTTTCCGATTCCTTGGGACAAACCCTCTCTCTCGATAGACTTAATAAGTTCATTAATCCGCTTCAAAGTCTTTTTATCTTGTGTCTGCCAGTAAAGATAATCATCCCATGCTCTGTCAGCCCATAACTTTTTCATTCATCTACCTCGATCAGTTCGTGTTCCTGTCCATTGCCTGCTGATAACTGAGCAATTCCTCTGTCTATCATGGCAAGATACTCTGCATTCCGGGCAGCCTTTTCAAGCTGATTATATTTCTCAAGGCTCATGATCACAACATTCTTTTCGCCTTTACGGGTCACAATAACAGTCTCATGGTTATCCGTTGCCTGATCACAATAATCTTTCAAATTGTTTCTGATTGTAGAATAATTTACTGCTAACATAATTTCACCCGCCTTTCACAGTTGTACAATATATTGTTCTATTTCTTGTACAATTATTTTACTCTATTATTATATGACTGTCAATCTCAAATCATGCAGAAAATACCTGTAATCACATCTATTTTCACCATTTGTCACAAGATTGTCACAGACTCCTACCAATATGCCCGGAAAAGCGCGTATTTACGGCATTCTTTTAAAATTAATATCAAGCATTTTCTCTTGACAGCACAAATTTATTTTTTCCGATACACTTCTTAAAAATCTCATCAAAAAAGCCCCGGCATCCATATACTGAACACCAGGGCTCCCATTTCATTTATTTACATGGCAGATGCTACTCTGAGACAATCACAGACTTGGGCGGATCACCTTTGGTCTGCATCCTGCATCTTCGAGAGCTTTAACAATCTCATTCTTATGATCTGTGCCAAAAGCCTCCAATGTGATCTTAAGTTCCACTGCCGCATTTCTGTTCGTGCTTACAAACTGGTTATGATCCAGCTTGATAACATTGCCCTGAGCCCTGGCGATCACGCTTGCCACGCGTACCAGTTCGCCCGGCTTATCCGGAATGAGCACAGATACTGTGAAGATTCTGTCTCTCTGGATCAGACCATGCTGAACAACAGAAGACATGGTAATAACATCCATGTTTCCACCGCTTAAGATAGAAACAATCTTCTTTCCCTTCACATCCAGATGACGAAGCGCTGCCACTGTCAGAAGACCGGAATTCTCTACGATCATCTTATGGTTCTCAACCATATCAAGGAAAGCAACGATCAGTTCATCATCCTCGATAGTGATGATATCGTCCAGATTCTTCTGGATATACGGGAAGATTTTCTTTCCGGGTGTCTGTACTGCAGTACCGTCAGCAATCGTATTTACGTGCGGAAGAGTCACAACCTCACCCTTCTTCAGAGAAGCCTTCATGCAGGCAGCCCCTGCCGGTTCCACACCAATGACTTTGATATGTGGATTTAACAGCTTCGCAAGTGTGGAAACACCTGTTGCAAGTCCGCCTCCACCGATTGGAACCAGAATATAATCAACAAGCGGAAGCTCCTGAACGATCTCCATTGCAATGGTACCCTGTCCTGTGGCAACTGCCGGATCATCGAAAGGATGGATAAAGGTATATCCCTCTTTCTCAGCAAGTTCCAGTGCATGTGCACATGCCTCATCATATACATCACCATGCAGGATAACCTCTGCACCGTAACTCTTTGTTCTCTCAACCTTGATCAGCGGAGTTGTGGTAGGCATAACGATCACTGCCTTCACACCATATTTATGCGCAGCATAGGCAACACCCTGTGCATGATTTCCGGCGGATGCTGTGATCAGACCTTTATTTCTCTCTTCATCGGAAAGAGTGCTGATCTTATAATAGGCACCACGAACCTTATATGCACCTGTACGCTGCATATTCTCCGGTTTTAAATAAACCTTATTTCCTGTAAGTTCACTGAAATAGCTGCTCTTGATCAGCTTTGTTTCCTGTGTGACCTGTTTTACGATCTCTGATGCCTGTTCAAAACTCTCTAAAGTAAGCATTGTTTTTTCCTCCATTTTGTCCTAAATGTACTCCCGGAATCTTTTTGTACTTGATTTGACTCCGAAAGTACATCCTAATCTTGAGCGTCCGGGTTTTCTTTATGGTCTACATCAAACAACGCATTTACAAATGCATCTGCATCGAATTTCTGAAGATCGTCAATACTTTCTCCTACGCCAATGTACTTCACCGGAATATCCAGTTCAGACTGGATGGCAACTGCAATACCTCCCTTGGCAGTTCCGTCCAGCTTGGTAAGGATAATACCGCTGACATTTGCGACCTCCGCAAATTGTCTCGCCTGTGCAAGGGCATTCTGTCCGGTGGTACCATCCAGCACTACCAATGTCTCCAGATATGCATCCGGATACTCCCTCTCCAGGATCCTGTAAATCTTACGGAGTTCTTCCATAAGGTTCTTTTTATTATGAAGACGTCCTGCTGTATCGCAGAGAAGTACGTCTGCATTTCTTGCTTTGGCTGCAGCCACCGCATCATAGATAACAGATGCAGGATCTGCTCCCGCCTGTCCGCCGATGATCTCCACACCTGCACGGTTCGCCCACTCAGTAAGCTGCTCTCCTGCTGCTGCACGGAAAGTATCGGCTGCTGCAAGGATAACCTTCTTGCCCTGATCTTTTAATTTTCCTGCAAGCTTTCCTACTGAAGTGGTTTTTCCGACACCATTGACACCGATCACCAAGACTACGGATCTGCGGTTCTCAAATTCATACTCTGTGCTGTCCACACGCATCTGATCCTTGATCTCATTGATCAGAAGCTGTTTACATTCCATCGGTTCCTTAATATGACGTTCGGAAACCTCTTTCTTTAAGTTCTCAATAATAGAAGTGGTCGCATTGATCCCGATATCACCCATGATCAGAATCTCTTCCAGCTCTTCATAAAAATCTTCATCAATACTGGAAAAACCACTGAAAATACTGTCAAATCCGGCTACGATATTGTCTCTGGTCTTTGCCAGTCCACTGACTAATCGTTTAAAAAAACCTTTCTTTTCTTCTGCCATGTGAAACTCCTCCTGTTACTGGGTAAGCTGATTCTCCACCAGATCGACGGAAACCAGTGTGGATACCCCTTTTTCCTGCATGGTAATACCATAAAGCCGGTCTGCGGCGTTCATAGTTCCACGTCTATGGGTTATTATAATAAATTGTGTGTTTTTCGTCAACTTCTGTAAATATCCGGCAAATCGCCCAACATTGGAATCGTCCAGCGCTGCCTCGATCTCATCCAGCAGACAGAACGGTGACGGCTTCAGATTCTGGATCGCGAAAAGAAGTGCGATAGCTGTCAGAGCTTTTTCCCCACCGGAAAGCTGCATCATATTCTGCAGTTTCTTTCCCGGCGGCTGGGAAATAATCTTAATTCCTGCCTCCAGGATATCTGCCTCTTCATCCAGCTCCAGAGTTCCTTTTCCGCCTCCGAACAATTCCTTAAATGCCTTGTCAAATTCCTTCTGGATCTCGCCGAATTTCTCAGAAAACTGTTTCCGCATTCCCTCATCCAGCTCCTGAATGATCTGTTCCAGAGTTTTCTCCGCTGTGACCAGATCCTCATACTGGCCGGACAGAAAGGTGTGTCTTTCCAGAAGTTCCTTATAATCCTCAATAGCATTTACATTTACAGGTCCCAGCTTTCTGATATCATCTTTAATCTGAGCTGCCTGTCGCTTCATCTGCGAAAGATCAGTAAGTTCCTCTTTTCTGTAGGAAACGGCATTATTGGGAGTGATCTCATACTCGGACCACATATAGGCAATCCGCTCTTCCCTGTTCTCCTCTAGCTTGTCCATCTGTCCCTGCAGACGGTAACATTCCTTATCCAGAAGTCCGATCTGACCGGACAGATAATCTCTTTTCTCAAAAAAATCTTTATGCTGAGAAGTTCTGCTCTCTTTCTCCTTCTGCAGATTTTTCAGCTGCATCTTTGCCTGTTCTTCATGAAGGACAGACTCTTCCGACTCTTTTTTCAGCTGGGTGATCATCTCCTGCTTCTTTTCCATCTCTTCACTGCTGTGAGCAAGAGACTGATAAATATCCTCTTTCTCAGTCATAAAAGCTGTGATTTCTGCTTTCAGACGGCTCAGGTTTTCCTGGTCAAATTTCTCTTTCTGTTCAAGAGCGGATGACTGAAGACGGATTTCTTCTAACTCCCGGGTGATTTTCTTCTCTTCTTCTTTCCATTCATCCAGTTCTGACTGCTTTGCCTCAATAAAACTCTCCAGTTCTTTCTCATCCTGCTTTGAATTCTCCAGTTCCCTGGCAATCCGGTCATGATCCTGCCGGATTTCCATGACCTGGCGTTTGATCTCTGCCTGATCTCTGTTGATCTGCGCATATCCGCTTCGGATCTCCTCAGCTTTCTTTTCCTGCTGTTTGATATTCATTCTGGCAGTATTCTGTTCTATATATTTCTGACGGAGTTTTTCCTGAAATCCTGCAATGGCATCACGAAGCCTGTTTCTCTGATTTTTATTTTCCTCAACAGCATTCTGCATTTCAGTCAGATTCTGCTTCAGCTGATTTACTTTTGTTTCCAGTTCCTCTATCTCCCGCCGTCTTCCAAGCAGATTGCTGTTGTTTCTGAAGGCACCGCCGGTCATGGAACCTCCCGGGCTTAAGGATTCACCCTCTGTTGTGACCATTCTCAGACTGTGTCTGTATTTTTTTCCTATTGCAATGGCATGATCAATGTTATCAACTACCAGCACTCTTCCAAGAAGGAATTTCGTGATCTGCTGATACTGAGAAGCTACGGACACCAGTTCGCTGGCAATCCCCACAACGCCCGGCTCTTTCAGTGCTTCTTTCGGTGTAAACTCACCTCTGGGACTTATGCTGCTCATGGGAAGAAAGGTCGCACGTCCATAACGATTCTTTTTCAGAAATTCGATCATGGTTTTGGCAGTCTGCTCATTATCTGTAACAATATTCTGAATGCTCCCACCAAGAGCTGTCTCGATAGCGATCTCATAATCTTTGTTTACCTGGATCAGATCTGCGACAACACCCTGGATTCCCGGAACACGTTCTTTTTGTTCCATAACTCTCCGGATACTGTTTCCGTATCCATCATAGCGCTCCGCGATATTTCTGAGAGAATCCAGCCGGGATGCCTCTCTGTGATAGGCTGTCTGTTCTGCTTCCAGCTTTGTGTTCTGTTCCTTCAGCTTTTCCTGAATCTTCATCACACTCAGATTCAGATGTTCACATTCCTCATTGGCATTTTCAATCTGGGATGTAATCTCATCATACTGTTTCCGGGCTGTAGTCAGAATGGTCTGCTGCTCTTCCTCTTCACTCTTCAGTCTGAGAATACGCTGGCTGATCTCTGCCTTACGGATTTCTGCCTGTTCCATCATTGCATCAAATCTCTGGGCTTTACCCTTGACATTGGCGCGGCTGTTCAGAATTTCAATAATCTCATTTTTGCCATTCTCCACTTCGAGAGTACAGGCTTCCATATTCTCCTGCGCTGTCCTTAATTTCTCTTCTTCCTCAGAAAGTTTCTTACGGACAGCCTTTAACTGTGCATAAATATCCGTTTTTTCTTCTTCAAGTTTCTTCTTTGAATCTGTTCTTACTGAAAGTTCAGCCTCAATAGTCTGGATACGTCCCTTATAATGCTCTTCATTCTGTGCCCCTGCCAGTATCTGCTCATTTAATACATTAATCTGGCCTTCCAGCTGTTGTTTACGGATTGCCTGCTCCTGACCGGAAATGCGAAGTGCATCCATTTTGGAATTTAAATCTTCCAGTTCCTGTTCCAGACGTTCATATTCCACCTTGGTCCGGTCATAGGAACTCTGGGTATCCTTCAGCTGATTCTGCGCAATTATGTTCTTCTCTTCCAGTTCCTTGAGTTCTTTGGCTGCAGCAACATACTCCATCAGGAACATATTCACATCCAGTTCCTTAAGAGTCTCTCTTTTGGAAAGATAAACTCTTGCTGTCTCTGACTGTTTCTCCAGTGGTTCCAGCTGTCTGGTAAGCTCCGAGAGGATATCTGTCACTCTGATCAGGTTCTGGCGTTCTTCCTCCAGTTTTTTGATCGTGGTATTCTTTCTTCTCTTAAATTTAACAATACCTGCTGCCTCATCAAAAAGCTCTCTTCTCTCTTCCGGTTTACCGCTTAGGATCCTGTCGATCTGTCCCTGTCCGATAATGGAATATCCTTCTTTACCGATACCTGTATCATAAAACATCTCATTGATATCTTTCAGTCTGCAGGCACTTCCGTTGATCTTATATTCACTCTCTCCTGAACGGTAAAGCCTTCTGGTAACCGTAACCTCGTTAAAATCAACCGGAAGCTTATGGTCTGAATTATCCAGTGTGATCGCCACCGATGCATAACCCAGGGGTTTTCTTGTCTCTGTACCGGAGAAAATAACATCCTGCATATTTCCTCCTCGCAGAGACCTGGCACTCTGTTCACCCAGCACCCATCTCACCGCATCACCGACATTGCTCTTTCCACTTCCGTTCGGACCTACAATACCGGTGATCCCGTTATGAAATTCAAAATTGATCTTCTGGGCGAAAGACTTAAATCCCTGTACCTCTATATTCTTTAAATACATAATTCTCCTGTTTATTTTCTGAGTACACGAATCGCCTGGTATGCTGCGGCCTGTTCTGCTGCTTTCTTTGTATGACCGCTTCCCTGTCCCATCACTTTTCCGTTTACTCTTGCCTCCACAGTAAAGTTTTTGTTATGATCCGGGCCTTCTTCTTTTGTCAGAATATATTCCACCGGCTGTGTTCCGTTTTCCTGCACGATTTCCTGCAGGATGGTCTTGCTATCATAAAAGAGCTGTTTGTGTTCAATATCATTCAGGATAAAATTCAGCACAAACTCCTTTGCATTAGCAAAACCACCATCCAGATAGATAGCTCCCAGTAAAGCCTCTGTTGCATCAGAGACGATAGAATCCCTGTTTCTTCCGCCTGTCATATCCTCGCCCTTTCCAAGCAGCAAAAACTGCGGCAGTCCGAATTCTCTTGCACAATAGGCAAGGCTTGGCTCACACACCAGGCTAGCTCTCTTCTTTGTCAGCTCTCCCTCCGGTATCTGGGTAAATCTTGCATACAGATAATCACTGCTGATCAGCTCCAGCACAGCATCTCCCAGAAACTCCAGTCTCTCATTGCTGCCCAGCTTCCCCAGCTTCTTCTCATTTGCATAGGAACTGTGAGTCAGTGCCTGTGTAAGATAATGTTTATTTTTAAAATGATATCCTATGATTTCTTCTAATTCTTCTGTCTTTCTATTCATTCCTCTAACCCTCTCCATATGCACAGGGCTGTCATCTGACAACCCTGCGGCATCATTTTTTGCAACTGCTCAGTCCGCCTGTATTATGCTCCTGTCAAATTTCAGACTGCCGGACAGTTACATTTTTATTTAATTGTCCGAATTGCTTCAACAGCATCACCGACTGTCTGAATCTGTTCGACAGATTCATTATCCAGTTCAATGTCATACTCCTCTTCAATCCCCATAATAATCTGAAAAATATCAAGAGAGTCTGCACCAAGATCATCTACAAATGTAGTGTCTTCTGTGATCGAATCTGCATCAATATTCAGAACCTCTGCTATGATAGCTTTTATTTTCTCCAGTTCCATCTTCAACCCTCCTTCCTGTTTCTGTTCCTGTCCTGCTCTATTCTGCTCCGGACTTCAGTACTTCCTGATCCTCCAGGATACGCTCTGCGATCTTCTCGTTGATCTTCTCCTGTTTAAACTGTACACACTGGAAAATACCATGTTTGATCTCAATGGCTTTGGCACTTCCATGCGTCTTTACCACAAGTCCTTTAAGCCCCAGAAGCGGTGCTCCGCCATATTCCGTTGCATCAAAGGATTTCAGAGTTTCTTTCAGTGCAGGCTTTACCAGAAGTGCACCGATCTTACTTCTTGTGCTGGTCATCATTCCTTCTTTGATCTTCTGGACCAGGGCAGAACCAACTCCCTCATATAATTTAAGGATCACATTTCCCACAAATGCTTCGCATACGACCACATCCGCATATCCTGCCGGGATATCTCTGGCTTCTATACTTCCGATGAAATTAATGCTTTTGCATTCTTTCAGAAGGGGGAAAGTTTCTTTTACAAGTGCATTTCCCTTCTCCTCTTCCGCCCCGTTATTTACAATGGCAACTTTTGGATTTTTAATACCGACTACGTTCTCCATATAAATAGAGCCCATCTTCGCAAACTGCACCAGATGCGATGGACGTGCATCCACATTGGCACCACAGTCGATCAGAAGGGAAACACCCTTCGTGGTAGGGATCAACGGTGCAAGAGGCGGCCTCTCCACACCTTTACTTCTGCCTACCAGTACCTGTCCGCCAACAAGAACAGCTCCTGTACTTCCTGATGAAACAAAGGCATCTGCCTCCTGTTTCTTAACCATATTCAAACCTACTACGATTGATGAATCTTTTTTCTTACGGATTGCAAAAACAGGGGGTTCTGCTGTCTCGATCACCTGGGATGCATTGACAACCTGGATCTGGTTCTTCGGATATCCAGAATATTTCGCCAGTTCCTTATCTATCACTTCCTGTTTTCCTGTAAGAATTACTTTTATGTCCTGTCTCTCTGTTACAGCTTCCACTGCAGCTCTGACAGGTTCTGCCGGGGCATTATCCCCGCCCATTGCGTCCACTACAACTCTGACCTGTTCTGCCATATTTTTATATCTCCTGTTCACTTACTGTTCACTTACAGATGTCAGAATCAAAAGATATTTTCTGTTACTGACCCGGCATCCGCAAATTGCCCCGCTGCAAAGCAGCTCCTGCAATCTTCCATAATCTGTATCATACTAAAGAACCCTCTGCAAAGTCAATAGCATCTGAAAAAAATCACTTTTCACTTTTTTGTGCCTCGATTCGCTCCGCCAGATCATTCAGATAAACCCACCTGTCCATCTTCTCATCCAGATCTGCCTGTGCCTTCTCCTTCTGCTCCATGATCTCACGAAGCTTCACAGAATTGGTGGCATTGGCCTCCATATCCTTATCCAGCTTCTCCAGCAGTTCCTCCAGCGCTGCAATATCATCATCGATAGTTTCAAATTCCCTTTGCTCTTTATAGGTAAATTTCAGCTTCTGGGGACGATTCTGCTTCCAGTCTGCCTGAGCCGACTTCTTCTTTTCCGCGCCAACTGCAGTGCTCTGTCCTTCAGATACTGCCCCGCCTTTTCTCGCCAGTGCCTCTGTATAATCCGTATATCCGCCCTCATACTGGGTCAGATGTCCATCCCCCTCAAAAGCAAAAATCCTGTCCACAATATTATCCAGAAAATACCTGTCATGAGACACTGCGATCACAATCCCTGCAAAAGAATCCAGATAATCCTCCAGAATGGTCAGTGTAGGAATATCCAGATCATTACTTGGCTCATCCAGAAGAAGCACATTCGGCGCCTCCATCAGAACCTTCAGCAGATACAGACGCCTCTTCTCACCACCTGACAATTTGGCAATGGGTGCATACTGCATGGCAGAATCAAAGAGAAACCTCTCCAGCATCATTGTTGCGGAAATCTTCCCGTCTCTGGTCGGAATATACTCTGCCACGTCACGGATATAATCGATCACACGCTGATTGGTATCCATATCCGGCACTTCCTGTGCAAAATACCCTATGCGAATGGTTTCTCCAATTTCCACTTCTCCTGCATCCGGCTGTATCATCCCATCAATAATCTTGATGAGTGTTGACTTTCCGCACCCATTAGGACCAATAATCCCAAGACGCTGATTGCGCAGCACAATATAATTAAAATCATCCAGGATCTTCTTCTCACCAAAACTCTTGCTGATATGGTGAAGTTCGATCGTCTTCTTTCCCATACGTGTCTCAACAGAATCCAGCTCCACATTCGCATCCCGCACCGGAGCCTTTCCGTTCTTCAGTGCCTCCAGGCGTTCCAGACGTGCCCGCTGCTTGGTACTTCTGGCTCTGCATCCACGCTTTGCCCACTCCAGTTCCATGCGGAGTACGCTCTGTCTTTTCCTCTCACTGGCAAGCTCCATCTCCTCACGCTCTGCCTTCAGTTCCAGAAACTTCGAGTAATTAGCCTCATAAGCATAAAGGCCGCCATGGGAAATCTCCAGAATCTTATTAGTGACCCTGTCGAGAAAATATCTGTCATGAGTAACCATAATCACAACGCCCTTAAAACTTCTCAGAAAGTCCTCCAGCCAGGTCACCATCTCATTATCCAGATGGTTGGTGGGCTCATCCAGAAGCAGCACATCACAGGGATTCACCAGAGTCCTTGCCAGTGCCACCCTTTTCTTCTGTCCCCCGGATAAATGATTGATCTTCTCCTCATGGTCTGTAATTCCCAGCTTATTCAGAACATTCCTTGCCTCGCTCTCAGTACTCCAGTCCTTCTGCCACTTTCCTTCTGCCACATAATCCAGGACAGAAGCTCCCCGCGGAAACTCCGGCATCTGCGGAAGATACGTGATTCTCAGGCCATTTTGAGTGATCACCTGCCCCTCATCCGGCTCCTCCAGACCGCCGATGATCTTCAGAATCGTAGACTTCCCGGTCCCATTAATCCCGATGATCCCAATCTTATCTCCCTGATGCACCCCGTAGGAAACATCATCAAGCACCACCTTCTCACCAAACACCTTGGAAACATGCTCTATATTCAGAATATTCATAAATTCAAACCTCTCTCGTAATTTTCGCTTCCTGTCTGTTTCTGCTCATCTGTAACATTTCCACAAAAACTATAGAATTCGTTCCTCATTATACCATCTTCCCAGCCATTCTAAAACCCCCGGCACAGAAAAAACACTCCCCTCCGAATAAATCTATCCGAAGAGGAGTATCCTCAAAATCACATATTTTTGTTCCTGAAAAAGAATTGCTTAGTTCATCTCAGTTCCATTCTCAACTGCATACTTCAGTCCCTGCACAGCAACCGCCAGCGTAGCTTCCTCTACAGTAGCGCTTCCAAGATCACCCATATCCAGTGTCAGTGTATCATCATCATTCACTGCCACGCCAAAAGTAAGTGCCATCTCAGAAACTTCATCAGTAATCGTCACAGTACCATTCTCTTCATCAAAAGTACCTTCGCCAACAAAGCTTACATAGTTATCATCCTGATCGATCACAAGTACTGAGCAGAAAGTTCCATCCTCATTAGCTGCATAAATAAAAGTCTCACCTGCTTCTGTCTCACCGGAATAACACTCTGTCAGGATATCACCCATATCCTGATAAGTCTGATTATAATCCGCCTCATCTCCGTCTGCCTGGTAAGGCTCCAGAGTTGCAGTCAGTTCCAGATTCTCCTCATCATAAAGCTCTAGAAGATTCTCTTCCTCATTTACCTGTACCAGATAAGCTACCATATTTTCATCATCATACGTGCCGTCATCATTTGCAAACTGCATTGCCAGAGCTGTATACTCTCCATCTGAGCTCAGAGCATATACGCCTAAAACATCCTGTTCTTCATCCTTCCACTGACCAAAAAATGAATTATCTTTGTAGAATCCGTAGATATCTCCTGCGCTGTCCTTCCAGAGTCCTAACATTGCCTCTGATACATCTGCGACATCTCCGTCATCTGCTGCTTCTTCTGTAGTCTCCTCTGCTGCCCATACCGGAACAACCATAGAGCTTACCATTGCAGCAGCACAAAGACCTGCCATTATTTTTTTCCAGTTTTTCATATTTTTTTACCATCCTTTCTTAAAATGTGTGTACATATTTCTAAACTGAATTTCTATGTTCTTACTATAAAAAATTTCAGTCTTATTTTCAAGATACATGGGATTAAATGACATTTTTCATGAAATATGGAAAAATGAATAAATACTTATGGTATTACTTGCTTTCAGTAAGGAATCCGTACTTGAATAACTCATGAAAATACGCTAAAATACAAATTATGTTTAAGTTAATTTAGGAGGTACTCCTTTTGAATATTGCAATCCTTGACGATTCAAAGGAAGATCTGCGTCAGGTAAAATCTGTCATTTCTTCCTATTATGAATCCCAGAATACATCCGCAGACATCCATTTGTATTCCAGCGCAGAAGCTTTTTTTACTAAATACATACCCGGATTTTACGACCTGATCATTATGGATATTTATATGGGCAGTATGACCGGTATGGATGCAGCCAGAAAGCTCCGCGAAGCCAGGGATACAGCTGCTCTGATTTTTATTTCAAGCAGTGATTCCTTTGCTGTGGAAAGCTATGATGTACAGGCATCCTACTATCTGCTGAAGCCCTTTGACCCGGAGAAGCTCTGCCGGATCCTCTCAACAATCCAATTCAGACAGTCACAGAATTCCAGATATATAGAGCTGATCTCTGACCGCACCCCTGTAAAGATCCCAGTCAGGAGCATCCTGTACGTGGATACCTACCGCAATGCAGTTCAGGTACATACCACAGATGCAGGTATCATACGCTCCTACATAACCTTCCAGAAATTTGAAGAGCTTCTGGAGGGAATGAAATGTTTTCTCTCCTGTTACAGAGGTTGTATCGTAAATATGGATCATATCGAAGAATCCACAGATGAAGGCTTTGTTATGGACAATCAGGAACTTGTCACTGTACGCAAGCGCGGCTCCAACGCAATAAAAAAAGCATATCTGGAATACTTATTCTCTTCAGACTCTGATAAATAAGTATTTCCCATATGCCTTTCCCCCTCCGGGCAGTAAATTTTTATTTACTGTACTGTTTTCACCGGCAGAAAGATATTTACTTTAAAAATACCCTCTTCTGTATTAAAAACTACATATCCGCCCATTCGTTGTACCACTTCTGCCACAGACGCTGTTCCGATTCCAAAGCCTTTATGCTTTGTTGAATAAAAAACTTTTTCTCTTCGCTGGATTTCATTGGAATATGGATTTGAAATCTCTATCAGAAGCTTCCTGTTCTTAACCTTTGTAAGCATCTTTACATAAGGCTTATTTTCCGGCAGCAGATCTTTTACTGCATCTACGGCATTTTCCAGAAGATTTCCATATATTTTGCACAGATCTGTATCTGAAATGCCAATATTCTGTGGCAGCATCATATCACATTCAAAAGGAATCCCTTTCTCTCTCAGTTCTCCTGCATAAAAATGGATCACTGCATCTACGGCCATGTTTCTGCAATAACAGATTAGCTTTTCCCCTTCTGTTATAACGGATGCATACTCCTGCAGGTATTCCATCATCTCCTGATATTTTCCCTGCTGGGTGTAAGACATGATGGTGCGCAGATGGTGTCTCATATCATGGCGCATCCTGCTGATCTCATCCATCTTTTCTGTAAGTTCCTCATAATTCTGTTTCTGTATCTGCAGTTTCTGTTCCATCTGACGGCTGTATTCTCTATAGGTAAGCTGAAATCTGTAAGCATTGGCAAGCTCCATCCACAGAGTCAGTCCCACACTGGCTACAAGCACTGCTGCACCAATTTCCGTAAACCACCCGCCAATGATCGGCTCATATAATCTCCATATCCTGTCTGCTGCCAGAGACGCTGCATAAACAACAATTCCCACTAAAAGTACATTACTGTACTTCTGTTTTATCTCCTTTACACTTCTGAAAAGCAGATAACCGGCTGCTGCCCACTTCAAAATCTCTGTAAGCTTAGAGATCAGATACAGCCCTGTTGCAGACTGGGCTCTGCTACACAGCATTTCTGCCACAAAAACCATCACTCCGGCTGCGGTGGCCACACCTGCAAGAATTTCCGGAATCCTTTCCTCACCTCCCAGGATCTTCTGTTGTACCAGCATAACACCGGCAAACATCAGATAATAGAACAATGCCTCCATTCCATAACAAGGCTGTACTTTTACTGCAACAAAGGAATGCAGGATCGGATAAGAACCATATCCCAGCACACAGATACAAAGCAGGGCAAAAAGTCCAAACTCCACTTTTTTAGTTCGCATATACATATACACTGAAAAAATCAGGACAAAAAATGTAAAAGCCATAAATACCACAGCAATCATAAGTGACAACCCGCGGATAATATTCACTTTAAAAGGAGAAGCCAAAACCGGCACATACTGAATTCCCGATGACACCGAATGTTTGTCTGTCACTGCGATCACAATCTCTGCAGTTCCTTTTCCCTCAAAGGTAAATACCCTGTTCTGAATCTGCTCCTGGTAATTGTCCGGATCCGGATTTCCCATCTGCCCCATCAGTTCCCCATTAATATACAGCCTGTAAGCAGAAAAAATCTCTGTCAGGCCAATAGCATATTGTTTTTCTTTTTCAGGAAGCACCAGGGTCATCCGATAGGTACCACTTCCAAAAGGAGATTTATTTTTGTCGCCCAGGTCCATTCCACCGTACTCGCCAATGGAAACATAACGGCTGTAGCAGCCCTCCTTCTGTTCCTTTATGTCCTGCGGTGTCAGCAATACATCCGGATAATATTCCCATTCCCTGGCAAGATAATGCACAGAATCATCATCAGGTACATAGAGGATTCCCTGAATGGCCTGATCCCCCCTGGCCGTATATTTGTTATCAAAACGGTAAAACAGAAAGAATATGCCCATAGCCAATGCAAATACAACTGCTATGAGCAGTAATGAATATTTCCAGTTCTTCTTCATTGCTGACACCTCCTTCTGTTTCCGGGTGCTTTTTTGCTTTTCCTCTGTCCCTTATCTGCGTTTTTTACAAAGTACAAAAATAGCAGCAAATGCCATGATACATACTGCCAGTAATGTAGGTATTATCATTAGAAGCTGCCTGCCGGAATCTTCTGTTTTCTGTTCTGTTTTCTCTTCCGGCACCGACTCTTCTTCTGTAAATCCTGTATCTTCTCCATCTGAAACAGCTTCCACACTGTCCTCATCCGTCTGATCTTCCATACTTTCTGATTCTCCATCTATGAGGAAATAGTCTCCTGTCTGGCTGATTTCCATGCGGAGAACATTTTGCTTTTCCTGATAATTCACTGCATATTGATTTCCCTGCACATCCTCCGCTTTTACTGTTTCAGGTGACTGGATTCCGCCAAACACAGATGTCTGGAATTCCACCACTGTTCCCGGAACTTCTGTTACCTCCTCACCTCTGACAAAAATCCGCAGAGAAAATGCAGTTTCTGACGTTTTCTCGATTCCTATCTGGATTTCATCCTCTGCATTGATCTTCCATCCGTTCACTGTATCCGGAGAAAATGTCACAGAGATTCCCTGTTTCTCAAACCTTGCACTTCCATTCTGTTGGATCATAAGAAGCATTCTCTTTCCACTGACTACAGTAATGGTGTCGGTGCTTAACTCTGTCACGGAATTCTCTGTATCCGATATTTCAGCAGATTTTGCATCAGAAGCTTTGTTACTGCTGCTATTCTGTCCGTCTGTATTATTGTCTGTTCCGTAAGAGTCACCATAATGATATCCGGCACTTCCCGTATTCAGATTCTCTTTCTTTTCTTCCTGTACTACTTCTGACGAAGCAGGTGCTTTCTGCACAATGTCAGGAAGATCTTTTTCCTCTCTGTCCGAAAAATTTCGCTCATGCCAGTATTCATTGACAATAAACGCATCATTATAGGAAAAAGAATAAATTCCTGTGCTCCCTTTCTCATAGACAGCACAGATCTGGTAGTTCTGTCCTTTCTTTAATATCTCTCTGTAATAAATCTGAATTCCATCAGAAGTCACTTCCACCAAGTCATCATCAATTTTCCGGTAATTTCCCTCATTCTCAGAGAGGTAAACCTGTATGTTTCGGCGTTCCTCTGCAGAAAATCCATCCAGCAGCATAGGAAATTCCAGCAGGTCTACTGTCGGCATACTGTAGGTATTAATCTGCGGTTCTCCTTTTTTCTGTACAGAAAGATATGCATATGCCTCTGGCAGCGTCAGGCTGTCAGATACTTCATATCCCTCTGGGATCACAAATGATCCGGTTACCTTGTACACACCTTGTTTTTCCCTGTTTACCTGGCTCAGATTCCAGGAGGATTCCAGAATCAGCTCCGGATTCTCGGCTGTATTTTCAAATGTTTCAGCAGTACTGACCCTCAGTCTGACATTCTCCTTCAATTCTTTCTCAATCTGCTTCAGGCTTCCCCCCGTTTTTACTGCATAGGCAGCACATCTGCTGAGATATTTCTCATCTCCGGTATCATAAGAACAGATGATCTTTCCAGGCTTCTGTGTATTTCCAAGCAGACTGTGCTGATAACCGTAAATTTTAAGACTGCCGTCTTTTTGATATTGAAACCGCAGAGTATTGGTCTGCTTCCTTCCATTATCATAGGTTACCAACAGAGAATAGGTATTGCCCACAACCATACTCTGGTTAGATACATACAGGCCTTCCTCTTCACAGAGAGCAAAGCCCTCCTCAGTGAGGTTAATCCACTGTCCGCTTTCTTTCTTCAGATAAGCTTCCATGGAGTCAAAATTTTCCTGCTTCAACCAGGGAAATATATAGATTCCTGCCGCAGTCAGCCTGTAATATATATTAATATCCGGTTTGTCCGGGTACTGCACAGAAACAGTTGTCTGTACCTGCAGACTTTCACTCTCATCAAAAGCATACTCAGGCGGAAGCTTCAGTACACCTTTCATTGTGTAAACGCCTGCCAGTTTCATATTTACAGACGAAATATCCCAGAACACCGGAATATGCAGTGTATCTGTGTCTGTATAAACTGTATAGAAAACCCGAGACAGTTTCTCAGCGATCAGTTCGCTGCTTTTATTTATTTCTACAGCTACTGCAGGAATATCATGAGGTACGATCACATCATTTACCTGGATCACCGTGCCCCATACTGTGGTATTTTTTTTCATTCCCCATATGCCGGTCAGGCACAGAGTTATCATTAAAATCAGAACTGTTATTTTCTGTTTTCTCATGCTTTTTTCATACTTTCATTTTACATTACTACTCGATCCGTTATCTCTATTCTCAATTTCCTTTGTTCTTAGCTTACCTTATCTGGTGAATTTCGGCAACAGACATAGGATAAACTGCATTTTTTCATGAAAAATGGCGTTACTGTTTCTGTCTCCGGAAGTGCTCTGCCTTTTCCTTTCCAGGGAATTTCATGAAATAGTATACAACAAACAGCACCGCCGTAATACTCCATGAAACCGGATAACTGAGCATGATCGTATTAATTCCCGGGTACATCTGTCCGGCTGTAAAAAGCCACAGGATTCTCAGGGAACACACACCGCCGCAGGTAAGAAGCATAGGCACCAGAACCTTTCCGGTACCTCTCAGTGCCCCGGACAAAATTCCTATGATTACATAAATGAAATAGGACGGCAGTAAAAAACGACTCATATGAACACCATGGACGATCACTGCGCTGTCTGTGGTAAACAGACGATAAATCCAGGGAGCAAATGAATACATCAAAATGATCATCACCGCAGAACTGACCATACTCATGACCATGCAGACACTCACACTCTTTCGCATACGATGATATTTGCCGGCTCCGAAATTCTGTCCCACAAAGGTAGTAATGGAAATTGCGAACGCATTGATCACCATCCAGAAAATAGCATCGATTTTCCCAAGAGTTCCCCATGCCGCCACTGTGTCAGTTCCCAGATTATTTACAAATACCTGTATCACAATATTGGAAATATTATACATTACAGATTCCAGACCTGCCGGAATACCGATTCTCAGAACTGAAAACAGCATTCTTCTGTCAAAACGGATCTGATTGATCTTCAGCACATATATCTCTCTGGTTTTCAGAAGCATTACTGTTACGATCAGCGCACTGATCACCTGAGAAGTAACTGTAGCAACAGCTACTCCTGTCACACCCATGCCAAACGCAACCACAAACAGCAGATCAAGAATAATGTTCAGCACACAGGTAATAATCAGAACATACAGTGGTCTTTTGGAGTCTCCTACTGCACGCAGGATGGCTGCTCCCATATTATAAACCAGATTAAAAACCATTCCGCCAAAATAAATATGAAGATACACTGCAGAGTCCTCTACTACATCTGCAGGTGTCTTCATAAGCAACAATGCAGACCTGGTCAGAAAAATCCCCACTACAGTAAGAACAATTCCCGCTGCAATGGAGAATGCAAATGCTGTATGCAGTGCCTTACTCAGATTCTTCTTATCTTTTGCCCCATAAAACTGCGAGATCACAACTGCTGCCCCTGAAGAAAGCCCTACAAAAAAGCCAACGATCAGATTGGCGATCTGACTGGCAGAACCTCCAACTGCAGCAAGTGCCTGTTTTCCTACGAAACGGCCTACAACAATAGTATCCGCCGTATTATAAATCTGCTGAAAAAATGTTCCAAATACAATAGGAAAGAAAAATAACAGCAGCTGTTTCCAGATCACACCTTCTGTAATCTGATTTACCTTCTCCCTCTCATTCATTACTTTTTCCTCATCCATAAAATAATACACAAAAAAGCAGGCATCCCAAACGGGAGAACCTGCCATACTTTGCAACCATTAAAAATTAGTCTTCAACTTTAATGATTTCCTTTTTGTTGTAGCTTCCGCAAGCTTTGCATACTCTGTGCGGCATCATCAGTTCGCCACATTTGCTGCATTTTACAAGGTTCGGAGCGCTCATTTTCCAGTTTGCTCTTCTCT
>ENA-OWPB01000681-OWPB01000681.1-human-gut-metagenome-genome-assembly--contig:-NODE-681-length-40013-cov-6.551955_pt1 | contig 40013 bp, 38 predicted proteins | sample MGYA00248260_ERZ651838 | MGnify/ENA primary metagenome ERZ651838 (study PRJEB26924, sample SAMEA4378304) | human gut metagenome | biome: human gut; feature: human-associated habitat; material: faeces... | reverse complement strand
AATTGCTACCTACATTCTAACAGCTTAAGCAACAAGATGGATAATTCCTTACTGGATGTAAGGGGATTATCCATAAATATATTGTAGTAGAATATGGATGGAAAACAATAACAGAGGCGAAGGAGAAGTGAAATGAGTAGTTTAATGGGGATGCTGACGACTATCCAAAGTTATGTATGGGGACCTCCGACATTGTTGCTGCTGATTGGTACAGGGCTTTACTTTACGATCAAATTGAGAGGACTGCAGATCACAAAATTTCCACGTGCAGTAAGGGCCATTTTTGAAAAAGAAAGTGGGACCGGAAGCGGAGAAGGAGATGTATCGGCATTTGCGACTCTATGTACAACGATGGCAGCAGACATAGGAACGGGAAGTATTGTTGGAGTTGCAACGGCGCTTCGAATTGGTGGACCGGGATCGTTATTCTGGATGTGGATTTCAGCCATACTTGGTATGGTGACGAAATATTCAGAAAGTCTTTTAGCGGTAAAATACAGAGTGACGGACGAAAATAACCAGATGGCCGGTGGACCGATGTTTTATATCCAAAATGGTATGGGAGAAAGATTTATCTGGCTTGCAAAAGCCTTTTCTGTGTTTGGCATGTGTACAGCGTTATTTGGATGCGGAACATTTCCGCAGGTGAATGCGATCACGGAATCCGTCAATGTGACATTCCATATACCGATTATCGTAGCAGGAATTATTGTAACCGTTTTAACGGCGGTTGTGATCATTGGCGGGATTAAAAGTATTTCAAAGGTTGCTGAGATCGTTGTGCCGATCATGGCACTTTCATTTCTTGGAGGTTCGATCGTTGCACTGGTGATCAACCGGGCTGCAGTACCAGGTGCTTTTAAGGCCATTTTTACCTGTGCATTTGCAAAAGAATCGGTAATAGGAGGGACTGCAGGAACGGGTGTCATCACGTTTATGACGGTTATGAGAACCGGAATCGCCAGAGGTGTCTATACCAATGAGGCAGGACTTGGAAGTTCACCGATCGTTGCAGCGGCGGCGAAGACGAACTCCGGTGTGAGACAGGGCCTTCTTTCCATGACAAGTGTATTTGTTACTACGATTCTGACCTGTTCCATGACAGGACTTGTTATCATCAGCAGCGGGCTGATGGACAGTTCGGATATGAACGGAAGCACACTTGTTACAGCTGCTTATAACATGTGTCTGCCACACAATATAGGCATGTATCTGATCGCAGTAGGAATTATGTTCTTTGCATTTACCACTATTTTGGGATGGAATTATTACGGAGAACGCTGCCTGGTTTATCTGACCGGCACAACAAAATGGATCAAACCATATAAGATCATCTACATTGTAGCGATTGCACTGGCACCGTTTTTATCGCTGGAACCAATCTGGCTTCTTGCAGATATCACGAATGCGCTGATGATTATTCCAAACCTGATCGCAATCATTGCACTTAGAAAAGTGATCATTGGGGAAACAAAACTGTATTTTTCAAAACAAAATGAAGAAAAAATGTCTGCTGCGGTAAAAGCAGTGGAGTAAGAAAAGAAACCACCGCATTGGAAATGAGATCTGATGCGGCGGTATTTTTGCGTTAGAGGATAAATAAGGTTGTGACACCAACGCCCCAAAAAGAAAGTTAACACGATTCCCGCTTTCAGGGGTTCATCAGAATGTTTTGCCGAGGGGAACCGGAGTATATATATTTGGAAATCCGCCACCCACCAACCTATAAAATTTTCCCCACACCAGTTGGAAATCCCCCTCATTTCTGCTAAAATGGAACACAGAGAAAAGGAGCGAACACAATATGAATTTTGCGCATTTGCACGTCCATACGGAATACAGCCTTCTGGACGGTTCAAATAAAATTAAAGAATATGTTGCCAGAGTCAAAGAACTGGGGATGACAGCCGCTGCGATCACAGATCATGGTGTCATGTATGGTGTGATTGACTTCTACAGGGCCGCAAGGGCGGCAGGAATCAATCCTGTACTGGGATGTGAAGTCTATGTGGCCCCGGGATCCAGATTCGATAAAACGGCCGTAGGACGTGATGAGGACCGATATTATCACCTGGTACTTCTTGCCGAGAATAATACGGGCTACGCCAATCTGATGAAGATCGTGTCACGTGCATTTACGGAAGGTTACTATTATAAGCCAAGAGTAGATTATGAGCTTCTGGAGACCTATCACGAAGGAATCATTGCCCTCAGTGCATGTCTTGCCGGAGAGGTACAGAGAAACCTGGCGAGAGGGATGTATGAAGAAGGAAAAAAGGCTGCGCTTCATTATGAACAGATTTTTGGGAAAGGCAACTTTTTCCTGGAATTGCAGGATCATGGGATTCCGGAACAGCGCACTGTCAACCAGCAGTTGATGCGTCTGTCACAGGAGATCGGAATCGACCTTGTGGCGACAAATGATGTGCATTATACTTACGCAGAAGATGAAAAGCCACATGATATTCTGCTTTGCCTTCAGACAGGGAAAAAGCTCGCAGACGAGGATCGGATGCGCTATGAAGGCGGACAGTACTACGTGAAGTCCAAAGAAGAGATGGCAGCACTTTTCCCATATGCACCGGAGGCGCTGGAAAATACACAGAAGATTGCAGACAGATGCCATGTAGAGATTGAATTTGGTGTAACAAAGCTCCCGAAATTCGATGTGCCGGAAGGATTTACCTCATGGGAATATTTGAATAAGCTCTGTTTTGACGGACTGAAAAGACGATATGGAGAAGACCCGGATCCAGCCCTTGTGGAGCGCCTGAATTATGAATTGGGCGTTATCAAAAGCATGGGTTACGTGGATTACTTCCTTATTGTATGGGATTTCATTCATTTTGCAAAAAGCAACGGAATCATGGTTGGACCTGGGCGTGGATCTGCGGCGGGAAGCATTGTGGCGTACACACTTGCGATCACCAATATCGATCCGATTCGGTATCAGCTGCTGTTCGAGCGTTTCCTGAATCCGGAACGTGTGTCCATGCCCGATATCGACGTGGACTTCTGCTTTGAAAGAAGGCAGGAGGTCATTGACTATGTTGTGCGTAAATACGGCAAAGACCGGGTGGTGCAGATCGTAACCTTTGGTACACTGCAGGCGCGTGGGGTGCTGCGGGATGTGGGAAGGGTTATGGATCTTCCGTATGCTTTTGTGGATTCAATTGCAAAGATGATTCCGAAAGAACTGAATATTACACTGGATAAATCACTGAAGATGAACCATGAGCTGAAGAAGCTCTATGATGAAGACCCACAGGTAAAAGAGCTGATCGATATGTCAAAGAGGCTGGAAGGTCTGCCACGGCATACATCCATGCATGCCGCGGGAGTCGTAATCAGCCAGAAGGATGTGGATGAATATGTTCCGCTGGCACTTGGAGCGGACAACAATGTGGTCACACAGTTTACCATGACCACACTGGAAGAACTGGGACTTCTGAAAATGGATTTCCTTGGGCTTCGTACCCTGACCGTCATCCAGGATGCGATCAGACTGGTTGAAAAAAGTACCGGTGTGAAGCTGGTAACAGAAGAATTAAATTATAATGATAAAGCAGTGCTTGACTATATCGGAACCGGAAAGACGGACGGTATTTTCCAGATAGAAAGTGCAGGGATGAAGAGCTTCATGAAGGAGCTTCGACCACAGAGTCTGGAAGATATTATCGCCGGAATTTCTCTTTACCGGCCAGGTCCGATGGATTTTATTCCACAGTATATCAAAGGAAAGAACCATCCGGAGCTGATCACTTACGAATGCCCGCAGTTAGAACCGATCCTGGCACCGACCTACGGCTGCATCGTATACCAGGAACAGGTTATGCAGATCGTGCGTGACCTTGCCGGATATTCACTTGGGCGAAGCGACCTTGTGCGTCGTGCCATGAGTAAGAAAAAGGGCGACGTGATGCAGAGAGAGCGTCAGAATTTTGTATATGGTAATGAAGAAGAAGGCATTCCGGGCTGTGTCAAAAATGGAATCGATGAAAAGGTTGCGAATAAGATCTATGATGAGATGATTGATTTTGCAAAGTATGCGTTCAACAAATCACATGCGGCAGCTTATGCGGTTGTCTCATACCAGACAGCGTATCTGAAATATTATTATCCGGTAGAATATATGGCGGCGCTTATGACCTCTGTCATCGACAATCCGGGAAAGGTTGCCGAATACATTTACACTTGCCGACAGATGGGAATTTCTATCCTGCCGCCGGATATCAATCGTGGGGTTGGTGATTTTTCTGTAGATAACGGTAATATCCGTTACGGACTTGCGGCGATCAAGGGGGTCGGAAGACCGGTGATCGAGCAGATCATCCGGGACAGAGAAGAGCATGGCACGTTTCGTGATCTGAAGGATTTTCTGGAACGGCTTTCCGGTAAGGAAGTCAATAAACGTGCGGTAGAAAACTTTATCAAATCCGGCGCATTTGACAGCCTGAAAGGGACCAGAAAGCAGTTTATGATCATTTATGTACAGATCATGGATCAGGTAGCACAGAACAAGAAAAATTCGCTTGCCGGACAGATGTCGCTCTTTGATATTGTAGATGACGAACAGAAAAAAGAATTTGAGGTCACGCTTCCGGATGTGGGAGAATACCAGAAGGAAACGATGCTTGCATTTGAAAAAGAAGTACTCGGCGTGTATATCAGCGGACATCCATTGGAAGAATATGAAGAGAAATGGCGCAAGAGTATTTCCGCAACGACATTGGATTTTCAGCTTGATGAAGAGACCAGACGGACAAAAGTGCGTGACGGGTCAAGGGAGATCATCGGTGGTATGATCACATCGAAGACGATCAAATATACAAAGAAGAATCAGACGATGGCATTTATTACCGTAGAGGATCTTCTTGGAACGGTAGAGGTTGTCATTTTCCCGCAGAGCTATGAGAAAAGCCAGCAGTATCTGCAGGAGGACAGCAAAGTATTTGTGCGGGGACGTGTATCGGAAGAAGATGATAATGCAAGTAAGCTGATCTGTGAGGAGGTAATTCCGTTTGAGATGACGAAAAAAGAACTGTGGATCCAGTATGCCGACAAACAGAGTTACCTGCTGGATGAGCAGAATCTGTTCCGGATGCTCGCGGAAAGTGAAGGTGAGGACCAGGTTGTAATTTTCTGCAAAGCAGAGAGAGCGGTAAAAAGACTGCCTAAAAACACAAATATCCAGGTAGAACCTGGAATTTTAAGCAGATTGACGAATTATTTCGGAGAAGATTGTATAAAAGTAATAGAAAAACCCATTGAAATGAAGGGGTGAATATTATACAATAACGTGTGAATTGAGATAAATTAAGCAAAAGGATAGTAAAGTTACAAAGTAGAAGAGACGGAGGAGACATATCATGGCAGAAAAAGTAATCAGAACTATCGGCGTATTGACCAGTGGTGGAGACGCACCGGGAATGAACGCTGCAATCCGTGCAGTTGTAAGAACCGCATTGGGCAAAGGACTGAAGGTAAGAGGAATCAGAAGAGGTTATTCAGGACTTCTTAACGAGGAAATTATTGATTTAAGTGCCAGAGATGTATCGGACACGATCCAGAGAGGTGGAACGATTCTTCTGACAGCCCGTTGCGAGGAAATGCGTACACCAGAAGGACAGCAGAAAGCAGCAGCAATCTGTAAGAAATATGGAATTGACGGTCTGGTAGTTATCGGAGGAGACGGTTCCTTCAAGGGAGCACAGAAATTATCTGATTTTGGAGTAAACACAATCGGACTTCCGGGAACGATCGACCTTGATATCGCATGTACAGAATACACAATCGGATTCGATACAGCGGTTAATACAGCGATGGAAGCAATTGACAAAGTACGTGATACATCTACATCACATGAAAGATGCAGTGTTATCGAAGTTATGGGACGTGATGCAGGATACCTTGCACTGTGGTGCGGTATTGCCAATGGAGCAGAGAAGATTCTTCTTCCTGAGGAACATGACTACGATGAAGCAAAGATCATTGCAGACATCAAAGAAAGCAGAAAACGCGGTAAAAAGCATTACATTATCATCAATGCCGAAGGTATCGGTGATTCTATGAATATGGCAAAGAGAATCGAAAAAGAGACGGGTATGGAGACACGTGCTACTATTCTTGGTCATATGCAGCGTGGAGGAAGCCCGACAGCAAAAGACAGAGTTTATGCATCTATCATGGGATCTCTTGCTGTAGATCTTCTTCTTGAAGGAAAGACAAACCGTGTAGTAGGATACAAACATGGCGAGTATATTGATTTTGATATCAACGAAGCACTGGCAATGCAGAAAGGAATTCCGGAGTACCAGTACGATATCGCAAAACAGCTTGCCATCTAATAACAGACAGATTGGATGACGTGTATGACACAGGATGTATTATTGACGATTTCCGGACTACATGATATGGCATTTGCAGATCCGGAAGAAAATGAAGAGAATGAGCCGATTGAAGTGATCACTCCGGCGAGCTATTACTGGAAGAACGGAAAGCATTATATTCTTTATGATGAAGTAATGGAAGGGATTCCGGGGGTGGTTAAGAATAAGATCAAGATCACCGGTGAAGAGTCGATGGAGATCATGAAGAGCGGAATTACGAATGCACATATGGTATTTGAGAAGAATCAGATGAATGTCACATATTATGATACACCGTATGGGCAGCTTCATGTTGGAATTCATACACGGAAGCTGGATGTGAATGTGGATGATGAGCGAATTGATATTGCTGTGGAGTACGGGCTTGATGTGAATCATGAAGCGACGGCAGACTGCCGGATCGCAATGAGCATAAGACCGAAAGCACAGGCAGAGGAAGCAATTTCAGGAAAATAAACAAAAAGGGTAAATGATTCAATCGGCTCAGAATCATTTACCCTTTTTATTGTTACTTGTTCCGCAGTCTTGCCCAGAATCCTTTTTTCTTAGGTGGAGCCTCAAGAGAACCTCTGACTCCTTTTACTGCAGTGATGTAAATACCGCTTACGGTTGCTTTTACTTCTTTTTTGACTGGAATAAGATCATAGATGCTTGCATCACACATCAGAGTCATAATCTTTGGTCCGACTTTTGCCTTGACAACCGGTACCTTTGAACGACGAAGATACTTAGGTGTATTCTCAAGAACAACTGATGGGAAACCGGCATCTTTAAGCTTCATCTTGCCTTTGTCGATAATCAGGATGTTGACCTGCTGTGCAGCAGCTGCAATCATCTCTTCCTGTTCTGCCTGCTTTTTCTGCGCTTTCTTACCGAGGAAATACAGAACAACCAGGGCGATAAGCAGTACGGCAAGAATTACCAGTAATACGATCGTTATCTTACTCACGGGTTTTCCTCCTCAAATCATATTTACACATAGCTTATTGTAGCATTGTTTGTAGACAAGTGCAAGTAATTTGAAGTTTTTGGCGGCTTTTTGAAAGTAATGGAAAATCTGAAATAAATGTGAATTTTGGGAAATCCCTTTTCAATGACAGATTATGTGTTATAATCATATGTAGCGCTCTGATGTGGGTGATTCAGACAGTCAGAGAGAATGAAGATATAAGAGGTGTAAAAGAAAATGAAAAAGAAATTAACAGTACTGGCAGCAGGTATCTGTGCATTGTCATTACTTCTTACCGGATGCTCCAGTGAGATTTCCAATGATTATGTTACGATTACAAAATATAAAGGTGTGGAGATTGATAAAGTAGATGCGGATGCGATATCGGATAATGATGTAGAAACACAGATCAACAGTGTGCTTCAGTCTAAGTCAACTACAACAGAAGTTACAGACCGTGCAGCACAAACTGGAGATACAGTAACGATCGACTACGAAGGAAAGAAAGATGGTGAGGCATTTAAAGGCGGAACAGCGACAGATGCACAGCTTACATTAGGAAGTGGTCAGTTTATTGATGGATTTGAGGATGGCGTTGTCGGACACAATATTGGCGATACTTTTGATCTGGATCTGACTTTCCCGGAGAACTATGGAAATAAAGATCTTGCAGGTCAGGCAGTTGTATTTACCGTTACACTGAAGGGAATTAGCCAGACCGATGTACCGGAACTTACCGATGAATTTGTACAGAGTGTATCTGATACTTCCAAGACGGTGGAAGAGTACAAAAAGGAAATCAAAAAATCTCTGAAAAAAACCAGCAAAGAAAACCAGCAGAATACAATCAAGGAAAATGCCTGGAAAGCAGTACTTGAGAACACAACTGTGAACAAGTATCCGAAGAAGGATCTGAAGAATATGATCAGTTCGATCAAGACACAGTATAAGAATATGGCATCTTATTATAATCTTGATTTTGCAGATTTCCTTAAACAGTATATGAATATGGATGAGGAAACTTTTAATTCAAAGGCAACCCAGGCTGCAAAGGATCAGGTAAAGGCCAACCTTGCGGCAGATCTGATCATTGAGAAAGCAAAGATCGATGTGTCAGATAAGACACTTGAGAAGAAGTATAAGGAGTATGCAAAGGCTTACGGATACGAAGATGTAGATGCACTCAAAAAAGCACTGGAAGATGCCGGAAACCTGGAGAATCTGGAGAAGACAGCAAGACTGGATATCGTAGAAGACTGGGTAGCAGACAACTGCAAGCAGGTGAAAAGTACTTCATCTGACAGTAGTGAAAGCGGTTCAAACAGTACAGGAAGTACCGGCAGCACAGAAAGTACAAAATAGATATAAGCAAACATTCAAAAGGCGGAGAATAAAATCTCCGTCTTTTTTCTTCCTGAAGGGAATGGTATGATATAGAAAGTAATTGTTTTTACAAAATGAAATATACTACAGGAGGACAAGATGAAAGCAGTACTTTTTGATATGGATGGCATCCTGATCGATACAGAGAAATATCTGACAGTATACAAACAAAAGGCAATGCGGGAGGCGGGATACCGGTTGGATCTGGAAACGGCATACAAATTCCGCAGCTGTGCATCCGTATTTGCAAGAGAGCAGATGAAGGGAATTTTTGGAGAGAATTTCCCATACGATGAGCTCAGACGGCGCAGACAGGAGCTGATGAGTGATCATATTGCGCGTTTCGGAATTGAGAAGAAACCGTATGTGGAAGAGACGATCAAGGAGCTGAAAAGACGTGGTTATCAGACGGCAGTCGTGACGGCTACAGCGGAAGACAGGGCTGTGCGTTATCTGGAAATGGTCGGATTTAAAGAGCTGTTTGATGAGATCATCAGTGCATCTATGGTGAAATTGGGAAAACCGAGACCGGATGTGTATCTCTATGCCTGTGAGAAGATCGGGCGGAAGCCTGAAGAGTGCATGGCGGTCGAAGATTCACCGAACGGGGTAAATGCGGCTTACCAGGCGGGTTGCCATGTGACGATGGTTCCGGATCTGACACCTGCAGACGAAGAGGTCAAAAAGATGGCAGATCATGTCGTTCCAGACCTGCGAGGACTTCTGGAATATCTGAGATAACCCCTGAAAATGAGGAGAGCCGATATCCGGTCTCCCGAATATCGGCGTTTATGAAAAAGAAAAATTTTATTATGTGAAAAGGTTTATTTCCTTTTGACAATTATTAGTATACTCGTATCTTGTGAAAAAAGTGTGTTTATAATTTGAAAGAATTATGAACGTTTGTGAACATATTATACATATATTCTGAAGGGACCGCAGACAGCAGAGTCTGCAGCCCGACAAAAGGGATTTAGTCTGTTCCGGGAAGCATCGACCGGACGAAAAGCGAAAACAATTCCCGCATACATGGAGAAGTAAAAAACATGGATTCCGGATGCCACTGAACGCCAAGTGCAAAAGGCTGTCCTTCGATTTCAATTGCCTCAACTGTGCCATCAGAAGTGTGTGCACATGCATGGACATTTTTTCCGAGCAGATGAACGGACTGATGGTGGAAACTATTGGTATACAGAGTGTCTCCGGTCAGTTCATGAAGATGGCTGTCTTTGGCAATGAAAATCTGGTGCCACATATCGCTGCGGTTCTGTGAGGTCTGCATATGCAGAAAAGGATCTCCGGGCTGACAGGAAAGATCCTGGTAGATACTACCGCCACAGGCGGCGTTGAGCACCTGCATACCCCGGCAGATGCCGATTACCGGCAGATGACGTTTTAAGATTTCCTCTGCAAAATGAATCTGGAAAAGATCCACAGAAAGATTGGTCTGTCCTACACCGGGAAGGGGATCTTCATTGAAGAGAAACGGTGTAAAATCACCTCCTCCGGGGAGCAGAAATCCATCGCATATGTCAAGATAAGAATTGATCGGGAAGTCCTGAGGAAGAATCGGTATCAGTAGGGGGATTCCTCCGGAAATGCGGATTGCCCGCACATAGGTATCGGTTACAAACTGGTTTTTGCCGTCGAAGCCACAGCATAAGATTCCAACAACTGGTTTCATATTTACAATCCTCCTCTTTATCAGATAAATCAGTTGTTACAAAATATGTGGAGTCTGTATGAAATATGTATTATAATAAAAAAAGCAACATGCCAGATGGCAGGAAAGGAGTTCCTATGAAACTGGTTATTCCGGAATATAAAACATTAGAACTTGATACGATATTTTTAGATATGAACGGGACGATCGCTGTGGACGGCGTGATCCCGCCGAGTGTGAAGGAACGTCTTATCGCACTTTCAGAGCAGTTCCGAATTTATGTACTGACTGCAGATACGCATGGAAATGCGAAAGCGCAGTGCGAAGGGCTTCCGGTGATCCTGGAGACATTTCCGACAGGTAATGCAAAGGAGTATAAAAGGGAATTGGTAAAAGCAACCGGTGCAAAACGCTGTGTGGCAATCGGTAATGGCAGAAACGATGAGTGGATGCTGAAAGAGGCGGCGCTTTCCATCGCTGTTATGGACCGGGAAGGGGTCTATGGGAAATTATTGAAAAATGCGGATCTCTGTGTCAGATCTATGCAGGATGGACTGGATCTTCTGCTCTATCCAGGTCGGATCATTGCAGGACTCCGTGGATAATATTTGCAGAAGAATACGTAAGAGTATGTGGAAGGAGAAAAGATGCGTCAGGCTATAGTGACATTGAAAAAGGGCGAGGGACGTCTGCTGAAATCAGGCGGCGCCTGGATATTCGATAATGAAATTGATTCGATTATGGGAGAATTTGAGAATGGTGATATTGTGATCGTCCATGATTTTGACGGGTACGGAATGGGAAGAGGATTTATCAATATGAATTCTAAGATCCGGATCCGTATGATGACAAGAAAGCAGGATCAGGAGATCGATCATGCATTTCTGGAAATGCGGGTGAGAGATGCGTGGGAATACCGGAAAAAGACAGTAGATACATCAAGCTGCCGTGTGATTTTCGGGGAAGCGGATTTTCTTCCCGGACTGGTGATTGATAAATTCTCGGATGTGTTGGTTGTAGAGTCTCTTGCACTCGGAATTGACCGGATGAAAGAAGAAATCGTGGACATTCTGAAAGCGGTACTTTCAGAAGATGGAATTACGATCCGTGGCGTGTATGAACGAAGCGATGCAAAGGTTCGTCAGAATGAAGGCATGGAGAGAGTCAAAGGCTTTATCGGTGAAGAATTTGATACCAAAGTTGAGATTGTGGAAAATGGTGTCAGATATATGGTTGATGTCAAAGACGGACAGAAGACAGGATTTTTCCTGGATCAGAAATACAATCGTCTGGCAATCCAGAGACTTTGCAAGGATGCAGAGGTGCTGGACTGCTTCACGCACACAGGCTCTTTTGCGCTGAATGCAGGGATTGCAGGGGCAAAGCATGTGACAGGTGTAGATGCTTCAGAACTTGGCATAGAACAGGCAAGAGAGAACGCAAGACTCAATGGATTAGAGGATAGAGTTGAATTTGTCTGTGCAGATGTATTTGACCTGCTTCCAAAGCTGGAAGAAGAAGGAAAGCAATATGATGTGGTAATCTTGGATCCACCTGCATTTACCAAATCCCGTAAGACGATCAAGAATGCGACAAAGGGATATCGTGAGATCAATATGCGCGGAATGAAGCTGGTAAAACCAGGCGGATATCTGGCAACCTGTTCCTGCTCACATTTTATGGATTATGAGCTTTTTACGAAGACGATCCATCAGGCAGCGCAGAATGTGCATAAGAGGGTCAGACAGGTAGAATACCGGACACAGGCACCGGATCATCCGATTCTGTGGTCTGCAGAAGAATCGTATTATCTTAAATTCTATGTGTTCCAGATCGTGGATGAAAAATAAAGTGTTGTAGTAGATAAAAAAGGTATCGAAAATCAAACATAAATGATTTTCGATACTTTTTTTACTAGTGTACATATTTCAGATTTGATATTTTATTCAAACTGCGCAGCCGATAATGCAACATAATCTGCAGCATTTTTATAAATTGACTGGATCTCTTCCTCAGTAAGAGGTCTTTTTACTTTTGCCGGGCTTCCGATAACCAGCATTCCATCCGGAATAACTGTGTTCTGAGTAACCAGACTTCCGGCACCGATCAGGCAATGCTTTCCAATCTTTGCACCGTTTAAAATCGTACTTCCCATCCCGATTAGAGACGCGTCACCAATTGTACAGCCGTGGATCACACAGTTGTGACCAACAGTGACATCATCACCGATAACGGTCGGAAAACCGTAATCTACATGGACGGTGCTGTTATCCTGGATATTGCTGCGCCTGCCAATCGTGATCGATGCCTCGTCGCCACGGACGACTGCGTAATAGAATACGCTTGAGTCAGCACCAATTGTAACATCGCCGAGAATAACAGACTGACTGGCAATGTGGGTCTGTGGTGAAATATTTAAAGAAGACATTTTCCGTAACATCCTTTCTGGTAGTGTGATCGCTATTTTGCTTCTTGGGCAGTATCAGCGGTGGTTGCTTTTGCAGCTGTGTTTGTATCCTGTTCCGCTTCCGGCTGATAACCATTGATATTATATTTCTGCTCGTAATAATCAAAGGTGGATACATAATTGTTGTCTTTCAATTTCCGTACACTCTTAGTGTATTCGTGCATATCGAAATTGGAAGAATCCAGTTCCAGGATTGCAACGGCAATGTTAGAACAGTGGGCTGCAATACGATCATAGTTGGTGAGTAGATCGTTAAATGCAAATCCGGTGTTCAGATCACACTGCCCGTTACGGAGCCTTTTAATATGACGCATTTTCAAATCGTTGCATAAAATACCGATCAGTTCGCGAAGCGGTTCTACTTTGGCAGCATTTACAAGGTCTTCATCTACAAAGGAATTGATCGTGAGATCAAGGAGCTCTTTTAATGCGGATTCAAGAACATGAAGCTCGTATTTGGCTGCATCTGAAAAAATACGTGATTTTTCATGAAGTTCCTGTGCAACACGGGAAATATTGACTGCATGGTCACCCAGACGTTCAAAATCACTGATCGTATGAAGGAACTTGGCGGTCTGTTTGGACTGTTCCGGTGTCAGGTCATGCATATTGAGCTGCATCAGATAGGTTCCCAGTTTATCTTCGTATTTGTCGATCAGATTTTCCTTTTCCTGAATTTTGTTGAACTTATTATCTGAAAAATCTTTCAGCAGTGCAAGGGCGCGACGGATATTTTTGTATGCTTTCTTTGCCATTCCGTTGACTGCAAGCTGGCTCTGTGTGATTGCCAGTGGCGGATAATTGAGGAAACGTTCCTCAAGAAGATCGAAATCTGCCTGCTCTTCGTTGTCTTCATCGGTATCTTTAATAAGGAAGAAGACAAGCTTTTCAATCTTGCCGATAAATGGAGCAAGAACAAGGATCGTCAGAAGCCGGAATACCGTATTCAAAAGTGCCACACGGAAAGGCGACATAATTTCACCCATAAATGGGAAATGCACGATGGCATTTGCAGAATAGAATACGATGGACCAGAAAATCATACCAAATAAATCGTTCAGCAGATAGATCAGAGCAGTACGCTTTCCGTTCTTGTTCGTTCCGATTGAGGAAAGAAGAACCGGACATGCGGCACCAACGCCGATACCCATTGTGATCGGAAGTGCAGCTGCAAAGGTGATCGATCCGGTAATGGACAGTGCCTGGAGGATACCTACAGAAGCAGAAGCGCTCTGTAAAACTGCTGTAAATACGATCCCGACAAGGATTCCCATAAATGGATTCGTGAACATGGTCAGAAGTCTGACGAAATGCGGATTCTCTTTCAGAGGAGAGACAGCACCGCTCATGGTCTGCATTCCGATCATCAGGATCGCAAAGCCAAGCATGATGTCACCGATATCAGAATACGGTTTTTTCTTGATAAATGTACGGAAAATAATTCCGATGATTGCTACGATTGCAGAAATTGTAGCGGTTGATAAAAGCTGCGCGATTCCGCTGGAACCATCAATGTAGGAGAGACATAAGATCCATCCGGTGATACTGGTTCCGATGTTGGCACCCATGATGATACCAATTGCCTGTGCGACCTTCATCATACCAGAGTTTACAAATCCGACTACCATAACTGTCGTTGCAGAGGATGACTGAATGATAGCGGTTACGACAGTACCGAGCAGAAGTCCTTTCAGAGGAGTATTGGTCAGCCTGTATAAAATAAGTTCAAGCTTATTGCCGGCAACTTTCTTCAGACTGTCGCCCATCAGTGACATACCGTATAAAAACAGGGCTACCCCACTGAGCAATGACAAAACCATTGTAATTCCCATAATTTTGTTTTCCTTTTCTTTAAGCATTAGTTTACATTTTGTCGCAAAAAAATATCGTACAGCTACTTTAAATATGAAAAGTCTGCATGCAGATCACACAAAGTGACGCTATACGACACCCTTATTATATAACAAGAAAGTTTCCATAGGTAGACTGAAACGATATTTTTTTACACTTTTTTTACAAGGATTTAACTTTTTCTATACATTCGGTAGCAAAAAGAGCCGCATTTTCAAGGTCTGTGCGTGTCGGATGAATCATTGCTTCGTCAAAATTCTGTAATTGCCGTCGGATTTGCTGGCAATCGCAATCTTCTGGTGTATTCAGCAAGGATTCATATTTTTGACGGACAGCAAGCGGCATTTTCCCCTGGCAGATAAAAGAACCAAGATAACGATTGTCGTCTTCAAGCCAGATCCGGACACTGGATGCGATCTTTTTGTAGTATTCCAGGCTGTTCCCGGCACCGCAGGTTCCAAAGAGAGCGACGGATTTGTACGACAGACCGGAAAGGAAGTTGCCGATCTCGAGGCTGCAGGTTCCGCGGTGAACACAGAAACCGACAAAATAAATTTTGGCCTCTGGGAAATCGGTACGTTCATGAAGATTTATCAGATCTTTGGACATCCCCGGAAGAGATGCAAAAATTTCTGTTGCTATTTTTTTTGTATTTCCTGTCTCACTCTCATAGACAACAAGATAATCTAACATATAATATTTCCTCCTGTTATTTAGTGGTATGTATAAGGAGAACCGCAGAAGAATCCACCGCCGCCACAGCAGAGATTGCACATGAGGTTGGCAATGCAGAGCTTCACGCAGAAATCATTGTTGATCGTTGGTGTGCCGCCATACATTGTCTGTTGTGTACGATACCAGCTCCCGCCATTTTCAAGACGGCTGACAAGGGACTGATATTGATAGTTGGACGGCTCCAGACGAAGTGCTTCTTTGGCGTGCTCCAGGGCAAGGACATTATTGCCCATGCCGGAATTGGCGATAGAGCTGTAATAGTACCATCTGGCAGAACGGTCTTTGATCCCTGAAAGGACATTTAAAGCTTCTTTATAATGGCCACTGTTCAGATAATTGGCGGCGGCACGCAGATGAATATCTTCTTCTGTCTCAGTTGTCTGCTGATTCTGATTGGTATACTGACCGTAGAAACCGCCAAATGGACCAAAACCGCCAAAACCTCCGTATCCGCTTCCGGCATCACCATAACCTCCGGAGCCTGTTCCGGTATATCCGGAAGCACCCATTTCTTTTTCTTTCATGATCTGCTGGTAAGCCTGCTGGATTTCTTTGAATTTGGCTTCTGCCTGATCTTTATTTGGATTGTTGATATTGGCATCCGGATGATAAATACGGCTTAATTTGCGGTAGGCTTTCTTGATATCCTCATCGGAAGCATCCCGTGAAACGCCGAGTATTGAGTAAGGATCCTGCATAATTGATTATTCTCCTGATCGTTAGCTTTTTTTGATAAAAGTAGTCTGGCATTTTGGACAGCGGATCTCAATTTTACCTTTTCCTTTTGGGACACGGATCTTCTGTTTGCAGTTTGGACACTTGTAAATGTGGTGTGTCTTGCGCTGCGCTACCATATACTTCTGTTTTGCAAAAAATCCACGGATCTTTGAAGTGTGCTGGAGAAATTTCTGGTTTTCCAGTGCACGCTTGTAGGTCTGACGTGAAAACATGCGATAGTAAGAGTATATCACGAATGCCCACCCAATTACATAAAAAATACGAAAATGGAAGATGCTTGTGATCAGCATCAGAATTACGCCGCTCCATAAGAGAAATTTGCCGAAGGTATCTACTCCGTACCTTCCATACATAAAACGCATCAGTTTTTCTTTCATAATATTCACCCAATCTTTTTTATTTATAGAATATGATACTATACGATGGTTTACATTGTACGCCTGCACACACAAAAATCAATAAACTCTCTATTAAAAAACTCTAAAAAGTATGTTATACTGCTGATATCGTGAAAATATGGAAGAAAATAGGACTTCTGGGATTGCATGGCAATGGAGCAATCCGGGAACATCATATATAAAAAGCAGAGGAGGAAATTATGGGACGGAAAGAACATGGCCGGGATGAAAAGCATTCCAGGCGTGACCGGCGCAAGAAAAAAGGTGGAATCATCAGTACGGTCATTTTGATCGTTGCAATCTGTGTGTTTGCATTTTCTGCCTTTCAGCTGTATAAAATCTTTAACGGATATCACAAAGGGGAAAGTGAGTATGATGATCTGGTAAAGCTTGCGGTTACGGAAGATAAGGGGGAACAGGAGAACGGGACGGACGATCAGGATGGAAGCAGATTTTCCGTGGATTTCGATGCACTCAGACAGATCAATCCGGATGTGGTTGCATGGATCCGTTTTGACGAACCGGCGGTGATCAATTATCCGGTTGTGCAGGGAAGTGATAATTCAGAATATCTGAGTAAGACATTCAAAGGATATGACAATACCGTAGGAACGATTTTTGTAAATGCTTATAATCATGCGGATTTTAATGACAGAAACACGATCATTTACGGACATTATATGTATAATGGAACGATGTTTAATGAGCTGGAGCAGTACCACGAAAAAAGTTTCTGGGAAAAATACCCTTCCTTCTATATTTATACACCGGATGGCAATGTGGCTACTTATCAGATTTATTCTGTTGGAGTGGTAAAAGATACTTCCGAAGGCTATACATATCAGTTCGCAGATGATGCGGCGTTTGCATCCTTCCTTGAAGCAACGAAGGCGTCTTCTTTGTATGATACAGGTGTGGAAGTGGGAAATGATTCACAGATCGTGACGTTGTCCACCTGTACACGGGAGGGAAATGATGACAGAACGATCGTACACGGTGTCAGGGTAAATGTACAGCCGGCAGGAGAATAAAAGAGGAGTAAAGAGATGGCAGCAGAAGCAAAATTTGAAGTCGGAGATGTGATTCGGATGAAAAAACCGCATCCGTGCGGAAGCTCAGAGTGGGAGATCCTGAGAGTAGGGGCGGATTTTCGCCTGAAATGTCAGGGATGCGGACACCAGGTAATGGTACCGCGCAGACTGGTTGAAAAAAATACAAAAGAAATAAGAAAAAAGGCTTGAAACAAAGCCTGAATTATGATATCATACCAACTTGTGATATATTATTTATCCTTGTTCCCGGCGGATCCGGGAGCCAAAAGACCATAAGGAGGTGCAGGACATGAGCAAATATGAATTAGCAGTTGTTGTCAGCGCAAAACTCGAAGACGACGCCAGAGCAGAAGTAATCGAAAAGGTGAAAGCACTTGTTACACGTTTCGGTGGTAACATTACTGACGTTGACGAATGGGGAAAGAAGAGATTAGCTTACGAAATCCAGAAGATGAAAGAAGCTTACTACTACTTCATTCACTTTGAATCTGAAACAACAACACCAGGCGAAATCGAAGAAAGAATTCGTATCATGGATGGTGTAATCAGATATTTATGCGTGAAACAGGAAGCTTAGAAAGAGGCAACGTATGAATAAAGTAGTTTTAATGGGACGTCTGACAAGAGATCCTGAAGTGAGATATTCACAAGGTGAGAACGCTCTCGCTATTGCAAGATATACATTAGCTGTAGACCGCAGATTCAAGCGTGACGGAGAACAGACCGCAGATTTTATTAACTGTGTTGTGTTCGGAAAGAGTGCTGAATTTACAGAACGTTATTTCCGTCAGGGAATGCGCGTAGTGGTTTGCGGAAGAATCCAGACCGGAAGCTATACCAACAGGGATGGTGTAAAGGTCTATACAACAGAAGTTGTTGTTGAGGAACAGGAATTCGCAGAAAGTAAGAATGCTAGCAGTGCTAATACACAGTCTTATCAGGCAGCCCCGGCACCGGCGCCAAGCGCTGATGCAGGTGACGGTTTCATGAACATTCCAGACGGAATTGATGAGGAGTTACCGTTTAATTAAGGTTGAAAGGAGATGTGTACAATGGCATTCGAAAAAGGAAACAGACCGGATTCTCCAATGAAGAGAAGAGGCGGACGCAGAAGAAAAAAAGTTTGTGTATTCTGTGGTAAAGAAAACAACGAAATCGATTACAAAGATACAGCAAAATTAAAGAAATATGTTTCTGAGAGAGGAAAAATCCTTCCGAGAAGAATCACAGGAAACTGTGCAAAACATCAGAGAGCTCTTACAGTAGCAATCAAGAGAGCAAGACATATCGCTTTAATGCCATACGTTCAGGATTAATCGAATATGATCAGAACAGGATTTCCATTTTGGAAGTCCTGTTTTTTTACTGTTTTTCTGTCTGGCAGACGATTGAAAAAGGAGTCATTTGGGGTTAGAATAAGAAAGAGAAAGTTTTGAAATCTAAAAAAGAATTGGAGAATCAATTATGAAAAAACCAGTTTTAGTAATTATGGCAGCAGGAATGGGAAGCCGTTATGGCGGACTTAAACAGATCGATCCAGTTGATAAAGAGGGACACATCATTATGGATTTTTCCCTGTTTGATGCAAAAAGAGCCGGATTTGAGAAGGTTATTTTTATTATAAAGAAAGAAAATGAAGACAGTTTCAGAGAAGCAGTAGGAAACCGTATGGCAAAATATATGGAGGTTTCTTATGTATTTCAGGATATCAACAATATTCCGGAAGGTTTTGAAGTTCCGGAAGGCAGAGTGAAACCGTGGGGAACCGGACATGCAGTTCTCAGCTGCATTGATGAGATCGACGGGCCATTTGCTGTTATCAATGCAGATGATTATTATGGAAGACATGCGTTTGAAGCAATTTATAATTATCTGTCTGAGCATGAGGATGATGATAAGTATCGTTATGCGATGGTCGGATATCTTCTGAAGAATACAGTAACAGACAATGGTCATGTGGCAAGAGGAATCTGTACGACCAATGAAGAGGGGGAACTGGTAAATATTACCGAAAGAACCCGCATTGAGAAGCGTGACGGTAAGATTGCATTTACTGAAAATGATGGAGAAACCTGGGAAAATTTACCAGAGGATACACTGGTTTCCATGAATATGTGGGGATTTACGAGAAGCATACTGGACGAGCTGAAAGCAGAATTTCCACAGTTCCTGAAGAAAGGACTTACTGAAAATCCGATGAAGTGTGAATATTTCCTGCCGGCAGTCGTAAGCAATCTTCTGGAGGCAGACCGCGCAACAGCAGCGGTTCTTCCGTCGGCAGATAAATGGTACGGCATAACTTATAAAGAAGACAAACCGGTTGTCGTAGAAGCGATCCGCAATCTGAAAAAAGAAGGTCTTTATCCGGAAAATCTCTGGGAAGAGTAGAAATTTGTTAAAATTTAGTAAATAGTTCATTTAATTTACTAAAAAATATAAATAATTTAGTAAAAACACTTCCATATAGGCAGGATGTGTGCTATAGTGTGTAAAGAAAAGTAAATGATTCTAATTTCAGGAGGAAAAAATCATGGCAATTTTAGTAACAGGCGGAGCCGGATTTATCGGCAGTCACACATGTGTAGAGATGCTGAATGCAGGATATGAAGTTATTGTAGTAGATAATCTTTGCAATGCTTCTGAAGAAGCAATCAGACGTGTAGAGAAGATCACCGGTAAGAACGTTACATTTTATAAAGCAGATATCAGAGATAAAGAAGCATTGGATCAGATTTTTGACAAAGAAAGTGTAGAATGTGTCATTCATTTCGCAGGACTTAAAGCAGTCGGAGAATCTGTTGCAAAGCCACTTGAATATTATCAGAACAATATTGCAGGTACACTTACACTCTGTGATGTTATGCGTAACCATAATGTGAAGAACATCATCTTCAGTTCTTCAGCAACGGTATATGGTGATCCGGCATTTATCCCGATTACAGAAGAATGCCCGAAGGGAACCTGTACGAATCCTTATGGATGGACAAAATGGATGCTTGAGCAGATCCTGACAGACCTGCATAAGGCAGATCCGGAGTGGAATGTTGTCCTTCTTCGTTACTTCAATCCGATCGGTGCACATGAGAGCGGACTGATGGGAGAAGATCCGAAGGGTATCCCGAACAACCTGCTTCCATATATTGCACAGGTTGCGATCGGTAAGCTGGAATGCCTGGGTGTATTTGGTGATGATTATGATACACCGGACGGAACAGGTGTGAGAGACTACATCCATGTAGTTGACCTTGCAATTGGACACGTAAAGGCGCTGAAGAAGATCCAGGAAAAATCAGGCGTAAGCATTTACAATCTTGGAACCGGAGTAGGATATTCAGTACTGGATGTATTGCATGCATTTGAAAAAGCATGTGGAAAAGAGATCCCTTACCAGATTAAGCCAAGAAGAGCCGGAGATATCGCAACATGCTACTGTAATGCAGAAAAAGCAAAGAACGAGCTCGGATGGGTTGCAGAACGCGGAATCGACAAGATGTGTGAGGATTCATGGAGATGGCAAACAATGAATCCGAATGGATACGAAGCTTAAAAAAAGAAAGAAAAATGTGTCAGGGTGAACGTTGCCCTGGCACATTTTTTAGTTCCCTAATATCCGGAAAGGTGATATAATACAAATATCTATAGGTTTTAAGAGGGCTGAAAGATGAAAAAGGATATAAAGTTAAAGGGACAACTGAAATTGTATATGCAATGGCCGGGAATTATGATTCTTTTCCTTATCCTGATGAATATCTGGATCTTCAGGATGGATCGAAAGGCCGGGCTGCTTATGAGTGCGTTTGTGCTGGTTTATGCAGTCGTCATTGGCATTATGTATTTTTACAACAAGTCTCTGATTCTGGCAGACATGGTAGAGTTTGCAGCGCAGTACGGGATTGTCCAGAATACACTTCTGAAGGAACTTTCGATTCCGTATGCGATTTTACTGGATGATGGAAAAATCATCTGGACGAACACACAGTTCCGGGAAGTCCTTGGGACGACTATCCGGAAGGATACCTATCTGAGTAAATATATTCCGGAGTTGAACCGGGGCGTATTTCCAAAGGAAGACAATGAATCGGTAAGCCTGGAATTCAATTATCTTGACAGAGATTATCAGGCTGAGATCCAGTGCGTATCGGTCGAAGGTTTCAGTGAGACAGAGCAGCTTCTGGAGATACCGGAGGAAAAGGAATATTTTATTGCGATACATCTTCAGGATGTGACAGAGCTGAACCGGTATATCCGGGCGAATGAAGAGCAGCGGCTGGTGGCCGGACTGGTTTATATTGATAACTACGAAGAGGTCATGGAAAGTGTCGAGGAAGTAAGGCAGTCTCTTCTGGTGGCATTGATCGACCGTAAGATCAACCAGTATATTGCGGATTTTTCCGGTATTGTGAAGAAGCTTGAGAAAGACAAATATTTTGTTGTGATTAAAAAAGAAAGCTTCAATCGAATGGAAAAAGACCGTTTTTCTTTACTTGATGAGGTAAAAGGAGTCAGTATCGGCAATCAGATTCCGGTTACACTAAGTATTGGGCTTGGACTCAGTACAGATACCTATGCTGCAGGATATAATTATGCCCGTATAGCGATCGATCTTGCACTTGCAAGAGGCGGAGATCAGGTAGTTGTGAAGAATAACAAGGGAATCAGCTATTATGGCGGAAAGCGTGAGCAGACTGCTAAGAATACCCGAGTAAAAGCAAGAGTAAAAGCAGAAGCACTCCGGGAGTTTATCACCGGAAAAGAGCGTGTGATCGTAATGGGACATAAGATGGCAGATGTGGATTCATTTGGTGCGGCAATCGGTATTTACCGGGCAGCAAGTGCGATGAAAAAGAAAGTCAATATTGTCCTGAACGATATTTCTGTGACACTCAGACCGCTTTATGAAGCATTTACTGATGATCCGAAGTATCCGGATGATCTGTTTGTGACTTCCCATGAGGCGGAGGAACTGGCAGATGACAATACAATGGTAGTTGTTGTTGATACCAATAAGCCAAAGATGACAGAATGTGAACGCCTGCTTCGTCTGACGAAGACGATTGCAGTTCTGGATCACCACAGACAGAGCGATGAAGTGATTGAGAATGCGGTTCTGTCGTATATTGAGCCATATGCTTCCTCGGCGTGTGAGATGGTAGCAGAGGTTCTTCAGTATATCGGCGATGATCTGCGTTTGAATTCCATGGAAGCGAACAGTATGTATGCAGGTATTCTGGTTGATACCAACAATTTCATGTCCAGAACAGGAGTCCGGACCTTTGAGGCAGCTGCGTACTTGAGAAGATGTGGCGCAGATGTTACTTATGTAAGAAAACTCCTCCGTGATGATATGGCATCTTACCGGGCAAAAGCTGCAGTAATCAGCAGTGCTGAGGTATATCGGGATGTATTTGCGATCGCACGAGGCGAACATCTGGGAATTGAAAGTCCCACTATTATCGGAGCACAGGCATCAAATGAGCTTCTCAATATTGAGGAGATCAAGGCTTCTTTTGTACTGACTGAATATAATGGTAAGATTTACATCAGTGCACGTTCCATTGATGAGATCAATGTACAGATCATTATGGAGCGGCTCGGCGGAGGCGGTCATATCAACACTGCCGGTGCCCAATTTCCATATTCCGATATGGAAAGAGCGATTGAAACGCTGAAAAAGACAATCGATATTATGATAGAAGAAGGAGATATTTAAGATGAAAGTTATTTTATTGGAAGATGTAAAATCCCTTGGGAAAAAAGGCGAGGTTGTAAATGTAAGTGACGGATATGCAAGAAACTTCATTTTCAAAAAAAACCTTGGACTGGAAGCAAATGGAAAGAATTTAAATGACTTAAAGCTTCAGAAACAGAATGAAGAAAAGGTTGCACAGGAGCATCTGGAAGCAGCGCAGGAACTTGCAAAGAAATTAGAGGCAGCAAAAGTAGAACTCAAGATCAAGACCGGGGAAGGTGGAAGAACATTCGGTTCTGTGTCTTCAAAGGAAATTGCAATTGCAGTAAAAGAACAGCTTGGATATGATCTTGATAAGAAAAAGATCCAGATCAAAGAAGCGATCCGTACACCTGGAATGCATCTTGTACCGGTCAAACTTCACCAGAAAGTGACTGCTGAATTAAAAGTGCACGTTGGGGAAGCTTAGGAGGATCTGAGACATGGATGAAGCACTCATTAAGAGAGTACCGCCACACAGCATAGAGGCAGAGCAGTCTGTTGTTGGAGCGATACTGATGGACCGGGATGCGATTACAGTAGCTGCCGAGATCATTTGTGGAGACGACTTTTATCAAAAGGCATATGGTGTAATTTTCGATTCAGTGATAGAACTTTTTAATGAGGGAAAACCCGTTGACCTGATTACACTGCAGAACCGTCTGCGTGAAAAAGCTGTTCCGGAAGAGATCAGTAGTCTTGAATTTGTCCGGGATCTGGTAACAGCAGTTCCAACCTCGGCAAATGTAAAGTATTATGCTGAGATCGTCTCTGAAAAAGCAACGTTGAGGCGTCTGATCAAGATGAATGAAGCGATTGCGGATGAATGTTATCAGGGGCAGGAGCCGCTGGAGGCGATCCTTGAAAGGACAGAGAAGCAGGTTTTTGAGCTGGTGCAGAACCGCGGAGGAAACGGTGAATACGTGCCGATCAAGCAGGTAGTGTTAAATGCCCTTGAGAAAATTGAGAAAGCATCTAAGAGTAAGGGAACTGTTACAGGAATTCCGACTGGATTTATTGACCTGGATTACAAGACATCCGGTCTGCAGCCTTCCGATCTGATCCTGGTCGCAGCCCGTCCTTCTATGGGTAAGACGGCGTTTGTACTGAACATTGCACAGCATGTGGCGTTTAAACAGAACCGTACAGTTGCCATATTCAGTCTGGAAATGTCAAAGGAACAGCTGGTAAACCGTCTGTTCTCGCTGGAATCCTATGTAGATGCACAGCTTTTAAGAACCGGTAATCTGAAGGATTCTGACTGGGAAAAGCTGATCGAAGGTGCCGGAACAATTGGAAGATCGAACCTGATCATTGATGATACACCGGGTATTTCGATTTCGGAAATGCGTTCCAAATGCAGAAAATATAAAATGGAACATAATCTTGATCTGATCATCATCGACTACCTGCAGTTGATGAGCGGAAGTGTTGGTGGACGTAATGAGTCCCGTCAACAGGAAATTTCCGATATTTCCCGTTCCTTAAAAGCGCTTGCCCGAGAATTAAGCGTGCCGGTCATTGCGCTGTCACAGCTGAGCCGTGCGGTTGAGCAGAGACCAGATCACAGACCGATGCTTTCTGATCTGCGTGAGTCCGGAGCAATCGAGCAGGATGCCGACGTGGTTATGTTCATTTATCGAGATGATTATTATAATAAGGATACGGAGCATGTCAATGAGGCAGAGATCATTATTGCCAAACAGAGAAACGGTCCGATTGGAACCGTAACGCTTACATGGCTTCCGCAGTACACGAAATTTGCCAATTCAGAACGAAAAGTTGTGGATGGGGAATGAGAAATTATGAAATGAAAAAGACAGGGAACAGAATCAAAACTGTTCGCTGTCTTTTGACTTTTATGTGGTTTCGCCAAATAATTTCCGCAGGTAATGTCCGGCGCCAGATTTTGAAGCTTCTTTCCGGAGCGCCTGCTGCTGACGAAGTAAATGATCAAGCTTCCGGTAACGGTCTTCTTCCAGGCGTTCTTTTGCCTGTAAAAGAAAATCCATTTCCTTTGTTACTTTTTCAGATACGGATTTGCCGAGAGACCCCTCCAGGATCTGGTTGTTTTCCAAAAGAATTTTTCGGAGAGACTCTTCGAGCAGAGGCTGATAAACAGAAAGAGAAAGGTTGTCTGCTGTATAAACAGAAAGAGCCGGATCCTGGGGGTCAGCAACTTCGTTTATCGAAGCGGCAGCCTTTGGTGCATCCGATTTTCTGGCCTTCAGAAGTGCTTTTGTGCGAAGCATGTCCGGAAGGAGCTGTTTGATCTCCTTCAGGAGTAGTCCCTGTTCTTTGAGTTCTTTGATACAGCTAAAAAGCTGTATATCTTCTTCCGTATAGTGCCGATGTCCCATCTCAGTGCGTCCGATTGGAAGATCAAGCTCTTCCTCCCAGTAGCGAAGAACATGTGATTCTACGCCAACGTGTTTGGCAGCTTCTGAGATCATGTAATGAACGTCGCCCATACGATAACCCCCTTATTAAAATAAGTATGTGATATAGATTGAGTACAAGTCTATTGTAGCATAAGAAGAAGAGATGGAAAGAAAAATCGTTCGACAAATGTTGCAGAGGGAAGAATGTCAGATAGGATGATGCTTACTGGATCTGTATTTGGTTCAGACGTATACATAAAAAGAGACGATCTTCAGATGAAAACCGTCTCTTTCTTACTGTCTTATTCAATCTACGTGTTCTGATTACTCAGCGCTGATTGCTCCTGTAGGACATGCTGATTCGCAAGCGCCACAGTCAACACATGCAGAAGCATCGATCTGCATATGATCTGCACCCATAGAGATTGCTCCTACTGGACATTCGCTTTCGCAAGCTCCGCAGCTTACACATTCGTCTGAAATTACGTGTGCCATGATATGTATCCTCCTTATTATTATGAAAAAGTTAAAATCAATATGCCTTTCGCATAACTTTATTCTAATACAGAACTTGAAAATATACAAGAGGAATTTATGCTTAAAAATAGATACAATTGAGTTAGAAATGTCAAACTAATAGCGCGAAATGGGCATTTCTTTGGTTAGAAATATAAAACCAAAAGGTTAGTAATATAAAACTTACAAATGAAAACAAAAAGAATTTATGAAATCTTAAGAAATTTTTCTACCTTTCCCGGGCGATTTGGTGTATAGTGGGTACTGTACCATTTTATAACCAATAATGAAACTGATTTTAAGATAGAGAAAGTGGAGTGGATTTATGAAAAAACGGTGGAGTATACTTTCGGCTGTACTTTGTGTGGCACTTTTGACTGGTGGATGTGGAACTGGAAGCAAGAATGATGCAGGTACAGGAAAAGAGCAGACATTCAGCCATGAGACAAGGGAAGAGAATGAGCATCAGAGTAACCTGGATGTTTTACAGCCATCTGCATATGGCAATGTGCAGGGACTGAATCTGGAGAAAGGAAGCTCGATTTCTATTATAGGAAGAGGAAGTTCTTCCGCATACTGGAAAGCTGTTCAGGAAGGTGCAAAGCAGGCGGTAGCGGATATTAATACAAACCTGGGATATAAAGGGAATGATAAAGTAAAGCTTGTTTATTCTGCGCCGGAGACAGAGAATGATGTAGATGATCAGGTAAATATTCTGGATGAGGAGCTTGCACGGTATCCGGTTGCGGTCGGGATCGCAGCAGTTGATTCAGGGGCATGTGAGGTTCAGTTTGATCTTGCTGCAGAGAATGGGATCCCGATCGTAGCATTTGATTCCGGGACCGATTATCAGAATATTGTATCCATGATTGATACAGATAATACAACTGCCGCTGCAACAGCAGCAAGTAAGCTGTGCAACAGTATCGGTGAGAGTGGTCAGATCCTTGTAATCGCACATGACTCCAAGTCTACTTCTTCTGAAGAAAGAGAGCAGGGATTTGTACAGGAAGTGGAAAAGAATGATCCGAATGTAACGGTTGCAGAGATCTGGCATCTGGATGATCTGGATGCGATCTCGAAAGAGATCAATGCAGATTCATCTGAAAAGAATTCCCAGGAGACTGCAGATAATGTGCAAAAAGCCGAGGAAGAGAACGCAGATAGCCGGGATACCCAGACGGCACAGCAGGATGCAATCAAGTATCTTCTTGAAAAGTATCCGGATGTAAAAGGAATTTTTGCAACCAATGAAACAGTAGCAGACCTTGTGGTGAATGTTCTGGACTCTATGGACAAAATAACGGGGGAAGACCGAATCAAGGTAGTGAGCTTTGACGGCGGGGAGGATCAGATGAAGCTTCTGGAAGATGGAAAGATTGATGGACTGATCGTTCAGAACCCATACGGAATCGGCTATGCAACGGTTGTTGCCTGCGCAAGAGCAGTGCTTGGTCAGGGAAATGAAGCAATGGTAAGTACCGGATATACCTGGGTTACAAAAGATAATATGAATAAAGATTCGATTAAGAAGATGCTTTATTAGTAAGAAGAAATGTCTGAAATCTGTGGGAAATGGGTTTCAGACATTTTTATATAAAAACGGTTGTGAGTGACATATTATTTATGCCGTCTACAACCGTTTCTTTTTGCTATTTTTTCGTCAGTGGAAGGGAGAAGATAAATTCTGTTCCAACTCCCTCGGTACTGATCACATTGATATTTTCATTGTGTGCCTGAATAATTTCTTTTACGATCGAAAGCCCAAGTCCGGTTCCTTTTTTGTCTTTTCCGCGGGAGAGATCGCTTTTGTAAAAACGTTCCCATATTTTGTTGATACTTGATTTCGGAATGCCAATTCCATAATCTTTGACGGAAGTATATACTTTGTCACCGCGCGGTGTGGTTTCAATCGTGATCGTAGACTCCGGATTGCTGAATTTGATCGCGTTGTCCAGCAGATTGTATAGAACCTGTTGGATTTTGTGCCGGTCAGCATGTACATACAGGGTACGAGTTGCCAGAAGAAGTTCGATAGAAATTTTTTTGGCAGTGCAGGTACCTTCGAAAGAAGCTGCTGTGTTACGGATCACTTCGTGAATATCAAAATCTGTTTTATCAAGAAGAAGATCCTTCGTATCAAATTCATTCAATGTCAGCAGATCGCGTGTAAGGTCAGTAAGACGTTCTGTTTCAAATAAGATGATATTTAAGTATTTGCCCTGCATTTCAGGTGGGATCGTGCCATCCGCCATGGCTTCAACATAGCCTTTGATGGAAGTCAGAGGAGAACGGAAATCATGGGATACATTTGCCACAAATTTCTTCTGGTAATCCTCCATATCTTTCAGTTGGGAAGACATGTAGTTGAGAGATGCGGAAAGATATCCTATCTCATCCTGCGTATTAACCGGGATGACAACATCCAGATTGCCGGAAGCATACTGCTTTGCTGCATTCGTAATCTTGACGAGCGGGCGGTAGATCAGAAAATGTACACCCAGCAAAATAATGAATGAGAGCACATAAATGATCAGAATCACGATATACGTGTTACGCATCAGAACAGAATGTGCGTCTGTGATCTGCGAGTAAGGCTTATGTACAAGCAGATATCCGTGGGTTGAAAAATTCTCTGTGACCGGAGCGATCACGGTGATCATTTCTGAGTTGAAGTACCCGTGATAATCACCGGTCAGATAAGTGGAGCCACCGGATTCGGCAGGATCAAAATTTTCAATCCGGGAAGGGGCATACGATACATCGCCGGATTTGGCAGATGCAAGCAAAGATCCCTCATTATCAACAAACCAGATATCTGAATTCAGGTAATCGCTCATACCATTGAGCTGTGTATAAACATCTGCCAGAGTAATGGTTTTGGAAAAATAGTCCGGCAGATAATTGGATGCAAGCAGATTCGCCGACTGATACATATTGCCGGAAATGCTGCTTTCCAGATAGTGGGTTGTCAGTGTGGATGACAGGGATGCCACTGTAAAAATACTTAAAAATCCGAGAATAATATATAAGAGGATAAATTTAAGGTAAAGAGTACTTTTCATTACTTCACCTCAAATTTGTAACCGATTCCCCAGACGGTACTAAGTCCCCAGGAAGGATGATCCTTGATCTTCTCGCGCAGACGCTTAATATGAACATCAACGGTACGGGTGTCGCCGACATACTCATAGCCCCAGATCTGGTCAAGGAGCTGCTCGCGTGTGAATACCTGGTTTGGTGAAGAGGCGAGGAAATACAAAAGTTCCAGTTCTTTTGGCGGCATATCTACATTCTTACCATCAACGGTTACTGCGTAATTGGTAAGATTGATCTCGATTCCCGGATAGTCAACAACCTTTCCGCGGCTGGCGGCAGGAGTTTCTGGTTTGGCAGGCTGATAGCGTCTGAGTACCGCTTTTACTCTTGCGACAAGCTCCTTGGAATCGAATGGTTTTAAGACGTAATCATCAGCACCAAGCTCCAGACCGAGCACCTTGTCAAATACTTCTCCTTTTGCGGAAAGCATAATGATTGGGGTATTGTGCTTACTGCGGATCTCGCGACAGACCTGATAGCCATCGATGCCCGGAAGCATCAGGTCGAGCAGCATCAGGTTTGGCTGATAGGATTCAAATGCGGTAAGAGCTTCTTCCCCGTCGTGTACGATCATCGTATCGAAGCATTCCTTTGTAAGGTAGAGAGAAATCAATTCTGCAATATTCTCGTCGTCATCTACAATTAAGATTTTCTGTTTAGTCACCATGATAGTTCCCCCAATGATTATTTGAATTCTACGATAGTTACACCGGCATCGCCCTCCCCGAAAGCTCCCAGCCGGAAGGATTTGATGTGTTTCTGGCGGCGCAGATACTGATGGATTCCGTTTCTGAGTGCGCCGGTTCCTTTCCCGTGTACAATTCGTACCGGACTTAAGTGTGCGATATAGGCATCATCCAGATATTTGTCAAGTTCGGCAACTGCTTCATCGACTGTCTTGCCAAGAAGATTGATCTCCGGACTGACATGCATGGATTTGCCCATCTTCATCTTGCCACTGCTGGTTCTGCGCATTTGTTTTGCAGTAACCGTAAGCGGTTCTTCGATCAGTTCGAGATCGGAAATATTGACCTGTGACCGGAGAATACCCATCTGGACAAACAGGTTGCCTTTGGCATCCGGTAGTGAATTTACCGTTCCGGTCAGATTCATGCTCAGTACTTTTACAGAATCGCCCAGATGGAAATCGCTTGCCTTGTAAGCTTTGGAAGGTTTTTTCTTTTCCAGACGGTTTTTATTTTCAGTTTTGGAAAGCTGCTTGCGGATCCGTTCTCTTTCTTTTTCCATCTCGGAAGCGGAAATACTGGCTTTGCCGAATTTGCGGAAGTTCTTCATTGTCTCATCAGCAAAATCTTTGGCTTCCTGAACAATGTCGGTTGCTCTGGCATTTGCCTCACGAATGATCCGGTCGCGCTGTGTATCCAGCTTTTCCTGTTGGTGCTTGAGTTCGGACTTGAGACGTTCCATCTCGCGGCGGTAAGAAGCAATCTCATCCCGCTCTTTCTCGATGGTCTTGCGGCTCTGTTCCAGATCAGTAAGGAGATCTTCAAAAGATTCATCCTCCTCGGTCAGATGCGTTTTGGCATCCTGGATGATATAATCCGGAAGACCGAGTTTTTCGGAAATCGCGAAAGCATTACTTTTTCCAGGAATACCGATCAGAAGATGGTAAGTCGGGCTCAATGTCTCCACGTCAAATTCACAGCAGGCATTTTCTACTCCCGGAGTAGAAAGAGCAAATACCTTCAGTTCGCTGTAGTGTGTCGTTGCCATAGTGCGGATCCCACGGTTATGCAGATGTGACAGAATGGCGATAGCGAGTGCAGCACCCTCAGTCGGATCGGTTCCCGCACCAAGTTCATCGAAAAGGACTAATGAATTCTCATCCACATGATTTAGGAAAGAAACCACATTTGTCATGTGAGAAGAGAAGGTACTTAAAGACTGTTCAATACTCTGTTCGTCACCAATATCAGCATAAACCTGGTTAAATACAGCAAGTTCTGAACGGTCAAGTGCAGGAATGTGCAGACCTGCCTGGCCCATGAGGGTAAAAAGCCCCACAGTCTTGAGGGAAACGGTCTTACCACCTGTATTCGGACCGGTTATGACGAGAAGATCAAAGGTATCTCCAAGTGTCAGACTGATCGGAACAACTTTTTTACGGTCCAGAAGAGGGTGTCTTCCCTCACGGATCCGGATCCGGCCTTCGGTGTTAAAGACTGGGCGGCTGGCGTTCATATCCAGTGCCAGTGCACCTTTTGCAAAAATAAAATCCAGTTCTACAAGTGCTTTGTAGTTCAGACGGATTTCTTCAATATATTCAGCTGCATCCACACTGAGGCGGGCAAGGATCACCTGGATTTCTTCCTGCTCCTGGGCATATAATTCTTTCAGATCATTGTTCAGTTTGACAACGGCCATCGGCTCGATGAAAAGTGTGGAGCCGGTTGCTGACTGGTCATGGATCAGACCATTTACCTGGCTGCGGTACTCGGCTTTTACCGGGAGACAGTAACGGTCGCCACGCATGGTAATAATGGCATCCTGGAGATAGGTGCGCATGGAACCGTTCAAAAGTCCGGTCATGGTAGAATGGATTTTGTCATTCATGCCGTTAATACTGCGGCGGATCTGCTTTAATTTGCTGCTGGCATCATCGCTGATCTCGTCTTCACCAAGAATGCAGCGGTCAATTTCAGTAGAAAGTGGTGTAAGCGGCGCAAGCTGTTCAAAATATACATCCAGACAATCTGCCTGATCGTCTGCATTTTCATGACGGCCGTAGGATTTGATCCGGGCGGTTGTCTGAAGAAGCTTGCCGATCCGGAGGAGTTCCGGTGCGCTTAAGGCACTTCCGATCTCCAGGCGCTTAAGAGAATCGGAGACAGCATAGCAGCCGCTGAAAGAAGGAATTCCCTTCTTTACAATGCGGGTAAATGCTGCGGCAGTCTGTTCCTGTGCAGTGACGATTTTGTTAAGGTCGGTCATCGGCTTGATCCGTCGGCAGAATGAAGCTCCGCCAGGGGAAGAAGCGTGATCGGTCAGCATCTCTATAATTTTTGGGAATTCCAATTTTGTTAAAGATTTTTGATTCATAATACATTTATACCTCATATTTTGTCTGGTTCTATTCTAACTTATTTACCGTCTAAATGAAAGTGGAAAGGTGAAATTTCGTTGAACATTTGCGGGGAATCATGTATACTAAAACCAGGTGTGGCTGAAAGCACTCCGGAGGCCTAAGGAGAAGCACAATGTCTGATAATCGGGAGAATAAGCATAACGAAGAACCGCACGACAGTGAGGAAGAAAAATATTCGTTTTTGCAGGAAACAGTAAAAGATGAACAGCGAAGTAAAAAAGGAATCATGGGAAATCTGTGCAGGCTTGCAGGAAGAGGACTGATTTTTGGACTTGCAGCAGGCCTTGCGTTTTATGCCCTTCGCCCATGGGCGATGACACATCTGGGCGGAGAGAAGGTAACGATTCCGCTAGATCAGGAGGAAACTCCGATTGAGAATGAGACGGATACCAAGGATCAGGAAGCACAGGAGGAAGAGATTCAGTATCCGGATCTGACTGTCGAAGATTATCAGGAGATGAACCATGCATTATACCAGGTGGCATTGTCAGCAGGAAAAAGTGTGGTTGAGATCTATGCCGTGCACCGGGATGAAGGCTGGGAGAATGCAGGGGAGCAGGCTGTATCGGGAGTTATTTTCTGGGATAATGGAGCAGATCTTTTGATTGCGGCACCGGCAAGAATTGTAAAAGATGCAGAAGCACTGAAAGCCACATTTTCAGACAATACTACATATAACGCAACTTTGAAAAAGCAGGACCGGAATCTTGGACTTGCGATCATTGCGATCAAGAGATCAGATCTGTCGGATAGTACGAGGAACCAGATCCAGACGGCGATGCTTGGTAATTCTAATGCAGTGAACCGTGGGGACGGCGTGATCGTTCTTGGTGAGCAGTTTGGATATGCAGGTGGTGTCGGATATGGGATCATCAGTTCCACCAGAAATTACCGGACAGTGGCGGACGGGCAGTACCGGCTGCTTGATACAGATATTGCAGGAAGTGAAAAAGGGAGCGGAATTCTGTTTAACACGGCGGGTGAAGTGATTGGAATCTGTGACCAGTCAGAACTGCAGAGAGACGGAAATCTTGTAAGTGCCTATGCGATTTCGGATATCAAGGAAGAGATCGAACTTCTGGCAAATGGACAGGGAGTTCCGTATATTGGCGTTCACGGAGTTGTAGTGACGGAGAAGCTTGCCGGCGAACAGGGAATCCCGAAAGGCATTTATGTCAGGGAAGTAGAGGCTGATTCGCCTGCGATGCAGGCGGGGATCCAGAATGGTGATGTGATCACAGAGATTAACAAGACAGATATCACCGGTATAGCAGGATTTCATAAACAGATCGCAGAAGCCGGAACCGGTACACAGATCAGGATCAAAGGGCAGAGGCGTGGCGCAGATGGTTATGTCGATGTAACATTTGATGTGACAGTTGGAAGTAAAGAATAGATTTGCAGATAAAAAGCAACCATAAATTTAAAATATAGAGCAGGAAGAGGAATGACATGAGATATATTGAGACATTACACGAAGGCGAGACAATCAGAAATACGTATCTTTGCAAAGGGAAAAGAAGTGCGGAGACAAGGAACGGAAAACCATATGACAACCTGATCCTTCAGGACAAGACAGGAACTTTAGATGGAAAGATCTGGGATCCGAATTCAAATGGAATTGCAGATTACAGCGAAAAAGATTTTATTGAAGTTTACGGGGAGATCATCAGCTATAACGGCAATCTTCAGATGAACATCAAGCAGCTCCGTGTAGCAGACGAGGGAGAATACGATCCGGCGGATTATATGCCGACCAGCGAGAAAAGTGTGGATGGAATGTATGAAGAACTGATGCGTTATGGAAAGCAGGTGAAGAACCCGTATCTGCAGCAGGTGATCCAGTATTATTTTGTAAATGATGAACAGTTTATCAAGAGTTTCAAGGCACATTCTGCAGCAAAGAGTGTACATCATGGATTTGCCGGAGGACTTCTGGAGCACACATTAAGCGTAGTGAAATTCTGTGAATATATGGCAGGGGCATATCCGATCCTGAATAAGGATCTTCTGTATACAGCGGCAATGTGTCATGATATCGGAAAGACACAGGAACTTTCCCTGTTCCCGGATAATGATTATACCGATGATGGGCAGCTGCTCGGTCATATTGTGATCGGTGTGGAAATGCTGGATGATGCAATTCGTGAGATCCCGGATTTCCCAAAGAAGCTTGCCAGCGAATTAAAGCACTGTATCGTAGCGCATCACGGAGAACTCGAATATGGTTCGCCGAAGAAACCGGCGCTTGCTGAGGCAATGGCACTTAATTGTGCAGATAATGCTGATGCAAAGATGCAGACACTGACAGAGATTTTTAAGGCAAAAGATACAAAGGACTGGTTAGGTTATAACCGTCTGTTTGAATCTAACTTAAGAAAGACCAGTATCTAAGAGAAGTTCTGAAAGAAAGATGAGTATAAAAATGAAGAAAAATGACGTAGTGACGGTAGAAGTTACAGATATCGGAATCGGCGGTGAAGGAATCGGAAAGGTTGATGGATATACTCTGTTTATCAAGGATGCAGTCATCGGAGATACCGTTGAAGTAAAAGTAATGAAAGCAAAAAAGAACTACGGATATGCGAGATTAATGCGGATTGTAAAAGAATCCGCATTTCGTGTATCTGCACGCTGTCCGGAGGCAAGACGCTGTGGCGGATGCCAGATTCAGGAGATGGATTACCGGAAACAGCTGGAGTTTAAAAATACAAAAGTAAGAAATAACCTGATCCGTCTTGGCAGTGTGGAAGAAGAATTGCTGGATCAGATCATGGAGCCGATCGCAGGAATGGAGGAACCGTTCCGTTACCGGAATAAAGCACAGTTCCCGATCGGAGTGGATAAAGAAGGGAATCTGATTGCCGGATTCTATGCCGGAAGAACCCATCAGATCATCCCGGTTCCGAACAGGGACTGCGTACTTGGAGTACCGGAGAATAAAGTGATTCTGGATCAGATTCTGGACTACATGCGGGAAGAGAAGATTTCTGCATATGATGAGGAACGGCACAAAGGGCTGGTGCGCCATGTCCTGGTCCGGTATGGATTTACAACAAAAGAGATCATGGTTTGTCTGATCATTAACGGGGATAAGCTTCCTAGCAGTGAAAAATTGTTGAAAAAGCTGACAAAGATTCAGGGAATGACAAGTATTACTTATAATATCAATAAAGAAAAGACGAATGTGATCATGGGATCAAAGGTTTGTCCTCTCTGGGGACAGACGTATATCACCGATTATATCGGTAATGTCAAATACCAGATTTCACCGCTGTCTTTCTATCAGGTGAATCCGGTACAGACAGAGGTACTTTACGGAACCGCACTGGAATACGCCGGGCTTACTGGAAAAGAGACGGTTTGGGATGTGTATTGTGGTATCGGAACGATTTCCCTTTTCCTTGCGCAGAAAGCACAGAAAGTTTACGGCGTGGAAATCGTGCCGCAGGCAATTGAAGATGCAAAGCATAATGCTAAGATCAATGAGATTACAAACGCGGAGTTTTTTGTAGGAAAGGCAGAAGAAGTGCTGCCGGAGTATTATGCGGATTATGCAAAAGAGCATCCGGGAGAGCATGCGAGAGCGGATGTGATCGTAGTCGATCCACCGAGAAAAGGATGTGAGAGAAGCGTACTGGATACGATGGTTCAGATGGAGCCGGAGAGGATCGTATATGTGAGCTGCGATTCAGCGACTTTGGCTCGGGATGTGAAGTATCTGCGGGAGAATGGGTATGAGATCAGGAAGGTGAAGGCGACTGATATGTTTCCGATGAGTGTGCATATAGAGACGGTTGTTAAATTATCCCTCAAAAAAGATACACCTAAGATTGAGGTTACAATGAAGCCTGATGAGGAGAGTAATTACACACCAGAGGAAAAGGCTACATATCCGAAGATTAAGGCATATGTGAAGAACAAGTATGGTGTGAATGTGCATACTTCTTACATTGCACAGGTTAAGCGGATGTGTGGTCTGGATATGGGCGAGAATTATAATAAGTCCAAGAAAGAGAATCCAGAAGTGAAGCAGTGTCCGCAGGAAAAGGTGGAGTATATTAAGGATGCGTTGAGGCATTTTGGATTAATTAATAAGAACATATAATAAGGTAAAAGTATAAAGAATTTGGAGGTAAATCATATTATAAAAGTGATAGAAAATGAAAATTTTGCATCATGGGCGATAATATCTGTTTTTGTACTATTATTCATTGTTGCTACTATATTTATTATTACGAGAATTATACTTTATAAGTCTAGAGTAATTGATGAAAACACTACAATGGCAGAATTAGATACAATGGCAAAAGCATATGTGAATCGACCATATGAAATAGCTCAAACAGTTTTTGAAATAATTATAAGTAATACGTGTATTATAGTAATGATGTATGTTTATTATTGCATAGAAAAATATATGCAGTTTTTACAAAATTATTTAGGTATTATTATGATTGCACTTATTGTCTTGGCTATATTATTAAATAATTTTTTGGATTACATATTGAAACAAGATATGCTTAAGAAAGAAAATCAAGCAAATATTAGGCTGATAAGCAGTTGTAGTGTTATTATGTTATTTTTATTCCTTAAGATATACTTTAAAACTATGGAATATGATGAGTTTTTGTTATGCTATATTGTTTTAGTTTTAGGAAGATTTATTTTTTTTGATTCTACCATTAATGAGTTTAAGGAAAGTGTAGGAGATTTGAAAGAGTATGTTATCCCTTTGATTATTGCATTTATTCTTACAGGAATTATTTCGTGGATAGGATTATATTTAATGGTTATAACGACTGATAATCTTTTTATAAGCCTCATAATGTGTCATATTGCGATGTTATTTTTTATTTATATAATGAAAAAAATAATACACGACATAGGTGGATTTGTTTAGATGTATACACTTAGAAAATACATTATCGTTTATATGTGTGATGATACATTAAAATTCGTAGAGGCATATTGTATAGCTATGCAAATTACTCAAAATGGAAGGTTGAAATATACCTTCTTTTTTTATACGTGTGTCCAGCAAAGCTGGACTACACTTGCCGGTGTAAGTCGTGTGTTCTGCAAGCTGTTATCAGCTTGCCAGTGAAAGTCTGGTCAAGGTAATCGCCAGTGAGCCTTGTAGCGAACCTCCAATGCTTTTGGGTGACCGATTGTGTTGAAGCGAGGTATGCCTGTGAGAAACAGGTGCAAAATAGCAGTCCGTAACATAAAGTGAATCCTGTAGCATCGTTACGTTAGCCCTGTAAGGGACAAGAGGGAGTCGAGTCACTGACTTTCTGACGAAGACCATGGAAAATGTGGGGATACTGGAGTACAGCATTGAAGAACCCTTCGGTGTAGAGGGAGCGGAATGTTATGAAAGTTGATAACGGAACAGAAGAGATCTCATATCATCATATAACCACAAGTATGTAACTGAGGATATAAGCACGCATGCGAAATTTCTTGGGAAGTGGTATGAGAAGTCGGAGGAGCCCATAGTATCTATGAACTATTGGTAAGAAAAACAATGGGAGAAAAGGGGCTCTGCTTTAATCAAGATTAACGGGAAGGTAAGGGATAGTGCATGCTAAATAATGGACAACAACACTCAATAGAAAAATCACGACAACTTCAACGTAATCTATACCTGGCAGCCAAAAAGGATAAGCAACGCAGATTTCATGCGTTGTATGACCGTATCTTTCGCCTGGATATTTTGTGGCGGGCATGGAAAGAAGTACGAGAAAACAAGGGGAGCGCTGGGATTGACGGCATTACCTTTGAAATGATTGAGGAATACGGAGTAGAAGAATACTTGTTGGATATTCAAGAGGATTTAAAGAATAAGAAATACAGACCTAAGCCGGTAAAGAGAGTATACATTCCAAAACCGGATGGGAAGCAAAGACCATTGGGAATACCGACTATTAGAGACAGGATTGTGCAACAAGCCTGTAAGATAGTGATAGAACCTATCTTTGAAGCAAACTTTCTAGATAGTTCTTATGGATTTCGCCCTAAAAGAGATGCAAAACAGGCTACAGAAAAAGTGAAAAAAGAATTATATAAAAACTGGTATGTAGTAGATGCAGACATACAGGGATACTTCGACAACATCAATCATGAAATACTACTGGGATTATTAAATCATCGCATCAGTGATAGAAGGGTCATTAAGTTATGTAGACAGTGGTTACAAGCCGGAGTCATTGAAAATGGGAAATATTATCCAACGGAAAAAGGCTCACCGCAAGGAGGAGTCATTAGTCCGTTGTTAGCAAATATCTATCTTCATGTATTGGACTCCTACTGGGAAAACCATAAGGAACTGGGCGTCATAGTCAGATATGCAGATGATGCAGTGATTGTGTGCAGAACAAGAAAAGATGCAGAATTAGCGTTTGAGCATTTGAAAAGAATAATGACCAAGTTGAAACTGACGTTGAATCCGCAGAAAACAAAGATTGTAGATATGAATAAGGAGAGCTTTGACTTTCTTGGATTCCGTTATCAGAAGTTTGGTAAAACTAAATGTGGACGGAAGTTGCCTTACATGATGCCAAGTAAAAAGGCGATGAAAAAGGTAAAGGATGCAATCAGAGTAATTACTTGCAGAAAATCAGCCTATGAGGGTCTGGAGCAAAAAGTGGAGAAATTAAATCCGCTTATAAGAGGGTGGAGGAACTACTTTCAGCACGGAAACTCAACAAGACGGTTTAAACAGCTTGATGAATACGTGTGGATGAGGCTATGGAGACGGGTGTATTACAGGCGAAAACAGAAGAAATACAGAGAACATGTGCTGTATGGATTTCGAAAGTGGTATGCAACCAGTGGAATAGAGTATTTTTATTATCTAAATAAGAAAAGATATGTGGCAGTCTTTTGAATGTTGCGGGAAGAAGATTATCGGAAAGCCGTGTGAGGGAGAACCTCATGCACGGTTTGAGGTGGCAGGCGATGGAAACGGAAACTACCGCGCCATCGCTTGACCCTACCCGAATACGCCTAGGTAACAAGGAAGTATATAGCCGAACAGGGTGTCCATTGTGAGGTGGAATCTGAAGGAAGCTGTAGTAAAGAACTAGATGCAAGAATTTGTTATAGGCTGCGTATGTGTATCTGGAAGCAATGGAAAACCCCACAGAATCGTATAAAGAATTTGATGAAACTCAGAGTTGATAAGGATACAGCTTGGATTACGGCATACACAGGTAGTCGAATCGCTTACATGTGTCACCGAAGAGTTATGAATTTTGCAATAAACAAAGAAAAATTAACCCGATTTGGACTAATGGGACTTATGGCAATTGATTATAAGAAGCCGGTAAAAGTTATTTCAGAAGATGAGAAATTTATGAAACAGATTGAGAAATGGGCTGTTGAAGAATAAGAATGGATGAGCTGAAAGATGGGAGAGCATGGGGATTTTGCTCTCCCGTTTTGTTGCGAAAAAAAAGAAACGCTGTAAATTCAACGTTTCTCCTACTTTTTACTTAATGCCGCAGACCGGAATCGAACCGTTTTACTTAATCTCAAATACTGATAGAAAGGG
>ENA-OWPB01000623-OWPB01000623.1-human-gut-metagenome-genome-assembly--contig:-NODE-623-length-42319-cov-5.382571_pt1 | contig 42319 bp, 38 predicted proteins | sample MGYA00248260_ERZ651838 | MGnify/ENA primary metagenome ERZ651838 (study PRJEB26924, sample SAMEA4378304) | human gut metagenome | biome: human gut; feature: human-associated habitat; material: faeces... | reverse complement strand
TCAGCTTGCGCTGACCAGAATCACGCACCAAGTCTCACGTGCGTTCGACTTGAACCAGAACTGACCTATAAGGAGTTGTATGATTCCAGAGAGCATATCTGGAGTGCGCTTTTTATGACCGGCTATCTGACACAGAGGGGAGAGGCGGATGGAAATCTGTACCAGCTTGTAATTCCAAACCGAGAAGTTCGAAATATTATGACAGATCGTGTGATGTCATTGTTTAAAGAAAATGTAGGAAAAGACGGAGAGATGGTCAATTCTTTCTGTAATGCTCTTTTAGCGGGAGATACAGATAAGGTAGAAGAATTAAAGTATGAAATGAATTGAAAAAATATAAAAAAGCACTGAAAACCAATGAATTTATAGGTCTTCAGTGCCTTTTTTTGTAGTATACAACAGAATGATAAATAATATTAAGTTTTGCTAAATTTCACTGAGTTAGCGCATACTTATACATTAAACATTACATGTGCCATTTCTGTACCGGATTTGGTTATGAAAATCCGATCAATCGCTGTTTGAATTGCCTGCTTATCCGCATGATCTTCATAAAGATTTACGAGGAAATCTGCCTCTACCAGAATTTGGTAATCTAACCCAACAATATTGCTGTAAGTATGATGATGTCCGATGAGATAGCAGACACGATCAATCACCGCATCAGAATAAGTTCCACATTCCGTCAGCATCTGGCGGGCAGCTGCCGGACCTTCTTTTTCCTGCAACGATCCGGTAGAACAGTGATATTTTTCTTCTGCAATTTTGATACCGATGTCATGAAGAATTGCAGCGGTTTCCAGAATATGCTGCAATTCATCGGATAAATGTTCTGCGTGTCCGATCATGGATGCGTAAGTATATACTTTTGTGTAATGCTGGATGCGGGCAGGATCGCCGGAATAGTATGCCAGCATTTTTCTGATCAGTGTTTCATTCATTTCAACTGTGTTGTTCATGTTATGTGTTCACCTCAAAAAATTCATTATTTTTCAATCAGATTAGTCTGTTATCCCATCTACGTTCATTACATCATAATACTCATTCTGAGTCATCAGATCCGAAGCATTATCAATCAGCCCCAGATCGATCATTGCCTGGATCGTGTTCGTACAGGACTTAGACAGAGAAAATGACACTTCTATGGAAGAATAATAATTTGTCGGTTTATTATTCTGAACGGCAGCATTTACCGTATTTGCCGAAGCTGTTTTGTAATCACTGGAAGTACTTGACGAATTTCTGGATGGCAGCATATCTGTCAGGTATTCCACATCCCCAGGAACCTGTCCATAGAAGTAAAAACTGTCATAGTAAATTGGGTTATCGTCAGTATCATGAATGCCAAGTCCTGCCGGATAATTGCCTGCAAGGATATCTGCCTTGAGTGCTTCATACAGTGTCTCCGTCTGCTGCTGATTCAGGGTGATGTTTCCATCATGTCCGTATTCGTCTACATGGCTTAAGGTGCCGTTTACAAAGGTGACATCTTCATAATTGTAGCAGAGCAGATAACGAAGCAGATCTTCATTTCCGGTTTCCAGTTTAGAAATTTGATAAGCCGGTGTGGTATCATCCTTCAGTGTTGCGTTTGTTACCGGAATTTCATAGCGGCGCATAATTTTTCGTCCATTTTTCAGATAATAGGTAAGCTGAATGGAAGAGATATAATCGCTTTCGCTGTAAACAACGGAGGTTGATGTGCTGGATGCTGTGGTGTCGGACAATGTTGCGGTTGCAAAATCAGCACTTCGTTCTTCAGGATGATTGTATTCCAGATAATTTTGCTGGTAGGAATACGGTAAATACTCCTGCTTGTGGTTCAAAATATTCTGGTGGATTTTCTCCAGAACTTCAAAATCCGCTTCATCCGTGTATACATGCTCATAATCGCCGTACATATAGATGGCAGCAATCTGATCCGTGTCCGGAATTCTGCGTTCGATACGGAAGGCATCACTTTTCAGCAGACCGGTTCCAATCAGGCAGAGTGCAATGCATGCCGCCCATTCGATCCAGCGTTTCCTTGAAAAGATATGAAAACGTTTTTTTAACAGCATTTCTGAAATGAAGAAACTCACAAAGGAGCACGGAATCAGAAATACAAATAATGCCGTTGTCATATGTGCGGTGTTGTCAAAGAGCAGACTGAAAAGCAGGAAGGAGAGCCCGAAGCCTCCAACCAGCGCCAGCATCCAGCGGAAACACGGATGCAGCCATCCAAAGGCAACCACATCGCTGGTACATTCCAACTGACGTTTCTGGTAAAACACGTAAGCAAGGATCAAAAATACGACTGCGATAATGCAGTACAGTCCGATCAGCAGGCTTCCGCGCATATGAATCTGTTCCAGTGCGGTAAAATCTTCATTCATGGACCAGGTCAGGGATACGTGATCCAGCAGATACATAAATGGAGAAAGTACCGTGTCTCTGGTCTCTGTCAGCCTATAACTTACCTGATCACCAAGGATTCCCATGCCATAACACATGGAGGAAATGATCAGTGTGGCAATGGATTTAATTCCAATATACAGAAAATTTCCTACAAAATAGTAAGCTGCAGCGGCAACCGCATGCCTAGTGAGCATACAGCAGAACACCGCAAGAGTATAAAACAGAAAACTCATGCCTATCATATAAAGCAGCCAGTACAGCAGATATTCCACGGACGTAATATTATTGATAATGCAGACCAGCAGGTTCAATAAAAACGTGACTAACTGTGGAAGTAGCAGGAATAAAAATCCGCTGATATAATTTGTTACAAAAAGTTCACTCCGTTTTACCGGAAGCGCATGCATCATATAGCAGCTTCGGGTTGTGAACAGATAGGAAAAAATGGTAAGGGCAGCCACCAGTGCCGCGAAAAAAATGACATATGGTTCCAGGTTTCCACTGATGCATTCCAGCATGGTCATTAAGCGGTTAGTAGCTGGAGTGGCAGAATAGTGATCAACTGCCGGGGTATTCATATAATTGCGGGTGTTCAGGAACATTCGCACGGTCATATTGAAAAACAGATACGCCAGATAAACCGCCCATACCGGCCAGAACCGAGTCATATTTTTGAGGAATATCGTTTTATTAAAACAGGATGTCTTTGATTTCATAATTCTTTCCTCCCATTTCGTAAATAAAAATTTCTTCCAATGTAAGAGGAAGGATATCGATCAGCATCGGATGTGTTTCCTCAAGGATCATTTTGGCGCGTTCCGGATTGCCTTTTACGATCAGTGTGTATACACGACCGGTATTGGACATGTGTAAAATCTCAAAATCTTTCGGCAGCGTCGGCATGCCTTCCTGGAATGCCACCTGAATCTTGGACACATTTCCCTGCAGATCGGAGAGGGAACGTTCCACGATAATCTTGCCCTTGTGCATAATGCCCACATGGTCGCAGACATCCTCTAACTCACGCAGATTGTGGGAGGAGATCAGGATCGTAGTTCGGCTTTCGCTTGCTTTGGACAAAATGATACTCCAGATCTGACGGCGCATGACAGGGTCGAGACCGTCCATCGGCTCATCCAGGATCATCAACTCTGGCATAGCACAGATGGAAAGCCAGAAGGCCACCTGTTTTTGCATACCTTTGGAAAGGCGGCGGATGCTGCGCTTGGTATCAATATTTGGGAAAAATTCCTGTAGTCGGTCAAATAATGCGGCATCAAATTTTTTGTAAATGCCCTGATAAAACTGTTTCATTTCCAGTGTGTTTGACTGTAAAAAATAAAACATGTCATCCGGAATGTACGTGAATTTGGCTTTTGCCTCTGGATTGTCATATACTGGCAGACCATCAATGAGGATGGAGCCGCTGTCCGGGCGGTAAATTCCCGTGAGATGACGGATTAGGGTGGATTTTCCGGCACCGTTTGGACCGACGAGACCGTAAATGGTTCCTTTCGGAACGTGCAGGCTCATGTCGTCTAAAGCCATGAAGCCGTTGAAGGTTTTTGTAATATGTTCTGCCTGAATCATGCCTGAATCCTCCTTCCTGATAAGGAAAGGATGCGGTTCGTGAGATCATTTACCGGCATGGACAGGTAGAGAAGCTCAGACACGATCTTATCAAACTGTGGCAGCAGTTCCTGCTGGCGAAACTGGTTGGAGTGGTCCACCTCAGCAACAAAGGTGCCTTTTCCGGACAACGTATAGATGTAACCTTCGCTTTCCAGTTCCCGATAGGCACGCTGGATCGTATTCGGATTGATCGCCAGCGAAGCAGCCATATCACGGACGGAAGGCAGTTTTTCATCTTTTTTCAAAGCACCGCTGACCACAAGCTGCCGGACATTATCCTTTATCTGCTGATAAAAGGGGCGCGTATCGCGGTAATTTAACTGTATCATAGAAATCTCCTTATGTGAAAATAAACGAATGGTGTTAGCTGAATGTCAGATTGAATATATCGGATGAAAGTTCAAGTCGAACGCACGTGAGACTTGGTGCGTGATTCTGGTCAGCGAAAGCTGACATATTCTTCTCAGAATCACTGCACATCTACACTTCGTTCCGGTCGGCGCAAAACCATTGTCTCCCAGACAATGTGCGCCCCCGCGGAGCGTTTATCTCAGTCGGAGATTGTACTCCCACTGAGAAAGACTTGTTATTACTCACCACTTGCAGAAGTGGGAGTCTTCTCGGCTGAGATAAAACCCATATGGCAGACAGCGTACTAACCGTGTTAATACAGTTAATATAGCATGCATGCAGAGGACATACAAGGAAGAAGCGTAAAAGAAAATCTTAATTCTTTCGAAAGAAAAAGATTGGTTGTGTATAGGGGAGATACGAGGACAGAGGAAGAAGTTATGCGTTGCATTCTTGAACGTAACAAGAATATGCAGATGTAAAAAGAGCAGGCGGTTGTTCGCCTGCTCTTGTGTTATTTGTGATAGTTAATCTTCTTTTTCCAGCTCTGCAACAATGTCGTTTAACATCTGAAGTACGTTGTCCTCACCTACATTGTCAAAGTGTTCGGAAATGGATTCCAGTCTATCAAAAAAACTTGGCTTTCTTTCGCCTGTCTGAGTGTCGCAGGAAGAACCACAGCTGTGGCAATTACCTGTACATCCGCCAATTGTATTTTCTGCCATATGAATTTACCTCCTTTATAATGTGAATCGAATGATTCTGATGTATTCAGTATACTATAATATTCTCTGCGTTTCTATAGAAAAAATGTGAATTCATAGAAAATTTATAGGATTGTATGATTGCAGGCATGAGGATTTAAAATTCAAGTCGAACGCACGTGAGACTTGGTGCGTGATTCTGGTCAGCGCAAGCTGACATCTTCTTTTCAGAATCACTGCACATCCGCGCGGAGCATTTATCTCAGTCGGAGATTGAACTCCCACTGAGAAATACTTGTTATTACTCACCACTTGCAGAAGTGGGAGTCTCAACTCAGACTGAGATGAATGTTTGGAGTAAGGATATTTTTTGAATCGGCTCCAAGAATGGGATGGCTAAAATAGTGAACTATTTTTTAGTAAGAAAGCATTCCTGTTCCCATATATTGAACGTGAACCGTGGTGTATTTTTGGTTGAGAAATAGCGGAAAAACGAGTATAATAAAACACATAATTCGGGAAAAAATCCCGCTGTCAAAAAAGCACTTTATTTGGATAGAAAATTACGTTGAATTATTTATCTGACAAAAGTACTTCGTGCAAATGATGCATATTAGCACGAGAAGAATTATGTTTCTTTTGGCAGAGTTTGAGAAGGAGTTTTTAAGTATGAGAGCAAGTGGTATTTTACTTCCGGTAAGCAGTTTACCGTCAAAATATGGAATCGGATGTTTTTCAAAGAGTGCCTTTGAATGGATTGATTTTCTGCAGGAGAGCGGTCAGACCTTCTGGCAGATCCTGCCGTTGGGACCAACCAGTTACGGTGATTCTCCGTATCAGTCATTTTCCACCTTTGCGGGAAATCCGTACTTTATTTCACTGGAAGAACTGATCGCGGAAGGGCTTCTGACGAGAGCGGAATGTGAGTCTGCACAGCTTGGTACGAATCCGTCCTATGTGGACTATGAGAAGCAATATGAAAACAGAAATCCATTGTTACATAAAGCATATGAAAACAGCAAAAAACGGGAAGACGCAGAGTTTCTGAAATTTGAGGAAGAGCAGAAAGAATGGCTGCCGGATTATGCATTATTTATGGCATTGAAGGACGTTCATGACAAACAGGCATGGAACACCTGGGAGAAAGAACTGATCCAGAAAGAGCCGGAAGTTCTGGCAAAATACCGGGAAGAGCTTGCAGATGAGATCTGTTATTACGAATATCTGCAGTACTGGTTTTTAAAACAGTGGTTGAAAGTAAAAAAATATGCAAACGAGCGTGGTATCAAGATCATTGGTGATATCCCGATTTATGTAGCCTTCGACAGCGCGGATGCATGGATGAATCCGGAATTATTTGAGTTTGACGAAGATATGAACCCAATCGAAGTTGCTGGATGCCCGCCAGACGGATTTACCGCCGATGGGCAGCTCTGGGGCAACCCAATCTATGACTGGGAATACCATAAAAAACAGAACTTTGCATGGTGGATCCGTCGTATCAAACATTGCGAAGTATTGTATGATGTGGTTCGAATTGATCATTTCCGTGGTTTTGATGAGTATTACACCATTTCTTACGGCATGACAAACGCCCGCATCGGAAAGTGGAAAAAGGGACCGGGTATCGCGCTTTTTAAAGAAGTGAAAAAACATGTGAAAAACATTGAGATCATTGCGGAGGATCTTGGCTACATGACACAGTCTGTTCGTGATCTGGTGGCAGAAACCGGTTACCCGGGCATGAAAGTACTGCAGTTTGCCTTTGGCGGCGGCAGCGACAACGAATATCTTCCACACAACTATACACCGAACTCTGTGGTATACACAGGAACCCATGACAATGAGACTTTGATGCAGTATCTGGATGGTACACAGGATCATGTACGCAACCATATTCGGGAGTACATGAACCGTCCGCATGCGTCTAATGGGGAACTTTGTGAAAATCTGATCTGGATGGCAATGTCCAGCGTTGGAAAATATTGTATCATTCCGATTCAGGATTATCTGGGACTTGGAAAAGAAGCCCGGATGAACTTCCCGTCTACTCTTGGACATAACTGGGAGTGGCGTGTGCGTAAGGAGCAGCTGACACATGATCTGGCAGGGTATATTGCGCATATGACAGGATTGTCCTATCGTTGGAGAATTGATCCGCCGAAAAAAGAAGAGACGGATGAAGGCAAAGCAGAAAAATAATAGTTGATGATAAAACAGGGAAACGTGATAAATTGCAGAGAAGAATGTAGTGTATAAAACAAAATGCACCTTTCGAAAAGAGCGATATCAGTAATTGAAAATCATGTTTCCCTGATAAAATTTAGTTTAGTAAATGAAGTTATGAGAAAGAAGGATTTTGTATGGAGTTAAAACGACAAAATCATGAATTTCCACCGGTGTATGATGAAAATTCCGAAATACTGATCCTGGGAAGTTTCCCGTCCGTGAAGTCCAGAGAAATGCAGTTTTTTTACGGACATCCCCAGAATCGTTTCTGGAAAGTGATGGCGCAGGTTTTACATGAAAACGTTCCACAGACAATTCCGGAGAAAAAAGAGATGTTGCTGCGGCATCATATTGCGTTGTGGGACGTGATCGCAAGCTGCGATATCGCGGGATCCAGTGATAGCAGTATCCGGAATGTTGTGCCAAATGATCTGGGATATATTATAAGTAGAAGTCGGATTACAAAAATTTATGCGAACGGGGCGAAGTCAAAGCAGTTGTATGATAAATATCTGTCAAAACAGCTTGGGATTGAGGCGGTGCAGCTGCCGTCTACCAGTCCGGCGAATGCGGCTTACAGTGTGGAGCGGCTGCTGGAATATTGGAAAAACGTAATATTGTGATTGGCAAAACGAAAGGTTATGAAAGCGGAATTTGAAAATTTGGTCTTTTCAGCTAACAAATCGCTTTCAAAGAAAAAATTTCTCAAATTCCGCTTATATACGTTGTGTGTCCTGAAAATTCACATATGTTGCCACTAAAAAAGTAGAGATTTAGAACATAAAAGTGGACATTCAAAACATAAATGTAGACATTGGTACTAAAAAGTGGACATTCAGAGTACTATCGTAGTAAATTTTTAAGCCACCCTAAACAAAAATTTAATTTTCGACAGCATAAGCCGACGCCCCCTGTTCTAGAAAACTCAGCCCATTCATCGTAATCCCCATCAGTAGCTTTCCAACCTGCTCAATCGAGAGTTTATAATTACTGCACACCCAGTTCTCCAGAATCCCGATCACTCCATTTGCCAGATACGCATAGGAATAATCCAGCATCGTCGCATCCGCATTTGGATAAATCTTCTGCCAGACACGCATACTGTTATCATATCCCAGATACATCAGCTGTCTGATAAAAGAAGAATCTCCGTGTGGTCCGATCAGCACCTGACAGAGATCACGGTTCTGGTCGATCAGTTTCAAGAGATCATCAAACCAGTTATCATTTCCAAGTGTCACCACAATATTTTCAAACAGCTCATTATGAATCTGCGTCAGCAGTGCATACACATCTTCATAATAAGAATAGAAGGTACTGCGGTTGATGTCTGCCATTTTACAGATATCCGTTACTGTGATCTTATTTAAAGGCTTTTCCTTTAACAGGTCAAAAAGTGCCTGTCGAATTACCGATTTCGTATACTTTGTGCGGCGGTCAGTTGCCATTTCCAATCCTCTCCTTTGTCCGTTTGCATTGATTCTTTCTTTATATTATATCGTGATTTTATCACTCGATAATTTCGCCACTCGTCAATCATACCAGCATGTTGACTCGTTTGCACTCATTATATTAGTAGAAACTTACTGCTCAGACATGTCTGGTAAATACTGCTTTTTCACTTTATCACACCAAATTAAATTATACCAAAAACAGGCAAAATCCGGCAGTCAATCCCCTTGGAAACTGTTAATTATCCAACAAAGTACAGGTAAAATGTGGGATAATTGACAGAAAAAATTAAATTGACGGTTGATATTTAACTTAAGTTGATTATAATATACAAGAGTTAAAAATGCAACATGTGTTGTCAAAGACACGGATGTCGTGTAAGAAACATATGTTATAAAACAGACACATTTTTACAATTGTAGAAAGTAGTAGGTGCCTGTTTGGAAAAATTGTTTATATAAGAAACAAACTATTTAACCAAATGAAGTTATATGATAGTTATTTGGTTGTGAACAAGTAGCGATGGCGGATTGTGAATATCTGCCTGACGGATGGCTAAGGGAATAGGAAAGGAGAGCATATCGTGGCAAGTTTATCACATACTATGCAGAGAAAAGCGTTCAGTGCAGCAATTGACGTTGCTTTAAAAAGACTGAACAAAGACAGAGAAAAAGGATTACTTCAGATCATCGATCTGGCTCAGAGATTCATGGGCGACAACTTCAAACCGGAAGCATATGAAGGTGCAAAAAAAATCGTTCAGAATCCGGATCACAAATGGATGAAATTCGTAAACACAATGCTTGACGAGTTAGATCCGAACGTAGCAAAAATGACAGCATTAAACCTTGGTTTTGAGGCTGCTTTCTATGGTACAAAAACAATCCGTAAAATGCGTGAGGTTCACCACTGCAATATTCCGTGGCTGATCCTGATGGACCCGACAAGTGCATGTAACTTAAGATGTACAGGATGCTGGGCAGCAGAGTACGGTTACAAGCTGAACCTTACATACGATGAGTTAGACGACATTGTAACACAGGGTAAAGAGCTTGGTATCTACTTCTACATGTTCACAGGTGGAGAACCGCTGGTTCGTAAAGCAGATATCCTGAAACTTTGTAAAAAACATCATGATGTAGCATTCCACAGCTTCACAAACGGAACACTGATCGACGAAGAGTTCTGTAAAGAAGTTCAGAAATTAGGAAACCTTTCCTTCTCTCTGAGTCTGGAAGGATTTGAGGAAGCAAACGATGGCCGTCGTGGTCAGGGTATTTTCCAGAAAGTTCTGGGCGCTATGGATCTGATGAAACAGTATGGTCTGTTCTTCGGAACATCTGTATGTTATACAAGAAAGAACATGGATGCCGTTACATCTGATGAGTTCTTCGATCTGCTGATCGAGCACGGATGCCGTTACTCCTGGTACTTCCACTATATGCCAGTCGGAAACGAAGCTGATGTAGAACTGATGCCGACTATGGAGCAGCGAGAGTACATCTACAAACGTATCCGTGAGGTTCGTGCATTCGAAGGTGGAAAACCGATTATGCTCATGGACTTCCAGAACGATGGTGAGTTTGTAGGCGGATGTATCGCCGGTGGACGTAACTACTTCCATATCAACGCAAACGGAGATGCTGAGCCATGTGTTTTCATTCACTACTCAGGAGCAAACATCCGTGAGAACACATTACTTGAGTGTCTGAAACAGCCGTTATTCATGGCATACAGAGACAACCAGCCGTTCAACGACAACATGCTTCGTCCGTGTCCGATGCTTGAGAACCCGGAGAAACTGCAGGAGATGGTTCGTGAGACTGGTGCAAAATCTACTGATTTACAGTCTCCGGAGAGCGCAGAGCACCTTTGCGAGAAATGTGAGCCGTATGCAGCTGAGTGGAAAGAGCATGCTGACAAGATCTGGGCAGAGCATCCATTCGTAAAGAAAGGCTACAAGAACTACAAGAGCGAGATCGAAGGAACTGATGCAAACTAAGGACAGACAACAGGAGGAATTGAAAGATGGACGTAAAACACGCTGCAGCAAGAAAGTCATTTGAACTGGCTTTCTCAGGAGTTTATAAATACATCAACAAAAATAAAGAAGAAAATTTAGTAAAACTGATGAACCTGGCAAACAAGATCGCAGGTAAGAACTTCCCACAGTATTTCTGGGATAATGCAAACGAAGTTCTGTCTGATCCGGAGCAGAAATGGACACAGATGATCTACGATGCTTTAGAGAGACTTCATCCAAACATCGTAAAACAGCACGTATTAAACATGGGATTTGAAGCTGGTCTGACAGGTTTCAAAAAAGTAAAAGAGAACCGTGAAAAATACGGATGTAACGTGCCGTGGGTTATCCTGATGGACCCGACCAGTGCATGTAACCTGAAATGTACAGGATGCTGGGCTGCTGAGTATGGTCATCAGCTTCAGTTAAGCAATGAAGAGCTTGACAGAATTATCACAGAAGCAAAAGAGCTTGGTATCCACTTCTTCGTATTAACAGGTGGTGAGCCGATGGTTCGTAAGAAAGATATCCTGATGCTTGCTGAGAAACATAACGACTGTGCATTCCATATCTTCACAAACGGAACACTGATCGATGAGGAGCTTTGTAAAGAAGTTCAGAGACTTGGTAACTTATCCTTCGCTCTGTCTGTAGAGGGATATGCAGAGACAAACGATGACCGTCGTGGACAGGGTGTATTCGAGAAAGTTATGCACGCTATGGATCTGATGAAAGAGCATGGTCTGTTATTCGGTACATCTATCTGTTACACAAGCAAAAACTATAAAGTAGTTACATCTGATGAATTCCTTCAGATGTTGGTAGACAAAGGAGCAATCCTTTCCTGGTTCTTCCATTACATGCCAGTTGGAAAAGACGCAAGTACAGATCTGCTTCTGACACCGGAACAGCGTGAGTACATGGTTAACCGTGTTCGTTTCGTACGTAGCAGAAAATGCCCGATCAAACTCTTCACACTGGATTTCCAGAACGATGCTGAGTTCGTAGGCGGATGTATCGCTGGTGGTAAGAACTACTTACATATCAACCCGAACGGTGATGTAGAGCCATGTGTATTCATTCACTACTCCAACATCAACATCAAAGAGCATTCCCTGCTTGAGTGCTTACAGCAGCCGCTGTTCATGCAGTATCATGACAATATGCCGTTCAATGACAACCAGCTTCGTCCATGCCCGATGCTTGAGAATCCGGAGATGATCAAGAAGATGGTAGAGGCTTCCGGAGCTCATTCTACAGATATGCAGGCAGAAGAGCCGGTTGACAGCCTGATTGCAAAAACAATTCCATACGCAGAGAACTGGAAACCAGTTGCTGACAGATTATGGAAAGAGCGTCAGGATGAAGTCGCTGAGGCAAGAAAAGAGCGTTTTGAGAAATACGGTGAGTAATTCTTAAAGATTGCTTTAAAAACGAATATAGAGAAGGTACAGTGCTTCTGAGAGGCATTGTACCTTCTCTTTTTATACATAAAAAAGCCCAGCCCCGAAGGACTGAGCTTTTTAATCTTTGCTTTAAATTGCTTTTTAGCCTAACAGCAGTAAGCTGAATACCAGTGTGAACAGCGCTACTGTCTCAACGATACCAACTACGATGAAGTAGTTCGCGGTACCTTTACCGGTTGCGCCAAGAGCGTCTGCAGCAGCAGCAGCACATTTACCCTGGAATAATCCGGAAAGTCCGATTGCAAGTCCGCCAAAGAGTCCAACGCCAAGTGCCAGACCAGCGTCTGCGCCACCTGCTACTGCGGATTTGATAAAGTTCATAAGAAGGAATCCATAAATTGTCTGTGTCAGCGGTGCACCGGAGAATGCGATCATAATGAACGGTGCTGCTTTACCGCTTGCGTAACACTTTTTCCAAGCTCCTACTGATGCCATTCCGGCAAATCCTGCACCAAATGCAGATCCTGCTGCTGATAAACCAAGTGCGGCTGCCATACCTATAAATGCGATATTCATAATAATTCTCCTTTTTTAATACTGTTTTATTCAAGAATGTTTTTCATTCCTGTTGCGAGATGCACATCATGCAATCCATGATATCATTCTGTTGTGCATCTTTGCAAATACACTATTTTTTAATCTTTTCGTTTACTTTAAATGGTTCGTATGCAATTCCTGTCCACTCCAGACCGGCCTGACCGGAAAACTCTAATACGTTCAGTCGAACACCGTGTACAACGACGGAAAGGAAACACATGATAATGTTCAGTCCGTGTCCGATTAGTACGACCACAACGCCGAGAATGATGAGCGGTCCGTGAAAACCTGCTGCAATGCCGTTGAAACTCTGGGAAATGGCAAATCCTGCCATACCTACCGCAAACAGACGGATGTAACTCATGACGTTACCAAAGCAGCTGATCGTATTTAAGAATACGGTAAATGCATCTGCGACACCACTTTTCAGACCCTGACCAAATGTTTTGTCCGGGGACATGCCACCGAAGAGTACGACCAGGATAAATGCAACGCCTACCATGGCGAAGACTGGTACGATATTAAGCTTCTGGCCAATAACCAGATACAGGGATAACAGATACATGCCGATGACTGCTACCAGCCAGCCAAGATCTGCCACCCAACTTAAGTTCTTTTCACTCAGTTTCTTTTTGATGGAGATCAGACTTCCCAATGCCATCTGGATCGCTCCGATGGTGAAAGAGAACTTCATGATGGCGTTCTGCTGTGTTGTGGCAGATACACCGAAGTAATCCGGGTAGTTTGCAAACTGAGGAATAACCAGAGCCTTTAAGAAAGGCACATGCATTGCTTTTTCCATACCGAACCACGTACCCGTGACGGCACCCCATACGATGGTTGCAATGGAGAGAACCAGTAACAGGTAAGTTGTAGTATTAAATTTCTTTGTTTTTGCTACCAGAGCGATCGTTGTAATCAGGATCAGGCAGCCGTAACCGGCATCACCGATGATCATTGCAAAGAACAGGGTGAAAAACAGGAAAAACCAGAGGGAGATATCTGACTCCCGATATCCCGGAAGGATTCCAAGGATATCAAATACCGGCTGGATCAGTCCGGAAACTTTTCCATATTTTACTTTGGTAGGGATCTCTGTGTCATCCTCTGACACGTCATCCATGGCCCATGCCCATTTATGCTCTGTTGCCGCAGCTTTGAATTTCGGAAGATCTGCTTCCGGAAGGTATCCGGAAATCCATACAAAATCTTCATCATTTTCTGCTGTTTCACTTGCAGAAGAATAGTTTTCTGCATTTTGCGCTTTCAGCATCTGAACTTGAAAACTTGTATCATAGATGCTGGATTTTTTGAGTGTTTCCTCACATGTACCGATTTCTGTCTGACAGCTTTCAATCTGTGCTGTCAGCTCATCGATGCCTTTTTCCGGAAGGGTAAATTCTGTTGCCGGAATTGTGACCGGAAGTGCTCCCAGTACTGCAACTGTGTGCATTTTATCTATCGGTGTCAGTGCGATCATTTTGATTTCTGGATCCTGCAGTGCCATCTGGTATTCATTTTTACCAAGGCGGTAGAAGTGAAGATCATATCCATCTTCTTTTACGCGTTTCACATCTTCCGGTGAAAAATTGCCCCAAGCCTTGATTCGTTCAATCTCAGCGTTGGCAGCACTGATTTCCTGCTCCAGTGAGGCTTTTTTATCTAATGTGGCTAACACATTCTGATACATTTCCTCAAATTCGGAATCGGAGAGAACCGGTACAGGTTCTTTCTTTTTGTTCTTTTTATCCGGCGCATAGTCCGTCAGAGTGGCAGCTGTCTTGGAAAGCGTTGTAAAACGTTCTGCAACTGCACGGTCCGGACTTTTCTTTTCTGCCAGATGTAAGAGCCCTAAGGATCGAAGTCCGTCGAGCATCTCGTCTTTTCGGGAGACAGATGACACGACGCAGACCATTTTCATTTTCTCTATCATTGTGCCGCCTCCACTAATTTTTTCTTTGAAATCTTTCCGCGGACAACGGCCGCTGTCTGCTGATCTCCAAGGAAAACGCCGATCATGCGGATATTTTCCTTGGCTTCCGGAATCTTGACTTTTTCAAACAGGTTGACACGCTGGGAAGTAGAGCGTAACTCTTTTTCCAGAAGCGCTTCCTGTTTGCGCAGTGTTGATACCAGAGCATCCAGACGTGCGATCTCGCGGAGTTTTATAATAGCAGTGTCCACCCACAGAGGATAGTCGTCCACATCGTAATCGATGTCTTTGAAGGTCAGCTCCTGAAAGGCAGGAACTGTGACACCGGCGATGTTCTCATTCTTACAGATGACGGTATCCGGCTGTACCAGGTGATCTAATTTTTTGCTTTCATCGAAGATTTCATTTTCAGCAAATACTGCAACCCAGTCATCCAGGTCACCGATCATCTGAGCACGTTCGACTTCCTTCTGGTCCAGATCAGCTTTTGTTTTCGTGATGACAGCCTGCAGCTGCTGTTTTTTCAACTGCAGGGTAGGAAGATAACGCTGATACTGTTTCAGGCGGTCTTTCTGCACCTTCTGCTCATTTTTTGTAAGTTTGATAGCCATCAGCTGCTCCTTTTAGTTTAATGCTTCTTTGTTTGGCCATCTCTCCTGCAGAAGACTTGTCTTCAAACCGGTTTCGTTTGGCTCGAAGCACTCTGCAAGGATTTCCCAGCCAAGATCAAGTGCATCCTCAAGTGGAATGTTTACACTGAGGTCCATAAGTTTTGTCTCGAAAAGCTCACCGTATTTCAGAAGCTTTTCATCCCAGTCACTCATCAGGAATCCCATGGATTTCTTCTCAAGAGCTTCCTTATACTGGGAGTACAGACGGATCATACCATCCATCAGTGCACGGTGGTCATCACGGGTCTTGCCGTTTACGTTCTGTTTCAGACGGGAGAGAGAACCGAATGGCTCAATGTGTCCATTTTTCAGATAGTACTGACCTTCTGTGATATAACCGGTGTTATCCGGTACTGGGTGAGTTACGTCATCACCAGGCATTGTGGTAACACCAAGGATTGTAATAGAACCTGCACCTTCGATATCAACGGCTTTCTCATAACGGGAAGCCAGGCAGCTGTACAGATCGCCCGGATAACCTCGGTTGGAAGGTACCTGCTCCATGGTGATCGCCATCTCTTTCTGTGCATCGGCGTAGTTTGTCATATCGGTAAGCAGTACCAGAACTTTCTTTCCGTTCAAGGCAAACTGCTCTGCAACAGCAAGTGCCATATCCGGAACCAGTGTACACTCAACGGTCGGATCGGAAGCTGTGTGGATAAACATAACGGTATGGCTCATGGCGCCACCTTTTTCCAGGGTATCACGGAATGCAAGGTAATCATCATATTTTAATCCCATACCACCCAAAACGATGACATCTACTTCTGCCTGAAGTGCGATACGGGAGAGCAGTGCGTTGTATGGCTCTCCGGAGATAGAGAAGATCGGAAGTTTCTGACTCTCTACCAGTGTGTTGAACACGTCGATCATCGGGATACCGGTACGGATCATGTTTTTCGGTAAAATACGTTTTGCCGGGTTAAAGGACGGTCCACCGATCGGGATCATATTCTCAGTCAGTGCCGGACCATGATCACGCGGAACACCTGCACCGTCAAATACTCGTCCAAGCAGGTGTTCGGAGAAGGAAACCATCATTGGTCGACCAAGGAAGCGGACCGGATCGCTGGTTCCGACGCCCTGTGCACCTGCAAATACCTGAAGGGATACCAGGTCTTTATCAAGTTTTATAACAGTCGCGTAACTGTCACCTACGAGAGCAAGGTCGCCCAGACGGACATCTTTTGCTCTGACAGTAACTACGTTACCGACAATTGATTCAATTTTTGTATATACTTTCTGCACTCTAAAATCCTCCTACTCAACAGCTTTTGATTTGTAGAATTCTGAGATTTTCTTTTCCTGTTCGTAGAATTCCGGTGATTCGAATTCTGTACCGTGCCAGTCAAGGAATTCCTGTCTCAACTGGTTGAAGAAACCTCGGATCTCGTTTTTGTCATCCAGATCATAGGATGCCATCAAAGCATCGTAAAGGATGCCGAATTCTTCACGCTGTCTGTCCGGAGAGCATGCTGCATCGATCGGATCGAAGGAGTTCTGCTGCAGATATACGGAATCGAGAAGTTCGCCCTTCTGATAAATAATGTAGTCTTCTGCGGAAGTTCCTTCCTCACCAACTACTTTCATCATCTGGTTAATCTCATTTCCTCTGTGCAGAATAGAACGGGCTTCTTCCACCCGGGCCATATCGACTACGCCGTCATATTTGGACCAGGAATCCATCGGATGGATCGCCGGGTATTTACGGGCATCGGAACGCTCTCTGGAAAGTCCGTGGAAAGCACCAACTACCTTCAGGGTTGCCTGTGTAACCGGTTCCTCGAAGTTACCACCTGCCGGTGATACGGTACCACCGATGGTAACAGATGCGATCTTGCCGTTTTTCAGTCTTACTTTACCTGCACGTTCATAGAAAGAAGCGATGGTAGACTCAAGGTAAGCCGGGAATGCCTCTTCACCAGGAATCTCTTCCAGACGTCCTGACATCTCACGCATGGCCTGTGCCCAACGGCTGGTAGAGTCTGCCAGCAGAAGAACATCCAGTCCCATCTGTCTGTAATACTCAGCCAGAGTTACGGCTGTGTAGCAGGAAGCTTCTCGTGCGGCTACCGGCATGGAAGATGTGTTACAGATAATGATGGTACGTTCCATCAGGGATCTGCCTGTTTTCGGATCTTCCAGTTCCGGGAACTCTTTTAAGATCTCTACAACCTCGCCGGCACGCTCACCACATGCAGCGACGATAACGATATCGGCCTCACCGTTTTTCGCCTCCATATGCTGAAGAACTGTTTTTCCGGCTCCGAATGGTCCAGGAACACAGAAGGTTCCGCCTTTTGCTACCGGAAGGAAGGAGTCGATACAGCGAATCTGTGTTACCAGAGGTTCGTCCGGACGAAGTCTTTCATCGTAACATTTTACTGCCTGTTTGATCGGCTGGGAGATGACCATGCTTAAGTTTTTCTCCTCACCGTTGCCATTTTCAATGACACAGATGGTTGCTCTTACATGGTAAGAACCTTTTTCTTTGATTGATTTTACTTTCCAGTCATGACCTTTTAAGGTAAAAGGAACCATGATCTCATGTGTGAATAATCCTTCCGGAACGCTTCCGATGGAGTCACCTGCCTCTACGGCATCACCGACTTTTACGGATGGGGTAAATTCCCATTCTCTGTCCGGAATCGGGTCAAGGTATACACCTCGCTCAAGGAAAAATCCGCACTGCTCGGCCAGATCCGGCAACGGATTCTGCAGACCGTCAAATACCTGTGTGAGCAGACCCGGTCCAAGTTCTACGCTCATCAGTTCACCGGTAAATTCTACTGGGTCTCCGACTTTAATGCCGTTTGACATCTCGTAGATCTGCATGCTGGCTACGCCGTTGTTGATTCGGATAACCTCGCCTTTTAAGCGTTTTCCGTCAACAAGGATATAACCAACTTCATTTTTATGAACGGCACCTTCAAAGCTGACATTTGCCAGGTTGCCGTTAATACCAGTTACATATCCTGTTACTGTTTCCATTCAATTTTCTCCTGTTATCAATAGTTTTCCGTTTTATCAGCAAAGATGTGTGTTTCTTCTATAACTGATAAACGCGCTGCTGCACCTGATCAAAAAGACGTTTGAATTCTTTTTTGCCTTTTTCCTGTACAAAACAGTTCTGGCGCTCCAGCAGTTTCAATTTCACTGCATAGCCAAAGAGATATACATCGTCAAAGGTATGCAAACCTACCAGGGAATCAAGATTTTCAAATTCGTAATCCAGCAGGATCTTTTCTGCTTCCAGCGGGTTTTTGGCTGCAAGCACGGTTCCTACTACCTGAGAGAGTACGGAATCTTTATCATAGGATTTTAAATATGCCCGTCCAAGGTTCGCGCTTCTCTGCGCATTCAGTTCACTCATCAGGTTGTTATAAAAAACAGCCCAGTCTTTTAAGAGTGGGCCCTCATCAGAGGAGAGGGTGAGATTACTTAAAAATTCGTATTTTGATTCGCTTACATTTGACTGGCACATGCCAAGAAATTCTTTATAAGAAAATGGCATATCACCGTCGGTTCTCAGGTCCGGCAGGCTGGATATCAAATAATAATATGAAGCCATAAGCACCTCCTGCTAGAAATCAAGATTTCTGAAGTATGGCATCAGCATCTGCATGATCTCATCATCGGAACAGTCAAAATATCCGGAACCGTCTTTTGCTGCCAGGCGGAATCCTGCGCGGACATTTTTTGCTGGTTTGATCTCAAGTCCGTTTTTGATTTCTTCTGCAAGTTCTGCTTTCAGTGCGTCACTTACCTGTGCAACTTCTGCGGTATAATTTTCTACCCCTTCGTCTGCAATGGCTGCTTTGATCAATTTACCAAGTGCGGCATCAGAAAGACTATCTTTAACCTTTGTGGAAAGAATCTTTTCAAATTCGGCTTTCACCTCAGTTTTAAATGCAAGCATCGCATCTCTTTTTGCCTGCTCAGCACTGAGTGCAGCACTCTCTTTTAGAATACTGATTTCTTTTTCTGAAGCTTCCTGTATACTTTTTGCTTCAGATTTCGCCTCTGCCACGATGGCTTCTGCTTTTTTCTTAGCTTCTGTAATAATTGCCTCTGCCTCGGCATTTGCTGCATCAATTCCGTCTTTGCGGATGGAGGAAACTAAGTCTTGAATCTGTAATTCCATATGTTCACTTCCCTTCTTCTTTTATGCGTTGTACTAAATAAAATACAATTTAGAAAACATTATAATATACTCTTGTTCGACATGCAAGCATTATTTCCAATTGTTTAAAATTAGACAATCTTGCTAGTTATTATGCCCAAAATTGAACATAATTTACAAAGAAAATATCTTTTTTAGAAATATTAAAAAAGAAAAAGGAACATCTTTCACTTCTGAATGAAGGAAGAAGTTCCTTTTTGTATATGATTTTATACAGTATTCTCTATATATTTATGGATATATGTCTGAGCATAGGAAACAAATTTTTCGGTATAAGGATTGGCTGTTTTTGCGTTCCACATCAGGTTCAAATTGTGTGAATAGTCGGTGTCTATCGTCTTCAGGGAGTTAAATTTCAAAATCTCAGGGTAGGTATATTTGTCCAACAGCGTGACACCGACACCTGAAGTCAGCATCAAAAGCATGGAAGACGGATTTGGGACAGGAATGATCTGTTTGGGAGAGATTCCGTAATGTTGACAGACATCGGCCATGATTCTGGGAGCGGAGGGGAGTTCATCCTGTGTGATCTGATAAAAAATGTTGTTATCAAAGTCACGGATACAGATTTCATTTTTTTGCGAGAGCGGATGATTTCTGGAAATAACAAACATACATGGAGATTCGCATAGCTTTTTGACAAGGATTTCTGGCTCTGTACTGTCTAATAATAAGGAAAGTGTAAGGTCTAACCTATTTTGCTGCAGTTCTCTTGTTAAGCCGGAGAAACTGTGACTTTGTATGGAAACAATGCAGTCCGGGTTTTCTGCTGAAAAGTCCTGAAGCAGGCGGGAAAACCATGGTATGGACAGGCCTTCTAACAATCCGATGGTGAATTGATTTTCTTTTGATTTTTTCAGCTCATACATGGAGTCACACAAATCTGTGTAATCATCTTTGAGTTTCTGACAAAATTGCAGAAAAATCTGACCGTATTCGGTTAATTCTACATGATGGCGTGTCCGGTGAATCAGTGGATACCCAATCTCTTCTTCGAGTACCTGAATCTGCTGGCTGATGGCCGGCTGTGATACATATAATTTCCTTGCTGCCGCTGAAAAATTCTGACATTCAGCGATGGTTGAAAAATAATCAAGCTGACGAGATGTCATAGAAAACCTCCCTGGAACTAATCCAATCTAAAATTGATATAAAAAAATCTTATAACCAAATTGATACATAAAATTTATGTATTTCACATAAAAATTATACCATGATAATATAAAAAAAGAAACAGAGTAAATAAAAAATTATACAAAAAGGGAGAAATTATGGTTGGAGGAGTAGATGCAAAAGAATTGAGAGCACCAGTTTTTAATATTGTTCATGGATCTTTTGTTGATGGATGGGGAACACGAACCACCATTTTCTTAAAAGGCTGTCCGCTGAATTGTGTATGGTGCTGTAATCCGGAAGGGCAGAAGACCTATCCGGAGCTTCGGTTTACACAGCAGGACTGCAATGGCTGCGGGAAATGCGTGACGGTCTGTCCGAAGCAGGCAATCCACATGGATCCAGAGAAACATCTGGCAGTTGTGGACCGGAGTCAGTGCGATGACTGTCTTGCCTGCACGAAAATATGTGAGACATCGGCAATGGATGTATTTGGAAAATATTATTCTGTCAAAGAGATTTTTGACTGTATCGCGCGGGACGAACGGTATTTTGGGAGTGACGGAGGACTGACCATCGGTGGCGGAGAAGCAACGTATTTTCCGGATTTTACATTGGAATTGATCAGGATGTGTCACGACAATTATATCCATGTTGCCCTAGACACCTGTGGATTTATCGAGACAGAGAACGGAAGAAAATGTCTGGAAGAAGCGGATCTGGTGCTGTTTGACTTAAAAGGTATGGATGATGCACAGCACAGGATCAATACAGGAGTATCGAATCAGTTGATCCATAAAAATCTCAGATATCGGGATTCTTTAGGAAAAGACATTATTGTCCGGGTTCCAATCATACCCGGTTACAATGCATCGGAAGAAAATCTGAATCAGACGGCAGATTTTTTAAAAACATTAAGGTCCATCCGCCGGGTAGATCTGCTGCCGGTGCACAAATACGGAATGATCAAATACGAACAGCTTGGAAAGGATTACGCGATTGCGGATGTAACGGCATATAGCAAAGAAGAGGAAGCACATTTTGTGGAATTGTTCCGAAAACGAGGGTTGAATGTGCAGATTGGTGGTTGATGAAATAAGCATTTTATAAAAGGAGAAAATCTATGAACACAGAGTACATTGAAAGAATCAGAAGAATGAGAAAGCGTATGGTGACAAAAGCCGAGGTGGATGTGGAGCGTGGCGTCTATATGACAGAAGCCTATATGGAGACCGAGGGCAGAGAACCAGCTTATCGTCAGGCAAAAGCACTGGAGAAGAATCTGGCGAAAAAGACGATTGCAATCTTTGACGACGAATTACTGGTAGGACGAATGACCATGAAATATCGTGGCGGTAATATTATCCCAGAACTCAGTTCCCAGTTTCTATACGATGAGATGGAAGAATTATCTACAAGACCGCAGGATACCTTTGAACCGATCAGCGAGGAAGATAAGGCAACCATCCGTAATTTTCTTCCGTACTGGAATCAGCGCAATCTGATCTCTATGTGGAAAGCAAAAATTCCGGAAGACAAGCTGAAATATCTGGAATGTGGTTCGGTTGGCGGTGCAGTTTACGCATTAAACGGACATTACCTAAAACATTCCTGTGTAGATTATGAAAAAGTATTACAGATCGGACTGGAAGGTGTTCTCGAAGAAGTAGAGACTGAACTTGCTGGGGTAAATATCTCCAATCCGGATGAGTTTGAAAAAATGCAGTATCTGAAAGCCATGAAGATTTCACTGCAGGCAACTATGGATTATGCCATGAGATATTCCATACTGGCTAAAGAGATGGCAGCCACCTGCGAAGATCCGCAGCGAAAAGAAGAACTGTTAAAGATCGCAGAAGTATGTGCGCAGGTTCCGGCAAAACCGGCTAGAAACTTTCATGAGGCACTTCAGAGTATGCTGATGATCTGGATCTGTATGAATATCGAAGGCTGCGGCTATGGTATGACACTGGGCGGACGTCTGGATCAGTGGTTATATCCGTATTACAAAAAAGAAAAAGAAGCGGGCACACTGACAGATGATTATGCACAGATGCTGATCTCCATGTTTTATATCAAAGCGAACGAGATTGTTATCATTACAGACCGCATTACATCCGGATTCTTCACCGGTTTACCACAGACGGTAAATATCAACCTTGGTGGTGTGGATGAGAACGGTCATGATGCAGTCAATGAGCTTACTTATCTCTGTCTGGATGCAGATATGGAAGTAGGACTTCCGTCCAATGATCTGGTTGTCCGTATTTCCAAAAAATCACCGGAAAAATTTGTGAGAAAATCCATTGATCTGGCGATCGCGTTAAAAGGAAAGCTAAAATTCATGAGCGATGAGATGTGTATCGATCAGTTATTGCATGACGGATATGATCTGAAAGATGCCAGAAACTTTGTAATCACCGGATGTAACAATCCGACGATCCCGGGAAAATCTTCTGATCTGCCGGGTGGCAATATCAATATGCCACTGTTATTGGAGCTGGCATTAAATAACGGTCGTCAACGTCTGACTGGAGATTTGATCGGTGTTGAGACCGGAGATCCGAGAAACTTTACTTCTTATGAGCAGGTTTGGAACGCGTTTAAAAAACAGGTGGATTATTTCTTCCCAATCGCGATTATGTTCCGAAATTCTGATCGTTACATGTTTGCAAAATATCGTCCGGTTCCGTTAGAGTCTTCCCTGTTTGAAGGAACGATCCAGAAAGGAAAAGATATGGCAGATGGAGCATTAAAATACTCAAGAATTGCAATTTCAATGTCTGGAACGCCGGATGTTGGTGATGCATTGGCGGCCATCCGCAAAAATGTATTCGAGGATCATATCTGTACCATGGCAGAACTTATCGACGCACTGGATGCAAACTGGGAAGGCCATGAGGATATCCACAAACTGATGATTTCTGCACCGAAATTTGGTAACGATGATGATTATGTAGACAACATTGTAAATGATGTCCTGATGTATGGTGCTGGTGTTCTGACCGGAATGCAGGGGGCATGTGGAACCAAAATCAACTGTGCAGCAGCGGCTGTTACTGCCAACGTAATTTTTGGCTACAATGTTGGAGCATTACCGGATGGAAGAAGTGCCGGAGAACCGATTTCAGAAGGCGGTATTTCTCCTCATCAGGGACGAAATGTCAGCGGTCCGGTAGCAACTTATAATTCTGTATCCAAGATTGACCATATTCAGTTGACCAATGGTTCCGTTCTGAACATGAGATTCAATCCGGAGACTTTAAAAACAGAAGAAGCAAAGAAAAAATTCAGCTCCATGCTGCGTAATTTCCTGGAGACAGGCGGATTCTTCGTACAGTTTAATATTGTAGATACCGAGACGTTGCGTGACGCACAGAAGAACCCGGATAAATATCGTGATCTTTTGGTACGTGTGGCAACTTACAGTGCATACTTCGTAGAACTTGGAGAAAATCTGCAGAATGATATCATCAATCGACTGGAAATGGAATTTTAGTCATTGATGCGGAAAGGAGAAGAACATATGGCAGAACATACATGGAACATCAGTCCGTTACATTGCGGCATCAGTGTCAGTAATCTGGAAGCATCCATCGAGTGGTTCGGACGAGTGTTAGATTTTGAAGTAGTATCCAGAGATTCTATTCCAGCAGCAGGATTTGATCTGGCATTTTTAAGAAATGGGGATTTTGAAATCGAACTGTTTCAATGCTATGAGTACAAAGAGATGTCGGAGGAGCGAAAAGTGCCGAATCTGGATCTGAAAACACTCGGAACGAAACATATCTGTTTTGCTGTGGATAATCTCGATGCACTGGTAGAGACTTTTTATGAAAATGATGTGGAAATCGTACAGGGACCGGAGCATTTGATTGGAAATTATTACTGTTTCATCCATGGACCGAACGATATTCTAATTGAATTTATAGAGCATTAGGAGAGAAAAATGACGTTACGAAATAAGGCATTAATGAAAAATATAGAGCAGGTCGGTTACCACGACCTGCAGAAACGTCCGGCATTTCAGATTGTAATGCAAAAATGCGGAGAAAAATATTATTTATACTGTGCATCCTGGAGACACAATGGCTGGTCCATTCTGGATGTGACGGATCCGACGAATCCGAAAATGATTCAGTTTAAAGAAGGACCATGGATCAATGAGGATTGCCACGACGGACAGAATACATGCAAAATTCAGGTGGCGGACGGTCTGATGTTGACAGCGCATGGAACGATGGCGGGATTTCTAACCGGTTGTCCGGAAGGCTGCCCGGCCTGGTGTGGTCTTATGGTGTGGGACGTAAAAACAGATCCGACAGATCCGAAATTGCTTGGAACCCGGGTGGTCAGGGCGTCCACAGATCCTTCTATAATGGAGGCCGTTATGCCTATATCACCGGTTGTGATAATGGATATGAGAGTTTTATTTTAAGAATTATTGACCTGGCAGATCCAGCACATCCAGTAGAGGCAGGCAGATATTGTGTTCCGGAACAGATCATTCAGGGTGAGAGTAACCTGCAGTTTGGCGATCATCTGTTCAAACCGTTTGTGCATGCAGTGACGGTAAAAGATGATATTGCATATCTGGCTTATTCAAATGTCGGCTTTGTATTGGTGGATGTCAGTGACAAAACGAATCCGAAGATGATCGGAAAGCTATCGCTCAATCCTCCGTTTGGTGGAGATGCAGCAGGTGCGCCGGTGCATTCCGCTTATCCGCTGGGAGACCGCCCGTTTGCGGTAGTATCTACAGAGGGAGAGCGCAGCCGTTTCTTTGATGGGAAGAAAACAGAAGGATTTGGCAAAAAAATTGAATATCAGGCAATGAATGCCATGATGATGATTGAAACCGGCGATATGGAACATCCGCGTATGATTTCTGTATTTCCGTATCCGGAAATGCCGGAGGGCTATACCCATGGAGAGAATTTTAACTTTGTGGATGGTGTCCGGGTACCGTTTGGACCGCATAACTGCTTTGATCAGTTTGGAACACCGGTATATGGACAATTTAACAATACAGTGTTTAACTGCTATTTCCATGCGGGACTGAGGATCTATGATGTACATGATCCGTTTGTACCGAAAGAAATCGCATATTTTCTTCCGCCGGATCCGCCGGAAATGCTGACGGATAATGAGACGCATGATGTGATGCCGGGGGCACCGGTCGCTATTACCGAAGATCTGGTGGTAGATGACAGAGGTTATATCTATATAAGTACCCAGCAGGACGGCATTTACATTTTGAAATATACAGGAGAGAAGCCGTTAGATTAAGGAGCAAATGCAATGAAAAAGAATTATGAAGTAATGGATGGAAATACGGCTGCCGCATATGTATCCTATGCATTTACGGAAGTGGCCGCTATTTTCCCAATCACCCCGTCTTCCCCGATGGCAGAATATGTCGATGAGTGGGCAGCAAAAGGAAAAAAGAACATTTTTGATGAGACGGTAGAAGTCGTAGAGATGCAGTCAGAAGGCGGTGCAGCCGGAACGATGCATGGTTCACTGGCAGCAGGTGCGCTGACCACAACCTATACAGCTTCTCAGGGACTGCTGCTGATGATTCCGAATATATATAAAGTAGCGGGCGAATTGTTGCCGGGGGTATTTCATGTATCAGCCAGAGCACTGTCGGTACATGCGTTATCCATTTTCGGAGATCATTCCGATGTTATGGCCTGCAGACAGATCGGTACAGCAATGCTAGCTTCTTCCAATCCGCAGGAAGTCATGGATCTGGGCGCAGTAGCACATCTGGCTGCCATCAAGGGAAGTATACCGTTTATCCACTTCTTTGATGGATTCCGTACTTCCCATGAGATTCAGAAGATCGAGACCTGGGATTATGATGTATTAAAGGGCATGGTGAATATGGATGCGGTTGATGCATTCCGGAAGAAATCATTAAATCCGGAGCGGCCGACTACGCGCGGGTGTACCGAGAACCCGGATATTTATTTCCAGCGCAGAGAGGCTGCCAACCAGTATTACGAGAAAATGCCACAAATCGTGGAAGAATATATGAAGCAGGTATCAGAGGTAACCGGCAGAAACTATCAGCTTTTCAACTACTATGGTGTAAAAGATGCAGAATATGTCATCATTGCCATGGGTTCCGTCTGTGATACCGTCTGCGAGACCGTAGATTATTTGAAGGGAAAAGGTGAGAAAGTCGGACTGATTAATGTACATCTGTACCGCCCGTTTTCCATCCGACATTTTCTGGAACAATTACCGCCAAGTGTAAAACGAATAGCGGTACTGGACAGAACAAAAGAGCCGGGAGCAGGTGGAGAACCATTATATCTGGATATCTGTAATGCACTGTATCAGGCACAGATTGAGATGGAAGTGTACGGCGGTCGTTATGGACTTGCTTCTAAGGATACGACACCGGCACAGATCATGGCTGTCTATGAGATGTTAAAAACTGCTCCGAGACATAATTTTACCATCGGTATTGTCGATGATGTGACCCACCTGTCACTGGAGGTAGATGAAACAAAACAACTGAGTAGTACCGATACGATTAACTGTAAATTCTGGGGACTTGGCTCCGACGGAACCGTTGGTGCAAACAAAAACTCCGTCAAGATCATCGGTAACCATACCGAACAGTTCTGTCAGGCGTATTTTGTATACGACTCCAAGAAATCCGGAGGACTGACCCAGTCCCATTTGCGATTTGGCAAGCGGCCGATCCGTTCTCCATATCTGGTAACAGATGCTGACTTTATCGCATGCTCCGCACCGTCTTATTTGAACAATTATGATCTGTTAGATGGTATGAAGCAGGGGGGAACCTTCCTTTTGAACTGTGGATGGAATGAAAAAGAACTGGCAGAACATCTGCCGGCTGCCATGAAACGGATTCTGGCGAAAAAACAGGTACAGTTCTATGTCATTGATGCCACCAGACTTGCAAAAGAGATCGGAATGGCAGGACGTACGAATTCCATTCTGCAGGGTGCGTTTTTTAAACTGGTTCCGGTGCTTCCACTTGAGGATGCAGTACAGTATATGAAAGAAGCTGTAAAGAAAACTTATGCAAAAAAAGGTGTCGATGTCATTGAGAAAAACTATAAAGCCATTGAACTTGGCGTTTCGAGCCTGATTAGGGTGGAAGTCCCGGAAGCGTGGAAAGATGCGCAGGATGACACAACGGCAAGCGCGTTACCGGAATTTGTAAAAGAACTTGTGGTACCGATGAACCGTCAACAGGGTGAAAAACTTCCGGTCAGCAAATTTATCGGTCTGGAAAATGGAACATTCCCGAACGGAACAAGTGCTTATGAGAAACGCGGACAGGCAACGGATGTACCGGAGTGGGATCTGGAAAAATGTATTCAGTGTAACCGTTGTGCCTATGTATGTCCACATGCGGCAATTCGTCCATATCTGTTAGACAAAAGCGAACAACAGGTAAAACCAACTGGTTTTGAGACAAAAAAGGCCATCGGTAAGAACTTGTCTGAATATGAATTCCGTATTCAGGTATCCCCGCTTGACTGTACTGGTTGTGGAAGCTGTGTCAATGTGTGTCCGGTAAAAGATAAAGCACTGGAGATGAAACCGTTAGAGAGCCAGTTGGCACAGAAAGAGAACTGGACTTATGCAGTGAAGGAAGTATCCGATAAATCAGCAATAACGGGCAAAAACAATGTGAAAAACAGTCAGTTTGCACAGCCATTATTTGAGTTTTCCGGAGCATGTGCAGGATGCGCAGAAACACCGTATATCAAACTGGTGACTCAGTTATTTGGCGATCGGATGTACGTGGCAAATGCTTCAGGATGTTCCTCCGCTTATGGTGGAAGTACTCCGTCCACACCATATACAAAGAATAAATGCGGTCATGGTACCGCCTGGGCAATGTCCTTATTTGAGGACAATGCTGAGTATGCCTACGGTTTGATGCTCGGTGCGGAAAAAGTACGGGAAGCATTGACCGGAAAAGTAAAAGATCTGGCAGAACAGGGTATTGCAAAGAACGAGGCAGAAGCATGGCTTGCAGACTGCAATGACAGCGAGAAAACAAGAAGCGTGACAGATGCGCTGGTTGCGGCTTTAGAAAAACCGGAATACAGCAGCATTTCCGAAGTTCAGGATATTTTAAAAGACCGGGAATATCTGGTAAAAAAATCCTACTGGGCCTTCGGCGGAGACGGCTGGGCTTATGATATCGGCTACGGCGGTTTGGATCATGTCATCGCATCCAACAAAAATATCAATATTTTAGTACTGGATACAGAAGTATATTCCAACACCGGCGGACAGTCTTCCAAGTCCACACCGGCCAGCGCCATCGCAAAATTTGCTGCAGCGGGCAAGCGGACAAAGAAGAAAGATCTGGGGCGGATGGCAATGAGTTACGGTTATGTCTATGTGGCACAGGTTGCCATGGGATATGATCCAGAGCAGACACTTCGGGCGATACGGGAGGCAGAAAAATATGACGGACCATCCATTATTATTGCGTACTGCCCATGTATCGAGCATGGAATCCGCGAGGGTATGTCAAAGAGCCAGACCCATATGAAAAAAGCAGTGGAAGCCGGCTACTGGCATCTGTACCGTTATAATCCAGAGAGGAAAAAAGAAGGAAAGAATCCATTTACTCTGGATTCCAAAGAACCGACAGGAAATCTCAGAGAGTTCCTGCTGGGTGAAAACAGGTATCGAGCCCTGAGCCTTGTTTCTCCGGATCATGCAGAACAAATGTATCAGATCACGGAGGAAGATGCGAAGGAACGTTATGAAATATATAAACATCTGGCAGAATAAATATTGCGGATGTGAAATGTACAGGAAAATGTGGAAGGTACGAAATATAGTAACATACAAAAGAAGCCCTCTGACACAATATAGAGGGCTTCAGAAATAACCGATATACAACGAAGATGATTACGGAGTTTGACCGCCGATACGGTATGTGATCAGTTGTGCGCAGGAAGTGATATCCTTGATGAGCTTGGACTCGTTCGAGAGAATGAAATCTTTGCTTCCTGTGATACTGACCGCAGCAGCAAGCGTCTGTTCGGCATTAAAGACAGGCGCGGAAACACAGCACAGATTTGGACGAACTTCACAGTTGTCCTGTGCGTATCCCTGTGTTTTAGCCAAAACTAATTCCCGCTCTAACGTATCGCGGTCAGTAATCGTCTGAGGTGTCAGTGGAAGTAATTCGTGTGTGGAAAAAAACAGATCGCGGTATTCTTCGGAAGAATAAGCGAGGATCAGTTTGCCGGCACCGGACGCATACAGCGGCAGGGAGTTACCTACCAGAGGAATATCGTCAAAATTATCCATATGGTTCTGTACACAGAGCAAAATTCCCTTTTGCGGATAAACCGGAATGGACAGACCGAAGGCACAGTTGTAATTGTGTGTTTCAAAAAAGTTCTGCTGAACAAAGGCCTGTACCAGTGGATTGTTGTTGTGGTACGCGCAGCCGATCTCAAAAAATTTGCTGGATATAGAATATTTTCCATAACGGTCTTTTGTTACATATTTGTGGCTCAGCATGGTGCCAAGCAGGTTATTTGTTGTTGCGCGGTTAAAATTTAATTTCTGACTGATTTCCGAAACACTGAGCGGAATATTCGATAAACTCAGATATTCAATAATCTGAAATGCTTTATCCAGTGAGATATTATTATGATTTATTTTTTCTGCCATATAAGTTAGTCCTTTATATATTTTTTTATACTAAGTATAACAATAATTGTACAAAAATTAAAGTAGTTTTTAAAGTTTGTGACAAATGACTAAAACAAACATATAAAAAAACGTGAAAATAAACAGAAATATCAAAATATATTGACAAGAATACAATATAAGAATACAATATAACAAACAAAGAAAATAAAAAAATAATGTATAAATATAAAAAATTATACAGAAGGGAGAAGAAATGAAAAGAGAAGATATCGAAAGAATCGGACGGATGCATTATCAGGCAACACTGGATCATAAGCTAATTATGCCGCCGAGTTATGATTTTCCGGATATCAATTATGAAGATGCTTACGCCATTGCCAGTGTGATGGTCGAAGAGTATGTAAAAAACGGAAGACATCCATCCGGTAAAAAAGTGGGACTGACCAGCAACGCCATGCGAAAGCTGGCAGGAATAGAGGAGCCGGACTATGGAATTATTTTTCAGGAAGACTGTTATGAGAACGAATCCGTAATCCCATTTGATGAGGTGTATTGCCAGCCGGCCATTGAAGCAGAACTTGCATTTAAATTAAAAGAGGATTTGGATTATGAGAAAATCGATGCAGAGATGGTGCTGAATGCGACAGAATACATTGTTCCATGTCTGGAAATCGTAGATATCCGTCAGTTGAATGACCGCCCGAGAAAGATTTTTGACACCGTAGCGGATAATGCGGCATTCGGTGGATATGTAGTAGGTGATTATCCGATTTATCCTGGGGAGACGGATCTGGGACTGATCAGTTTTATTTTTGAAAAAAATCACAAACAGTTGGAAACCTCCTGTGGAGCTGCCATCTTAGATGATCCGGCAAAATCCATTGCATGGCTCGGGGAAAAATTCTATTCCCTCGGCAATCCGCTGAAAAAAGGAGAGCTGGTGCTGGCAGGATCCGCCGTTAAGGCAGTTCCGGTAGAAAAAGGCGACTATATTTGTTGCCAGTACGGCAGATACGGAACCGTAGGAGTAAAATTTCAATAGTAACAGATAGGAAGGAGGTATCACACATATGGCTGCTACAGCAGAATTGTTAAAAGAACTTGCACAGATTTCACTGACGGCGGAAGAACAGAAAAAAGAGATTGAATCTTTCAAAATCAAGTATCCAGACATCACACCGGAAGAAGCCTATCGGGCAATGGGCATGAGACTTGATCTGGCTGAAAAAAAAGGTCACAGAATGATTGGTGCAAAACTTGGAAATACAAGCATGGCAAAAATCGCACAGGTGCGTGAGACCATGACCTTAGAAGGTGTCAAAGTCAACGCGGATCCATCTTATGGATTCCTGTTTGAATATATGCCGATGAAGCCGGAGGAAGTGCTGGATCTGAATGATCTGATCCATCCGAAGGTTGAGACAGAGCTTGCCTTTGTAACCAATCGAGAGTTGTACGGATCGGATGTGTATTCTGTAGATGTTATGAACGCTACCGAATATGTGACACCGGCTTTTGAGATTATTGATAGCCGATTCAAAGATTTTAAAGTTGGAGGATTGACTGATGCGGTGATCGATAATGTATCTTCCGCAAGATTTAAACTCGGCGAAGTGAAAGCGGATCCGAGACAGATTAATCTGGCAAATCTCGGAGTCAGAACAAGAATCAATGGTCAGCTTGTGAATTTCGGAGCTTCCGGAGCTGTTATGGGACATCCGGCGAGAGCCGTATCCGCACTGGTAAGACTGATGTATCAGTATCTGGATATGCCGCTTCCGGCAGGATCCATCGTGTTATCCGGAGCCATCATTCCATCCACCTTTTTACATCCGGGCGATGTGGTGGAGTCAGATTTCAGTGAAATCGGTTCGATCAGACTGGAGGTTGCACGATGAAAATTGTAGGACTTGCCGCAGGAAGAAAAAATGGAAACAGTGAACTGCTGATGAAACATGCAATGCTTACCATGCGGGAGCAACTGGATCTGGAATTTACGATCATTCGATTATCGGATCTGGATATCGAGCATTGCAGCGGATGTGAGAGCTGCATGAAAACACTGATATCGGGCGGCGATGGCTGCTGCGTAAAGAAACAGGATGATCTGTCCTGGCTGCTGGAAGAACTGAAAGATGCAGACGGACTGATCGTGGCAGCACCTATCTATGATCTGCTTCCTTCCGGAAATCTGATCACATTATTAAACCGGGCCTTAGGCGTGGGAAAAGAATACAGAGAGATGTGCAGGGCACAGAAAAAAGTGTGTGCTGCGATCGCTGTTGGGGGATCTGACTGGATTGATTTTACAGAACCGGTCATGAATCTCGTATTAACGAACCTGAGCAAAGATGCAATCGTTATAGACAGACTGGTAATTGGAGGTTACACAGCACCTGCAATGGTACTCCTGGACGATGACTTGTTGAGCCGGGCAGCACAACTGGGTTCCAATATGGTAAACGCGCTGTTAAACAAGCAAAACGCGCAATATCAGGGACCGAAGGGCGTCTGTCCAGGATGCCACTGCAATGTAATTGTACCACAAAACGGATTAGATGTAACGTGTGCATTTTGTAAATCCAGAGGAAAAATTTCAATCAAAAACGATGCTCTGGTCATAGACTGGGACAAACAGTCGGTAGAAACTCATCGTTTTACGAAGCAGGGAGAGGTCGATCATCAGGCTGATATCGCATCAGCACATCGAAGAGCATTCGAGGGGAAAGACAAAATCAGGGAAAGGAAGGAGAAGTATTTGGCGTTTGAACCCGTTGTGAAACCGTAAAGAGTGAATGACAAATGAGAAAAAGTTGATTTTACGACCCGGAAAAGGAGAACAAAATGTTAGCAAATTATCCATGGCTCATGTGGGGCATTATCTTGGGATGGACAGGTTTGTCTATCTGGTTAAGTAACAAAACGAAACTTGGACGTAAACTGGGTTATATTAATTTATGTATTATTGGTGGTTTTGTACTGGTTAATATCAAAGTGGTACCGCAGTTCTGTGAGCAGTACAGCATATTGTCAAATTATTTTATACCGCTGGCAATCGTTTTGATGTTATTCCAGGCAAATTTGAAAAAATTATGGAAAATCGGTAAGAAATTAATCGCAGTGTTTGGTATTTCACTGGTAATCGTATTTGCAATCTGTGTTCTGGCAGGTATTATCTTCCAGTATGAAGGTGGATGGAAACTCTGGGGCGCTGTTACAGCAAATATGATAGGTAACTTCTCTACATTATCCGGTGTAGCTGCGGCGCTTGGATTACAGGACGGCGATCTGGTTGTATTTTCTGCAACCGGTATGATCATCTGGATGGTTTACAGTCTGATCGCATTCGATATTGGTAAAAGTAAATTCTTTAAGAAAAACTTCAAATCTTACAAAGATGAAGTGACAGATATGGCATTATCAGAAGAAGAGCGTCTTGCATATGCAGAAGAGATGGCAAGCAAAGAAAAGAAAGTCGGCATCATCGACGTTGCAGTCGTTATGGGCGCAGGTATGGCAGTTGCAGCACTTGGTAACTTCCTTGGCGAGCTGACCGGATTCTATTCCATCGTATTCTACGCAGGTATCGCAGTTGTAATTGCAAACTTTACAAAAATTGGTAAATTTAAAATCAGTGAAGATCTTGCTTCCTTCATGTTTGGTATGTATATTTTCTCACTGGGAGCAAATGCAACACTGGCAAGTATCGCAAACTCCACATGGAAAGTAACGGTAGGTGTTATTTTTATTTACGCAGTATCCTTCCTGTTAGTATTCCTTGTACTGAAACTGATCCGTATGCCTTGGGAATATGGTCTCATCTCCCATATGGCACTGATCGGCGGACCGGTTACCATCGGACCTCTGTGTGACAACTACGGATGGAAAGATATGGTACTTCCGGGATGTATTCTGGCAGTATTGGGACAGGTACTCGGTGCATACCTTGGACTTGGAGCTGCAAATATTATTTTAAGTATTACAGGCTGATAAGAAAGTAGGCGACAAAAAATGGGATTTCGAGTTGATTGTTATGACACATTGATTAAAAACGGACATATTTATGATCCGGAACGGGGCGTTGATATGATCGGACATATCGGTATCTTGGAACCGAATATTGCGACGATTATTGATCCGGACCATATTCCGGGCAAGATCTGCGCACACCGCGTCATTGATGCAACCGGATATTATGTAGTACCGGGTCTGATCGACGGACATGCACATGTAGTAGACGGAGCATGGTTTAATTTTCCACCGGAGCGTATGTTTGAGCGCGGCATCACTTCCTGTATTGATCTTGGAAGCGTATCATGGCCAGGGTTCAACCGCAACAGAAAGAAATGTATCAATGATTTTCCGGCAACGATCCAGGCAGCATTGATGTTGACCGTCAATGCGGAGATCGGCTGTGCGGCAGAACTCTGGGCAGATGTAGATGCCGAAGTCAATATTGAACGTCTGAAAGAATGTTTCGAGATTAACAAAGACATTTTGCTAGGTATCAAGATCCTGGTTGGTAAAAATGAGACGCCGACACCGGAACTGATCCACAGAGTATTTAAGAAAACAAGAGAAGCATGTGACGAGATCGGCTGCAGAATGTTTGCACATATCGCAAATCCTCCGATTCCGGCAAGCGAGTGGCTTTCTTACTTCAAACCGGGTGATGTAGTCACACATACTTACAACAAAGGAAACATTCTGGACGAGAACGGACAGGTATTACCGGAAGTATGGGAAGCAAGAAAACGCGGCGTTATTTTTGATACCGGAAGAGGTTCCAGAAACTGGAGTGTCGAGATGGCAAAACCGGCCTTTGAGCAGGGTTTTTATCCACAGATGATTACTTCGGATCTGTCTTCTTTAAGTAACGATCCGCATACTTCCAGATTAAATGTACATATGGCAGAATGTATGGCACTCGGTATGGATTTCAAAGATGTGTTGTACTGTGTAACTGACGCACCGGCGGCTGTTATGAACAACGTGACCGTAGGTCTGAAAGTCGGAAATCGTGCCAATATCAGTGTACTGGATCTGAAAGAGGGCGAAGTAGAATTTGTCGATGCGTTTGGTGTAAAAACCAAAGGTAATAAACAGGTACTTCCGGTTGCTACTATTGTAAACGGAAAAGTCATGTTTGATAAAACAAATACAGATTATTAAAAAGGGAAGGATGGCGGGAAACCGTCATCCTTTGCTGATTTTAGAGATTGGAAAGGAGCGTGTGAGCATGCCGACAATAGATATTACCATGCGAAAAGGCTGCAGTGATCAGGCGATTGAAAACTGTCTGTTACAGATTCCGCAGGCTGCAGAGGATATTCTGGAAAATACAAAAAAACGGATGTTGAGAGTCAGTGTTTTCGAGGCGGAGCCGGAGATGAATTTTGAAAATGGGGAAGCAGTGGTGGATAAGATCAATCCGTCTGTTGTGTTTACCATCGGACCGGGCAGAAGTACGGAAGCGAAACAGAAATTTGCAACAAAGGTAACAGAGATCTTAAGTGAAAATCTTGGCTGTAAAAAGGAAGAAGTACGCATCTATATTTTATCCAGTGAAGGAAATCATTTTGCCATCGGCGGACGGCCGAAAGTATTCCAGAAGCTGCCGGAAGAGAAAAAGGAGGAAAAGTAAATGCCTGTACTTGCAACGATTCAGTATCCGAAAGGAAAAGACCCGAAACATGGAGATAATCTGACAAAATCCATCGCAGAAGTGCTGATGAAAGAGCTGGATGTGAAACCGGATCAGGTGCGCGTCATCGTCAGAGAAATCAATCCGAAGAGATTCAGCGCCGGTGGCGTGATGGGATATGAGCTGGAAGGCTTTGAACAGAAAGAAGATTAAGTGAGAAAATAAATTCAGAAAGTGCAGAGAGTAACATGAGAGAGAATATTGCAAAAAAGAGATTATATGCGGGTGAAACCCTGTATGGAATTTTCGCAAATGCGATCTCCCCGGAATTAATCGAGATTATGGGAATTACCGGGTTTGATTTTATCGTAGTGGACAGTGAACATTCTTCTTCTGGCCCGGAGACAAACCGTATCTTAAATATGGCGGGAGAGTGCCGCGGAGCGAGCATGTTTACACGTATTCCGAATAAATTGGATTCTACCGTTTTAAGACATTGCGATGCGGGAGCACAGGGACTTCTTGTACCGCAGGTGAACACAAAGGAAGAGGCGGAATCCATTGTACGGGCTGCCAAATATTATCCGGAAGGCATGCGTGGATTTACCATGCCACGCAACGCGGACTATGGTTTCTGCAAAGGGGATTATGTTGTACATAATAACGAAAATATGCTGATCGCCGTACAGTGCGAAAATGTAGCGGGTGTGCCAAACGTAGGCGAGATCGCAGCCGTAGATGGAGTCGATGTGATCTTTATCGGACCAATGGATCTGACAGAATCCATGGGAATTGTCGGACAGACACAGGATCCGCGTGTAAAAGAAGTTATTGACATTGTATTGGAAGAAACGAAAAAACATCATAAATATGCTGGCATTTTTGCCATGTCACCGGAACAGGCAAAAGAATATGCTAAGATGGGATTTCGCTATATTATCTGCTGTACGGACCTGATGCTGTTCGGACGTGCATGTGAGCAGACAGTAAAAGCATTGAAGGGAGAATGATCATGGGATTTAAATTATTACCGGAAGTTTTCTGGGGAGCGGGCAGTTTAAAACAGCTTGCAGATGTTTTAAGAAATATAAAAGCAGAGTATGTACTGGTTGTAACAGATCAGGGAATTGTAAAAGCAGGTATTGCGGATAAAGTCATTTCTGTTGCAAAAGAAGTGTGTAGCCGTACAGAGATCTTTGATCAGATCGAGCCGGATCCAAAAGATACCACAGTAGCAGCATGTGCTGCAAAATACAAAAACGACCGTCCGGATGCCATCGTCGCAGTCGGAGGCGGAAGCTGTATGGATTTTGGAAAAGCCGTAAATGTACTGTTATACAATGACGGAACGATTCAGGATTACAAAAACCAGTGGGATGCGATCCCAAATCTGACCGGAACATTAGTTACGATTCCGACAACAGCAGGAACAGGATCCGAATTAACGGATTTTGCCGTTATTTCTGATACTTCCACACAGCAGAAAGTCAATCTGATCGGAAAAAGTGTGGTAGCAACACAGGCAATCGTAGATCCGGAGCTGACTGTAGGTCTGCCGGCTGGTATCACAGCAGCTACCGGAATGGATGCACTGACCCATGCCATTGAATCTTATGCATGCAAGACACCAAATGATCTGTCCGATATGCTTTCCCTCAAAGCAGTGTCTTTGATATACAATAACCTTAAAACCTGTGTAGTAGATGACCCGACCAATATAGAAGCAAGAAGCGCTGTTATGATGGGAAGCATGCTGGCAGGATGCTCATTTGCAAATGCCCTGCTTGGTCTGGTACATGGTATCGCACATCCGCTGGGCGCTGTATGGCATGTACCACATGGTGTGGCAAACGCTTTTGGTCTTCCGTATGTACTGGAGTATGAGATTCCGTCTGAGGGAGAACGCATTATAAATGTCGGCAGAGCAATGGGACTTACAAAAGAGGACCTTCAGCCGGAAGATGTGATCACAGCGATCAAAGAACTGATGAAAGAGATCCATATTCCGATGATGTCCGAATATGGTGTCAAAGAGGAAGATTTAGACCGTCTGGCAGATCTTGCAATGCAGGAAATGGGTTATATCTGTAATCCGGTTCAGCCTTCCAAGGAAGAACTGGTTGAGATCCTGAAAAAAATGTACGTCAGAGCGTAAAAGGAGAAATATATGAACATACTGGTGATTGGGGGAACCGGATTTATCGGAGATCAGGCAGTAAGAATGCTGCTGGAACAGGGACATCGCGTAAAAGCGCTGGCCCTTCCGGAACTGCCGGTAGACTATGAACAGCCGGAAGGACTGGAATTGATCCAGAATGATATCAGCGGGTTATCAGAGGATGCACTGGCAGCGATACTTGTTGGATGTGATTCGCTGGTTTATGCGGCGGGAATTGACGAGAGAGTAGATGGCAAAGCGCCAATCTATGATCTGTATGAGATGCATAATGTAGAGATGGTAAAACGCATTCTGTGGGCGGCAAAAGCGGCAGATGTGAAAAAAACGGTGATCTGCGGCTCTTATTATACTTATTTTGAGAGAACGATGCCGGAACTGAAGCTGGCAAAATGGCATCCGTATGTGCGAAGTCTGGCAGAGCAGGAACGTGTCTGTCTGGCAGAAAATGAGCCTGGATTTTCCGTTATCGTTCTGGAATTTTCTCCAATCGTCGGTGTGCAGGAAGGACGAAAACCCTCCTGGTTTTATATGGTAGACAGCTTTTCCAATATGAAGAAAGAAATCGTGTATTCCGGTGGCGGCATCAGTCTGCTGACCAGACGTCAGGCCGGAGAAGCGATTGTCGGTGCGCTGGAAGGTGAGCTGGAAGGCGGCTGCTATTCGGTGGGCAAATATAATGAATCCTGGAGTCATATTACAGAAATTATGAGAGATGCATTGAATCTATCTGATCGTAAGATGCGTCTGATTCCGAAATTCATGTATACAGCCGGTGGAAAACGGTTGAAAAAAGTGCAGAGAAGAAACGGGTACGAGAGTGGATTTGATATGGTGAAATACACGGATATCCATTATCTGAACAAGTATCTGCCGGAAGAAACAACGGTTGATCTGCTTGGTATCACCGAAGATGATTATGAGGCAGAGATTCAGAATATTGTAACCTACAGTATGAAGCTGTTATCCCATAAAAAGAAAGCGATATAAAACATAATATATATAGATACAGGTAAGAAAAACCTCCATATGGATCACGAGAGACTGTGATTTCTGTGGAGGTTTTTGTATTGTGCAGAAAGACCGGTGTATGGTATACTGTGTTCCATGAAAGAAAAGGAAGAATTAAAGCGGCGGGTGCTGGATCTGGCAAACCGTTGTTATCAGCAAAATATTTATACGTTTTCCGGATTTTTAAATGTGGCAGAAGTGTCGGATGTGTATGCCATGGAGCGGGAACTTGACTTTGTGCCATGGAAATTGTTTGGAGGAACAAAAGGTTGTGAGCGGCAGATGCTGCGCTTTGGCTCAGAAGAAACGCTGGGATATGAGGAGGCATTTCCCATCAGTTGTGTTGTGATCCGACCTTCGGCACCGAAATTTGCGGAAGAGCTGACCCATCGGGATTTTTTGGGCGCATTGATGAATCTGGGAATAGAGCGGGATGTTCTGGGCGATATTATTGTCAGGGGTGCTGTTGGTTATGTTTTCTGCGAGGATGCGATGGCCGACTATCTGGAAAAAAACATCACACAGGTGCGGCACACGACCATGACGACGGAAGTGACGAAAGAATGTCCGGCGCAGGCGGCACCGCAGTTTGCGGAAGAAGAGTTTGTCGTCAGTTCCAATCGATGTGATGCTGTCGTTTCAAAAGCATACAGGCTGTCCCGGACGCAAAGTGCGGAATTATTCCGGGCAGGAAAAATATTTGTAAATGGAAGACAATATGACCGCAATAGTGGTATACTGAAAGCGCAGGATATTGTTTCGGTGCGTGGATTTGGCAAATTCGTATTTCGCGGATTTTTACAGGAGACGAAAAAAGGAAGGATTCGGGTCGGAATCGCGCGCTATATCTGATGAGAGATAACTGCCGCTGTTACAGGTGGCGGAAAACAAAATTAATATTGGAAAATATCGAAACAATCAGAATAATCAGGAATATTTAGGAAAATCAGGAAATTTATGAGTAAAGAAGAAAAGAAACAACAGAAGGCTCAGAAAAAGTTGCAGAAAGCAGAAGAAAAGCAACAGAAACGGGAAGCCAGATCTGTTTACAGGGAACAAAAAGGAAACAAGGACCGGGAGATCAAGTGGGGAAAACTGGACAATACCGCACATTTATTTCCGGTCATTGCCGGTGAAGGCATGACGAATGTCTACCGAGTGGCAATTATTTTAAAAGAAGAAATTCAGCAGGATTTGCTGCAACAGGCACTGGATATGGTGCTACCGAAGTTTTCCGTATTTAACTGCAGACTGCGACAAGGTATGTTCTGGTATTACTTTGAGGAAAACGGTAAAAAATCGCCGACGGTACATGAAGAACACACGTATCCATGCCGTTATATCGATGAGCATCGCAACCGCAGCTATCTGTTCCGGGTAACTTATTACGGCTGCCGGATTAATTTGGAGGTATTTCATTCCCTGACAGATGGCAATGGTGCATTAAATTTCTTAAAGGAGCTGACGTATCAGTATCTGCGTCTGTCCCATCCGGAGCTTGGAGAACAGTATGGAAACCGACTCCACAAGGACACTTCACTGAATACAGAAGACAGCTTTTTGCAGAATTACAGAAAGAGCCGTTTTGAAAAATCATATAAATCAGAAAAAGCCTATATATTAAAGGGCAGTATGTTCCCGGAAGGAAAAATGGGTATCATTCATGGCCATATGCCGGTGGATGCGGTAAAACGCGCGGCAAAAAAATACGATGCCACCATCAACGAATTTCTGGTAGCAGTGTTTATCTGGGCAATCTATCAGGAATATTTAAAGGGCATGCCGTCCAAACGGCCAATCACTACCAGTGTACCGGTCAACCTGCGGCCGTATTTTAATTCCGTAACGACGAAGAACTTTTTTGTTATGGTTACGGCAACCTTTCATCCGAAGACTGAAAATCAGCCTTTTGAGGATGTGATCGGAGAAGTGAAAGAATCGCTGCGGGAACAGATCACAAAAGAACATCTGGAAGAGATCTTTTCTTATAATGTAACCGGAGAGAAGACGATGATCCTTCGAACGATTCCGCTGGTATTCAAAAAACTTGGTATGAAATACATTTACAACATGGCGGCAAGTGCGAATACCGCGACCATCACAAATCTGGGCAACATTCAGGTGGCACCGGAATATGAGGATTACGTGGATCATTTCAGTGTCATCCTGTCGCGTTCCAAAGGACAGAACCTGAAGATGTGTCTGTGTTCTTATAAGGGCACGCTGACATCCACGATCTCATCCGTGATGAAGGATACGAAGCTGCAGAAAGCATTTTACCGTTATCTGGTGGCAAATGATATTCCGGTAACAATAGAAAGTAATGGTGTGTATTATGAATAAATGTTGGAACTGCGGAGTGGAATTTATCGATCCGACCAACGTATGTCCACTTTGCAAATGTATTACAGAACGGGATGATGCGGAGGAAGAGGAGTTCAAACCGACGTATCCGTTTCGTCCGGACAAGGAAATAAAGAAAATTCAGCTGGCAATGAGCATCTATACGCTGGCAGCAATTATTGCAGAAGCAATCCTGGTGATCATTGATTTTCATGTGGGAGACCGGATCGGCTGGTCTATCATGACCGGAGCCTGCATGGTGTATGCGTATATTACATTGAAATTTTCCATTCAAAAGCACAATGGATATCAGTTTAAGATACTAATGCAGACGCTGTTAGGTGTTGCTGTCGTCGTACTGATTGATTTTTTGACGGGATTTTCCGGATGGTCGGTAAACTATGTGTTGCCGGCGGCTTTTGTTCTGATCGATGCGACGGTAATTGTTCTGATGATCGTAAATAGCAGAAATTGGCAGAGTTATATTCCGATGCAGCTGTTGCTCATCGTGCTCTGCATCATTCCATATATTTTGCATCATTTTGGAATTTCCAGTGATAGTATTATGTGTCTGATCGCATTGTGTGTGGCGATCTTTGTATTTGCCGGCAGTGTGATCATTGGAGGCCGTCGGGCAATGGATGAGCTGTACCGTCGTTTCCATGTATAGTATATCAGATGGGAGCCAATCCCCCATCTGATATAGCCTCCGGCAGGATTGCAGAGGTGCGCAGTTGAAGTATGTCATGCAATTGCATGACGCGCACCTCGCAACA
>ENA-OWPB01000615-OWPB01000615.1-human-gut-metagenome-genome-assembly--contig:-NODE-615-length-42866-cov-6.360094_pt1 | contig 42866 bp, 72 predicted proteins | sample MGYA00248260_ERZ651838 | MGnify/ENA primary metagenome ERZ651838 (study PRJEB26924, sample SAMEA4378304) | human gut metagenome | biome: human gut; feature: human-associated habitat; material: faeces... | reverse complement strand
TGATTTGTAATCAGTGGGTTGCGGGTTCGACTCCTGTCACCAGCTCCAAAAATAAACGCACGAACGATAAAAACAAATCGTCCGTGCGTTTTTCTTTTTGCTTAAAATGCCTTAAAATCTCCTGAATGAGTGTGACAATCTAACAAACAATCTAACAAATCAGTACTTCATCTTCTGCATTTCCTGCAACAAATATGTCGGGTCGTTGTGTGAAACATACTTGTTTGCCGTGGTAGAAAAATTTTTGTGCCCAAGGATTGCCTGTACCGCGGTCTTTTCCAGGCCGCACTCCACCATCTTACTACTGGCCGTGTGGCGCAGCGTGTGTGGATGCACGCCCTCTATATGGCATTCCTGCATCAACGCTCGGAACTTTGTAGCCACGTTGCGCTTATCCAGCTTTGTGCCGGCCTTGGATGGAATCAGCCATTCGCACCCGCTGTCAAGCATCCAAAAGGCAATGATCTTGTAAATGGGCTCAAGGATGGGGATGATGCGGTTCTTGCCCGCTTCTGTCTTTTCACCGCCCTGCATGTACTGCTCTTTCAGATGCACATCCTCGCAGCGCATGGAAAGCAGCTCGTCAATGCGCATACCGGTGTACAGCAGCACCATGGCGATCTGAGCCGTTTGCCCAAGCCTTGGGTCATTCTGTCGGCTGCTGATCTGCTCGATCTCTTGGGCGGTCAGTGTGCGCTCTGCTTTTCCTGTAGCCGCCGGAAGCTGCAGCAGCATGGCATAATTTTTGTTTATGATGTCCTGTGCCATTGCCCACTCGCAGATCTGGCTGAAAAGTGTGCGCTGCTTTTCGCAGGAGCTGCGGGAGAGCCCCTTTTCCACCATTGCGTCAATGACCTGTTGATAATCTACCGCTTTCAAGTCCCGCAATTGTCGGTCGTATAGCGGCGCAGCCTTTGCATAGGCCAGCTCGTACCCCTTTTGCATGTCCGTGCTAAGCTTGTCAAATTTGGGCTGCGCTTTCCATTGGACATAGGCATCCGCAAAGGTGCACTTCAGAAGCGCAGCGGGGGTGTTCTGGGCGTTGTAAGCGTCCAGCGCTTGTACTGCTTCGCCTGCCGTTTCAAACGTGCCCAGAACATCCCTGCGGGCTGTGAGTGCAACATACGGTCTTGCCCGCGTCCCGCTCAGTTTATACACGCTGCCGCTGCCCTTTGGACGGCGGCGCTTTTTTCTTTGCTGCGGGGCGGCTTCCGGCTGTTTCTTCCCGCACCACGGACAAAAAGAAGCACCATCCGGGATTTCCTTCCGGCAACATGGTCTTACGCACTTCATAGCTTACTCCTTTTTTCGCCCGATGTAACCCTGCGCGCCTTTTTCCGAAGCTTCACGCCCGGCCTTGTAAGTTACCTTCAAATCGTCTATTGGCGGCTGTGGGTCGTCCGGGCAGGGGTCTAATCCCATGTTCTGGGCAAAATTGTATTGGTTGATGATGATTCCGCACACGCTGACCCGGTTGTTGAGTGGGCAGTGCAGGTTGGCGGCTACCTCGGAGATCACAGCGGGCGGGCTGCTGCCATGGTTGCCCTTCAGCACGAAAAGAAGCAGTCGTTTCGTCAGCGGTGGCAAGTTTACCACAAAGCGGCACAGCTTTGCGTCCAGCTCTGTGTCGGTCTTTCCGTCATCGGGTGTCGCGTACAGCTCCGGGTGGATCATCTCCATAAACACGGCGATGGGGGATGCCCCGCAGGCCGTACACCAATCCATGATCTCGTCGCTGTCCGGGCTGGTGCAGCCTTTTTCCCAGCTCTGCACTGTTCGCTCCCCTTTTTCGATGCGCCTTGCGATCTCCGCTTGACTCAGGCCAGCAGATACCCGGGCCTTTGCAAGCGCTTTCCCGATCTGGGTCGCCGTAAAATAACTCATACTTTCGCCCCCATAAAACCAGCGTGTTTTTAACAGAAAATGGCGCAGAAAAATTCTGCGCCATTCGACAAAAAATATCCGTGTTTTGTTTTCCAACGGCGCATGGTAAAATCTGGAACATAAGACATAAATATGCACAAAAGAAAGGGGAAAACAAAATGGATTTTGATCAAAGAAACGGTAAAGGAACCGAAACGACCATCATCGACGGAATGCCCGCCAGCATCCTGACGGGCACCACTCGCACCCCTGCACCCTGGGAGGAATGAGTTATGAAAAAGCTGTCACACTTTCGCACCCATGCCCGTGCCCTGCTGGCCTGCTATTTGGATATGACCCCGGAGCAGCAGCGCCTTGCTCGCGCTTACATTCAAGATAAGGCCCTGCCGGAGGTGCAAGCCCTGCGTAACGCCGCCGGTGAGCCCGGCGGGGCTGTAGCCGCTGACCTGTTGCAAAATTTGCAACAGCCTTGCAACCGCGAATAGCAACGTGCATTTTTTGCACATTTCTCGTGCATGCCGCGCACATCTTGCAAATACGCATTTTTTTGTGGATTTTTCCACCGAAAACAGTACACGAATGGGGATTGACGACCACAACCGGCGGTTTTATAATATGGTTGTGAACAGGTTTACAGGCCAAGCAACTGAGATTTCTTTGCGTTGTACTCCGCTTCCGTGATGGCTCCCATATCCAGTAGCTGCTTAAACTTCAAAAGTTCATCGGCGGAGCTGGGGGCAGCCGGAGCGGTGCCCCGCGGCTGTTCTGGAGAGCCTTTGCAACTCTTGAGAAACGCAGTCATTCCGCCGGGATAAATCGTTGTCGGTAAGTTGCTTTCGCCTAGTGGAAGAGCAAAGTGGATAGACACGCTCTCTTTACTGCGACCCTTGCGGGTCTCTGTTTTAGCGGTGGCAGCGCCCACGATCGCACCCACAGGCCCGGCAACGGTTGCACCGATCACGGCACGGGCAATGCCGCCCTTTGTCTCTGTCACCGTCAGATCGTCAGGCGCGTCAGATTCATAACCGGCGACTTCATCAAAGCTGTAGATCATGCGAGGGCCTTTATCACCACTGCGGTGTCCAATGCAAAACAGCCGGTTGGGGTTGTCAATCGACACAAAGAGCGCGTCACCATCATAGATGGAATCGGTTTCTTTGAACACCTTCCGACGCTGTTCTAGTGTAGCCCAGTAAGCCGCAAGAACATCTGTCGGTTGCTTTGCAGCCCGGATGCCCAATTTTGAAAAGAGAAAGTTGCTGCAGCTGGCGCAAATCAAGCCGTCCGCGCTTTTCTCACGGTTCAGAAGGCCCAGCTTGCCGCCGCAGACAGGACAGGCATTTGCCATAATAAGCACCTCACATAAACAAAAATAGGCAGCCAACTAGCTGCCGAAAAGCTAAATTATCAAGGAAAATGCCAAAGGGGGAAAATAAAGTGCAAGAAAATAGCACAAAGTTTGCAAAATGTGATACAATGGAAGAAAAGTGCCGCCTCAAAGCTTTATTTTCTTCTCTGTCGGCACAGGAAAAACAAGAGGTGCTTTCCTATGCGGAAAGCCTGCTCAACAGCAGAAAGGAGTAAATCTGTGGATAAGTACGAGATTGAACTGGGCCGGTACAAAACCAGAATTTTTGCTCTTCTGGCAACGGAAGCGTCCGGCCTGCCCGGAATCAAAAGCGAAGAGTGCGCAAATTGCGACCATCGGTGTTCTCTTGAAATCGGGTGTTACTGCTTCAACTACGGATGCGGAAAGGGCAAGACCACGGAAGAGCTGCACGAAGCATTTGACCGCGTTTGTGATGCCCTTAAAATTTCTGGCCGAAGATGGACACCAGCAAATCCAATGCGGCCTGAAGTATTTGATTCTCCCAATCTGCTCGAAGCTCTTGAAGATAGGCTTCTCCAGCTAGCGGAAGAGAATAAATGTACTCGCTGGGAAGAAAACCACCCACCCCGTCAGGAATGTACTCTTTGCGGCGCTCATCAATCAGACCGCGGCCCTTCAAGTTCTGAATGTACCGATTCTGGCCGTTGAAACTGAAATCCTCGCCGGAAATGAGACAGACTTCGTGCTGGTTCATTTTCCCGTTGTGCTTCTCCATATATAATAGGAGAGCCAGGCTCTTTTTGTCCAAAAACTCAGCCATTGAGGTTTTCCTTCCTCTTTGCAACCTTAAATTCCATATACTCCAGAAGATCTGCACGGTCTGCATCGGTCATCTGACTTAGCAGCTCGTCAAACCTTGCATCCAGCCCACTCCCTTCACCGGGGGTGGGCTTTTCTTTTTGCTCCTCGCCGGTCAACTCTTTGACCGTGACACCGAAGTAAGATGCAACCTTTAATGCTGTGGCATCAGTTGCTCCGCCGCCCTTTTTCCAGCGATTTACTGTCGGCTTTGAAAGCCCCATTTCAAGAGCTGCCGCAGATGGTGTTTTTCCGGCCTTTTCGCACAGCTTCAAATAGTTTTCGTAAAATGCCATAAAATACACCACCTTTTTGTGCAGTATGCCAAAGTTTACAAAGTTTACAAAAAACTATTGAAAGTTACTTTAGTTACTGCTATAATGGCGTTGTCAGTTAAAAACGTTCACAAAACACAAAGCCCCAGCGGGTCGCACCGCCTAAGCTTTTTTACTATGTGTCTGCAACTACATAGTAACACACTTTGTAAACTTTTTCAACTGGTATTTGACACGGCGATAAGAAAAAATCTGCCTGCGGTTGTTTCACAGACAGACTTTTCACCGATTTGTCACCAGAACGCACTTGCACCCCGGCGGTAATGCAAACATGCGCGTTTGCACGTCTTTTGCGCCATGCGCGGCGCAAAAGTAACGCCCGGGCTGCAAAAACAACTTGCAGGGCTATGGGTACGCCGCTTCCTTTGGCGGGTCGGCACCGCCTTGTAAGCCCTAGCGCTTCACGCACTTGCTCGTGTCTGGAACTGGCTGGCTCAAAAGTTGGGTCAATGAAATCACCTTCCTTTTGAATCAGTTTAACTAGGAGCCTTGAACAGTATAGCAAATCGGTGCGCCGCTGTCAATTATGTTTCAACTTACATTTTGAAGGAGGTGTGAAGGTGCCTGAAAAATGGACAGGCCGTTTAGTAGGCCGGATGCACAACAACCAGATTACAGTAGACGACGTAGCAAAGCATCTTGGGTTTTCGAGAAGCTACTGCTCACTGATTTTGAACAGCAAGCGCAACCCTCCCGGCATTCGGGAAAAGATGGAAACTGCCGTCAGCGAGATCATTAAGGAAAAGGAGGCAGAGCCGTGAACCAAAACAAAAAGCCCAGCCGGAAGCCCGACTGGGACGCGACCACGATTACGATTATCTGCATTTTGATAACCGTGCTTAATGTGTCACTTGTAGTATTCCAAATATTATGGTGGCTGCTAAGGTAAGAGCTCCAACAATGAGGCTCCAACGAGAAAAGCTTTGCGTCTTTTTGGTTTCTCGCGCTTGCTCTTCTTGATTTTTCTGCATGATTTCCAGCATTTTGCGGACATCATCAGAATTTTTGCCGCTGGATCTCATACGGCGTTGGCTTTTGCGGGTCGTACAGGCTTTTAACATTTCCCCTGCCGGCGCTCAGAATGCGCTCTACTTCATCTGAGCGTTGATTGAAGCGTTTCAATGAATTCATTTTTTCACCCCCTCCCGCTCAAGTATAGCACGGGATGGGCAGACCACAAGGAGGTTTATTTTGAACGAGATCATCTTATCCACCCAGAACGGCGAGCCGGTGGCATCCAGCCGCCAGATCGCAGAAAGCTTTGGCAAGGAACACAAGCACGTTCTCACAGCCATTCGGCAGATTTTAGTGGCCGAAAATTCGGCTACTAAATTTTTCCACGAGACAGCGTTCGAGTATCGCGGTCAGAAGTTTCCGGAGTACATGATGAACCGTGACGGCTTTACCTTGCTGGCCATGGGCTTTACCGGCAAGGCGGCGCTGGAATGGAAGCTCAAGTACATCCAAGCCTTCAACGAGATGGAGAAGCAGCTGGCACAGCGCCCGCAACTTTCCCGCTCTGAGCTGATGGCGCAGGCCTTGATCGCCGCCCACGAAGAGTTGGAGCACAAGGACAGGCAGATTGCAGAGCTGACCCCGAAGGGCATCTTTGCCGACGCGGTGAGTGCCAGCAAAAAGAGCATCCTTGTGGGCGAGTTGGCAAAGCTGCTGTGTCAGAACGGCGTGCAGATCGGGCAGAACCGGCTGTTCAGCTGGATGCGTGAGCGCGGCTACCTTATCAAAGACCCCAAGCGCAGCGACTACAACATGCCCACCCAGCGGGCCGTGGAGCAGGGCCTGTTCGAGATCAAGGAGACCACCGTGGTGCACTCCGATGGACACACCAGCATCAACAAGACGCCCAAAGTGACCGGAAAAGGTCAGATCTACTTTGTGAACCAGTTCGTGAAGCGGTAAAGCCACGGGGTGGCGTAAGCAATATATTTTGGAGGCTACTATTATGAAAAAACTGCATGTGAAAGCTACGTTTATTGAGCCGGTGCTGGGCACCTGGCCCGCAAACCCCAATGTGGCCCGCGAGTTTATCGCCAGCAAGTCGCCGGATGCTGCAACCATCGAGGATGAAGTGGCGGCTCTTGGCCCTGATGCGGTAGCTGACAAGGGCATGACCGTTTTTCCGCGTGACCCGGACGGCAATCCGATTTTTTACGATTACCAGATCAAGGGCATGTTTAAGGATGCTTGCGGGATGCTTTCCCGCATCGGCGGCAAGGCCGAGACCGGCAAGAAGAAGGCCGTGAACGAAAGCGGCAAGCTGACCGCTTACAAGAAGGTCATTGACGGACTGATCTTCATTCAGCCCCGCATGATTCCGATTCTGACAAACGGAGAGATTACCGAGTGCCAGCGCCCACTCCGCGCACAGACCGCACAGGGCGAGCGCGTGAGCTTGGTCAACAGTGAGGAAGTCCCGGCGGGCAGCACCTGCGAGTTTGACGTAATCCTCCTTGACGACAGCCACGAAAAGGTTGTGCGTGAGTGGCTGGATTATGGCATCCTGCGCGGCATCGGCCAGTGGCGCAACAGCGGAAAGGGGCGCTTTACCTACACCGCTTATGAGATGAAGGTCTGAGAGCAAGGGCATGGCATTGACGGCCCTGATTCGCGGAGGCGGTGCGATGCACGGCTTGGCAACGGCAAGGCTGAGTTAGATTGGCCGTGCGATGGCTCTGCGCAGCGCAACAGTGATTTGCATTGCAACGGCATTGCCGTGATTTGAGAAGATGCGCAACGGCAACGCAAGGAGCGGAATGGCAACGGCAGGGCAAGGCGAGGCAGGGCGACGCTTTGCGAAGGCTATGAGGTGAACTGCTGTGCAGTGGCAGCGCGTTGCGACCTACCGCCTCGCGGCGGCACTGAGAAGCACAGACAGGCAAGGCAAAGGCAAGGCGAGGCAGAGCGACGTTTTGCGAAGCAAAGGCAAAGCGTTGCGGGGCTGGGCTGGGCGAAGGCATTGAGTTGAGACGAGAAGCAAAGGCAAAGCGTTGATTAGCTCGGCAATGGAATGGCGAAGCGAAGAAATGCGAAGGAATGGCGAGGCCAGGAGCCGCAGCGGCACAGCGAAGAGAAGACATTTTATTAAACATTTTATTAAAAGGAGAAACGAGCATGAAAAAAATTATTGTTGGGGTAGCGTCCGTATTGGCAAGCACTTTGCTGATGGCCGGATGCAATAAGCAGGTCATCGATTTGACCTATGAATACAACTGGGCACAGCTGAAAATGCCCGACGGAACGATTGTCGAGGGCAAGCTGAATAGTTGGGACGATTACGAGGGCGACCAGCTGCAAGTGAAAATTGACGGTGTGACCTATCTGGTTCATTCGTCCAATGTTGTGCTGCGTCATTGATGCAAGGAGGATTTTTATGAAAACCACGATGCGCGATAAAGTTTGCCAGCTGATTGGCAAGTATCAGTATCTCGAAGACTATTACAAAACGAAAGCGGCCATCCAAGCACAAAAGAGCTTCTTAGACGGCGGCTTTATCATCCGGCTTGCAGAGCCTGCGCAGGCAGATATGTGCGGCCAGTTCTTGACCGATTTGAACAAGTTGCTGGAAGAGGACGAAGCTGCAGCAGCCAAGGATGACCCCCGCAAGACCGCCCCAGCGGGCAAGTGGTGCACGGAATCAGCGGCACAGGCAGCTGAGAGAGTCGCAAAGGAGGCGCGGAACAATGGGTGAAGTACTATCGATCATCATCGCGTTTGCCGCCCTTCTGGGCATCTCGTGGGGCGTTACCTGTGCCGCCGTGTGGGCCATCTGCGCATTGATGCACTGGACGTTCACCTGGGCCGCCGGAACGGCGGCGTGGATCGCGCTCTGGCTCATCGGCAGCTTTGGCAGCTCTAAGAAGTGAGGCCGAGCCGTGAAGAAGCACTACAACAAGCGCTGGCTTGAACAGCGCTGGGATGCAAGGCAGCCGGAGCGGTTGGAGCATATCCAGATGAAGCGGAAGCTGAGAGAAAAAAGGAGGGGTGCGGCAATGAAGCCGAGCATGGGAATTGCAGAGTGCTGCCAGATCATGCGTGACAATAACATTTCGGTGAGCGAGCAGATCTTTACTGGTATGATTCAGGCCGGCAGCTTCCCGGCATGGGCGGTGCCGTCTATTGACACCAAGAGCGCCGCCCCGCTGATCTCACGCGCCGGATTTATGGCGTGGATGAAGGATTTCTACAAACTTGAGAAGATCTACACAAAGGAGGACCCGAAAGAATGAAACTAAAATCCACTACTTACTACTGGCTGGCTGTCATTTTTGGCGGCGTTGGAATGGGTGCAGCTATGGGCGCAGAGGGTACCGCGCAGACCACCGGATACATCTCCGGCACGCTGTTTGCGGTGTCGCTGGTGCTGATTTTGGCCGCTGTTCTGCTGGCTCGTCTGGGCTTTGCCGCAGAGGACAGGGAGAGAGCCGCAAAGCGGCGCAAGTATGGCAAGATCAACCGCACCCACGCCCGTAACCCGGAGTATCCGGAGAATCAGGAGCGCGGGGCATGATGACTGCTAAAGAGTACGTTGAGGACAAAGTCAAATCCTACACGCGGCTTGCAGAGCGCTGCAGGCGAGAAGCCGAAGCATCAGATGACATTGTTGTCCGGGCCGGATACTCCGCACGGGCAAACGTCTGGGAGATGTGCGCCGAAGAAATGGACAACGTGCGGGAGATGCTGCAAGAGGAGTCCGGGGAGATCACGTATGCCTGACACTGTCCTCCATGTCATGTGGTACACCGTGTACGATGCCAAGACCGGAGACCTGATTGCCAGCGGTACGTCTGAGATGTGTGCCAGACGGCTGGGTTACAAAACCGCAAACAGTTTTGCGTCCGCAAGCAGCCACAGCCGCAACGGCAGGCGTCGGGCTCGCAAGTACATTTTTGAGAAAGAGCTTATTCGACGTGATGAGGTAGACAGTCTGCCGCCGATACGCCGTAAAAAAAGAAGAGCCTGCCCGTGCTCCAACACGGACAAGCCAAAAGGGTGATGAGTTTTGCCGCCCATCACCACAAAAATAACACAAAACAGGAGGTTTTACAAGTGGCGCTTTTGCAAATCTATGACGGGCTTGAAAACCCGCCGAAACTTTTAGAGAGACGCTCTGCGCAGACAGTGGGAGAGCTGATCCAGCGGGCGGATACGCTGTCCGAAAAGGAACACGCGCAAGGTTATCCCCGCAATACCTACATCGTATATAACAACGATGGCGAGAGAGTTTATCAGAGGTGGTGAATATTTATGCAAGAAGAATTGACCGTCCGGGTCGAGCACCCGGAACTGCCCGCGATCCGGTGGAATGAAGCTGAGGTGCAGCAGAACCTGGCAGAGATGCTGGCCGCCTACACCGGCCGCGTCTACACCCCGGAGACCATCAAGGATGCCAAGGCCGACCGCGCCGCAGTGAACAAACTGGACAAGCAGCTCAGTGATGCCGCCCGCAGCGCAAAGGCCTTTTACATGAAGCCGCTGGAAGAGTTCTTGCAGAGCACCAAGCAGATGCAGACCCAGTGTAAGGCCGTCTCCGGTGCCATTGACCAGCAGGTCAAGGCGGTGGAAGAAGCTGAGCGGCAGGATAAACAGGACGCGCTGCGGGCTGTCTATGCCGACTGCATAGGCGAGCTGCGGGAGATGATCCCATTTGACCGCCTGCTTGTGCCCCAGTGGCTCAACAAAACCTATGATCTGGCAAAGGCCGGCCGGGAGCTGCGCAAGAGAGTGAAGACCCGGCGGGAAGAGCTGCGTCTGATCCGGGAGACCTGCGGCGGGGACGCAGAGGCTTGCACCACAGAGTATCTGCGTGAACTGAATCTGAACGCCGCCCTCGTGGAGCACAGCCGCCGCCAGAATGCCCGGGACGCCCAGCGCCGCGCAGAAGCCGAGAGAATGGCCGCAGAGCGGGCGCAGGCCAATGCTCCGGTTGTTATCTCTCCGACCGATGAAGAACGCCAGATCGCCGCAGAAGCGGTCCAAACGGCGCAGGCCAATGCAGCCATCACGCCGGATGGCAGGTTGGATTTCAGCATGCTTCAGAGATTCGCAGAGCCTGCACAGTCGGAAGCCCCTGCCCGCAAGCAATATCGTTTCTGGGTAGAGTTCACCCGTGAGGACATCGCATGGTTCAAGCAGGGAGCTGCAGAGCGCGGCTTCCGCTATGGTTCTATCAAATAATTTTGGAGGTACTTACTTATGGCATTTACTCATCCCGGCGCACCCGCGCCTACTTCGTCTGTTTCCAACGCACAGTCTCTGGCAAACCGTTCCGTCCAGAATGCCAACCGTGCAGGCAGCGCCGCTATGCAGGCCGCATCCCCGTCCGTTCCGGTGGAGATCACTGCTGCCGATGGCCAGCACCTAGTCGTCAGTTTTGACGAAGTACGGCGTTTTATTTGCGACCAAGCCACCGACACCGAGTGCAAGATCTTTCTGGAGACCTGCAAGCAGTACAAGCTGAACCCCTTTACCAAAGAGGCTTACCTGATCCACTACGACAACAAGAACGATGACACCGCCAGCACCATCGTGCTGGGCAAGAACTGCTACATGCAGATGGCCGAGCGCAACCCCAACTTTGACGGCTTTGAAGCTGGCGTGATCGTCCTGACCGCAGATGGCCAGCTGCTGAACCGTGAGGGTTCCATTGTCTATGATGGAGACGGCGGCGAGACCCTTCTCGGCGGCTGGGCGAAGGTCTACCGTAAGGACCGTACCCGCGCCAGCTACGAGGAAGTCAAGCTCAGCGAGTATGACACCGGCAAATCCCTCTGGAACGGCAAAAAGGCCACCATGATCCGCAAGGTGGCTTTGGTACACGCCCTGCGTGAAGCGTTCCCGTCTACCTTTGGCGCTCTGTACGATGAGAGTGAGGTGCGTGTGGATGCCGAAAGCACCGCCCGCGAGGTGTCGCCTGAAGAGCTGCCGGTGCTGGATCCTTACGCAGGCTCCCACCGCCACCGCAAGACGGCAGGCACCCTGGTCCCTGCCCCGGATGCACCCTCTGCAGAGGAAAACGCCGATGATCCGTTTGGCGGTGATGATGCATGATCGTCCAGACCAAGAACGGCATCATGCTGCACGGTGAGATCGCCAAAGACCCGGTGATCCGGGATGCCGGTCAAAAGCGGGTGCTGAAATTCGACCTGAAAGCCAGCCGCACACAGGACGAGACCGGAAAATGGCAGAGCTTCTTTGTGGGTGTGAACCTCTGGCACGGCATCGACCAGTGGGATGGGATGCTGCAGAAAGGCGATCAGGTTACGGTTTTTGCCCAGAAGCTGAAAGAGCGGGAGTACAACGGCAAGAGCTACTACGACGTGGACGCGGATGATGTTCAGCCAGGCGGGCTGGTGACATTCCGCTGGCTGCAGCAGATGATCGACCTGATGGCACAGCCCGGCCCTCCGCCGGAACCTGCAGAACCGGCAGCAAACCCGGCAGATCTGCAGAGTGCGCAGATGTACCCCGGTGAAGCGCTTGCGGATTACGCACCGCACAGCACTGCCGCGCAAGAACCTGCTCCATCTACCGAGTATGACCCCATCAACGATGATGCCGAAGACCTCCCCTTCTGATTTTGCAAGCTGTGCTATCCGGCTATACGGGCGTGCAAAAACGAGAAAGGAGGTGGAGTATGCCGGAGAAAAGACGAACCAGCTTTATTTTGCTTTTGGAGCATGTTCACACGATGGAAGAACTGACAGATGAAGAGTTTGGACAGTTTATCCGTGCGTATGCAGCTTACGTCGAGAACGGAACAGAACCGGATTTTACAGACCGCTCCATGCGGATGATGTGGAAAACTGTAAAAGCATTTGATGAAATGAACGCACAAAAGTATTCCAGCACATCCGAAGCGCGGCAGCAAGCTGGAAGAAAAGGCGCGGAAAAACGTTGGAAATCTGATAGCAAAGCTATTGATGCCAATAGCAAAAATAGCAAATGCCATTTTGCCAATAGCAAAAATAGCTTATCTGTATCTGAATCTGTATCTGTATCTGAATCTGTTTATAAAGAAATATCCCCTAACGGGGATATAAAGAAAGGCGCTAACGCGCCGATACCCACGCCGGAGACCAAAACAGCCAGATTCCACCCACCGGACATGGCAGAGGTCAAGGCGTACTTTGCCGAAAAGGGCGGAACGAACGCTCAAGCTGAAAGATTTTTTACTTACTACGAGTCCAACGGGTGGCGTGTAGGAAAGAACCCGATGAAAAAGTGGAAGGCTGCTGCATCGGGCTGGATATCCAGAGACAGAGACCAAGCATCTGGATATAACCGAAAGCCAACCGAGACCGTAGACGACCAGCTTGCACGGGTGCTGGCGAAGATGGACAGAGAAAGAGGGTTTGAGACATGACACGGGAAGACGTGGCAAAGCTGATCCGCATGAATTTTGTGCTGTACAAGCTGGGTTCCAAGCCTCTGACTGACGAGGAGATGCAGACCACCATTGATGTGTGGACGTACCAGTTTGGCGACTATGACGGCGATACTGTCAAGCGGGCTTTTCTGGCGGCAAACCGGGTATGCGTTTATCCGGTAACGGTGGCCGACATCTTCAAGCAGCTTTCCCAGTGTCTTGACCCGTCCGCTGAATGGGAAGCTCTGGCTGTAGCGGCACGCAAGGCACAGACGTTTTTGAACTGGCGCAAGTTCCCGATGGTGACCGGCGTTGACGAAAAGGGCAGTCTGCTGCGTAGTGACGGACAGAAAGAACTGCAAGCCCTGTATGACCAGCTCCCCCCGGCGGCAAAATCCTATGCCGGGAGCGTGGGAGGGCTGGCAGAGCTGGCTGAAATGCCGGACCTTACATATCGCCGTGCCGAGTTTTTGAAGCAGGCGCAGGCAGATATCACCACCGCCCCCCGTGAAGCTGCAAGGTTGCGGGCGAGCGGGCCGACAAGGAAGGAGCTTGAAAAATGAGCAAGCGTTACATTGACGTAGATGCTGCCGTAAGTAATGCAGAGGCACGCTATGGAGAATGGGTTCTCGCTATGGCCGCCGCAGAAGGAACCCGCCAGATCAACATGGTTTATAAAAAGCAGGAGCTTTTCAAAGCTGTGAAGAAGGTTATTGAAAGCTGCCCGTCTGTTGACCTGGACGGACTGCGGCCTGTGGCGCACTGGAACATGGACGAAGATGCCGTTGGTGATCCTATCGTTTGGACTTGCTCCAACTGCAAAGACAGCATCATCATGTATGACGGGACTCCAATGGAAAATGGCTATAAATATTGCCCGAAGTGCGGTGCAAAGATGGAGGCTGCTCAGACCGATGGTAAAACTTGAACCCTGCAAAGACTGCCCCGAACGTCACCCTGTATGCCACGACAGCTGCCCGAAGTACGCCGAGTACAAGCGTCAACTGAAGGAGCAACGTGCATACACGAAAACCAGGAATGCGCTGGAGTGCATCAGCAAGAACGCATTTAATCAGGAATTTTGGATGGGAGGAAGAAAACGGTGAAAGTGTTGATTGCCTGTGAGGAATCGCAGGAGGTCTGCAAAGCATTCCGGGCGAAAGGTCACGAAGCCTATTCCTGCGACCTGATTGAGCCGTCCGGCGGGCATCCAGAGTGGCATATTCTCGGTGACTGCTTAAAGGCCATCGAGGGGGGGCAGGTCGTGACCATGGACGGAACCGTGCATGACGTGCCTCGCTGGGACATGATTATCGCATTTGTCCCCTGCACAAAGACGAGCAACGCGGGAGCAAGACACCTGTACAAGGGCGGCAAGCTTAATCTTTCCCGGTATTACGAGGGACTGTGCGGCAAGGCACTTTTCCTCGCCGTTTGGGCGGCAGACTGCGAAAAAGTAGTGATTGAGAATCCTACTCCCAGCAAGATTTTTGATTATCCAAAGCCTACGCAGGCAATCCAACCATATGAATATGGGCATCCCTACAGCAAGAAAACGCTACTGTGGGAGCGCGGTGTGCCGCCGCTGCATCCGACAGACATCGTGGAGCCTATGGCAACATGGTGCCCGTCCGGCTCCTACTCGCACAAGCACGGTGAGCAACACAAGGGGATGTTTACCACTGACCGCGCAAAGAACCGGGCAAAAACTTTTCCGGGCGTTGCAAAGGCTATGTCCGAGCAATGGGGGTAAGCAGATGAAACCAAAAACCAAATCTGAACTGATGGTCGAGTGGGCCAGCCAGCCCGACCAGCTCAAAAGAGAGCGGGAAGTCAAGGATGTCCGCAAGGCGATGGACGATGCCCGCGCCGTGATACAGGACGGTCTGACCCGGTACGTCAAGAAAAAGACCAAAGCCCGCAGCATGGCAGAGGCTGAAGCTGACCCCTTTGCTGAACTGGAAGGCTGGGAAAGCATGGAGCAGATCCAGGACGCTTACGGCTATGGCGAGATCACTGCCGACAGGCGGGACAAACTCACCGACCTGTGGGAAGCCCAGGAAGCTGCCAGGAACAGCCGCAAGGGCGCGGACAAGTACCACGACCTTGTGACGGAGATGCTGGAAACGGCCATCCGCCGAGTGGGCGGAGAATACGCAGATATGCTGTTTGAGTATGACCAGCAGCGCAGGGAAGCTGAAAAGCAGTGCGAGCAGCTGGCAATGGAAGGAATGATGAAAAAATGACCGACATTGAAAAATCAATTGCCAAGCTCCAGAGGTGCTTTCCGGGAAGTTATATTACTGACCGGAACGAGCTTATTGTCCATCCGAGGACAAACCAGTATATTATTCTGGAAAACATCGGAACGGAAGATGCCATCAAGGCCAAAGTGCTGGAGTGGCTTTCACGGGCGGCATTTAAAACCGAACCATATTCACAGAAGTGGAGAAATCGAAAGTTTCACAAATATATGAGGGACGGCATCAATGCTTTTCTGGATACCGATTTCTCCGAGGATGATATGGAACTGATCTACACCTACATGGGGCTTGAATGCGACCGTTGGCTGACACTCATGTTTATCGATCACGACATGAGCATCGAGTGGCTGAAGGAGCACGTATCATGAAGCTGACCCTCTACGGTGACCCCCGCACCAAGAAAAACTCTGCCCGCATCCTCAGGAGCCGCTCAGGCGGGCGCTTTGTGGCCCCTAGCAAGGCCTATGTGGATTATGAGACAGAATGCCTGCGGCAAATCAAAAGGCCGCGCAGCCCTATCTCTGCCCGCGTTAACGTGAGGTGCGTATACTACATGAAAACCGCCCGCCGGGTCGATCTGGCAAATCTCATCGAGGCGACCACGGACATTTTGGTAAAAGCCCGGGTGTTGGAGGACGACAATAGCAAAATCGTCGCCGCCCATGACGGCAGCCGGGTGGAACTTGACCGGGAGAAACCCCGGGTGGAAATTGAGATTGAAGAAATGGAGGACAAAAATGGATAACAACAGGTTGATAGATGCGAATGTGCTGCGGAAGCGCATCGAAGAAAGAATTCAAGATTTTGACAAAGAGACGTCTGCAGCCAGCGCTTTTATGGGCTACGCCTTGGACGATGTGCTTGATTACATCGATGCTATGCCAACTATTGCACTTGAAGCCGATGCTCAGCGCTGGCGCAATCCTGAAACAGACCTGCCGAAGGTCGAAACCGAAGTACTGGTTTTGTACCGGCGTTATGACTATCTGGGCATTACAACGGCGCACTACGAGGACGGCAATGTTTTCTCCGAGGACAGCGAATGGAATTGGGAAGATCTATCTGATTGGGGAACATACGACGAGGAAAGGGATGACTACCGAATCCCGGAAGGATGGTGGGAATATCGCCACTTCAACCCGGACGATGTTTACAACAACAAGATAGACTGTCCTGTGGTGGGCTGGATGCTGCTGCCGCCGAAGGAAGAAGGGGATGCAACATGACCCGTACATGGACACCTGAAAGTGACACGCCAAGGCCGGACAGCGGCGTGAACTACCACACCGTCAAGTCGTGGTTTAAGCAGCTTCGGGCTATGGACGACCGAATTGACCGTATCCAGCTGGACATCCGGCAGGCGCACGACAAGGCCACGAAGTGCACCGCCAGCATGACCGGAATGCCCGGCGGATCCGGGCATGGAGACAAAATCGGGCTTTGTGCCGAGGAAACAGACGAAAAGGAGCGCAAGATGCAAGAGTTGCAAGCCGAGCTCGAAGTTTTGCGGATGGAAGCAAAGCGCCGAATCAAGTACATTGCAGGCACCAAAAGCAGCGACATGATGCAGGCATGCTTGTATGGCTACTACGTCCAGAACCAAAAGCAGGTCGTCGTGGCCCGCAGTCTTGGTCTGCCAAACGAAAACCGCGTTTCTTTGTATGTGCGGGATGGATGCAAGCAGCTTGCGCAGATTTGGCATCAATTTATGTAATTTTCTTACATGTTGTCGTTGTTGTTGTTACATGTGAGATGTGGTAAAATTGGTATAAGCGGAACCGCCGAAAGCGGTGAGACGCTTGCCACGCAGCCTCCGAAACGTGTCCCTTCTTGGCATTTTCCTCCTTTTCTGCTTGCAGGTACCGGGCTTTGCTCTCTTCACGTTTCGCGGGCTGCTTCTATGCGATACACTGACACAAAGGCAGCCTGCCGCTCATGAGAGACAGGAGGCGATTCGATTCCGCCGTATCGCACCGTATGGCGCATGGACTAGACAACCCGCAAGGCCGCACGTGCAACCTCCCGTGCCAAGAAAAGGCCTTAGAATCCTTGCCAAGGTGTAGCTTTCCTGACAGGATGTGCGCCAACCAACAGCCCCGGCGGAGAACCGGAGCTGTTTTTATATGGCCGCCTGAGCGCAGTTTGGAGCGCGGCGCGTGTGTGTAGACACGGCTGGTTCGATTCCAAGGGCGGCTTTTATACTCCGGTAGCTCAAGCGGTAGAGCAGCGGTCTCCAAAACCGCATGTTGCAGGTTCGAGTCCTGCCGGGAGTGCTTGCGTGCCCTAGAGCGGGCCACGCAATAGCGGGGCATCCGGCCGCGAAAGTTCCGGATGCAGCAGTGCCCACCGTTTGACGCATGTCCAACGAACTGAATGCACGGGTGCTGCTTATTTTGATATTCTGACCGTTCGGATTTCCGGGCGGTTTTTCTTTTGCATGAATTTAGAGAGGTGGTGGCGGTGGGGGCAAAACTGACAGACCGACAGAAAAAGAAAATCATTGCGGACTATGTGCAACTCCACAATTACCGCAAAACTGCCAAGCTGAACAACGTCGCCGAAAGCACTGTGCGCAAGGTTGTGAGCGAAAACCCGGTATGTGCAGATTTGTGCGCCAAGAAAAAAGAGCAGAACACCCGGGATATGCTTTCCTACTTGGACAGCAAGCGCGGAGAGGCACAGGATCTTCTAGGGCTGTACCTTCAGGCGATGGCAGACCCGGACAAGATCGCAGAGGCAACGCTGCCGCAGCTATCCACGGCGTTCGGCACCATCGTGGACAAATTTGCCATGCTGGGAGACCAGAATAGCATAGAAGTCCCGGATGATGGTCTTGTAGAGGCCCTGAATGCCGCCGCTGACCTCAGCCCGCCTGACGATGTGGATCTTCTGCCAAAGGAAGAGGACGACAATGCGGAAAAGTAACGGTTTTCGCTGGAAAGCCCTCAGCCAGCGGCAAAAGCAGGTCTTGAGCTGGTGGACACCGCAGAGCGCATACAGCGGATACAACGGCATTATTGCCGATGGTGCTATCCGCTCGGGCAAGACCTTTGGCATGGGCTTCTCTTTTGTCCAGTGGGCTATGACCTGCTTCAGCGGCCAGCAGTTTGCCATGTGCGGCAAGACCATCGCCAGCTTCCGGCGCAACGTACTGGGCACGCTCAAGCAGCAGCTTGCAGCCCGTGGCTACAGCGTCAAGGAGCACCGGGCAGAAAACTGCATGACCGTCAGCAAAGGCGGCAAGGCCAACGAGTTTTACTTTTTCGGCGGCAAGGACGAGAGCAGTCAGGATCTGATCCAGGGTATCACCCTTGCCGGGGCTTTCTTTGACGAGGTGGCTTTGATGCCGCAGAGCTTTGTCAATCAGGCCACGGCCCGCTGCTCTGTCACCGGGTCAAAGTTCTGGTTCAACTGCAACCCGGGCAGCCCGCAACACTGGTTCTATCTGGAATGGGTGCGGAAATGCCGCTCCCGCAAGATGATGTATCTCCACTTTACGATGGACGACAACCTGTCTCTTTCCGAGGACATCAAGGCCAGATACCGCAGCCAGTACAGCGGCGTTTTCTACCAGCGCTACATTCTTGGCCTGTGGACAGTGGCAGAGGGCCTTGTCTACGATATGTTCGACCGCAAGAAGCACGTTGTTGATGTGCTGCCGGAGCTGTCTCCAAAGAGCGCTTATGTGGCGTGCGACTTTGGCACCCAGAACGCAACGGTTTTTTTGCTGTTCCAGAAGCAAGCAGATGCAGACTGCTGGATCGTCACCCGGGAGTACTACTACAGCGGCCGCGAACAGAAGCGGCAAAAGACCGTGGGCGAGTACGTCACAGACCTGAAAGCGTGGCTGAACGGACTCAAGCCGGAGAGGATCATCGTTGACCCCTCTGCCCTGCCCCTGATCACAGAGCTGCGCAAGAACGGCTTCACCCAGACCCCGGCAAACAACGACGTTCTGAGCGGCATTCTGGACGTGCAGACCATGCTGCAGACCGGGCGGCTGAAGATCTACAAAGACTGCAAGCACACGCTGGAAGAGTTCGGCGTATACGCTTGGGATCCAGATAAAGACGACACCGTGCTGAAGGTAAATGACCACTGCATGGACGCTATCCGCTATTTCGTGCGCACAAAGCGCCTTGTGAAACTGAGGGATTGATTTTGAGCACTGTATACACATTCCAGACCTTCCAGCAGGCGCAAGCCGCCGGGGAACAGCCTGATTTCATCCGGCGGTTCGTGCAGCAGCACTGCAGTTCCGGACCTTACAGAATGGCGCTGGACGCTGATCTGTACGACGCCCAGAAAAACCCGGGGGCTGAACGCTTCGCGCAGGCTTACGCTTTGATGCTGAAACGCCTGTCCAAAAACACAAAGCAGGATGTCCTGCACCCCGATATGGTCAAGAGTAATCTTTTCCGGCGGCTCAACAAGCAGCGGGCGACCTACTCCCTCGGCAACGGCGTGGTCTTTGCGGACGATGGCGTGGACAAGGGCAAGCTTGGGCAGAACTTTGACGAGCAGATCCAGAAAGCCGGATATTTCGCCCTGATCCACGGTGAGAGCTTCGGATTCTGGAACAACGACCATCTGGTGATTTTCAAGCTGACCGAGTTCGCGCCCCTGTACGATGAAAAAACAGGCCTTTTGCAGGCGGGTGTGCGCTTTTGGCGGTTGAACCCGGACACGGATATGCACTATATTCTGTACGAGCTGGACGGCTTTACCGAGTACACGGAAAGTAAAATCGGCAATGTGATGCAGGAGACAACGCCGAAGCAGGCATACAAGAGCGTGACCGTCACCACACCCGGCGGCGGGCTGGAAAGCGTAGAAGGAGAAAACTACAGCGCCCTGCCCATTGTGCCGCTGTGGGGCTCAGACCTGCACCAGAGCACCCTTGTGGGCCTGAAAGCCTACATCGACAACACTGATCTGGTGATGTCCGGCTTCTGCAATGACTTGCAAGACTTTTCGCAGATCTACTGGCTGTGCGAGAACTTCAACGGCATGACCGATGGCGAGCTGCAGGAGTTTCTTGTCAAGCTGAATCTGTACCACATTGCAGGCGCAGACACCAGCGAGGGCGGCAAGATCACCCCCTATACCACCGAGATCCCTGTGACGGCCCGGCAGGCTCTGTTAGAACTGCTCCACACCCGGGTGTATGAGGACTTCGGCGGTCTGGATGTGCACTGTGTCAGCGCGGACAGCACCAACGACCATCTGGATGCGGCCTATGAACCGCTGAATCAGAACGCGGACGATTTCGAGGCACAGATCAAGCCGTTCATCCGGCAGGTCTGCGCACTGGCTGGCTTTGACAACGCTATGCCGGCATTCAACCGCAGCAAGATCACCAACACAGCCGAACAGGTCGCAACGGTGATTTCTGAGGCGCCGATCATCGGGCAGGACATGGCAATAGACTTACTGCCCAACCTGACCCCGGAACAAAAGGAGCAGGCCAAGGCCGCGCTGATGGCTGAGAGCGCAACACGGGAGACCGTGGACGAGGACGAGGATGACAACGGTGATGAAACATGATTTCTGACCGTGACCGCATTTCCACCCGGCAGCTGAACCGCCTGCGCCGCCGCATTTTGCGGGTATACGGCACTGCCCGCCGGGAGATGACCGAGCAGCTCACCAAGTTTCTGGAAAAGTACCGAGCGTTGGACGAACGCAAGCGGGTGCAGCTGGATTCAGGCGAGATCACCGAAGAGGATTACCGCATCTGGTTGCAAAATCAGGTCTTTCAATCCGAGCTGATGCACCAGAAGCTGGACAGCATCACCCAGACCTGCACCATAGCCCAAGAGACGGCCTACAAGCTGGCCCGGGACGAGCAGTACAACATCTTTTCCTTTGGCGCAAACTGGGCTTTCTACGAGCTGGAACAGGCCGCAGGCGTGACGTTCGGGCTGACCCTGTACAACACCGAAGCAGTCAAGCTGCTGCTGAAGGAAAACCCCAAGCTGGTGCCAAACAAGCGCATCAAGAGCGAGAGCAACCGCATCTATGACGCCCGGGTGTTCAACCGTTACGTCATGCAGGGCATCGTACAGGGCAAGAGCGTCCACGACATCGCCGTGCAGGCCGTCAACGGCATGGCTGATACAGAGATCCACTGGGCCATGAACAACGCCATTACAGCCCTTACCAGCGCCCAGAACGCCGGGGCTTTGCAGCAGATGCACAACGCCCAGGCTTTGGGCATCGAGGTCAAAAAGCGCTGGAACTCCACCCACGACTACCGTACCCGTGAAATGCACCGCCTGCTGGATCAGGAGACAGCAGAGCTTGACGAGCCTTTCAAGGTCATGGGCTACGAGATTCAGCGCCCCGGCGACCCCAACGCAGCGCCGGAGATGGTCTACCACTGCCGCTGTGTGCTGTCCTCTGCACTGGGCAAGTATCCCCGGCAGAACGCCATGCAGCGGGACAATGTGACCAAAGAAGTCACTCCCGTCATGGATTACACCGAGTGGTATAAATCCAAGGGCGGCAAGGAAGCCGAACAAATGTGGTGGGCAGAGGAACGCAAGAGAAAGAAGGAGCGAAAATGAAGCATAAAAATAAAACCCTGCCTCCCGGCAGGGCCTAAAGGTCACAGACCTTTGATTTGGTTGAGCAGAGCCGCACGCAGGGCATTGGTTTCAGCGTCCGCTTGTGGCTTGTTCGGGTTATCCGGGATATATTCCAGTATATCGCCGGGCTGACAATGAAGCGCCTCACAAATTTTGTCAAGCGCCCCAACGGGAAACTGCTTGATAGTGCCAAGACAGATTGCTGATATGGTAGGCGGTCTAATCCCAGTAGATTCAGCGAGTTCCTTTTGTGTCATGTTTGCGTCTGCGAGCAATGCCTTTAAGTGATAGCTTATCGACATTTCTAACACCTCTTTTCCTACATCTATAATACTACGCCATCCGTTAATAGTCAATACGCAAAACGTAAAAAATATCTAGGAAAATTACGAAAAACGTATTGACGAATTACGCAATTCGTAGTATAATAGATACATGGAAAGGAGGCCAGAGGTGCAAGGGAGCAAATACCGGGAGGTGATGCTCCGTGACTAGCAAGGAGTTTGCAAAGCTCACCAGAGCCGAGCAGTTGGCACGGTTTGACGCATATAAAAAAGCGGCCAGCGCTGGAACGCTGAACCGCTAAACGCCAGAGACCAATAACCACAAAAGCCCCTTGCACCTCCATTTTATTTTTTTATAAGCGATTTGTCAAGTAAAATGTGAGGTTTTAGCAATGGAAACACCAAAAATCACGAAGGTGGAGCTTGAACTGGATGCTGTTTCTGGCGAACTCCGAGTAATGCACGACCTACTGAACATCTTTGCCAACTGGTTCGATGAGACCCACAAGACCGATATGATCAAGCGAGAGCGCACCAGCGAGCTTGTGAGCCAGATTTGGAACGAAGCCCCGATGTACAGCTCCATGCTGACAGCCTTGTTTGCATCTCTTACCGGGTTGGAAAAGGAAGTAGACGAAGTGCTTAACTATCAAATTGCAGAACAAGAGGTAAACGCATGAGTAACATTCAGATTTTCAACTACCAGTCCAACGAAGTCCGCACCGTAGAGATGGGCGGCGAACCGTGGTTTGTCCTCAAGGACGTGTGTAACATTCTCGGCGTGGTCAATGACCGCAATGTTGCCGCACGGCTGGATGAAGACGAAAAGGGTGTCTGTCAGATGGACACCCTTGGCGGCACGCAAAATGTAACAGTGGTCAGCGAATCCGGCCTTTACCACGTCATTCTCCGCAGCGACAAGCCGGAAGCGGCTCCGTTCCGCAAGTGGGTCACGTCCGAGGTTCTTCCCAGCATCCGCAAGAATGGCGGTTACATCGCCGGGCAGGAGCAGCTCACCCCGGAGGAGCTGATGGCAAAGGCTCTGCTTGTGGCAAACAAGACCCTTGCAGACCGGGAAGCCCGCATTTGTGAGCTGACCGCACAGAACAGCCAGCTCACCGTGGAGAAGCAGATCATGCAGCCCAAAGCAGAATACTTTGACGAGCTGGTTGACCGCAACCTGTTGACCAACTTCCGGGAGACAGCCAAAGAGCTGGGTATCAAGCCCAAAGCCTTTGTGGCGTGGCTGCTGGACAAGAAGTTTCTTTACCGTGACCAGAAAGGCAAGCTGCTGCCCCGTGAGGACAAGAACAACGGCCTGTTTGAGGTCAAGGAAGCCAAGAACGACAAGACCCAGTGGAGCGGCGTGCAGACGCTTATCACCCCCAAAGGCCGTGAGACCTTCCGGCTGCTGTACCTGTAACTGAAACCTCATCGCAAAACACGAGGGGGGCGGCGTTTTACCGCACCCCTATCAGTAAAACCCAATAACCAACCCTGCCCCACACCGGGGCGGGGTTTTGTTATACATGGAGTATAGCATGGATTTTAAGTATGACATCAAATTCGCCGACAACACCCCGCAGCTGCATGAAGCTCTGGATTCATGGGCAGAGCGGGTGCTGACCATCTGGGGCATGAAGGTGCAGGACTACGCCCAGCTGCTTGTACCCACCGGCACGGCAGACAGCACGGGCATTGAGGGCTACGTGGGCGGTGCGCTCAAGCAGAGCCTGACCTATGCCGTAGACCTTGCCCAAAAGACCGTGGCCATCGGGTCAAATCTCTTTTACAGCGTCTATGTTGAGCTTGGCACGGGCATCTTTGCCGAGAAGGACAACGGACGCAAAACGCCGTGGGTCTGGAAGGACTTTAACGGAAAGTGGCACTTTACCCGGGGCATGAAAGCCCGCCCATTCCTCCGACCGGCGGTGGAAGATCACATTGACGAGCTGCGAGAGATCGCGGTGGAAGAAGGAAACAAGGAGGTGTAATTCATGGATTTGGAGAAAATGTTCAAAACACCAAAAGAAAAGTTCCTGCCCGATGATGTGAAAACTGCGCACTGCGAGGCAGAAGACCTTTTCCTTGAGCTTGCAACGCAGCTTGACGCACTTCCTGAAAGCCGAGAAAAAAGTCTGTGCATGACAAAATTACAGGAAGCGAAGTTTTGGGCGGTCGAATGTATCACCAAAGTTGCATGCGAAAACTAAATACTCAGCGGTTGGCGCACAGCGTCAGCCGCTTTTTTATGCCGTTTTAGCTCAGGCTGGCAGAGCACCGGACTTTTAATCCGGGGGGTAGCGGGTTCAAGCCCCACAAGCGGCACCACACCGGCAGCACGTCCGGCAAATAAACCTTATTGCCAAGCATGGCAGCCCGAGCAAGGGCAGAAAGGACTATCACATGGCACTCGAACGCAAGACTCTCCGGGAAATTCTGGAAGATGAAACGACTGACACCAGCGGCAAGCTCAAGAAAATTCTGGACGTGCTGCATAAGGAAACGGACACCTTGCAGAACCAGCTCGATGAGAAAGACGCAGCCCTCGCCAAAGCCGAAAAGGACCGCGACGCAGCCAACAGCGGCAAGGAAGCCGCCGAAAAGTCCCTGACCGACTACAAGGCCCAGCAGACCCAGAAGGACACCCACGCAGCCAAGGAAGCCAAGTTCCGGGAGCTGCTGAAGACTGCCGGGGTGCTGGACAAGTACGCAGACCGCGTTGTGCGGCTGTCCGGCGAGGACATCGACAAGCTGGAGCTGGACGAAAAGGGCAACGTCAAGGACGCCAAGAAGCACACCGACAACCTGAAGGCTGACTGGGGCGACTTTGTGGCTACGACCACGACCACCGGCGCAAAGGTGGACACCCCGCCCACCAACACCGGCTCCAAAATGACCAAAGACCAAATTTTTGCAATCAAGGACGCTGGCGAGCGCCAGGCGGCCATTGCAGCAAATGCCGACCTGTTTACAGGCGGCGGAAAGGACTAACACATGGCAGCAAAGACCAATCTGATCACCACTACCGAAATCACCGTCAACCCCCGGGAAATCGACTTCGTGACCCGCTTCCAGCGCAACTGGGAACACCTGCGGGAGATCATGGGCATCATGCGTCCCATCCGAATGCAGCCCGGAACCGTGCTGAAGAGCAAGTACGCTCAGGGCACCCTGCAGAGCGGCACCGTGGCAGAGGGCGAGGAGATCCCCTACAGCCAGTACACCGTCAAGGAAAAGGACTACGGTAAGATCACCATCGAGAAGTACGCCAAGGCCGTATCTCTGGAGGCTATCCAGAATTATGGCTACGATGTGGCCGTGCAGAAGACCGATGACGAGTTCCTGTTCGACCTGACCGCAAAGGTCACTGACAAGTTCTACAAGTACCTGAACACCGGCAGCCTGAAGGGTACTCCTAAGACCTTCCAGATGGCTCTTGCGATGGCAAAGGGCAGCGTGGAGAACAAGTTCAAAAATATGCACCGGACTGTTACCGGCGTTGTGGGCTTTGCCAACGTCCTGGACGTGGCTGAGTACCTTGGCACCGCCCCGATCACCATCCAGAACCAGTACGGCTTCCAGTACATCAAGGATTTCATGGGCTACAACACCATCTTCCTGCTGTCTGACGGCGAGATCGCAAAGGGCAAGGTCATTGCCACCCCCGTGGACAACATCGTGATGTACTACGTTGACCCCTCCGACAGCGACTACGCAAAAGCTGGGCTGGTGTACACCACCGCAGGCGAGGCCAACAACCTGATCGGCTTCCACACCCAGGGCAACTACACCACCGCCGTCTCTGAGAGCTTCGCCATCACCGGCGTGACCCTGTTTGCTGAGTATCTGGACGGCATCTCTGTCCAGACTATCACCCCGGGCGAGTAATCGCCCTTTTTGAGTAGGAGGCATCCGATGAACGTCCCAGAGCTGTGCGTTTACACGCACAATTTTTTTGACCGGGCGGATGACCCCATTGCCGGGGAGTTCGCCTTTGAGCCGGACACCGTGCCCGCCGGGGTAGTGCCTGGGCAGTATTTCCTTGTGTGCGGATCCATCTTCAACGATGGGGTGCACAGAGCCGGGGACGGTGATCTGACCGCCGAGACCTTCAACGGCACGGTGCAGCCTATGCGTGTGCCACCTGACTTCGTGGCGCTGGCTGAAAAAATTGATGCATACGACAAGGCGCTCCCGGCCAGCGGCGTGTATGTGTCCCAGTCCTTTGCTGGGTGGTCCGGCACGATGGCTACAGGCGCGGACGGGCTGCCTGCCGACGGCAAGACCCGCTATAAAACCGAAATCAATCAGTGGAGGAAGATGTGACATGGTCAATCCGTTCGCTGCATCCACCGTGATGCAGGGCTTTACCCAAAAATACCGTTTTCAGACCCGCAGCTATGAACCGGACGGCCTGGGCGGCTTTGTGTCCGGCTGGCAGGACGGCCCCGAGTTTGAGGCCGTGGAGCGCCACGACACCACTGTGGAAGCTCAGGTGGCGGAGCAGGCTGACACCGCTTCCACCTATACGCTGCTGGTTAACACCGGCGTTCCGCTGGCCTTCCCGGACTACATCAAGCGGGTGAGCGACGGCCAGACCTTCCAGATCACCAGCGCAGCAGACGAAAGCAAAGCCCCGCCGGAATCCGGCATGGGGCTGCGGGCCGTCAAGTGCAAAAAGGCGGTGCTGCCGTAATGGGGCCGTCTGAGAGCATCAACCGGGCGCTGAACGCTTTTTTCAACAGCTTTGGCATCCCGGGCTATCTGGAAGATAACATCCCTCCTGCCGCTTCACTGCCCTATCTGACCTACAAGCCCACCATCCCCGGCGGGTGGAACGAAACGACATCCTTCCACGCCCGGCTGTGGTACCCCAGCAAGGGCGGCAGGGCCCCCATCCTGCAAACCGAGGATACGATCAGCACAGCCATCCCAAGAGGTGGCTTAAAAATCGAGTGCGAGGGCGGCGCTATTCTTTTGGACAAAGACGATAAAGATTGGGCACAGCCACTTAACAACACGCCTGAAGGGTATCTGTGCGAATACCTTATTTTTGAACTTACACGGCTTATACCGTGAGTAAAGGAGCAATATGGCTGAAACTTTAGCAAAGAAGTTTAACGTCAACGTTTTGACAGCGGAGGCTTTCAAGAGCATCCCCAAGGGCTCGGGCAACATTTTGTCCGATTTTTCGCTTGAGACCCCGAAAATCGATGAAACAAACGTCATCCACGCCACACAGGGCGGCGTGACTATCACCTATCAGAACTCCACCGAGGATACCCTTTCCGAAATCGACAACGCCCCCACCAACACAAAGCAGGGCGTGGAAGTCACCGGAACCACCGCAACCATCTCTTACACGACTCCAAACGCAGACCCTAAGAGCATCCAGCTTGCTATTGGTACTGCGGACATCGACCCGGAAGACCCCACCCACGTGGTTGCACGCCTGAAAACCGCTTTGACGGATTTCAAGCCCATCTGGTGGGTCGGCCCCATGATCGGCGGCGGCTTTATCGCGGTCAAGCTCTATAATGCCATGTCCACCGGTGGCCTGAGCCTGAAATCTGAGCATCGCGGCGGCGGCTCGATGCAGATCACGCTGACCGCTTTTGCAGACCTCGAGAACCCCGAACAGGCCCCGATGGAGTTCTACTCTATCACAAAGGCCGCGTCCTGATGTAAGGAGGAAAGACATGAAGGAAATCATTGATCTGGAAGGCAAGGAGTACCTTGCAAAAACTTATAAGCTGGCAAAGGCATACAAGCAGTGCCTCGTTGACACGGGCGCGGTGGCGGCGGCAACTCAGCTTGCGCCGCTGACTGGCAACGAAACCCCGGAGGAGAAGGCCAAGAAGATTGCAGAACAGGGCGCGAAAAATGCGGAAGAAATGATGCGCATGATCTACGAAGAGCACGCAGACATGACCGAAAAGGTCCTTCCGCTCTTTGTGGTGCTGGATAAGGGCGAAGAGCTTCCGCCCACCAGAAAGCTCGTTGCAGCGATGTCCCGCGCGCTGTCTGATGACGATTTCATGGCTTTTTTGAGATCCTTGATGTGATCGGCGTGGAAGGATATAAACGGATGGTCTCGACCATTCGTCTGGATTTGCTGGAACTTTTCGGCAAGTCCTATATCCTCGACCACATCAAAAAAGAAATCAGAAACCACGATGAAGTTCAATTCTACCGCAATTGCGTAGCAGATGCCGTTGGCGGACTTGCGGGAGCTGACGCTCTTTATTCCTACGTTGCTTCGTATACATTCCCACTTTATGTAAAGCAGATCGACAAGCGGTCTGCGGCGGAGATCACGGAAGAAAACAGCAAGGCTCTTGAAGAGCTGTGCGGAGGGGGTGATGAAACCTGAAACTTTTTGAATTGAGTGCCACCCTCGGGCTGGACGACAGCGCCTACCGGCAGGGCATCCAAAATGTGCAATCCGAGACAAAAAAGACCGTTTCTTCACTGTCAGGAGAGTACAGCAAGGCCGCAAAGGCCGTAGTAGAGCTGACCAGACGTTACAACGAATCGGTGGGCAGGACCGGCAAAGCGTCCTCTGAGACCAAAAATCTCAAGACCATGTTGGCACAGGCAGAAGCGCAGCTCAGAGCAACCACGACCGCGCTGAAAGCTGCAAACAACGGCATGGATGGCTTTGCCAGCTCCACGGATAAAGCGTCCAGCAAGTCTCTGGCCGGTGCAATTGCGCAAGGCACGGTCATGGCGGGCATTTTCTCGAAGCTTGGCTCCGCTGCGCTCGGTGCCGCAGAGGGTTTCATCTCTTCCGGCATTGAGTACAACGCCCAGATCGAGAAATACACCACTGGCTTTACCAATATGTTGGGCAGCGCGGAAGCGGCGCAGCAGGTCATGAGCCAGATCCAGGAAGACGCGGCAAAAACTCCCTTTGACGTGGCGAGCCTGACACAGGCCAACCAGTACCTGATCTCTGCGGGCGAAAACGCTTCCTATGCCCGCGATACCATCATGGCGCTGGGCGACGCTGTCTCTGCGACCGGTGGCGGCAACGACGAGCTGAACCGCATGTCCCAAAACCTGCAGCAGATCGCCAACACCGGCAAGGCTACAGCGGCCGATATCAAGCAGTTTGCTTATGCCGGCATCGACGTGTACGGCATTCTTGCCGACTACACGGGAAAAAGTACCGCCGAAGTGCAGAACATGACCATCAGTTATGATCTGCTGACGCAGGCTTTGCAGGCCGCATCTGAAGAGGGCGGGCGTTACTACAACAGCATGGACACCCAGAGCCAGACCATGAATGGCCGGGTATCCACGTTGAAAGATAACGTGAGCCAGCTGGCAGGATTGCTGACCGGCGATTTATCCAGCGGCTTCGGCGTTGTAATCGGCAATCTGAACGATATGCTCGTCGCAGCACAGGAAGCTTACAAGACGGACGGCTGGATTGGTCTCGCAGGCGCGATCACCGGCCTGACGGAGCCTATCAACACGGCAAAAAACGCTCTCAAGGACTTCGCGAGCAAAGCCACCACATGGCTGGATCAGCTGAGCTACAAGCTCAACCGTTTTCTCGGAAAAGCTGCCACGGCTGACTTTGATACCTACGAAGAGTACGCGGATGCAAATAACCGGAAGAGCAACAAAAACCGTTTACGGCAAAATGCTCTGAATGGCGTTGGCATCAGCAACAAAAGCTGGTCTGAACGTCAGGCGGAGCTGGCGGCAGCCAGCGGCAACGGCGGCAGCTCCATTACAACCAGCCCGTCTGGTTCTTCAACTAGGAGAAGATCCGGCTCTTCCGGCTCCAAGTCCACCACCGAAACGGTTATTTCGTCCATCTCCAGCACGGCTACCACCACCGCACAAAATGCGCTGGGCGCTGTGTCCACCAGCATCCAGACTCTTACCGAGAAGGTCAAGGACAGCTCCGGCAAGATCAAAGACCGCATCACCGAGACCACCACCACGACCGGAAAAGAGATGGTGAACGGTGTTGCCACGACCTTTAAGCAGGTCGAGACCAAAGTCAACGGCACGGTCACAAAGGTCACAAAGACCTATGATGACATGTCAAAAACGCTGCTGGGCACCTTTACCAACATTTCTGAAACCACCGTTGATGGCATCACCACAAAGGTGCAGCAGGCGGTGGAAAAGTACGCGGACGACAGCGAGCATATCAAGAAGACCGTCACAGAGACTGGCCAGCGCATCGGCGAGAACGGCGCGGAGACCTACGAGAAGATCATCACCTACATCGACGGCGTTCAAGACAAGGTGACGGAGACCTCTACTCTCATCGACAAGAGCGTGAAGGGCACCCAGAACCGCATTGACCAGCAGCTGAGCGAGGCTTCCGGCCAGCTGGATAAGGGCATTTTCGGGCTGGTAAAAAGCGCCTTTAGTGATGCCAAAAACGGCGACTGGGCAGGTCTTGGGCTGGATTTTGTCAATCTGATCTGGGGCGAGGTGTCGCAGGGGCAGCGTGACGTGATCTCTAAGTGGCTTACGGACGCACTGACCGCGGTCAATGAGGGCTACTTCAGCGGTGGCATCGGAAAGGCATTTGATATCTTCCAGAAGCTTTTTTCTGACGGCGGGGTAAAATCCGATATCGACGGTGTGACCAATTCGGTCAAGGCTTTTGGTGAGATCATCGACGGTCTTGCAAAGTCCGGCGGCGTGGGAGGCGCTCTGGGCAGCATCGTCCAGAGTTTTTCCGGCATGGCTGGTGGCATCACCTCTGCACTGGGCACTATCGTGTCTTTCGTTGCAGCAAATCCCATTCTTGCCCTGATCCTGGGCGTTGGCGCAGTCGCTGGCGGCATTGGCCTTGCCATGTGGATGGACAAGAAGAATAATCAGAAGCCTGTCAGCCACTACCAGAGCCCCTTTGACAAAACCGGCATGTATGACAGCCTGGGCACCTTCTCCACCCGCGCAGCCCTGCAGTACCGCGTCACCGGCCAGCAGTCCATCGTTGACCGGCAGACCAGCATTCTGGAGCGCATCGAGGGGATGCTGGACGAGCATCTGCCTGACATCGGAAAGGGTCAGGTGGTCATGGACTCCGGTGAACTGGTGGGCGTGCTGTCGCCCCGCATGGCGACAAACGTAGATGCACGCATCGGCGTGACAGTGGAACGGAAAGCGAGGGGTGTGTAATGGCAAAGCTTCTGGGGGCAAAAATCGGCAATTTTCACACCCTGACAGATTGGGGGCTGTACCTCAAGGTAGGCAGCCCTAAAATCGGCGCGGCAGAACCGGAAGAATACCTTGTGCAGGTCACCGGATCTGATTCGCTGCTGAACCTGACCACATGGGACGATGGCAAGGTGCACTATAAAAAGCGCACCATCACCATGGAACTGCTGTGCAACGCGCCAAAAAGCAAGTGGCCCAGCATCGAAAGCACCATCGCCAACGCCATTCATGGCAAGTGGCTGCAGTGCCGCTTTGATGAAGACCCGGCGTGGTACTGGGAAGGGCTTTGGAAAGTCACACCATCCCGCGACCGGCTTTCCAGCGCCTTTACCATCACCGGCACCTGCAACCCCTTCAAGCGCAGCGTCTACGACGGCACCAACGACTGGCTGTGGGATGACTTCAACTTTGAAACGGACATCGTGCGCAACTACACGAATATCCCGCTCAAGGCGGGCGAGGACAAAGAGGTGTCCATCACCGGTGCACCGCGTGCGGCCGGCATCTACTTCCAGCGCAGCGAGACCTCCGCAAACATCGCGGTGTCTCTCAATGGCTTTGAGGTGGGCATTCTGGCCAAGTCCACCGACTGGCAGTATATCGAGGGGCTTACTATGCCGGATGGCGTAGTGGGCACCCTCGTTTTTGCTGCATCGGCAGACTGCAGCATCAGTATCAAGTATTTGGGGGCAAGCCTATGAGCTACAAAGTTTATGCTGGTGTGCAGACGGATGTAGACACATGGAAAACTAGGGTCTGTATCCACGATATCAGCGACATTACCGACACGAAAAAGCTCATCAGCCCCACGCTGACCCGCGAAGTGGGTAAAGCTGGCTCTTTTGAGTTTACCATGCCGCTGGGCAATGTGGCACACTCTGCGCTGCAAAAGCTGCGCACTACGGTAGAGGTGGAACAGGACGGCGTTTCCATCTGGCAGGGCCGTCCTATGAGCCATGAGCAGGATTTTTTGATGCGTCAGAAAATCTACTGCGAAGGGGAGCTTGCGTATCTGAATGACAGCGGCATTGCGCCATACGCTGCAAAAAATGTGAGCTTTTCGCAATTTTTGGAATGGATCTGCGATAACCACAACGGAATGGTAGATGCATACAAAGCTTTTACTCCTGGCAATGTGCAAATGGACATTCCAATGATCGTGCCCTATATCGACGGCATCAAAGTCGTGCAGGTGGGTTACAGTTACGATTCTGATGATGGAGATTACATTTACCATTGGGGAATTGTAGACCCCGTGGATGGAAAGACGAATATTTTCTATGAGCAAACAGAGAGCGACAAAGCTTCCTGCCTGAGCTGGAAAATCGGTGAAGAGCACATTGCGAACGGTCGCATTATTTCACGGATTGGAAGCAACAATTTCCGCGTGCGTCTGTTTGCAGCCTATGTAAAGGGCAAAACGTACGCCGCAAAGGTCGAAGTGAAAAAAGCCGAAATCGTCTGCGGTACTTGCAACAAGAATTTTGGCACGTACTCCATTTACAACGTTGAGCAGGCATCTGAATCCAAGACCTTTAAGATCACCGAGCAAAACGGGAAATACATCCTTGCTATCAACGGCAAGACGGATCCCCGCTTTTTGTTTGATGTGAAGGAACCTACATACAGCTTTGGCGATGGAAAAAACTACGGCATTACATGGGACATCTTGCAGAGTGAGCTGGTTGAAAAGTACGGCGGATATCTGGTGCTGCGCCATGCAGAGGATCCTAACGGAAAACCGCGCCGGTATCTGGACTATCTGCAGGCGATCACCGATAAAAACAGCCAGACGGTGGCTTTTGGAACAAACTTGCTGGATTTGACCAACAACGTCAAAGCAGAGGATATCTACACGCGGGTGATCGCGGTAGGCGCCAAAAAGATAACATGGCTTGTTTTTTCGTGGGGCGAGACCATCACAGAAACCGCAAACGATCTGGCTGCGCAAAAGCTTTTTGGCATCATCACAAAAGTGATCTTTATTGAAGGCATCGAAAGCACGCCGCAGTCTTTGCTAGATGCGGCAGAGGAAGAACTTGCCAAAAATCTGCGCTATCTGAACGGCATGACAGTCAAAGCGGTCGATCTGAAAGACGCTGATATTGATGTCAGCCGTATTGCAATTGGAAAGCAAACTCACATTTTCTCTGCACCGCATGGTGTAGATACCTGGCTGCTGTGTTCCAAACTTGTTGAGCCGTTGGATTCGCCGGATAAAAAGGAGTTTACATTTGGCACTGAGTTTTCCAGCATCAGCGACCTGCAGGCTTTGAGTGCACGCAAAGCGTCCGATGCTTACGATTTGAGTCGATCGCTCAAAGGGTACATGTCAGGCTAATGAGACAGGAGGTGTTTTATGGATAAAACTTTTGATGAAGCCATTGCGGGAATCCGTAAGGCTGAGCGAGGCGTGGAAGTCCGTGAGGACATCGCACAGGGCATGGAGTACGTCAAGCAGTACGCCGAGGAAGTGACAGACCAGCAGCAGGCCGCCCTGCAGGCCGCTCAGACCGCCACCGGAGCAGCCAGCACCGCGACGAAAAAGGCCGCAGCAGCTGCAGAGAGCGAAAGCGCCGCCCGGACCTCCGCCGCCGAAGCAGCCCAAAGCGAACGGTCAGCGTCCGCAGACGCAACGAACGCGGAAAGCTCTGCCGCTTCTGCTAAAGCTGAAGCGGACAGGGCTGCGGCCATCGTAAGCACCGACAAGACGCTGAGCGTCGAGGGCGCTCCGGCTGACGCAAAGGCTGTTGGCGATGCGCTGAAAAGCATAAAGCTTCCCGTTGCCACCGCCACCACGCTGGGCGGCGTCAAGCTGAGTGACGACTTCACGGCAGATGCAGACGGCACACTGCATCTGGCAGGCGGTACTGCCCCGGACCCTTACCCCGTGGGCAGTATTTTTCAAACAGTCAGCACTACCAGCCCCGCCGCCCTGTTCGGCGGTACATGGCAGGAGATTGCGCAGAACCGGGTGCTGATGGGTGCGCCCTACGCCCACGCAGCAGGCAGCACCGTGGAGGCTGGACTGCCGAACATCACAGGCAGCGTGGGCAGATTCGCAAGCGGTCACCATTCTAACGAACTAGATAGAAAGCAGGGTGCTTTAAGCTATTCAGGGCAAGACAACAATTTGGGCTATTACAGCTCTAGCGGCTCGTACGGATATGGCTACTACATTGATTTTAATGCCTCTAGCTCCAACGCCATTTATGGCCGCAGCAACACCGTGCAGCCCGCCGCCTACTATGTGCACATCTGGCGGCGCGTGGCCTGAGAAAGGAGGCTTTGAACCATGAAGATTATTGACGAGAACGGCGCAGCCGTGGAAAACCCGGACCTGACCCTTGGGTATCTGACCGCCAGCACCGAAGAGATCACCCACCCCGCCGTAGAGGGCGTGGAAGAGCAGTGGCACTGGGAGACAGTGACCGAGTATCCGAACGGTGGCAAAGACGTGCAGAAGGTCGTTGACCGCCCCGGCGTAAAGGCGCAGGAGGAATGGGTGGAACAGGTGCCCATTCAGCGGTACATCCGCTATACCGCCGAAGAGCTGGTTGCTCAGGAAGAAGAGCGCAAAAAGGCCGAAGCCCGGGAGAAGCTGCCGGAAACGGTGGCGGCACTGCAAAAAGAAAACGAGATGCTCAAGCAATGCTTGCTTGAAATGAGCGAGATTGTTTATGCATAAAATCACACAAAGAATCGAAAGGATGGTATTTATGATGGCAATGTTGTGGGCACAGGAAATCATGTCTGCTGAGACTGTCGAGGAGGCAAAGGCGCTGTATGGGCGCTGCCCCCGCCTGCTGAAGGAGAAGGCCAAGGCGATTCTTATCAAGAGCGGCTTTGAGGAAATCACGCAGTAAGGAGGACGCTATGGCTGAAATCATGGATGTGTCCCGGTATCAGGGCACGATCAACTGGGACAAGGTCAAGGCGAGCGGAAAAGTGGACGGCGTGATGATTCGCGCCATGGGCAACAGTGCAAGGGGCAAGCCCAGTGCACCCTACACTGACCCGCAGTTTGCCCGCAACTACGCAGAATGCAAGCGGCTGGGCATCCCCTGCGGCGTGTATGGCTATTTCAAGGCAGTCAACCGGGAGCAGGCTGACAAGGAGCTGGCCTACTTCAAGAAGCTGCTCACCGGCCGGAGCTTTGAGCTGCCGGTGGCTGTGGACATTGAGGACGAAGTGCAGAAGCCGCTGGGCAAGGCCGCACTGACCGACCTGACGGCCTACATGCTGAGCACGGTGGAAAGCTGGGGCGTGTACGCTCTGCTCTACACCGGCCTGTGGTTTGGCAGTACCTTCCTGTACATGGGCGGCGCGGCCCTGAAGCCCTTCGACGTGTGGCTGGCTGCCTACCGCACGAAGAAGCCCTCCCCCGGCTGGCCCTTTGGCATGTGGCAGTACACCAGCACGGCGCATATCCCGGGCGTTGTGGATGCTACCCCGGGTAAAACCACCAACGTGGACATGTCCCACGCATACAAGGACTATGCGGGTATCATCAGCAAGAAGGGTCTGACCCGTCTCCGGGAGGGTAAATGACCGAAAAAGAAGCTTTACTGTGGGTGCTTGGCATCCTGGGCAGCCTGTGCGCTGCGGCCATCACCATTGACAAGGTGCTGGACATCATCCACAAGTACATCAAAAAGGCACAGGCCCCCGACGATGCCCAGAACAAGCGGATGGATACGCTCGAAAAAAGACTTGGCGTGCTGGAACAGGGACAGCTTCAGCACGCACAGGCCCTTGCAAGAGACCTGCGCCGCTTTGACGGCCTCGATGAAGAAATGCGTCTCGTACTCGTTGGCGTACAAAATCTTTTGGATTCACAGCTGTCCGGAAACAACCGCGAAGGTATGCAAAAAAGCAAATCCGATATTAACAACTACCTGCTGAAAGGAGTAACAAATCATGGAAGCAATGTTTAACTTTATCCCCGCACCCATCGCACTGGTACTGATGTTCATCGGCTTTGCCGCGCTGGCCGTTGGTGCCATCCGGCTGGGCTACAAGCAGTACGTCAAGCAGTGGGCACTGGAGCTTGTGACCATCGCCGAGGACAGCATCATGGGCAGCGGTCAGGGCGCAAAGAAAAAGGCACAGGTCTTTGCCGCGCTGCGCGGCGCACTGCCGGGCTGGCTGAAGCCTTTCATCACGGATGAAGTGCTGGACAGCGTGATCGAAAAGGCCGTCAGCATGATGAAAAAGGCACTGGCAGAAAAGAAGCCTACCATCAACAAGGGGTAAATTTATGATTGAGCTAAGCGTATCTCTCGCATCCAATGGCGTCGTCAAAGTGCCGGGCTATGAGCAGATGCTTCGCTTTGGCTACACCAAGAACCGGGGCGTGTACCGCCTGCACGTTGATGCAACCGGCGAGTGGAAAGGGCTGGCTATCCGCTGCTTCTGGCACGTCCCGGACGGCGAAGACCCGGCATCCTCGCTGGTGGCGGACGGCGCGGTGGACGTGCCTGCCAGCGTGACCGCGCAGCCCGGCAATGGGTGCATCACCTTTGAGGGCAGCGACGGCACCAAGACCGTCACCAGCGCAGATCTGCACTACCGTGTAAGTGCCAACTCCGGCACAGAGGACGGCACCGCGCCGGAACCGGGCACCCCTGCATGGCAACAGTTGGTGGATGCCGTGCACACCGACGCCACCGCCGCAGAGCAGGCAAAGGCCGATGCCCAGACCGCCGCACAGCAAGCAGCCACCAGTGTAGGCAATGCCAGCCAGAGCGCTCAGGAGGCCGCTGACAGCCTGCAGGAGCTGAAGGACGGCATTGCCGCTGGTGACTTCAAAGGAGACAAAGGTGACAAGGGCGACGCTGGTCCCATCGGCCCGGCCGGTCCGCAGGGTGAGCAAGGCCCTAAAGGTGAGACTGGCCCTGCCGTAGCACTGGACACCACCCTCACCCACGAGGACGAAGCCGCTGACGCAAAAGCCACAGGTGACGCTATCAGCGCAGTCAAGGCGCGGCAGAACGTCCTTATCGGCACTGAGACAGGCAACCCCATCTCCGTTGACGACGCGTTTTCGAGTCCCCTGTGCGGCCTGACCGTGTACGGCAAGAGCACGCAGGACGGCACACCAAGCCCGGACACCCCTGTGCCTATCGTGAGCGCAGGCGACGGCGGGAGCGTGGCGGTGACCTTGAGCGATGGGAACGGCAAAACGCAAACTCTCACCCTGCCCACACCCACTGGTCTCCCCGGCGTCCCTGTCCCCTCTGGCGGCAACTACACTGACCCGCAGGGACAACAGTGGGTGTGTGACGAGGTGGATTTTGAAAAGGGGGTGAAGGTGCAGAGGGTAAATCGACTAAAACTGGATGCCTTGTCGTGGCGATATGAACTCACACCGACAAACAAAGCTGACACTTTTATTTCTAACGTTCCTGCATCGTAAGACGGCACAACGCGAGGATATGCTTTGTGTCAATATGCTGTTTTTGACGGTGTTGCTTATGATATCGAAATGAAAGAGGCTTGTAGATGCTATGTGTGGATCAAAAGCGTAACGCTACAGTTTAAGGCTGGTTCAGGCGTTAACTCGGTCGATTCCTTTTCTGAATGGCTTAAAGCGCGCCCAGACGCAAGCATTTTTTACTGTCTCGCCACCCCCATCGAAACCCCGCTCACTCCTGACGAAATTGCCGTTTACAAAGCCCTCACCGCTTACGGCCCTGACACTGTGGTGCAGGCCAGTGACGGTGCGGGGGTCAAGCTGGGGTATCAGAGGGACGTGAACATTGCAATCAAACGCATTGAGGATGCTATTGCATCCATGACCGCTACCTAAAGGAGGTACACATGGCAATTAAATCCAAATCTCGCCACGATCTGACCCTGCGCTCAATCAAGCGGGAGATTTCCGCAGGGCGTGACGTGGCATACTGGCTGGATAAGGCGTACACCCATCTGGACAGCGGCCTTCTGACGGAGGACGACATCGCAGAGGTGGAAGCCCTTGCGCAGGCGTACTACGATGCGCTGGACGCTGAGGACAAGGCGAACGCTGAGGAAATCACACTGTAAGGAGGATATCATGGCAAGCACTACATACGAGCATTTTGTTGACACCAACAAAATGTACGCCGCACAAGAGCATTTTCGGCACGTCACGAAAATGGTCTTTGCACGTCTTCGTGGCCTCACGAAAACATACTATATCGGCAATGTCAACAAACTGGTGACGTTTTGTCACCGTTTCGCCGTGCTTGGCACTATGGTGCGCAACGCCGGACAGCTGCCGCAGCCCTTCTGGCTCGGTGCTGCCCGTGGCGGCGGCTCGTGTAGTGCTGCCCGCTGCGCTGCAAGGACTTGACCGACAGCAGATGACCGTCGCTATCAAAAGCGCACCGCTTGGGAGGGTAGACCGTAAGATAGCCTTACTGCGGTACGTTGAGCGGCTTCCGCTGCCGGACATTGCAGCACAGACACATTACAGCCGGACGGCGGTAGGCTACCGGCTGAAAGTTATTGATGAAAAGCTAGACGAAAGGAGCTCACCGTGAACCTCGAAAATGTTCCGACCGCAAATCTTATTACAGAGCTTCGCAAACGCGAGAGCGTGGAAACGACCGCTGTTGAGCCCTATCAGGACGCAGCAGTCAGAGTCAACGGCCCTGCGCTGGTTCTTGTCGTGACGGATTGATTGTGGTATAATAACATCAACAAATCCACCCGGCCTCTCGAAGAAGCGCATTAGGGCGGATATCTGAACCCGTCAAGCCTCTCAACGATGCGTATCATGGCGGGTCTTTTAGTTGATACAGTCTCCTGCCCGCCTACTTGCAGTGCGTACCATGCGGGAGGCGCCTTTAGACTTGAAAGGCTGCGGCCTTTGTAGAGAGCGGCATTTCCTGTAGGAGGTTCCGCTCTTGATTTTACAAAAAAACTCCCCTGCTTTGCCGAAGCCCTGCGTTCCACGCGGGGCACGTTGTAGGCAAAGTGGGGGATTTTTTGCAAGTAAAACGTTCAAACTTTCTATTTTGCATCATTTTATATAAGTATATTTATATCTTTAAGCGCTCATGCGGATTTTTCCGTGTGGGCGCTTTTATTTTTTTGTCCTTCGTTGTACCTTCGTTGTCTCTCACGGCGGTTTAAAAAAGTACACTGGGCGCAAAGGGAGGGGGTGCCATGTGGCACAGATTTAACCCAAACCCGCGCGGGAGCAGTGTCGGGGACTGCGTAGTGCGGGCGGTAGCTGCGGCCACTGGGCAGAGCTGGGAGCAGGCCTACATTGGATTGGCGCTGACCGGCTACGCCCTCGGCGATATGCCCAGCGCCAACCGCACATGGGGCGCGTACCTCCAAAAACAGGGTTACAAGCGCCGCATGGTGGAAGCAGACTGCACAACCTGTTACACCGTGGCAGATTTTGCCCGGGAGTACCCGCGCGGCGTGTATGTGTTGGGCTGCTCCGGCCACGTCCTGACCGTGATCGACGGTGCGTGGTGGGACAGCTGGGACAGCGGCGCAGAATGCCCGATTTACTACTGGTATAAGGAGGAGTAAACGATGCCTTACAATCCGTATGCGTATCAGATGCCGACATACTACGGCCAGCCAATGCCGGACAACCTCGCTCAACTCAGGCAGGGAGTGGGCTATCAGTCTCCCATGATGCAGCAGCCGACAGCACAGACAGCACAGGCTACGCCCTCCATCATCTGGGTGCAGGGAGAAGAGGGCGCAAAAGCCTATATGGTCGCCGCAGGCAACAGCGTACTGCTGATGGACAGCGAAAACAGCGCTTTTTACATCAAGAGCACCGACACCAGCGGGATGCCGCTACCTCTCCGCGTCTTTGACTACAAGGAACGCACCACGGCGACAAAAATGCCCCCTCAGACGGCGCAGCAGCCCGGCGGGGAGTTTGTCACCCGAGCAGAGTTTGACGCTCTGGCAGCCCGCTGTGCGGCGCTCGAGAAGCAAGAGCCTGCAAAACCTGAAACGGAGGTCAAATAAGTATGGCAAACCCTCTTTTTAACGCACTGGGCGGCGGTATGCCCGCCATGCCAAACCCTATGGGTCAGTTCGGGCAGATGATGCAGCAGTTCCAGCAGTTCCGTGCAAACTTTCAAGGCGACCCGAAAGCAGAGGTGCAAAAGCTGCTGCAATCCGGCAAAATGTCACAAAACCAGCTGAACCAGCTGCAGGCGATGGCGCAGCAGTTTCAGCAGTTCCTCCATTAAGCCGTAACCGTGGCCACGGTTCAAGCATAAAAATCATTCAAAACACACGAAAGGAGTACAAAAATGTCTCTTTCTTCCGATTCTGCGGTTCTGACCATGCCTGTTCAGCCCGCAAACACCAACGGCGGCAACGGCTTTGGCTTTGGCAATGATGGCGCATGGTGGATCATCATCCTGTTCCTGTTCGCCTTCTGCGGCGGCTGGGGCGGCAACTGGGGCGGCAATGGCAACACCGGTGCCGGTGTCGTTGACGGCTACGTCCTGACCTCCGATTTTGCCAACATCGAGCGCAAGATGGATGGTATCAACAACGGCATGTGTGATGGCTTCTACCAGCAGGCTCAGCTTGTCAACGGCGTGCAGCAGACCGTGAACAACGGCTTTATGTCCGCAGAGATCAGCCGCGCAAACCAGCAGGCGGCGTTCATGCAGCAGCTGTTTGCCATGCAGATGCAGCAGCAGGAGTGCTGCTGCGAGAACCGCTCTGCCATTCAGGGCGTCAACTACAATTTGGCCACCCAGTCCTGCGAGACCCGGAACACGGTGCAGAACACCACCCGGGACATCATCGACAACCAGAACCAGAACGCCCGCGCCATCCTTGACGCCCTGACCGCACAGCGCATCGAGGCAAAGGACGCAAAGATCGCTGAGCAGGGTCAGCAGCTGTTCGCAGCACAGCTTGCGGCATCTCAGGCAGCCCAGAACGAAACACTCAAGGCCTACATGAGCGGTCAGCTGGCCTACTACAACCCCCGCCCTGTGCCCGCATTCCAGGTACCCGCACCCTACCAGTACGGTAACTGCGGCACCGGTTGCGGCTGCAACGGTTGCGCATAACCGAATCACGGCAACTTTTTCCAAAATGGGAAATGTTCAGCCCCTGAGCTGATTTTGCAAACCAGAGCGCCGGGGCAAAAGTCCCGGCGTTTTTCTATGAAAGGAGCATTTGAATGACCGTAGCAGAGCTGAAACAGCAGTTTGTAGATTATCTGTACAGCATGGATAAGAACAAAATGAGCATGATGGAATTGAACAACTATGTTTTCATTTTGAAAACCCTGCTTGATACGGAAAAAGCAGATCCATCCAATTCTTGGATGGATATCTTAAAAACCGTTTATGCAGTAAATGCGCCTGTTTGTGCAGAAAAGGAGGTTTTGGATAATGGCTGAATTTAGCAATTCTAACACCGTCAGCGTGGCAGCGGGTGAAAACCTTCCCCTGACCGAGACCGCAGTGAAAGCGCCTGCGTGCATTGTGCACCGTGAGGGCAGCGGCCTTGTGACCTTGCGCGGCCTGACCAGCGGGCAGTGCAGGGCCTGCTTCAAGGTAAGCTTTGGCGGCAATATCGCCATTTCAACCGGCGGCACTGTGGGACCTGTTTCCGTGGCGCTGGCTGTCGGCGGTGAGTCGCTGACCAGTGCGACTGCCATTGTTACCCCGGCGGCAGTCGAAAATTACTTCAACGTTTTCGTGGCTGCTTTCATCGAGGTGCCGCGTGGCTGTTGCGTGACCGTGTCGGTTAAAAACACCAGTACGCAGGCAGTCAGCATTGCAAACAGCAATCTGATCGTTGAGCGGGTAGCATAAGAAAGGAGATAAAGTCATGCTGGATAAACTGAATCACCTGAAGGATGAGATGTGCGAAGAGCTCATGGAGCTGACGGACAAAAAGAACCGCTCCCCGGGCGATGTTGAGATGATCGGCGAGATCGTGGACATCATTCTGGACATCCACCGCATCGAGGATTACTGCGAGGGCGGCGAGTACAGCCGTGCGGGCGAGTGGGAAGCTGACATGCGCGGATCCTTCAACCGCGATGCCGGAAACGGTTACAACCGGGGCAACAGCTATGCCAACCGAGGCCGTCACTATGTGCGCGGTCACTACTCCCGCACGGATGGCCGTGAGCGCATGATTTCTGACATCGAGGACATGATGCAGGAAGCAACCGGTGCAGAGCGTGACGCCTACAAGCGGGCCGCTGACATCTTGCGCAACGCATAAGGAAGGGGGGCGGCAGGCATGGACATTGACGAGATCAACACCCATATTCACAAGCTGAAATGCGGATCCACTGACTGGCAGAGCGTGGAAAAGCTTGCCGCCCTCTGCACTGTGCGGGACGAGCTGGAAGAAAAGCAGGCACCTGAAACGCAGACCCAGGCATTGCCGTCCACGGATTACCGGGCGGCGTACTCCGCAGCAGCGGAACCACAAAGCGACTTTGTGGCGGCTGCCAGCTCTGTTCCTTTCGGCGGTCTGATGCAGGTTCTTGACGAGCACATGAAAGCAATAAAGCTGGTGTACCCGAAAGAGTATGAGCTAGTAATGCGGAAGATAAGTGACTTGTAAAAAGACATAAAATGTGCTATTTTTACATAAGCTTCAGCGTTTGGGCACGATGCGCATAGTCTAGCAATAATTCAACAAATCAATAATTATTTACATTGATACGTCAAATAAACTTGATTTGTAATCAGTGGGTTGCGGGTTCGACTCCTGTCACCAGCTCCAAAAATAA